>OLGY01001330.1_pt1 | contig 12976 bp, 9 predicted proteins | sample 1605951 | NCBI WGS metagenome assembly OLGY01 (sample SAMN03283280) | human gut metagenome | biome: human-associated habitat; material: feces | host: Homo sapiens | place: Peru | collected 2012
TCAATTGTTGTTGCAACGGTTGTAGATTGTTCAATTGTTGTTGCAACGGTTGTAGATTGTTCAATTGTTGTTGCAACGGTTGTAGTTACGGTTGTAGTTACTGTTGTAGTTTCTTTTGTCGTGGTTTCCTTTACTACATTGCCTACCTTTTTAGCACTGTCATAATCAATCTTAATTCTTGCCGACGGAGAAAGCGGCATAGCCGAAGCTGCAAATTTTACGCCGACAAACTCATTATCGCTTTTAATAGGAAATTCAAATGCAACATCGTATTTTTTACCGTCGATTTCAACTGCGCTTGACTTTGAAACCTCTTTCGTATCACCTTTAACCGAACCGTCGGTATAGTACCAAAACTGCATATCACTTGAAGTTTTGGTAGGTGCAATTGTAAGAGTTTTTTCATTGCCGTCAACTGTAAGCAAAGCTGTGTGCACTATGTAGCTGTCACCCATGGATGTTCTTTCTTTTTCTGCGTGCCACATCTCAATCGGAACCTCGTACACTCCGTCTGTATTCGGGCCCATTGCAAAAGCGCTCACAGCCGAACACATAAGTGAAAAAGTTAATACAAATACGGATAATATTAACGATAATTTTTTTGACATAAATATCCTCCAAAATCTGTTAGCTTTAACTAACTGTGACATAAAACAATTGGTTAGCCATTGCTAACCGCATGTTATTCTACCAAATTCGTACCAAAATGTCAATATATAATATTTTGCCGATTTTGTTTAGTGTGAAATCACAATAAATATTCATAAAAACAAAAAAATAGCGAATGAGCAGAACCTGCGATACAGTATAACCGTTAATGCTAAACCGAAAACAAGCGAAAGAACAAGCTCATACATTTCTCGGCATAGCAAAAGGCTCAAGGAGCAAAATCCTTGAGCCAAATTGAATTTGCATAAACATGAAAAATTATTTATTTTTTAAAGATTTATGTGTTGGATATGCATATTTATCAGCTTCGGTTATTTCTCTAATAGGCTTGCGGGGAACACCTACGGCAACAACGTTAGGTGGGATTTCTCCTTTAACGACACTGCCTGCACCGATTACTGAGTTATCTCCTATAACAGCGCCTGCTAAAATTGTTGAGCCTGCACCAATCCAAACATTATTTCCGACCGTTATAGGCTTTGCAATTTCAACTCCTGCTTTTCTCATTTCAGGATCAATAGCGTGTTCTGCCGTAGTAAAGTATACATTCGGGGCAATAAAAACATTATCGCCGAATTTTACCATTGCACCATCGGTAATAATCATATTATGATTAGAGTAAAAATAATCACCCACTTCAATATGATAACCGTAATCACACTAAAACGGAGGAGTAATGATAACCTCTTTTTCCATTTTGCCGAGAATATTTTTTAGCATTTTTGCTTGGCTTTCTCTGTCATTTGGATTTAATTTGTTATACTCAAAGCACTTATCCTTGCATTTTTCTATTTCCGCTTCAAATTCAGGGTTATAGCATCCCTATTGTAATGTTGAGGTTCGAATCCAAAACGAACACAAAAATAAAAAGCAGACCTAAAGTTAGTAACAATATAACAGGCAGCGTTATATCAAATTACTTTGCAATTTGATGGCGTTCGCAAGGCTTTGCCTTGCTCGGCTAAAGGATTCTTAGAATCCTTAAAACATATGAAAAAAGACAGGCAACTGAAGTTACCTGTCTTTTTGGCAGCGGTATGAGAACCTGCCTTACGGCAGAACCTCGGCGGCGCTTCGCTTGCTAAAGGATTCTTTATTGTAATGTTGAGGTTCGAATCCAAAACGAGCACAAAAATAAAAAGCAGACCGTTAAAGGTCTGCTTTTTATTTGTAAAGATGATATAAAACAGATGCTTTTTGCAAATTGTAATGAGGACTTGAACCAATGAAAAAGTACTTTGAGTTAAATCTCCATATTTTCATTTTATAAAATATAATGTACAGTCGATTGTTTATAAATTCATCATAAATAATCAACACCTTTTCTTTTATCGTTATATGAAATAACCTCTAACTGATTCCTAATGCTTTTTATAGTATTGGCACAAAGTAAGCCGTTCACTAACTGTAGATTTGAAGTTGAAAACAAAAAGTTACCCCTCCATTGCTAATCCTTTAAGCGATTTATTCAGTGGCTTTTTCAAAAAATGAAATTTTTCTTATCTCTGAAAATTCACTCTCATTTTTGCTTATTTCTTTCCATTTATAAATAACTTCATCATCAAATCCTTGGCTATATAGAAAGCTCGCTATTTTGCAAACTTGAATTCTACACTTCAAATAGATTATAGCTTCAGCCTCAGAATTACCATGGGAAATTGTTGTTGTATATATCAGCCGGTCCATTGCACAAAGTAAAAGCTGCATTTCGGTCTTTTCTGGTATTTTATATTTCAGCAATGAATAGCATAATTCCAAAGATGACAGCAATTCATCGTTGATATTTCTGGTCATTTGATAAGTAGAAAACTCAAATGCTTTATTCCAAAATGCGTTGGCTTTTAAATTAGCGTTTATTGCAATTCCCTCGATTTTTAATATTTCGTAATAATCCCTAAGTAAATCAATATCCGCTGTTTTTGATAGCCACATTTTTTCATAACACGCTTCTAAATCATTTTGAGCGGTGTTTTCAAGAAAATCAGATCGAAATAAAGTTAATGCCGCAGAGCTATAATAGTTTTCATATATCGTTAAAACATCTAAGGCTTGGTCGAACTCTTCATTGCTTAATTTTTCTCTTTTGATTGTTAATCTGATGAATAGGATAAAACTTAAGTACAATCTGTTTTTTGCCTCAAAACTATTATTATTGACTGACCAGTCATAATTTTTTTGAGCAAAAGCTTTTATAATTTCAATCGTCTCAACATAGTTGACTGATGCAATATTGATATCATTTAAAACAGAAAATATATCACCAAATAATCTTCCACCACCGGAAAAAGCGCTAGTTTGCCAAGAATCACTTTCCAACCTACTTATTGTGTCTTCAAAAATATCATTTGCTAAATCTTTTTTTAAATCTGGTTTTAGAAAATATAAAATTCCCTTATATTTATTATTTTTGCTATCTGTTAATAGCTTGAATAACCATTTTTTATCGTTCTCACTAAGTTGAATTAATTGATACATACTTATAAGTCTATTGATTGCACATTCTTTTTGTTCGGGATCATCAGAAACAACCAATTTCTTTATTTCATATAGAGAATCTTCGTAAACCTCTTGTTTTACAACTATTTTCTCCTTAAATATAGACAGGAAATGGATAGGATCAATATATTCATTTCTAATATCAGAAACTATGGGAAACATTAGAATCTTTTCAATACGCTCTGCTTGTTGTTCGTCGGTATATGCTCCAATTAGACCCTCCAATAATTTTTTTATACCCTTAAAATTTGCTCTTTTCCTATTATGAAAAATATCTAACAATAAATCTAATATGGAATCCAATACAGCTGTTGAGCACTTATAACAGAGTCTTGCAACAATATACGGAACAACAGCGGCAGATTGCTCGTAAATTGAAGTAGAAGAGAATAGATTTTGCGGTTCGACTCTTTGTAGTAACACTCGCAATATTTTTACATAGTCATTTGCAATACTATCTACTTCTTTTTGTGTCATGACTCCCAGTTGTGCTCTGCCAAAAAATAGATCCAAATGCTTATCATCTTGCGCAATTAACATTTGCATTAAACACCAATGTGGGTAATACGGAACAAGTCTTTTTATTGTCCCAACAAGGCCCTTAGTATTTGTAACATTTCCAAGCCGGAAAGGATGACCGCTTTGCTCAATGAAACGTAAATATTCTAATGCATAAAATACACACTTATTAGAAGTTCCAAAATGTGTGGTATATGTGGTAGATAAATCAAAATTTGTGTTTGCACCATCTACCTTTATTTCATCTTGTGTATTTAAGTGAAGACAGTATTTTTCATTTTCATCCCACCAAGATACATCTCCTTGATTCACACTCTTTTCTAAAGTTCCAATAGAAAAATTTCGTTGCTTGATAAAGTTAAGCAACGAAACACAGCTATCTTCAATAGAGCATAGATACTCTTTTTTCTGTGATTTAAAAAGTTTTTGTCTGACTAATACCAAATTTTTCATTAGGATGTCTTCTGCTTTTGAAAAGCTTCCTATGATTGCATACATGCTTGCTTTAATGAGAGGCCAATAAAGGTCTCCCTTAGATAATTGCCACTGATCTAATTTGTCAGATATTTCATCAGCTTCAAATTGGTAAAGACATTTCCACCAATCACAAGCATATAAAAACTGCTTATCATCATATGTCAATATGTTCTCTTTTATTCTACTTTTGCAACAATCATAATGCTCCCATTGAGCTAATTCACGAAATGATCTTAGCAAATGCAAATACGCAAATTGAACTTTGTAGTTAGTATTATCAATAAGAAAAGAGTCGTTGGTTAGTTTCGTCCAAATTGCCGTAGTTGCTTGTGCAAGTAACGGTCTTCCAACTGTATCGCAGAATCGAAGATATTCATAGATATACAGAATTTGTTCATCTTCTGTTCCTTGATCAAATATACTCTCATCTTCTAGATATCTCAGAATATAATCCGTCCGTCCTTTCATTTTCCATGGAAGATAAATCCACCCTGGATATGAATCATTTAACTTTTGTAGAATAAGAGTGTATTCCTTAATATCTGCCTTTTCCTTGAGATGTATAGAATTAATATCGAACCAATTATCTCTACTATTTTTATTATCTATTTCTTCTTTCAGATCTTTTAAAAAATGATCAATTTTTTCTGAAATATTTAATGATGGATATAATTCTTCTAAGTCAACTACAACTATGTTTTGTTCGGAAAGCATTTTGATCGTTGCTTCAGGAGTATGATTGACAGATATCATATAAATTTTTTGTGAACTGCTTCTCCCTAAATTATCGTGTATCCATCCAATCCATTTTAAAAAATTAGGATCCTCACATGAAAATCCTATCATGCAAAAAACATTTTCCAATAAGGCTTGTTGTACCGTATTTACAAGAGCAGCAAACTTTACTGGATAGGTTCTATAGTCTTCTTCTGTAATAATAAACGGTCTGTGAGAAGGAAAAGAACCATGCAACTTAATTATTCTTGGAGCATCATTACTATTAACCAAATCTTCTTGAGAAACAACAACATTATATCGACGAGTTGTAACACTGTCCGCAGCACGTTCAAGCAGTGTGTCATAATTTGTAGTGAACACATCTACCCATGGTAACTCCATTAGCTCCGTATATATATTGGATGGTCCATAATCAAGATCTGGAATAGAATCTTTTAATATAGTTTCAAGTTTTGGTCGCCCTAAAACGGTTTCTACTTCCTGGGCCAATCTTAATGAACTGCAATACTTTTTCCCCGTTTTTGAATTTTCATATACTAAATCATAAAATTTATCTGACAACTCAGTCCAGTTTAGGAATTCTCTATCTGTTGCTGACAATTTTTCAGCGTTTTTTGAAAATCCAGCACCCACCATTAAAGCAGCATGTTTTTCTGATAATGCAGTTGCTATATCCGTTACATAGGTTCTATTCATAGATGTTTTTCCTTTCTTTATCATAATAGCTTATCAACAATTAAAGTATGGCAAACAAATTTTGTTTTAATTTATCATTTGTCATTTGGTAAATAAATTCCTCATTATTGCTATAATTATATTCATTCTTCATCATCCGTAACAATCCTTGAACTCATGAAATATTTAAGCACCCCATAACGAAACTGCATATCATGCCAGATTTCAAAATCGCAGGCAATAATCGAATGCGCCATTATACCATCACTTTGGCCTCGCTTAGATTCAAGCCCGATAGCATTCACAGCTTTGCTTCATCTTTTTGGAGTTAGTGTATATGATGGTGAACGAATATCTTTCAGCAATTTTTGAAAAGCATCTTCATTTAATTGATCATTGTTATGGTGCTCCCATTCTCCAAGGAATCAAACCGTATTTTTGCTACGCAACCAACTTTGAATCAGATCACTCGGATTGCCAGATTCAAGCCTTCTTGCAATATTTGTCAGTGATATAGGTTCATTCGTTTTGAGAATTACTCACGCGTTATAGCATAAGCTCACAGTAGTTCTGTTACTGTTGATCGTCCCATTTATCTACATTTTTCACACTTCGATTTGGATTTCTACAATTGCTTTCTTTTAAACTTTTTACAGCTTTATACATCTCATGCCTAACAATACCAAAAGTGCATTTGTTGTATTTAATAACTTATTCAAAACGTCTCTGCTTCATTTTTCTTTCCCAGACGGAGACGGTATTCGTGTTTCAAATAAATAATGCTGGATATTCTCTAAACTATTCCCATTTAAATAAAGCAATAATATCATTTCAACAACTTTTGCCTTGTCCAGATCGTTTCAATGGATTCCGTCGTTATTTCGACGGAATCCATAACAGACTTTGCTAAAAAAATTTGATTAAATATAAGATAACTTTATATCGCAAATTTCTTCCTAATTATATCATCAATCTATGCGCTTTACAATGATAAAAGAAAACATTAGTAGACTTATGGTTATAAAAATATAAGATATTAAAAATTTTACATTTAAATTACGATATGTTTTGAGTAAAAAATAAAATGTAAAATAGTTACAGTTGAGTTTCCACTTCTTAACAGAAAAACATACTATTTCTTACATCTTCGCCTCTATCTTTATGCCATCCTTGAAATAAATGTGTAATATATCTTTGGATATAACCTTTATGCATTCTATTAGCTGTCTAACCACAAGGTCGTTGTATTCCACAGGGTGATTTTTAAGGCCTTTCATAACCTCGGTCATTTCTTCTGTGCAATCGGCAGCGGTTTCGATTTTAGATTTGCTTTTTTCTATTTTTTCAAGTTCATCTTTGATAGCGTACATTTCGGCATATAAACTTTCGAACTGTGCGTCAAAATCTCCGTTCTGAGCCGCTTCGCTATCCATATCAGTAAGCTTGTTGATACGCTCCTGAATCGTCTTTAAACGCTCCTGTTTTGCGAGAATACTGCTTGTATCCTGACTGTTTTGATATATTTCTATATGCCTGCAGATGCGGTCAACATCAGTATTTTCCATATGTGCTTTTTGTGTAATTGCTTCTACAATTGCATTGTGCAATATTGATTCTTCAATTGAAGGTGAATCTTTACAGTATTTTTTACCGTAATCAAGTCGGCTAATGCACCGCCATACAATTTTTTTCTTTCCGTTTTTAGACCATGTGCATCGACGATACGGTGTTCCGCAGTTGCCGCAGTATAGGATTTCGGATAAAGCATACTTGCCTGAATATTTACCAAGTTCTGTTTTAGTGCCGACCTGCTTAACTTTTTTCTTACTGTTTCTGCGTGAGATCTCTTCCTGCACTCTGTCAAATACAGCTCTTTCAATAATGGCAGGATGATTGTTTTCTACATAGTACATAGGCAGTTCACCGTTGTTCTTTTTCGATTTTTTGCTGATACAATCAACGATATATGTTTTTTGGAGCAGGGCATCCCCCTTATATTTTTCGTTCGTCAGTATAGACTGCACTCTTGCCGATGACCAATTTGTTTTGCCTCTTGCTGTCGGAATTTCATCCGCCGTTAGTCCTTTAGCGATATCAAGTAAGCTTTTTCCCGCAAGATATTCGGCAAATATTCTGCGGATTATAACTGCCTGTTCTTCATCAATTTCAGGTTTGCCGTCTGCACCTTTGCGATAACCGAGGAATGATTTATAGCTGAACGGCACATTTCCGTTTTTTAGGCTCTGCCGTTTTCCGATTTTAACATTCATACTGATGGATTCACTTTCGGCTTGAGACAGTCCGCTGAATAAGGTAATCAGCAGTTCGCTCGACACCTGAAGCGTGTTAATCCCTTCTTTTTCAAATATTATAGGAATCCCCATTTCTTTCAGTTCTCTGACATAGAGCAGACAGTCAAGGTTGTTTCGTGAAAATCTTGATACCGATTTTGTAATGATTAAATCAATTTTGCCTTTTCGGCAGTCCTCAATCATACGCATAAAATCGGGGCGCTTTTTAGCAATTGTACCCGTAATGCCCTCATCGGCGTATATGCCTGCCATCTGCCAGTTTGGTTTCATCATAATCATTTCCGTATACATTTCTTTTTGTGTCTCAAAGCTATGTTCCTGCTGTTCTTTATCTGTCGAAACTCGGCAGTAGGCGGCAACGCGCTTGGGACGTATATCAATTCTGTTCTCGCCTGAAAATTCAGGTTTCGGTGGTATGATTCTGACTGATTTAGGCGCAGCCTGTGTTTGCATCACCGTAAAACAACTCCTTTCGTATAATTTTATCGTTTTTCAGTTTTAGACTGACTTTTTTATTTTTATCAATTATCACGGCTGATACCGTTCGTTCGAATAAGTCTGTATTAAACGCTGAAAGCGGACTTCTGTTTTCGAAGTCCGCTTTCAGTCTTTCTGTAATGTGTCGAACACTTTTACATTCATCATATTTTTTAGCCGCACATTGCAGTATCATATTCTGTATTTCAGCTTCATCAAAGTCGAGCGATCCGAGCTGCCGTTCAATTTCATTTTCCATTCTGATAATTTCAAGAGACGGTTCAGCCTGAATATCTGTTTCTTTATATTCCGCAAGACTTGGTTTGGATATCAATAAATTCAGTATTTTCGTAACCATATATTCGAGCTCGGCAATAGCCATATGCACGCTGAAATTGCAATCCTTGTTTTTACAGTACCACAATTCGCTGTTTTTCAGTTTGCTGTTTGTATTGTGAAAAAGTTTGTTCTCACAATTAGCACATTGAACCTTGTGAACAAGAATTTTCTTTTCTGTTGTTATGATAGGTTCTGCATTGGTTCGGCGGATGTTTTTTTCTGCGTTTGCTCTTTTGAAAACATCTTCATCAACTATTGCAGGGTAGGATTTATCTCCGATATACCGTTTGTCCTCAATCATACGTTTGATACGGTTTTTATTCCAACCGTATTCACTCGGCAGAAATTCCACTTGCTTTTCTGTCAGTCTTTCGGCAATTATTTTAAGATTATCGCCGTTTAGATATTCTCTGAAAATCCGTTTAACTGTATCTGCTTCTTTTGCGGAGATTACAATTACGCCGTTTTGCATTTCATATCCATACGGAAAGCGTCTGTTTTTCATTGGCTTTTATACCTCCTTCGGTCAGGGATAGTTTCTGTAATTATCAAATTACCTATCAGTTTAAAGCATATATTTGTATCGGTAGGGAATGTTATTTCTTCAACTATGTTTTTAAATATATCCGTATTAAACTCTGTATAGGGCTTTTTTATGTTGGATAATAAATCGTTTAACCTGCGAAGCCCTGATAATATATTATTTTCATCCTGTTCTTTAAGGAGCTGACGCCTTTCTGATCTTAATATATTAACTCGGTTGTTTATCGCACTGCTTTGCTCGGCATATTCTGCAGGACGTATAATATCTTTAGTATTCAGCCTTGCAAGGACAAGGTTTCTATTGTTCAGTTCAGCGATCTGCTTATCGATTTCTTTAATTTTTGAAGCCGATCCGCCTGCTTTCATTTGCAGACGTTCGGTTTGTGTGATGGCCACAGGCAAAATATCCGCATGACACATTCTCAATTTATTTATCATTGTGATAAATGCTTCGTAAATATCTTTTTCAGGTATTCTTCGGGAATCACATTTGCTCCCGTCTGAATTATGCTTAAAACATTCCCAATATCTTTTGTCGTTTACGGTGAGCGGCTTGTATGCCGCCCCGCATTTACAGTGCATCTTCTGTGTTAAAGGATAAACTGTTATTTTGTTCCGTTGTTTTGCAAAGCTGCTGTTTTTGATTAACTGCTGTACAGCTTTGAAATCTTCTTTCGATATGATAGGCGGGTTTGTATTTTCTACATAATATTTTGCTTTTTCTCCTCGATTGGTCTTTTGAATAAATGGAACGGTTTCTGTTTTAAAAGTTTTCTGAAAAACTGCATCACCGATATATCTTTCGTTTGTCAGAATATATTCTATCGTAGCAATTCTCCATAATACTTTATCATTCCGTTTAGGAGCATCCGTTCCATTCAGCATATCTGCGATTGCTTTTTTACCCATGCCAGATAAAAAACTTTTAAAAATCAGTTTTACGATTTTAGCTTCGTTTTCATCAATAGTGTATTCGCCGTTAACAAGCTTGTAACCGTAAGCAGCATGGCCTGCAATGAATGTACCTGACTTCATTCGATGTTCAATGCTCCACCTCATGTTTTTGGATATAGAGATGGATTCTTCCTGTGCTTGAGCACCTGACAGAGCAAGAAGCAATTCACTCGACATATATGCAGTATCAATATTTTCTTTTTCAAACAGAATACTGACGCCGTATTCTTTCAGAAGCCGTGCATACATAATCGAATCGGCTGTATTTCTTGCAAATCGGCTGACCGATTTTGTAAGCACACGGTCAATTTTTCTTTTTTTGCAGTCAGCAATCAGCCGATTAAAATCATCACGCTTAGAAGTTTTTGTGCCTGTTATCCCTTCGTCTGCATATATGTCGGCAAGCTCCATTCGTTCATTATCATCTATAAATTTCGTATAGTGCTGTACCTGTGCGGCGAAGGAGTTAAGCTGGTCGCTTGAATCGCTTGATACACGGCAGTATGCAGCGACACGCAATATTGTCTTAGGTTGTATGATAGGTTCTATTGTAACTACTGCGTTTTCCATGATTTTCTCCTTTCTGCAGGTTTTATTTGCCGTTGTCACCGATTATTCGGTGCAACACAACAATACTACGGTAGTTCGAATATATCCAGCTATTTTTAATATATTTATCAGTTTAGACATAATAAAGTTTTGTCCAAAACAAGAGATGCTTGGTAATCCTCTGACGCTATTTTAACAATTCCGTTTAAATCCTTTTCATTTAAATATCCCATGTCAGCCAAAAGCTTAAGCATACAGACCTCGTAGTAGAAAGCGTTGTTTGATTTTTCTTTTTCATAAGCAATCATTTTTTGAGTTCCTCCAAATAATCAATTCCAAAACTAATTAAAATAGCTTTATCAATCCGTTTCATTGTTTTATCGTCTATTGTTCCGACAAATCTGCCGAGACGGGATTTATCGATTGTTCTGATTTGTTCAAGTAAAACCACTGATTTCTTTTTCATTCTGTCCGTTTTGAATATGACATGTGTCGGTAAATTCGGTTTATCAAGCTCGCCGGTGATAGCTGCAACTATTGTCGTGCGGCTGTGCAAATTCCCTTTATTGTTTTGCAGGATAACAACAGGACGAATACCACCCTGCTCCGAACCCACAATCGGGCATAAATTGGCGTAATAGATCTCGCCTCGTTTTATTTGTTTCATTTTCTTAGCCTCCATAAGTAAAAGGCGGTCGATTATCTATATAAGGTAAACGACCGTCTGTAATTTTTGTATCAATCGTTTTTGTTATCTGATATTTGAACCACGCCGCCCCTCAGATACAGGGAACACATTTTTCGGTCATGCATTTGACCTCATTGGAATCTCACCACCTCCAGGATCTCCGCAGGGCGCCCTCCTTTGCTGCGATGGACCACGACAACAACAAAATCGCTTCAACGCTCGGCTTTAGGACTGGACGCAAGTATCTTTAATGCTTCTGCCTGTCATCGCCTTCGATACGGATGCACCGCACCGTCTGAGTCCTGAAGGCATAAAATGCGTTCGCTCATGTGGCTTGTCGGTTTCAGCCGACAGCAGAAGGAATGTAAAAAATGCGCTGTACTGTTCAGTTTTCAAGGAACAATTGAGGCAAAAGAAATGCCCCTCACTTTCCATGCCGAAAAGTAAGGGGACTGATAACCTGAAAATTTTAAATTTTCATAATTTTTTTAAGTTTTTCAAGAATTTTGACCTTACGCTTATGTATTGCGACCTGTGAAACATCGTATTTTTCTGCAAGACTTCGTTCCGATAAATTCTCATAAAAAATTTCACGGATAAGTTTTTGTTCATCTTCTGCAAGCAAGGGCAAAGCAGATTTTAGCTTGTCCGTCATTATTTTTTGCACAACCTGTTCGTCAAGAGGTTCGCTCTTATCCGGAAGAATATCCTCACCGTTGAAATCATCGGTTGTGAGCATATCGTAAGAAAAATCGCCGTTTTCTGCTGAACGCTCATCAATATATTTCTGACGGCGTTTATTCTTGTAAAAATCAAGGTAATCCTTTTCAGATACTTCCATAAGCATTCCGTGAAGAGGGATAAACAGCCTATCCGCATATAATGGGCAGGTTTGCTCACGGTGACGGAATTCCTCATAAGTCAGTTCCGTGTACTTGCCGTTTTCTATGATATAAACCGTTTTGGGTTGTTTTTTCAAGGTTATGTACCTCCGTTCAATCGTTTTTGTTGGGTAAAAAACGATTGATACGGAGGGCTGCGACAGCCTTTTGAATTACACATATTTAAGCAATACACCCCTAATAAAAAAACAGCTGTAATTTCAAGGTGTGTTCTTGAAATTACAGCTGTTTTGTTTGATTAAGTATTTAATTTTATTTGGCATTACTGCATTCACAAATAGTATGCCGTATTGCCTATTTGACTAAAAACAATTAATTAGTTGTGGTGTGCAATTAATATTTCGTTAATTTTTGACCTTTCGTATTGAAAAATTATATATTAAAAATAAGACAATGCAGAACCTGTTTTTAGTGCCAAAATTCGCTTTATTTCTTGGATTGACAGATTTTTTTGATAAAAACTTACACATTTTTTCATCTTTCTTGACAAAATGAAAAATAAAGTGTTAAATATTTTATAAAATATTTGTCACATAAATATAAAATCGGGTTGTTATATATAGTAGGAGGGAATATGATAGCATTTTATATGGCGTTTATCGACGACGAAGACGACAGAGAAAAATTTGAAATCATAT
>OLGY01001331.1_pt1 | contig 12968 bp, 9 predicted proteins | sample 1605951 | NCBI WGS metagenome assembly OLGY01 (sample SAMN03283280) | human gut metagenome | biome: human-associated habitat; material: feces | host: Homo sapiens | place: Peru | collected 2012
GCGGGCGAGAAAGATGGCCGCGGCGGTGGCCTGTGCGCCCTTGATGCCCTCCGGGTGGTCGTGGGTCACCTGGGCGGTGAGCTGCGCCAGATGCAGCGTTTCCGCCATATCTGTTGCCAGCCATGCGGCAGATGACACCCGCATGGCGCTGCCGTTGCCGTAGCTCTGGTAGGGCTGCGGGTCGTCCTCATAGAGCCAGCCGCCAAAATGAGTGCCATAGCCCCGGTCAGGGTAGGCGCGGCCCATCTGCTGCATCTCCCGCACCAGTGCCGCTTTGATGGCGGCATCGTCCTGCCCACGGGTGCTGAGCAGCGCTTTCGCCACGGCCAGCGTCATCACCGTGTCGTCGGTGAAGTCGGAACGGCGGCTGAACAGCGGAAAATCCTTCGCCTTATAGTTGTTGCAGTCGAACTCGTAGGGGCTGCCCACGATGTCGCCCAAAATCGCGCCGTACATACGCTTACCTCCCTCTTTTCTGCACATCCTCGTCAATGCGGCGCTTCCAGTCGGCGCTGAGCGGCCGGGCGGCGCGGACGCTGCACACGGCTTCGCTGATCACCTCGTAATTCAGCGCCGTGCCCGCCTCGTCGCACTTGTAGTTCACTGCACGATCAGCGCCGATGCCGAAGCGCGCCGCCTCCTTTGCCGCGTCGATGTTTGCGCCGAGGAACAGGAATTCCCAGCCATATCTCTCCTTCTGCCGCTCGATCATGCGCCGCACCGTCTCGTAGTTATAGCGGCGGCTGGCGTTTTCGTAGCCGTCGGTGGTGATGACGAACAGGGTCTTTTCCGGCACGTCCTCCCGACGGGCGTACTTGTGGATGTTGCCGATGTGGTGGATGGCGCCGCCCACGGCATCCAGCAGCGCCGTGCAGCCGCAGGTGAAATACTCCTTTTCCGTCAGGGGCGGCACCTCGCTCAGCGGCAGGCGGTCATGGATGACCGTGCTGTCGTTGGCGAAAAGCACCGTGGAGACCAGCGCCTCGCCTGCCTCCTTCTTTTGCTGTGCGAGCATGGAGTTGAAGCCGCCGATGGTGTCCGATTCCAGCCCAGACATAGAGCCGCTGCGATCCAAAATAAAAACCAATTCCGTCATAAAAAATCCCTCCTTCGTTTGATTACGCTCCCATTGTAGCGCATCCGAAGGAGGGTTTGGTCGCCTGCGGGGCGACATTCATTGGGTTTTCAGGCGGCTCTCCCACTCGGCTTCCTTGAAGCCGATCAGCACGAAGTCATCACTCACCAGAAGCGGGCGCTTGACCAGCATCCCGTCTGCCGCAAGGAGCTTCAGCATTTCGTCCTCGTTCATGGTGGGGAGCTTATCCTTCAACGCCATGGATTTATAGAGAAGACCGCTAGTGTTGAAGAATTTCTTGAGCGGCAGCCCGCTGCGCCGATGCCACGCAGACAGCTCTTTATAAGTAGGATTTTCCATTTTGATGTCCCGGAATGTATAAGAGACGCCGTTCTCGTCCAGCCACTTCTGCGCCTTCTGGCAGGTGGTGCATTTTGGGTAGCAAATAAAAGTCATGGTGTTACGCTCCTCGTTATAAAAGTATACTTCTTGCCCACTCCGTGCAGGCATCCGATTCCATCAGTCCAATTTCCTGCCAAATGCCCGCGTAGTATAATCCCTTTATTGGATCCTTTGCGCCGTTCTTTCTCTTTCCGTATATGTGCTGCGTATCGTACACTTCATTCATCGCCCAAGTTGCTTTTGTTGCGCCCTCCAGCGTCAGCACACGCTTTTTGTCAAAGGGCAGCAATCCCGCTCCGGGCTTGGTGATATCCAGAGAAAGCCTCTCAGATGCCTTGAATATAACATTCGCTGTGCCGCTTGTCCGCTCATCGGTTGAATGGGGGTGCCACCACGCTTCTTTTTGCTTTTCGGGCGCAGAAAGGATTTCCCCCACCTGTAGGTAGCCCCAAATCACCTGAATATCTTTTTCACGGTAAAAATCACCGCACTCCCGCGAATACTTGTATTCCCCGTTTTTGCACTCAACAAAGTGGAAATTTCCAAAAAACAGGAAAATATCTCCAGGCGCAACACCCAGATTCTTTAGGTAAGAAGCCGCGGCATCCCGCTGACCGAACGCTGGAAACCAGCCGTCAATTTCCTTTGCACGCCGACTCAAATCCAAATCCGGGTCGACATGGCAGTGGCTCCCACCCTTATACCTCAAATCATGTAAAATTTTGGAGTATGGAATCCCATTGTAGTAGAGCGAATCATAGGTATCGGTATCCCCACTGGGAATGGGAAAGGAAATCATCGTGCCATCTTCAAAGATAGGGCTGACAATGCCGCCGTTTGCGGAATCAAATCCTTTTCGACTAAGTATAATTTTCATTTATCTTCCTCACGCCCCCAGCAGACTCTGGTCGAAGGCGAACAGCGCCTCGTTGATCTTGAAAATGTCATAATCCCGCTGCATGATGAAATACTCGATGATGACATCAAACTTGCTGCTGGGGCTGAGGGCGTAGCCCGCGCGGGCGATGAGGTCGCGGGTCTCCGGCAGGCTCAGCTCCAGCGCGATGGCGAAGGCCACCGCCGTGGGCTTGGAGGGCGTATAGTCCGGGTTGTTGCGGATTTTCGAGAACAGCTTACGGTCTACGTTGGCCTTTTTGTAGACCTCGGCGTCCTTTTTGCCGCTGCGGTCGATGAGCTTCAACAGCGTCTCCGAAAATCCGGCGTCCAGATGCGCAAGCGCCTCGTCCAGCCCGCCCGCCGCCATGGGCGCGTCCTCGTAGGCGGTCAGCATCCGGCTTTCGACGACGCCCATCCGGCGCATCCGCTCCCGGCAGGAGTCGGTGTGGGCGTCCACATAGCGGTCGTCGATGTAGGCAGCGATATCCGCGAACAGCTTATTGCCGATCTGGTACGCCGCGCGGTCGAAAATGACGATGTACACCGTCATGTCGTTTTCAGCCAAAAATTCGCTGATGGTGTCCACCGCCACGCGGAGCGCCTGATCCTTGGGGTAACCGAAAACGCCGGAGGAGATCAGCGGAAATGCCACCGTCTCGCAGCCATGCTCCTTCGCCAGCGCAAGGCTCGTCCGGTAGCAGGAGGCGAGCTGCTCCCGCTCGCCGCACTTACCGCCGTTCCACACTGGCCCAACGGTGTGGATCACATATTTGCACGGCAGGCGGTACGCGCCCGTGATCTTGGCCTCGCCGGTCCGGCAGCCGCCCAGCGTCCGGCACTCTTGGAGCAGCTCCGGCCCCGCCGCACGGTGGATGCAGCCATCCACGCCGCCTCCACCCAGCAGAGATTCCTTCGCCGCGTTGACGATGGCATCCACGCTCATTTTTGTAATATCATTGCGAACAATTTCAAGAGGCATGGTTCTATCCCTCAATTCCTATCATTCAAAATCAAACCAACGCGCCGTTGTCCTCTACTTTTTCCACTTCGGACAGTTCTCCCCAATCCTCACGTTTTTCGCATCTGCGAAGGTAATCGTGTCCGCCGTCCACGGCGCAGGAGCCGCAGCTGCAAAACTTGAAATCATGGACAGTCTTACTTTCGATAACATCTCCACATTTCTTGCATCTGATCGCGTTCCTGATAATTTTCGGCATGATCATTCTCCCTTTAGTGCATTTTTGATGGTCTTTTGTCATAACGATCAGCTGTCCGTGGTAGAACTTCTGATTGCAAAAATTGATGATCTTCGGGTGACAGCGGTAGTGTTCCCGCAGCAGCGTAACAGGTGCATCCTGCCATATCTCCAATGCAGAGGACAGCAAACTGTGGGTAGAAAAACGATAACGCGCATCCAAGGAATACTTCTGCCAAATGGCATCGCTGGTGCGAATGTCATCCTCTGTCAGCACATTGGGGAGCTGCTTCAAGTCCCCGACAATTACGATATTCCGCGCACAGGAAAATGCCAGCACCCCTGTGGCTAAATCGACCTGTGAGGCTTCATCCACGATCAAGTAATCGTAGATATGATCGATGCTCAGCGTTCCTTTGATGGAATAGGTCGTGCTAAGCACCACCGGATACTCGCGGGTAAACTCTTCGGAATTCCGGCGGAAATCATTCTTTTCAAAGCATCGTCTATTATTCCGCCAATGATACCGTGTTGCCAGCTCCGCCCGGAACAGCCGCAGGGACTTCTGTGTAAGCTCTTCCATCTTTGCATCAAAAGCGTAGTGTTCCAGCTTGCGGTTCAGTTCCTGCTTTTCGACTTCCAGTTCCCGCCTCTGCTCAATTTCCGCAATGCGGTTTTTAGCATTGAGCATTTCGTTCAGTTCTTTGGAAAGCGCAGTTGTTTCCCGGTCTACTTATGGGTTGTCCCCGCACATTCGCACTGGATTATAGCTGTGCCCATCAGCCGCATTTTAGCGGTAGATGCACGTCCGATCCCCTGCGCAAATATGTTTCCCTAATCAGTTCAAAAACGTCTCCTGCTCGATTGTAACGCCATAGCTTAGGATTTTTTCAATAGCATCTTTGAACAGTAAGTATCTCCCGCTTTTTAAATCTGCTTCCAACTCAGATAAGTATTCTCTGGAGCGCATAAGACCATGTTCGTAAAATTTTTCAACAAGTTCACCTGACATACGCATGGGCAGCACAGAAGAAATTAGCTTCTGCAAGTTGTCGAACATTCGGAAACCGCCCGCATCGATATCTGCCCAAAATCGCACTTTAACGCCTTTTGCTGCCGCATGAGCGATCATTGTAACCAGCTTTCGTTTTTGGGGACTAAGGAATCCGCCGTGATAGATCACCAACTCTCCCGGCTGTTTTTCGGACATCACATATTCATCGTAATTGGTTTTATTCTCAATGAATGTGATACATTGAATTGAAGTCAAATCGATTGCTGTAATAGAATCGATCAAAGTGCTGGGTAAGGCCAAACCGTATGGTGCGGCACCAATACAAATAGTTCCCTGTTCTGTGCGAACCAGACAGTTTCCTGCAAGCTCGTATAACTCCGGGCGAGCATAGATACCCAAGTATGCCAGCTGTTCTCTTTCGCCCAATTCATTTTCATCGCAGGAATTCGCTAAATCTGCATCGTATTTTCTTGCGATCCGCAAAAACAGATCCCGCACATTTCGCTCAAAGTATTTGGTATCGGAAAAGCACTTGCTGCTGAATGCGCGCATCGTTATACTGCCGGACAGAGCAGAATACTCACGGAAAGCGCAGAGCAGGTCCTGCAATGGAGTATCGTCCGTTTTGCAGAAGACAGGAATTTTCAGTTGCTCTGCTGCCGATCTGCAAACATCTACCTTCCATGCTATAATCCAGGGAATCGCAACGTCCTTCAGGCCGCCGTCTATCAGCTGAATAATCTGACTTGCTCGCACCTTGGGATGCATTCTTTCGGCAAAAGCATAGCACTGCGAGATCTGATCCAAGCGCAACACAACAGCCGAAAGTACTGGGCGGCCTTTCACCCACTCGAGCTGCACCAAGTGCTTCTTTTCAAGCTCCAAGGCTGCTTCGTTATAAGCATCCCGTATCACAGCATCTTCGTAGATATACTCAGGAATGTCCTTCTTTTCCACTTTTAGCATAACTCTTCTGGCGGATGCTCCGGGAGCAAGGAGATGCTTGCTGTTTTCGTACTTATCCAACAGTCGGTTTAGAATGATCCCCTGCTCTGTCATTGTACGATCTCCTTGCCAAAGGGCAGAATATGCATTCTGTATTTGTCCTTATTTACCAGTAGCGTACGGTCTGCAATCGGCATAATATCTGAAACCTTATCCGGCGGCGTACAGATAATGGCCTGCAAACCCATCTTCCGCAGGAGGCGAACACTCTCAACAATTCGGTCACTATCCATTTTGTTAAATGCCTCGTCAAATACTGCCAACCGGACGGTATTGCCGAAACTGGATGTATCGTTCACACGGTAGAGCTGAGCGAAGGAGGCCAGAACAGCAATATAAAACGGAGTTTGTGTTTCACCGCCGGACTTTGTATTCAAGGTCTGAGAAAGCATCTGCCTTGTTCCGTTTTGATCCGTGGTTTCCAGGTCAAACTTCAGGTATGTTCTAAAATCGGTATATCGTTGGATATTCTCCTGCAGTTCACTTTGTTTTCTCGCATTTAACTGAGTATCATCCGCCGTGGTGATCTGGCTGAACAGCTTCTCTATCAGCTGGCCATATTTATCTTGGAAAGGCCGCGCAAACAAACCCACATCACCTTCCATAAGTTCCGGATCCATAATCATGTCATAATACTCCGCATAATCCGGATTACGCTCCACACGGAACTGATAACTGTCCGTTCCGAATTGAGCCTGGCGCAGTGCACGATTTAGATTTTTCACCTGATCCTGCACTTGGTCGATGCTGGACTTCAATTTGGCCAAAAAATCATTCTGAAACTGTTCCATCGCACTCTCTCGGGCAGCTTTGATCTTTTCTCGGTATTTGGGCAGCTCACTTTCCTCCAGGAGCTTTTGCTCTGCTTCAAACTCATCATTATCCACAGCTTCCACGCGGAAGGAGCAGGGCTTGAACCGGTCTGTATACTCCCTGCGCGCGTTGAAGAGTTTTCTCTGAGCAGTATCCTGCTCCTTTACGCTCTGCTCCAAACGATTGCCGAAGTTCTTATGAACGATATCTGCGCGTTTCAGTCGGTCAAGCTCCTGCTGATATCTGGGGAGGCCAATGTTTTCCTGATATTCAACAGGAAATTCATCTTGCAGGCGATCCTCCATATAAGTTAGCTGCTGGTAATGATCCGGCAGCACCTCATAGTCGAGTTGGCGAATACGTTCCTTGTACTGGCCGATCTGAATTCCTTTCTCCTCTTTTTCTTTATTCAACGCTATAATTTCATCCCCGAGCGCAGCAATTGTGCGGCGCTGTTCGTCCAGCCACAAAAGATCCAGTTTTGAAAGCTGATCATCGATATCAGTCACTTCATTGACAATCTCCATGCCGCGCAGGTATGCTTTTTGCTTTTCTGCCACGGTATTTTGGACAAAAAAGTGCGTAAATAACGGTTCTTTTGACTGTGACAAAAGCTGACGGATAGGGTTCCAATAACGCAGCTGGTCTTCAATCTGCGTTAACTCCTCTTCCAAGCGAGACACACGCAGGTTTATCGCACGACGGCCAATAAATGCGTCATCCATCAGCTTGCGCTGAATTGAACGGACAACATACCCCTGGTAGAGGAGTCCGTCTGTTGTAATAGCGGTTTTGAAATTGCGCAGCTGTTCAGCTTTTTCACAACATACGACGCGCCCCAACAGATAGTCAATATAGCTGCGCGCCAGTTCACTTTCAGTCTCTACCTTACATGCCAGGCTGTCGTCGCGTGGACGAATCGTTTCTCGTTCGCGGAGCTTACCGATGTCCACCAGTCCAAATGATGCAAAGCCAAACTCTTTTTTGATCCTGTCAAAGATCAACAAGGCACTTTTATAATACGTCGGCTCAACCAACAAATAAAACTTCTGTGCATTGAGATATCCCTCCACGGCTCCGCGCCAATGTTCATCCGAAAGCTCCAGGACATCCGCAAGAATATCTATTCTCACAGGACTGCCGATCCGGCTGTTTAGCTCAGATTCCAAGCGGGACTTCAATTGCAGCAGACCTCGAGGATAGTCTTTAATGTCCTTTTGGAGATTTGCGAGGACGGTGCGTTTTTGATCCTGTTCCTCCTTCAACTCCGCCAGACGATCTTCTGCTTTGTGCAGCGCATCTCGGATGGTCTTAGCAAGCTCAGCTGCTGCCTGCTGGGCGATCTCAAAAGGTGCCGATGAATAGGAAAATATCTCATAGCTTCCGGATGTAAAAAGCGAATAAGCCTTTAGAACGCTTTCGGCCGCTTCCTGCACAGGCACGAGGACTTCTTTTGCATCTTGTTTCAAGATTGCGTCGCACAGACCATTCAGCTGAAGGGATTCCCTTTTTATTCCCATTGCCAAGGATTGGAGGTCCTGCGTCAGCCTTTTTTGCTCATTCAGCAGCGTCTGCTTCCGATTGCGGAGTTTTTCTTCCTCCTGAAACACACTGCTCTGTGCACAGGCCAAGTCAAGTTCGCGCCTGCGGTTCTCTTTCTGTGTGATTCGATCAGAGATCGTCATGATGCCCTTTTCAATTGTGGTTAACTCCGCGGTACAGTCTCTCTTTTCAAGCTCAAATCGGTCAATTTGGGCTTGTTCCATTTCTTTTTTGGACCAAAGCACCAAAAATGACTGCACCCGCCAGCGGTCGATGGCCTGATTCATTTCACGATAGAGTTTACTGATTTCTTGCAGAGCAGTCAGCTTTTCCTCCTGACGCTGTGCCAGCATTTCGTGGCGCTTGTAATCCCGGATATTTTGCTGCATGGCCTCAATATCAGGCTTTTCTGGTATATCGCAGATGTTCTCGGTAATGAATTTCTGGATATCCACGATAGGACGGAAAGATACCGCCTTTTTCATCATTCGCAGGACTTGCTCATTGTGCACATTCCACCGCGACAGCATATTCCTGCGATATTCCTTCTGCGTGTCATAGATCTCTGCCTTAGCGTAATTCTGCTTCAAAAAACGGCGCAGCGCAGGAATCTCCATAGCCTCTCCGTTTTCAACAAAACCGTTCTCAGGCAGCATTCCCACATAAATGAAAAAGCGCTCCTGCCTGCTTCCATCACTGCGGCAATCAAAAACGACACCCGTGACAAAGCTGCTGCCCGCCACATCGTCCTGAAACTCGCAGGCAATGTAGCTGGAGAAATCTTTCCCTCGGCGGGAATATGGACTATTCTCATCCATATCCGCCCGCAAGTAACCATCCAGCGTGCGCTGAGACTTTTCGTTGGCAGCCTGATTAAAGTTGCGGGCATTCGTTTCCCCCAACAGAACGATCTGAAGGGCATCAATTACCGTGGATTTTCCCGCGCCGTTTTTTCCAGTCAGGAAATTAACATCCCCCACCTCGATGATTTCTTTGCTGAAATACAGCCAGTTAATCAGCAGGATCTTCTTCAGCTTCTTCATCGGTATCGCCCTCCTTTCGCAGTACAGACACAACATCGTTCAACTTCTCGCTAGAAACCGCAGCCAACACGGTCGGTAATATGGCAAATTTACAACCGCTCTGACTAAACTTTCCCTCGATCCGCTGAATAATCGAGTGATTTTCCAGCAGCGTCAACGCGCGCTTCACTTCATCCATATTGGGCTTTGCTGGAAGGATCGCGTAATCTGTGACAACCTTTTCTAAAACATCACGCACCGTGCAGACAGCATCCTGCTCCAGACCGAGCCGCTCCTGGTTTTCTTCATAGATCATGCGCAGGGCAAGGAGAATGGCCGTTTCTTTTTTGCTCAGGTTACAGCGGTTCGCTTCGTCCATATTGATCACATAGAAATAGCCATTTAAATCATCCTTGCGCAGATCCCAATCCAAGAGACTAAGATATTCTTGCACCGCTTCATAATGCAGAGATAAAAACGTATAATCCGGATTATTCACCCTTCCTTTGCCCGGCCGAACTATCGTTCGTACAATATAAGTCCGGCTAAGAAGCTGGTTGCAAACGGACTTGAACTGTTCTAATTCCTTGGAGGTTGCACCACGAATGAAGTTAAAATCCATTTTTCTTCTCCTTCCGTCGAATCTGCATCTGAGGGATGGAATAGCCATTTTCATGAAACGAGCCGCCCAGCTCTTTGATCTGATGGCCTGCGACAGGATCTCCGCTGGTCAACACAGCCAGCAAACTCATGATGTAGGATTTATCATCCCGAATCTTCAAATCCTTGGAGTAACAGACCTCCGCATCGCCCAGCCACCCCTGCACATAGGCTGCAATTGCCGCCTTGCCATATTCGGAGCGCAGCAGCCGGGCAGCTTGTGCGGCTGCATCCGCGTCAGGCGCCGCTTCCCGGATGAGCACCGGAGCTGCCTTTGTTCGCTTCCCGGGACGTTTGCGGTACCACAGGCTTCTTTCAGAAAGAAATGACTGCTCATAGAGCTGGAACACCGGTTGTATCCGGTCCACCAGATCGCCTGCACGCCGATTGCGGGACAATGCGGTAAGCAGGACATTCAGATTCCCTCGAACGTTCTGATCTCGATTTGTCAGGTTCTCTACCTTCTGCGTTGCAGCCCTTGTATAGCGGCGAACCTGCGCATCGATCTCATTGAGATAGTCGTGCTCCATATTGTCATATCGCTCATCGATCCAGAAAATTCTCCGCAGCAGATCGGCGCGGCAGTTTTCTACTGTATCTCCTCGTTTATCCTGCAAAGCTGCGTTCGCCATAGCAAGCAGCAGAGCATCGTCCTCAGCCCAGCTTCTCAAAACAGATTGAATTGGAACGCGATACTTTGGGACAGAGTCCTTAATTTTCAACGGTCGTATGTATGCCTCAACTACTTTCTGACCAAACTCGTTGAAATGAGAAGCCAGTACCTGATTGACATCCTGCATATCTATCTGCATCTGAAAATAATGCTTCACATTGTGATAGACCATTTGCAACAAATTTATGAGAGCACTGGTGTTATCATAGGCACTGTAAATTGCGGCCATCTTATCGTAAACGCTTTCGCTCTCATTGGCGACCTTCAGAGCAGAGTAGGTGCCAAACACATAGGAAAATCCGCGAGCCGGGCGATCATCCCGGAGCCGGTGAAACAGTGCCAGCAGCTGGCTGCTGTAACTTGGGACGGTAATATACTCCTCAAAATCGTCACCTCGCTCTTTTTCAAACCAGCCTTTGCCGCAGAGTTTACGAATCAAAAAACGTGCACGTCCGGAGATATCCCGCAACTCCTCCTCGTCAATATCTTCCCCTTCAAATGTGGCATCCGCCAGCTGCTGCTCCAATCTGCTGCGGAGCATAGAATACAGCGTGTCCTCACGTATTTTTAGGTTTTCACGATATGCGGTGTACAGCACATCCAGTGCATCTGCATATAATGCGCGGTTGGGCGAGGCCAAAGGTGAAAAAAGCTCACTAGGAACCGTTTCAAAAAACTTCATGAAACTTCCTCCTATAGGAGACGACAATTATGATTGGACGATTAATTTGGAATCAGGATAGGCCGGATATCATATTCGATACGGGGACACTATATGGTGGGCTTCACTGTGGAGACTGCTTTGCATGTTGGCTGGATGGGCGCTGGCTCGATGTTCGCCTGGAATATATGGATGATTGGGTTCTGATCCACAACGGTCTTTTTGTTCCAGTTCGTTATGGCGTTCCTGTGCGAATTTAATCAGCCCACTACCAACTTATTTGTCTTCTTCAAGAACTTCGCTGGGATCGGGCGGTCCAGCTGCCAGGTGATGTTCATCGGCCTGCTGCCCGTGTGCTTCATGTAGTTCGCCGTGCCCAGATAGGTGTACGCTTCCGCACCGCCAGTCATACGGTCCGGCTTAAACTCACGGACAAACAGCAGCACCTTGCTGCCGCGTTCCTTGTGGTGGATATAGCGCTGGCCGGTGGGTGAATTCTCCGCCGTGGTGCTCTGGCTCTGCCAATGGAACAAGCTCTCATTGATGGAATAATCGTTGTACATGGTGGTTGGCGAGTAGTCCTTGTCCGCTTTGTTCAGCGTCACAAAGAACACATCGATGCTTTTCTCCTGCAGCCACTTCACGCCCTCACGAACGGTGGATGGCTTCATAAAGTCCAGCGCCACCAAGAGCTGGTCGCGGGTATAGGTGCAATGCAAATCCAGAGGACAGTCAAAGCCCAGATCAACCGGCTCATCGATGAAGTCCAGCACGGTCAGGCATTCCTTGTCCTCAGATAGACGCAGGCCACGTCCCAGCTGCTGCAAGAAAATCGTCAACGACTCCGTGGGACGCAGGAAAAGAACCGTATTGACTTCCGGAATATCTACGCCCTCGTTATAGATGTCCACGACGAAGATGAACCGCACCTCGCCGGACACCAAGCGCCGCTTGGCCGCCGCTCTTTCCTCGTCCGAAGATTGCCCGGTGAGGCACATGGACGGAATGTTGTGGTCGTTAAAATAGCGGCACATAAACTCCGCGTGATCGACCGTCACGCAGAAGCCGAGGCCCTTCACCTCGTCAATGTCCGTCACATATTTCAGCAGTGCCGTCACCACATGGTCGGCACGGCGGTTGGCAACCGCCCCACTGAACGTGTAGATGTGCTCCAGCTCGCTCTTTTGGTAGCCACCGGCAGACCATTTGAGCGCATCCAGATCCACCGTATCGGTAACGCCAAAATATTGGAACGGGCACAGGAGCTTTCGATCAATGGCTTCCGGCAGACGGATCTCAGCGGCGATACGATTGTTGAAGTAGGGCAGGATGTTCTTGCCGTCCATACGCTCCGGAGTAGCGGTCAAGCCCAGCAGGATGCGCGGCTGGTAGTAGGACAACAACTTCTGGTAAGTCGGTGCAGCGGCATGGTGGAATTCGTCCACGATGATGTAATCGTAAAAATCGGGACTCGTCTTTTCCGTGAAGCTCTGTGAGTTGAAAGTCTGGATGGACAGAAACAGGTTGTCGATGCTCTCTGGCTTATAGTTGCCCACAAACAGCTCACCAAAGTTTGCGTCCTTGAGCACGGCGCGGAAGGTGTACAAGCTCTGCTTGAGGATTTCCTCTCGGTGCGCCACAAACAGCAGGCGGCAGGGTCTATCCGGATTCTGCTTGCGGAATCGCTTGTAGTCCAGCGCAGAGATGACCGTCTTGCCGGTACCGGTGGCAGCCACCACCAGATTGCGCGTATAGCCACGAACAGTGCGCTCTGCCTCCAGCTTGTCCAAAATCTCCTGCTGGTAGGAATAGGGGTTGATGTCCATGGTGTAGACATCGGCATTGTTGGTGTCGAAATATTTTTCCGCCTTCAGCGCCCGTGCCAAGCGCTCTTTCTGATCCTCCGCGTAGTATTCAAATTCGCGGTCATTCCAGTAATACTCAAAGGTAGCGGCGATCTTGTCGATGGTTTCGGGTAGGTCGCGTTTCGTAACCTTAGTGTTCCATT
>OLGY01001333.1_pt1 | contig 12961 bp, 7 predicted proteins | sample 1605951 | NCBI WGS metagenome assembly OLGY01 (sample SAMN03283280) | human gut metagenome | biome: human-associated habitat; material: feces | host: Homo sapiens | place: Peru | collected 2012
GCAACCCTGTCACCAGCTGTATTCCATCCTCAAAGAGGAAGTCAAACAGCTTCTGCGAAATATAGCCTTTGTCAGCGAATAGCTTGCCGTACAGTCGTTTAGCAAGAACCTTGAACACATTCGGGTCCTTGTCGCTGACATTTGCACCAGTAAGTACAAACGCTATTATCTCGCCTCTGTCATTGCACGCAAGGTGGAGCTTAAAGCATAGCACCAACCCATTGTTCCTTTTCCGTCTGTGGCAATTCCCTTGAATGCCTTATTGGCATATCTCCTGAGATTATGGCATACGGGTATCATTGTGGAATCAACGAATGTTATGCCAGTACATCTTCGGAAAGCTCCCAGATTAAGGAAGAACATGAGCTGGAAGAACACGCGGCTTTCCAACTCCACAAAGCGGTTGTACGACACGGCTTTCGGAAAATACTACTTCATTGTACCCTTAATGAAGAACAGGTAGTAGTGCTTGAAATTGCGGAATGTACCGAAAATACAACAGAATGGTCATGATTTCACTGTCAGACAACGACGCTTGGCGACGTCTACGCTTGACTCCGCTATTGTCTTCAAGTAGATTTCCTGCATTTTCTGCATCAAAATGTTTGCAAAACTCGTCTATTATACAAAATAATTCTGTAACTTTGTAATGGGTAGTCATATCAAATATATTTGTAACTTGTTGTAAATCACCTAAAGATACAAAATATTTGTGAGACTACCAACTTTTTTATAAACTATTTTTTATCCCGAACTGGGGTAGTGTAAGGATGGGCCTTTTCAGTGGTCGAGCCTGTTTGTCTTCTTCGGTGCAAGGATGCACCTGGGATCGGGGTAATCCCAATATTTCTTTCCATATGCTTTGGTAATATTATTCCAGCAGCGGTTGCCATATCTGAAACATTCTTCAAAATGAGTACAAGCCTGGCATTTATTGTGTTGCCCTATGTCTTGGCGGGAGAGATTGCAGAGGTACAATGCTTCTTGTGATTGCCAGATATCCTTCAGATTTGTCCTTTGCACATCTCCGATGATGAAATGGGAATTCCAATATAGTTGTTCGCAAATGGTGACATTTCCATCAGGAAGTATGAATAAACGACTGCTTAGTACAAAACTTGCGGCACCGTGAAACTTTTTACTGCTTCCTTTATCGGAGTAATACCTTTTATTTATTATGGCATGCTTCATTAGGAAATCTTTGCATGAAATTCAGTACGTTTATAATAATATTTCGCTTATATACTATATTATAAATATACTGAATTTCTGCAAAGATAAAAAATACTATTATGTAATAGTTTACCAAATATTTATCTGACGTTAAATATATTAACGAGTATCATATGGATAGTGGTTTTATTTAATATTGTTTCCATTAAGGAAAACTGTGCTGAGCAAAGACTCTTTGAGAATAATGGCTATGTAAGCAGGGGCAAACTTGCTTTTGCCTATCACTTCAGTCTTTCCAAAATTTATCGACATCAGGTGTGCCTCGGCTATAGCCAACAGCCATTGGGTCGAAATTCAACAAGCCAAATAAATACCATGCGCTCGACGATATGCAAATATTTGTGTCTGCTCCCTTCCAAAGTTGCGAGCTGCCATAGGTAGTGCCAAGATTTGATGCATAGGGCAATCCTACGGAATTAGGATAGAGCGTGCTTGATATCAGTAACTTTCTCATTTCTGCCAAATAGGTTGTCGACTTGTTGGAGTCGGCAGCTTTTTGGTAAGCCACCACCATCTGTCCTGTGCCCTCAAGCCATACAATGTCTTTGTCGATGTCGGGTGCAAACCCTGTTATCAAGGCGCCATTGACTGTGGCTCTTTGGGTGTTTGCATACATTGTTGTTTTTTCGAGCACTGTTTTGGGGAAATCCTCAAATGTGCAATATCCCCAACTGTGGTTGTCGAGTGCATATTCATAATAATTTCCTGGCCATGACACCAACAAGCCATCAGTACTGTTGTATCTGTTTTCTTTAAGGTATGCGAGGAGTTTTTTGTGAAAGTCGTCATATCCCTGCACTGCACAGTAGGCATCAATCATACCTTCGGTATTTTTCGGGATAGTACTATTGCTTGCAGTGATGCCTCCCCAAAGTCCACCATCTTTGTCTTGCATTGAACGAATCCAAATCTCCAGCGTCGACTTTAGTTTGTCATATTTTGTAGTCTCCACCTTTGCCGTGTAGTTGTTCAGTGCTATTAGCAGCCAGGCATTGTCACCAAGCCATCGGTCGCCCGAAGTGGTACCGTCGGTACTGCGGAACTGATAAAAACCACCATTGGTTGTGAGCTCACTACCTATGCGCTGATTAAAGAAATTGAAAATAGATTCAGCCTTGGAATACTTGCCCGTGGCAGTGAACACAAGTGCTGCTAGGGCGTTGTCGTAGAGCGACATCGTGCTGCTGCTCTCGGTGCTTGGCAGTAGTCCGTTGGAGTACTGCACATTTTCAAACCATGCCACGATGTTTTCGGCCTCTGCCGACAGGTCGATGGCTGTTTTCTCAGCAACAAAGGTAACAGTCAGTGTCGATGACGCTGTTGCCGATGCTGGCGTAAAGGTGTAGCCATCGGCCATAGGAGTTATTTTCACACTGCCCTTCAAGTTGGATACGCTCCACTCGCCCGATGCTGAACTGTAGACCGTCTGGTTTCCAATTGTTAGTCTTATGTTCGCAAGTCCACTGCCATCCGAATCAACAACTTTTCCTGAAACAGTAAATGTTTCGTCTACTTCCGAACTATTGTTGTCACTTGAACATCCTGTAAGTAGGAAAATGCTCAGTATAAAAAATGATATAATGTTTTCTTTCATATTATCTGATGCTATGTTTTTTAATTGTAAACAAACGAGGCAGATTTTACATCGCGGCTATTAGGACCAATCATCACCTCGAATTCGCCTGGCTCGCAAACATATTCTAATTCATGATTGTAGAATTTTAAATCCTCTGATGTTATCTCGAACGACACTGTCTGGCATTCACCAGCCTGTAACTCTATTTGCTTGAAGCCTTTTAACTCCTTTACAGGTCTTGTGCTAGAACTTATAACATCGTGGATATATAACTGCACCGTTTCCTTTCCTGCTCGTGCTCCGGTGTTCTTCACCTGTATGCTTGCTGTCAGTTTTCCATCTTTAGAGAGTGTGTTGGATGACAGTTTCATGCGGTCATAAGTAAAGGTAGTGTAGCTCAGTCCATAGCCAAATGGATAAAGTGGGGCATTCACTACATCAATATAATTGCTCTTGAACCGTATATATGGAGCATCGTCAGCAGAGTTAGGACGTCCGGTGTTCTTGTGATTGTAATGAATCGGAATTTGTCCTATGCTTCGAGGGAATGTTACCGTTGTCTTTGCTGAAGGATTCACATCACCAAACAGAACATCGGCAATGGCATTGCCTGCCTCTACACCAGGAAACCAAGCGTTCAGTATGGCTGGCACATGTTGGTCGGCCCATGTCAGCTCCAATGGACGGCCGGTAAAAACTACCAAAACAATAGGTTTACCTGTAGCTACTAGTGCTTCAAGAAGCTGCAACTGTGGCTCTGGCAGATTTGGGGTGGCACGCGATGCACCCTCGCCATTCATATTCATGTTTTCGCCTAGTGCAGCAATAATAACATCACTTCTTGATGCTACATCAAGAGCTTCACGCAGCAGTTCACCATTGCTTCGCCATGTCGACTCCTTGGCATTTCCAGCCTTAGCCAAACCCATAAAAGAACCTACAAGGATTTTCTCCAATTCTGGATCTTTTACAAGATGGCTTCCGGTGGCATATTCCACGCAGCCTTGGGTACCCACTGCTGTTTTCAATCCGTCAATCAGAGACACGGGCAATACTTTTTCCGAGCTTCCACTCCAGCACCCCAGCATGTCGTTAGCGCTGTTGCCCAATGGACCGATAACAGCTATGCGCTGATTACGCTTCAGCGGCAGCAGATTCCCATCGTTTTTCAGCAACACTTGGCATTGCTGTGCAACTTTGCGGGCCTGTCTCACATGTTCCGCTTTTCCCAAAGTGGCTTTGGCTCGTGCCACATCGCAATATTTGTATGGGTCGTCGAAAAGGCCTAGTTTATACTTCGCTTCAAGTACTCTGCGGCATGCCCTGTCAATATCGTCCATCTTTACCATTTTCTTTTCAATGGCCTCTTGTAGGTGGTTGGTGAAATATTCACTGACCATATCCATGTCGATGCCAGCTTTCAAGGCACGTGCTGTCACCTCCAGTTCGTTGCCTATTCCATGATTGGTCATCTCCATTATACCTGTGTAGTCTGTCACCACAAATCCCTTGAAGCCCCATCGCTTGCGAAGCACCTCATCGAGCAGATACTCGTTGGCGGTGGCAGGAATGCCTTCAAATTCATTAAACGATGCCATGAAGCTTCCTGCACCCTGCTCGGCTGCAGCCTTATAGGGCAACATAAACTCGTTCATAGCCTTTTGGCGGCTCATATCTACAGTGTTGTAGTCGCGGCCGGCCTCACCTGCGCCATACAGGGCATAGTGTTTCACGCAGGCCATGACGTTGTCAGGGGCATCCAAAAGGTTGTTTGTTTGATATCCACGCACCCAAGCCTTTGCAATCTCGCCACCCAGATATGGATCCTCACCGGCACTTTCGGCAATGCGCCCCCAGCGGGCATCGTGGCATACATCCACCATTGGCGAGAATACCCAGTTCACACCATCTGAACTAGCTTCTATAGCAGAAGTTCGTGCAACCTGTTCTATCATGTCGGGGTTCCATGACGATGCCAATGCCAATGGAATAGGAAATGTTACATCATAGCCATGGACAACGTCCATTCCAAACAGCAAAGGTATGTGGAGACGGCTTTTTTCCACTGCCGCTTGTTGCCAATGCTTTATCACTTCCACATTTTTCAAACCAAAAAGGCCGCCAATCTCACCATTTTCTATTCGTTGCTCCAGTGGAACAGTGTTGCCATTGATACCTTCTCCAGCAACAAATCCTCCACTCACATTCAGATTGAGCTGACCAATTTTTTCCTTTACAGTCATTTCATCCATCAGTTGGTCAATGAAAATGTCCATCTTTGATGTGTTTGACTTTGAACACCCTGCAAGCAACAGACTTGCAACACTATATAGTAAAATGTTTTTTAGTTTCATCTCTAATTTAGAATGTTCGTTTCGCTTGTAAAATCGGACACACAGTTGATGACCGTTGCTTGGTTACCAACGGTAATTTTGTACTCACCTTTCTCTAAATGCCATTTCCCGTCTGAACCTATAAAGGCTAAGTCCTTTGCATTTATTGAGAATGATACAGTCTTGCTTTCACCAGGGGTAAGCTCAATTTTTTTGAAGTTCCTTAGCCGCCGATTGTCAGGGATGATTGATGCACTGAGGTCTTGCGAGTATAGCATTACTGTTTCCTTACCCTTTCGGTTACCGGTGTTTTTAACCATGATGCTGAATTCTAATATGTCACCAGCATCGAATGACGATTTATTTATTTCGAGGTTACTGTATTCAAAAGTGGTATAACTCATTCCCTCACCAAACCACCATTGCGTGTTTGTGTGAGCCTCATAGTTATATGTTCCGGGCATAGTTTCTCTTGCCTCGCATACTTTAAAATCGTAGGTGGTGAACGAATTAGGGTGTGAAGGATATGTAAATGGCAATCTGCCGCTGAAGTTCTCATCGCCCGAGAGGAGATCGGCAAGTGCATCGCCACCATAGTTGCCTGGAAGCATTATGTTGACAATGGCTTTACAGCCATCTACGAGGTCATGAATCAGTCGTGGTCTTCCCTCGTTCAGGATGAGTATCACAGGCTTGCCTGTATCTTGCAGGCGCTTTACTAACAGTTTCTGATTAGATGATAGATTCAAATCGCTGATGTTGCCGGTTGTCTCGGCATAGGAATTCTCACCAACACACGCAATGATGTAGTCAACATCCTTGGCTTGAGCCACAGCCTTTTCAATGCCCGAAGCATCTTCGGCTGTCCACTCTTTGTGTTCCTCATAAGCCACTCCAGGTTCAAAAATAATGTTGTCACTGCCAAACTTATTAGTCATGGCTTCCAGAATGGTGTTATATTGCTCTGAGAATTTCTCTACATTATTGCCCTGCCAAGAGTAGCTCCAGCCACCATTTAGTCCACGCATGGTATTTGCATTAGGTCCACACAGCAATATTTTTTTGCCATGTTGCAAGGGTAGGATGTTATCTTCGTTTTTCAGAAGAATCTCCGATTCTACAGCCATCTGCTTAGCCACAGCCGCATGAGCTGCACTTCCAAATAGTGGGTACTTGTTGTCATTACTATAGGGATTATCAAAAAGATTTAATCTGTATTTAAGTCTAAGAATTCGTCTCACTGCATCGTCTATTCTTTCTTGTGCCACACAACCATCTTCCACAAGCTGTTTGAGTGTTTCGCCGTAGTTTAGTTGAGAAGGCACCATCATCATGTCTACGCCTGCATTGATGGCCATCCTAATGGCATCTTTCTGTGAGGCTGCAATATGGTCACGGATATAAAGATTTTCTATGTCTCCCCAGTCTGTTACAATCAGCCCATCCCACTCAAGGTCATCCTTCAGCCATTGTTGCAAAAACTTCTTGTTGGCAACGCCATTCATTCCATTTAATATTGAGGAGTTGGTCATTGTTGCAATGGCGCCATTCTGAAAGGCTTTCAGAAACGGCGTGAACAGTTTTTCTCGCAAGTCCTGTTCGTTTACATTTGCCGGAGTGCGGTCTATGCCATTGTCAGGTACACCATAACCGAAATAGTGCTTAAGACATGTCCCCACATGATATTCATCAATATTGTTGGGATCGTCACCCTGAAGACCCTTAAGATAGGCCACCCCCATAACAGATGCCGCGTAGGGATCTTCACCCATGCTTTCATATAGTCTTGACCATGATGGCTTTCGGCAGATGTCCATTGATGGCGAGAACAGCCACCTCACGCCACAGGCTCGTGTTTCATAGGCGGAAATTTCTCCCATGCGCTTGGCGAGCTCGGGATTGAAGGTGGCCACCATTCCTATCTGGTGTGGAAATAAGGTGCCTTTTGCCGTATATGTGGTGCCATGTAGCTGGTCTAAGCCATAAACCATTGGTATACCAGAATATTTTAATGCCGCTTCTTGAATGGTATTGGTAGCTTTGTTCCACACGTCAACTTCGGAAGCACAAGTGCCTCCGAGCATGTTCAGAATAGATCCAACACGATAAGTCTGAAACACGTTCTGCAGTTTGGTTTTGTCTAACTTAAAACCTAACTTATAGTTAATAGCTTGTGACAAACATTGATATTGGTAGTCATTGCTGCTTTTGGGTTTTCCATTGCTAACAACCATCAATGTGGCATCATATTCATTTGTCAAGTCAAACTTTGAGATTATGTCAGAGAGTTCTTTGACAGATAGTTTCTGAAGTGCAGTAACGGTGTAACGCTGATCAAACTGTGTAATCATGTTTACTTCCAGTTGCACCATCTGACCTATTTTCTGTTCTAAAGACATTGAGGAAAGTCGCTTTTCAATCTTCTGCTCTCTATCTTTAATACGGTTTTTGTCAGACTTAATAGAAGCTGTGCCGCTTATAGCGACACAGCTTGTTAATATGATGATTGCTGTTAGTTTCTTTAGCATATTTATCAAGAGTTTAATTCTGTTTATTTAAATATCACTCTGCAAGCAAAGGATTCTTCTGCTGCTCAGCCAAAGGAATTGGCAGGAAATAGTGCTTGCCAGTAAACACTCGTTCCTCAATCTGTGATATCTCATAACGACGAGTCACATTATTGTCGTAGCAGTTGATACCCATGATAGGATTGGCCAGCACATCGCCATCCAGCCAACGACGGAGATCATAGAAGCGATGCTCTTCCATAAAGAGTTCCACACGGCGCTCGTTTTTAATGCGCTTGCGCATCTCGTCCTTTGTTAGTCCGTCGGGAAGTGCAGGCTGACCGGCACGTGCACGTACTTGGTCGATGGCGTCGTAAACACTTTGATCTGGAGTACTGAAAGCCTCGTTGCGAGCCTCGGCATAGTTAAGAAGAATCTCAGCATAGCGGAAATAAGGGAAGTTATTGCTCTGAGCATATCCACCATAGATGTTGGTAGAGGGATCCAGTTCTTCTATGAATTTGCGGAGTCCATATCCACAACGCGCCTTACCTAAACGAGGTTTGCATGATCCGTTCTTTGACTCGTCAACGGTGTTGGTTACAATGTTTATCTTGTGAGTCTCCCACATCGAACCATTGTAAAGCAAGCTCTGGTAGAAGCGCTTGTCGCGGTTTGCATAAGGATTTTGTGGGTCATATAATGTGTTGGTTGGGTCGTCAATCAGTTTGCCGTCGGTTGTTTCATATGCATCAACAAGATTTTGTGTTGGATATACACCATTCCATGAACCTGCATCGTAGGCATCCAGACTCCACATCATGTGAATGTTGTGAGGTGCTTCGGGGTAGGAGAAGCGACGCTCGAAAATAATTTCTTTGTTAGCAGTGGTCTTGTCGAATGCCATGCTATAATATGGTGTAGGTCCATTTTTGTAGAGTTCATAAATATGCAGATTGATGACGTCTTGTGCAGCCTGTGCTGCAGCAGCCCATTTCTGTGAGTTGTCTGAGCTGTAGAGTGGGCTTGCTGCGTAGAGTAAGGCACGGGATTTCAGCGCAAGGAATGCACCACGGGTAGCATGCCCGGTTTCACTTTCACTATATGTCAATGGAAGATCTTGGGCATAAGTGTTGCATTCGTCAACAATGAAGTCTACTATCTCATCAAAAGACGATGGGGCAACTTGCAGATTGTCGTCCAAGCTCTGTGCCTTGACAATTAATGGAGCCTTGCCAAATGTGCGGGCCAATTCGAAATAGCAGAATGCGCGTAGGAAATGGGCCTCTGCAGAAATTCTAGATTTAACATTTTCTGTTAATACCTGTGTACTGACGTCAGCAATACGTTTGATCAGCTCATTACAGCGACGAATAACTACATACTCCTGTATCCATATTTCGTTTACAAACGGACAGCTTTGAGCAGTGATGGCATCTTTATTAAGTTGGGTGTAAATAGGGCTGTCAGCTACAACTGCTATGTCATCGGTGCCACCATCGAGGTTGCCAGCCCATGACATTGACCAGTCCTGACCATATCCTGCCGTACAGCGGTTAAAGCCGCACAACATAGAGCCATATGTGTTGGCAACATATTTGTTTATCAGTGCCTGATCCTCCCAAACGGTGGCATCTGAGATAAACGAAGTAGGCTTAATATCTAGGTCGTCAGAACAACTTGTTGCTGCTACTGCCAATATAGATAACAAGAAATAATATATCTTTTTCATAATGATATGTCTTAGAATTATATGTTTTTAGAATTGAAGCGTGAGTCCGAAGTTGAATGCTTTCATCTGTGGATAGGACCATCCTTGCGAATGGATATTCTCTGGGTCAATTTGTGGCACCGATGCAAACGTGAGCAGATTGGTAGCATTTACATACACACGTAGTCCTGTTATGGTCAGTGCGCTGAGCCACTTTTTGGGAAGGTTGTAACCTATCTCAATATTTTTCAGACGCAAATAAGATGCATCATAAAGATATGTCTCTACACAACTGACGTCGGTTGCAGGCAGGTTGTGTGTCGTATTCGCTAACCTTGGATAACGGGCATTGCGATTGGTTTCGCTCCAACTATCGGTTATCCAAAGCTGTGGCAAGTTACCCTGATTAAAGTACGGCTGTATGATACCACCATTGAGATAAACTTGAACACGACCTGCACCTTGTAGCAAGAAACTGAAATCCATATTCTTCCACTTCAATGCTCCGTTAATGCCATAAACTATTTCCGGCACATTGCCGTTGCCAAGATACGTCATGTCCTTAGAATTTACTACTTTATCACCATTAACATCAACATACTTTATGTCGCCTGGCTTAGTTACATAGTTGGAACCAGCCACCTCTTGTTTTGCATAGTTATCGATTTCTTCTTGTGATTGGAAGAGCCCGTCGGTTTTGTACCCGTAGTATCCGTTGATGGGACGTCCGGTTTTGCGCATATATTCGCTTGTGCCGGCAGCCTCTGCCATTTCAACTATCTCATTGCGAGCATAGGTGAAGTTTCCGCCAATACTCCAGTCGAAGTCACCTATACGCTTGTGATAGGTCAGTGACATATCAACACCTTTGTTCTTTACCTTTCCAAGGTTTTCCAAAGGCAGAGTAGCTCCAAAAGATCCCGGCACCTCGTCGTAGCGTTGTAGCAAAATGTGGCTGCGGTTCTCAGTAAAATAGTCAATACTGAAACTCAGGCTATTCCATAGGTCTATGTCGAGTGCGATATTGAATTTTGTAGCGCGTTCCCATGTTGCCAGCTCATTGGCAACGGCTCCTGGTACTAACCCCTTTGTGACGTTGCTGCCAAATGCGTAGTCACCGCGGTTGTTGGGAAGATAGTTGCTGGCATTGCCACCAGAATAAAGCTCGTAGCGACTGTAGTAAGGGTATGCCACACCGCCAGTGTTGTCATTACCAAGTGTGCCATAGGATGCACGAATCTTTAGGAAGTCGATTGTCTTACGAAGTGGCTCGAAGAATTTTTCTTCAGAGATGACCCATCCAAGAGATCCCGACATAAAGGTACCCCAACGGTGCGATGGTGCAAAGTTCTCGGATCCGTCACGACGAATGTTGAATTCTGCCAAGTAGCGGTTAGCGAAGTTGTAGTTCAATCGTCCAAGGTAGCTTATTCGTGCAGTCTTGGTATCGTAAGCGCTGAGGGTTTGGTTTGCAGAGTTGCCTGCATCCATTTGGTCGAGCACCTCTGAGTCAAATGAAACGCGCTGCATACTTGAATTCTCATAACGGCTCTTTTTCTCGAGAGCCATTGCCATAGCACTGATGTTGTGGTTGCCGAAAGAACGGTCATAATTCAGTTGTAACTGATATTCTTGGTTCTCTGTATTGCTCTTGCCTAAACCCAGGCTTGGGCTGGTGCGTGGAGCTAACAGATAGCTGCCATCTGCTTGTTTTGAATAAATGTAAGGCGATACGGTCCAGTTCTTACTGCTGCCGTTTTGATAGCTATAGGCCATGGTTCCCTTTATAGAGAGTCCTTGAGTTATGAAGTTTAGTTTCTGCTCGAGTTCAACCACAGCATCTCCAACAAATGTCTTGCTCTTACCGTAGCTGCCTCCTGGCTGGTTGTAGGCAACCACGTTAGTGTGTGTGGCATCGGGCACAGCAAATCGTCCATCATCATAACGGCAGAGCAGAACGGGGGTGTTGCGCATCAATGCAGCAAAGATGCCTGAAGCTGAGCCAGAGTTAAGACTTTTTTCAACACGTCCAGAAAGGTCAACCTTCAGGTGGGTAGTGCTGGTAATGTCGGAATCGATGTTGCTGCGAAGGTTGTAGCGTTTGTAATTAATGTCGTCCCAAAGGCCTCCCTGGTTGAGAAAACCACCGCTGACATAATAGCGCATTTTGTCGCTACCACCCGATACAGATACATTATGTTGCTGCTCGACAGCATAGCTTGATAGCATCTCGTCGTACCAGTTAGTGTTAGGATAGGACTCGCGGTCTGAACCATCGCGGAATTTCGCTATCTCCTCGGCACTATAGATTTCTTGTCCCATGAACTGGTTGTAAAGGCGTGCATAGTCATAGGAGTTTGCATATTTAGGAAGTTTTGTGGGAGATGTGAGAGAGAGGTTTCCAGAGTACTTTATTGTTGGCTTTGCTTGTGCGCCGCGCTTTGTTGTAATCACGATAACACCATTGGCACCACGCATACCGAAGATGGCAGCCGAGGCCGCATCTTTCAAGACATTTATAGATTCAATGTCATTTGGATCCATGCGTGCGAAGTCACCGGACGAACGCTCCACGCCGTCAATGATATAGGCTGGTTGGGTGTCGCCACGGAATGTTGCTATACCGCGGATATATATTGATGAATAGTCTGCACCAGGCTCTCCACTTGCTTGCTTAGCTATGATTCCAGGCATGCGTCCAATGAGAGCATTGGTGGAGTTTGCAGCCTTGGCTTTCAGAAGATCATCGTTCTTCATGGATGTAACAGCACCGGTGAGGTTGGCTTTCTTCTGTGTACCATAACCTACAACCACTACCTCATCAAGCAACTCGTTGTCAGGATTCATCTTTATTTGCATAGAAGAAGATGAAATCTGCACATCCTTGGTCTCATAGCCGATATACGAAACTTGTAGTTTAGATGCGCCAGCAGGCACATCTTCTATCGTAAAATTTCCATCAAAATCGGTTACAGCGCCAGTAGTTGTACCTTTCACCATGACAGTAACACCAATCATTGGCTCTCCTTGTTCATCAAGAAGCTGACCTGTCACACGTTTAATATTTTTCTTTACTGGCTGTTTGGTTGATTGTGGCTTAACAATAAGATAATTTCCTTTTTTCTCATAAGTACAACCACTTTCCTTCAATAAGAGTTCAAATATCTCCAACGCATCACCCTTAGTTTTCTTAATCGTGATCATACGGTTTGCATCTATCAACGATGAGTTGTAAGCTATCTTATACTTAGAAGCCTTCTCGATTTTCTCAAACGCAGCCTTCAAAGAAACCTTGTTTGCATCAAGTGTCACCATCTGAGCTGAAACAGCTAAGTTTCCAGCCAGCAACAAACAAAAACATGAAGCTGAAATTCTTCTTAGATTCATAGATTTACTTATTATTAGTTATTATATTGTCTCATGTAGCTACATCTTAAAGACTATCCTTTTATAGTTTACACCCAATCAAAAACATAAGAAAATGAAACTTTTTCCTGACTTCGTCACTCAAAAAAATACGTATTTTATAACTGATTGATAAACAATATTTTGTATCTTTGCGTACCCTTATTTTGGGGTACGCAAAAGGTTTTTTAACTAT
>OLGY01001339.1_pt1 | contig 12858 bp, 6 predicted proteins | sample 1605951 | NCBI WGS metagenome assembly OLGY01 (sample SAMN03283280) | human gut metagenome | biome: human-associated habitat; material: feces | host: Homo sapiens | place: Peru | collected 2012
GTGCTTGAGTCCGTTCGCATGTTTACTTTTCACCGAATAGCAACAACAACGAATAGAATTTCCAAAAACGATCTCATTTTTGACACCGATTTTGAACACCCTACCTTACAGGGCGCGGAAACTCTACCATGCGGGAGCCCCAAAGTGTCGCTTCGCTTGCCCTGGGCTAGCCCGTTGGCGGTATTTCAGGTAACGAGCTAACGGGTTGACAGGTTAACAAGTAAGTATGCCATACACCACTTATTATGTTACTCAAGTTTCGGATTTAGCAAGGGGGGGGCTGAATCCGAAACTTCAGTTATGTTAAAGCCAGAATGACAGGAAGCTTAAAAAGCTTGGCAAACTTACCTGTTAACCTGTCAACTTGTTAACTCGTTTACCTGAAATACCGTCAACGGGTTGACACATTAGCTCGCAAAGCTTGTTCTAAATCAGAAAAAAGTAAAGCCCCACTCCCTCCACTTAAAAAATAATTGCTACTTTTGTGCGTTACAACGAAGGTAAAATCAAAATAATTTATAACAACAATCAGATGAACGTGATAACCAAGACCGTTTCGCTGCCCGATGGACGCACCATCAGCATCGAAACTGGCAAATTGGCCAAGCAAGCTGATGGCGCAGTTATGCTGCGTATGAACAACACCATGCTGCTTGCCACCGTTTGTGCTGCCAAGACGGCTCAGCCCGGCACAGACTTCATGCCCCTCCAGTGCGACTACAAAGAAAAATATAGCGCCGCAGGCCGTTTCCCCGGCGGTTTCACCAAGCGCGAAGGCCGCGCCGGCGACTACGAAATCCTTACTTCACGTCTGGTCGACCGCGCACTGCGCCCACTCTTCCCCTCAGACTACCACTGCGAGGTATACGTTAACATCACGCTCTTCTCAGCCGATGGTGTTGACATGCCCGACGCATTGGCCGGCTTTGCCGCATCAGCAGCCCTCGCTGCCAGCGACATTCCCTTCGAAGGCCCCATCTCTGAGGTGCGCGTAGCACGCATCAACGGCGAATACGTTGTCAACCCCACCTTCGACCAGCTCAAGGAGGCCGACATGGACATCATGATAGGTGCCACCGAAGAGAATATCATGATGGTTGAAGGCGAAATGGACGAAGTGCCCGAAAGCGCACTGCTCGAAGCACTCAAGGTGGCTCACGAGGCTATCAAGCCCATGTGCCAGTTGCAAAAGGAACTCTCAAAGGAACTCGGCACCGACGTCAAGCGCGAATACGACGACGAGGTGAACGACGAGGAACTCCGCCAGCAAGTAAAGGACGAGTGCTACAAGCCCGCCTACGCCATTGCCGAAGCCGGCGACCACGACAAGCACCAGCGCGAAGATGCCTTCACCGAAATACGCGAAGGATTTAAGGAACGCTATGCTGCCGCACACCCCGAACTCTCACCCGAAGAACTCGAAGAAAAGAACGCCATGGTAGACCGCTACTACCACGACGTAGAACGCGATGCCATGCGCCGCTGCATTCTCGACGAGGGCAAGCGTCTCGACGGCCGTAAAACCACCGATATCCGCCCCATCTGGTGCGAAGTGTCACCCCTGCCCATGCCTCATGGTTCGGCCATCTTCACACGTGGCGAAACACAGGCTCTGGCCACTGCCACCCTCGGCACCAAGCTCGACGAAAAGATGGTTGACGATGTGCTCGACAAGAGCTACATGCGCTTCCTCCTCCACTATAACTTCCCTCCCTTCTCAACTGGCGAGGCCAAGGCACAGCGTGGCGTAGGCCGCCGCGAAATTGGTCACGGCCACTTGGCATGGCGCGCCCTTAAGGGCCAGATCCCTGCCGACTACCCCTACACAGTGCGCGTGGTGAGCGACATTCTCGAGTCAAACGGCTCATCGTCTATGGCCACCGTATGTGCCGGTACTTTGGCACTGATGGACGCTGGTGTGCCCATCAAGGCTCCCGTGAGCGGTATTGCCATGGGCCTTATCAAGAACCCCGGCGAGGACAAGTACGCCATATTGAGCGATATCCTGGGCGATGAGGACCACTTGGGCGACATGGACTTCAAGACCACCGGTACTGCAAAGGGTCTTACTGCCACACAGATGGATATCAAGTGCGACGGTCTGTCATACGAAATTCTTGAAAAGGCTCTTAACCAAGCCAAGCAGGCACGTGAGCACATCTTGGGCAAGATTCTCGAAACCATGCCCGCACCACGTCCCGAACTCAAGCCCCACGTTCCCCGCATCGAAGCCTTCGAAATTCCCAAAGAGTTTATCGGTGCCGTTATTGGCCCGGGCGGAAAGATCATTCAGGGCATGCAGGAGGACACTGGTGCCACCATCACCATCGAGGAGGAAGACGGCGTAGGCAAAATTCAGGTGTCTGGCCCCAACAAGGAGAGCATCGATGCTGCCGTGGCCAAGATACGTGCCATCGTGGCCATACCCGAAGTGGGTGAGGTTTACGACGCCAAGGTTGTCAGCATCATGCCTTACGGCTGCTTTGTAGAGTTCATGCCGGGCAAGGAAGGCTTGCTCCACATCTCCGAAATAGCATGGAAGCGCCTCGAGTCTGTTGAGGAAGCTGGCATTAAAGAGGGTGACACCATCAAGGTCAAGCTCCTCGAAATTGACGACAAGACCGGCAAGTTCCGCCTTTCACACCGCGTGCTCGAAGAGAAGCCCGAAGGCTGGGAGGAACGTCCCGCACGCCGTCCGCGCCGCGAAGGTGGCGAAGGTGGTCACGCACCACGCCGTCCGCGTCGCGACTAATCAGCATTGAATGATAAAGCCATAGAAGCTCGAAATCCCCTTGCGGCTGCACAGCCGTCAAGGGGATTTCTGTTGTTTCAGGCACAAGGCCCACGCCCTCTACACATCACAGCCAAAAGCAACGCCCAACAAGCATCACCCGCATTATTATCAGCACATTGAAATATACACCTGACTTCGTCAATGCGTCACCCAATCAAATGACGCAACGCATCGTTTTTCAACATGCGCCATTCAATGGCACAAAAAAAGTGTACATACTTGTACACAAATATTTGCGCCCTCGCCGTCAGCCTACTTATAAATGAATGTGTGTGCTTTTACTGCCATCTTACACTTTTTGTACGTAATAGGTTGATATACAGAGGTTTCAAGAGTGTAAGATGATTTCAAAATATCTTACACACTCCTGCACACATCTTACACACCTCACCCCGCTATCGCGCAGTCGGTTTGGACGTATGCGGCGGGTTATACGGCATAGGGGAACAGAAAAATCTGTCGGAGCAACAGATTTTTCTACTCCCCTATGCCGTAATATCTTCCTCCCGTGCTTGTGCAGTGTGGCAGTGTGTGGGGTGTGTAGGTTGCGTGTAGGTGACATTGGTAGTATCTTACACTAAGTAAAGCATTGACAATCAATGAGTTGCAATAAGTTAGTGTAAGATGTAAGATACTCGACAAGTAAAGTTTTTGTAGTATGGTAAAGGTACCGGTACCACAAAACGCAAGCACAAAACGCTACCACTAATGGGGGCGACGCGTCTCGCGTCGGGGCAATTTTCAGCAGTCTCGTCTCGCGTCGGGAAAAGAGTCACTCACAACCCCATCAACCACCTTTTTGTGGCAAATATTACATTGCAGATGCAAACGATTACGTATCTTTGCCCAATCATAACCAATTGGCGGAACTGGCAAACAAGTTGACAAGGCAACGGGCAACAAGCAAGTGGACCAAGTAGCTCAAATTGCTCACCATTCCGACTTTAACATCACAAGTTGCGTGTAACATACTTACTTGTTAACCTGTCAACCCGTTAACCTGAAATTCCGCCAACGGATATACATCTAATATCATCACCACCATGAACAAATTGCTACTCACCCTGCTCACACTCTGTCTGGCACTTACCATGCAGGCGCAAGCCCGCCACGGCGGCAACGACAACCCCTTCAACTCCGTCAGCTACCGCCCCTTGCCTCCACTGCGCGTCAACGGGCAGCAAGGCGTGTCGGCCGCATTTGCCGGCAGCACAGGCAGCAAACTATTAGTGGCCGGCGGCTGCAACTTTCCGGGTACACCGGCTGCCGACGGCGGTGACAAGCAATTCTATGCCGACATCTACGAACTTAACTTGCACCACCCCGCGGGCACGATGGAATGGCACAAAATAGGCTGTCTGCCGCAGCCCGCTGCCTACGGCGTGGGGGTAAGTGTGCCACACGGCATGGTGTGCGTGGGCGGCACAAGCAACGGCAAGCAGAGCCTGGCCAACGGCTACTACCTCAAGTCGGGCCACAACCACCAACTCGTAATAGAGGCACTGCCCGCACTGCCCCAGCCGCTCGACAACATGGCGGGGGCCTACGGTGGCGGCTACATCTACGTGGCCGGCGGACTGAGCAACGGCAGCCCCTCACAGGCTGCCTACCGTCTGCGTTTCCCCGGCGGCAAGCAGTGGGAGCGCCTGCCCGACCTGCCCGGTGCCGCACGTGTGCAGCCCGTGGGCGTGGTGCAGAACAGCGCCACGGGGCCTTGCTTTTACCTGGCGGGCGGATTTGCCCCTGCCACCGACACCCAACGGGGCATGGCACACACCGACGGGTGGTGTTACAACCCCGCCACACACCAATGGACACGTATGGCCCCCATTGTGCCACACGGCCGCACCGAGGCCGTCACCCTGGCCGGTGCCGCAGGTGTGCCCTCGGGCTGTGCCCACATAGTGTTTGCGGGCGGTGTGAACAAACAACGCTTTGAGGCAGCCATCAACCGGCCTCTGCTCATCAAACAGGCACGGATAGACGCCCAAAGGTATGGCACACAGGCCATGCACGCCTATGTGGCAAGGCTCGAACTCGAAAAGGCCACCTACATGCGCCAGCCCGAGGCTTGGTACGCTTTCAACGACGAACTCATTATTTACCACACCATCACCAACACGTGGGTGGCCGAAAGCCGCTCGCCGCTGTTGGCACGCGCCGGGGCTGCCCTTGTGGCATGTGACGGCGAATGGGTGGTGGTGGACGGCGAGAGCAAACCGGGCATCAGGTCGGCAGCCGTAACAGCTGTCAAGATGGACGTGCGGCCCACCTTTGGGTGGCTCAACTGGACGGTGCTCGTGGCCTATCTCGTGGGCATGGTGCTGCTGGGCTATTACTTTATGAAGCGCGGCGAGGGCAATGCCGACGACTTTTTCAAGGGCGGCGGCCGCATACCCTGGTGGGCAGCGGGCATCAGCATCTATGCCACCATGCTCAGCGCCATCACCTACATGGCCTACCCCGCCAAGGCTTACGCCACCGACTGGACTTACTACCCCATGCTGGTGACCATACTGCTGGTGTCGTTCCCCGTTATCAAGTATTATTTGCCATTTTTCAGACGCCTCAACGTGACGAGCGCCTACGAGTATCTTGAACGTCGCTTCAACGCGCCCACACGTCTGCTGGCATCGGCCTTGTTCATCATCTTTATGGTGGTGCGCATGGCGTTGGTGCTCTACTTGCCCTCGCTGGCGCTTACGGCGGTTACAGGCATCAACCTCTACATCTGCATTGTGCTCATGGCGCTTGTCACCATCGTTTACTGCACCATGGGTGGTGTCGAGGCCGTGGTGTGGGGCGATGTGGTGCAGGGCTTCATACTGGTGGGTGGCGCACTCTTTGCAGTCGGCTACCTGGTGTGGGGCACCGATGGCGGTGCAGGCGGTTTCTGGCAAATAGCCATGGACGACCACAAGATGCGGCTCTTTAGCTGGAGCCTCGACTACCGTTCGGCCACCTTCTGGGTTATCATATTAGGCGGTATGGCCAACAACCTCATATCTTACACCAGCGACCAGACTGTCATTCAGCGCTACCTTACCACCAAGGACGAGGCTGGCGCACGGCGCAGCATCATGCTCAACGGTCTGATGAGCGTGTTTGTGAGTGTGGCATTCTTTGCCATTGGCACAGGGTTGTACACCTTTTTCAAGACACACCCCGCAGCGCTCGACTACACCATGGGCAAGGCCGACACGATATTCCCATTCTTCATGATGAGCCAGCTGCCACAAGGGGTGGCCGGACTGCTCATTGCGGCTATTTTCGCCGCTACCATGAGCACCATATCGTCCAACATCAACTCTGTGGCCACGGCCTACAGTGTCGACTTTTACCAACGCTTCCGCCCCACTGCCAGCAATGCTGCCACCCTGCGCGTGGCACGCCGCACCTGCATCGTGTCGGGCGCATTGGGCATGTGCATGGCACTGCTCATGGCCACATGGCACATTCTCTCGCTGCTTGACTTTTTCCAGGAGATACTCGGATTGCTCTCAAGCGGTCTCGGCGGTCTGTTCCTGATGGGCATATTCTTTCCGCGCATCGGCGGCAAAGCGGCTCTTACGGGCTTTGTGTGTGGCGTGGGGGCAGTGTTTGCCGTGCGCTATCTCACCGACACGAGTTTTCTGCTCTACGGCTGCATCGGCATGGCCACATCGGTGGCTGTGGGTCTGGTGTGCTCTTGCTTTGTCAGGGAGCACAAATCACTCGACGGATTGTGCTGGAAAACACGACCCTAACGCCCGATAACGCACACTTTTTCAAAAAACGTGCAATTTATCGTATCTTTTTAGCCTAAAAGTTTGTCAGTATTAGGAATAAGCATTACTTTTGCACGCGGAAACTTAAATACAAGGAACATAATTCATTAAATTCAAATAAAGAAACTATGTCTGATATTGAAGCAAAAGTAAAGGCTATCATCGTTGACAAGCTCAGCGTTGACGAATCTGAAGTTAAGAACGAAGCAAGCTTCGCTAACGACCTCGGTGCTGACTCTCTCGACACTGTAGAGCTCATCATGGAATTTGAGAAGGAATTTGGCATCACTATCCCCGATGACAAGTCTGAAAAGATTTCAACCGTAGGTGACGCTATCGCTTACATCGAAGGAGAAGTTAACAAGTAATCTGCTTGTCTTACGACTACCCAACCCAAAACAATTAACGTTTAACGTTACGCGTCTGCGTCGCTATGCTGTCAGCCCCTGACGGTGTGGAGACAGGTCGCTGTACGTTAAACGTTAATTGCATTATGGCATTACACGCCTACAAAAACACTGCATATCAACACGTTTCACCCCTATGCTGCAGCACACAGTTGAACGGCTCTGGTGCACACAAGCCCACCCCTCGAAACACGCCTTATTTGTTTAGTAGATTAGCGAGTACTACCCCAGCCCACCCATCGCGTGGCGCGGGAAACAAGCGGACAGCACACTGCCGCGTGCGTGCTAATCTACTAAAGTGCAGAGAGAGCCACAGGGCACACACCGCCCATGCTGCCACTCAAGCTGACGGCTGCGCATTCATTAACGATATTCAAACTTTATGGAACTCAAAAGAGTTGTTGTAACAGGCCTTGGCGCCCTCACACCAGTAGGTAACACAGTACCCGAAACTTGGGAAAACATCAAGAACGGCGTTAGCGGCGCCGGCCCTATCACACACTTCGATGCGTCGAAGTTCAAAACACAGTTTGCATGCGAGGTGAAGGGCTTTAAGGCTACCGACTTTATCGACCGCAAGGAGGCTCGCAAAATGGACCTTTACGAGCAGTACGCTCTCGTGGCTGCCATGGAGGCTATCAAGGACAGCGGCTGGGACCTCGAAACTATCGACAAGAACCGCATCGGCGTGGTGCTCGGTGTAGGTATCGGTGGTATTCACACCTTTGAGGAGGAAGCTGGCTACTATGCCATCAACAAGGAGAACGGCCCTAAGTTCAACCCCTTCTTCATTCCTAAGATGATTGCCGACATCGCTGCCGGACAAATCTCTATCCAGTATGGTTTCCACGGCCCCAACTACACCACTACGTCGGCTTGCGCCTCTTCAACCAACGCTTTGGCCGACGCCTTCAACCTCATTCGCCTCGGCAAGGCCGACGCCATGGTGACCGGTGGTGCCGAAGCTGCCATCTGGCCCTGCGGCGTGGGCGGATTTAACGCCATGCACGCGCTCTCAACACGCAACGACGACCCCACACACGCTTCACGCCCCTTCAGCAAGAGCCGCGACGGCTTTATCATGGGCGAGGGTGCCGGCATACTCATTCTTGAGGAACTTGAGCACGCCAAGGCACGCGGCGCCAAGATTTACTGCGAAGTGGCTGGTGCCGGCATGTCGGCCGACGCACACCACATCACCGCCTCACACCCCGAAGGTCTCGGTGCCAACCTCGTGATGAAGGCTGCCCTCGAAGACGCTGAAATGAAGCCCGAGGACATCGACTACATCAATGTGCACGGCACATCTACCCCCGTGGGCGACATCTCTGAGGTGAAGGCCATTACCAAGCTCTTTGGCCAGCACGCTTACGAGCTCAACATCTCGTCTACAAAGAGTATGACCGGCCACTTGCTCGGTGCTGCCGGTGCTGTTGAAGCACTCATCTGCTGCCTCTCGGTGCAGAACGATATCGTGCCGCCTACCATCAACCACGAGGACGACGATCGCGACGAGAACATCGACTACAACCTCAACTTCACCTTTAACAAGGCACAAAAGCGCACCGTACGCGCTGCATTGAGCAATACATTCGGCTTTGGCGGACACAACGCCTGCTGCATTGTAAAGAAGTATGAAGCCTAACGCACCCAAAGGCGCGTAACATGTGCAAATGTGCAAATGCGCAGATGTGCAAATGCTATCACACATAGCATTTCGGCACGCTGGCGCATCTGCACATTTGCGCTTTTCCCATATCCACATCATACACCCTAATTCAACGGCAATTTGTGCGCACGACTTGCGCAACAGCACGTCACGCCACATTTGCACTGCATATATATGATACTGAACTTATTTGACCGCATGAAGCTCCCCTTCCGCAAGAACAAGGAGTTTCTGTCGGCCCTATACGACATATTGGGCTTTTACCCGCACAATATCGAGATATACCGCATCGCTTTCTCGCACAAGTCGCTCAGCTACCGACGTGACGCCGACAGCAAAAAGGGCGGCAAGGACCGCAAGGTCAACAACCGCGACCGCAAACAGCGCAGCGAGAATACCTCGAAACCGCTCAACAACGAACGACTCGAATATCTGGGCGACGCCGTGCTCGAGACTATCGTGAGCGACATTCTCTTCCACCACTTTCCACACAAGCGCGAGGGTTTTCTCACATCTACCCGCTCCAAAATCGTGCAGCGCGAGGCACTTAACCGACTGGCTGCCGACATGGGGCTCGAAAAGCTTATTCTGGCCGCACAAGGCACACGCATGAGCCACACCAACATTGGCGGCAATGCCTTTGAAGCACTGATGGGGGCCATTTATCTGGACCGCGGCTTCAAAACTTGCCAATGGTTCATTAACAACCGCGTTATAGGCCGGTACGTCGACCTCGACAACGTGGCGCAGAAGGAGGTTAACTTTAAGAGCAAGCTGCTGGAGTGGAGTCAGAAGAACCGCATCAATATCAACTTTAAGGACTCTGCCTGCGATGGCGAAAAGGGCTTCCGCACCGTTATCAGCATCGAAGGCATCACCATAGCACGCGGCAGCGGACGCTCAAAAAAGGAGAGCCAGCAGGAGGCTTCGAAAGAGGCACTCACACGTATGCGCCGCGAGCCCGCCACATACGACAGCATCTTCCGTGCTAAAGAAAAGCGCACTGCCATGGAGGCCGAAGAGTCGTTCGCTCTGCCCAAAATCGACACCATCGAGGACGGACTGAGCAAGGGCAAGACATCAAAAGCCAAGGGCAAGAACAAGACCGACGCCCCCGTGCTCGAAGAGCAGGACAGCAAGGCTCCGAAGAGCGCACAGGAACTCTCCGACGAGGCTTACGACACAGCTTACGACGAGGCTGCCTCGTACGAAGTGATTGACACACCACCTGCCGAACCCGTGCTCACGGCCGAGGACTACGAGGCCAAGGGAATACCCGCTCCCCCCGAAGAGGACGAGCTGAAAGCTGCCGACGAGAGCTTGCGCAAAAAGCGCACACGCAACCGCGGCCCAAAGACCATGGGTGATGCCGTGAAGGGACAGACCAAGGGCGCCACTACCACCGAGGAGCGCGCCGCCAAACGCGAGGCCGAACGCCAAGCCGAAGTGGAACGACAACGCGCCAAGGCAGAGCACAAGCGCCAAATGGCTGAAAAGGCCAAGGCCAAAGCCGAAGCCATCGAAACCAAGGCAGAGCCTGAAGCCGTGCCCGAAGCTGTGGCAAGCGAGACGCAGACACAAATATCGGGTCTGTTAGGCGCACTCCGTACACACGCCGACCACGAAGCTGAAACCATCGCAGAGAGCCGTCGCGCCAAGACCGAAGCACCCAGCCACGCCAAGACCGACCCCCCCGTTGCCCCAAGCGCTGAAATGGCCAATGACGCTGACATAGCCCACACAGCCGATGAAGTGCAAACGCTGGCCGAAGTAGAAGAAACCTTCATCATAAAGGAGGACATCAAACCTGCACAGCAAGCTGAGGACGAAAGCCAAGAGGCCGCACTCGAAAGCCAAGAGACTTCAAACGAAAGCCAAGAGGTTACAAATGAAGGTCACGAAGTTGCGCTCGAAAGCCAAGAGGCCGCAAGCAAAGCATCTGCTGAAATGGAAACAGAAGTTGAGCCCGAGACCAAGCCCGAAGCAGAGTCCGCATTTGGCAGCGTGACAGAGAAGGCTGAAAACGAGGTTGAAAATACTGACAAGGTGGTCGAAGCAATTGACAACATGGCCGTTAATACTGACAGCGTAGTCGAAGAGGGTGATGACACTACCATCAACACCATTGACACTGCCGACACTGCCGAGGTAGTAGAAAGCGAAGGCAAAGACCTTGACAACGACAGCGAGTCAGACGCCGCCGCAAGCATTGTGCCATCGCTCACGCTGGACGACATCGTGTTCGGCACAGAGCACGACGAACATTTTGCCACATTGCGAGATAACAACTTCGACAACGCCGACAGCGAAAGCGACACTGCGGCACAAGCGGACGAGGCTGAAGCAGCGCAAGACAAGCCTCAGCGAAACAAAAAGCGGACTAACAACAACCGCCGTCGCCGCCGTCCACAAAATGCCAACAAGCAGTGCACAGAAAGCAGCGCCAATGGCAAGGCCGAAAATGCAACCAGCGCCAATGCGCCCACGGCCAATGCAGACAAGCCAAAGCCACACAAGCACAGAGGCCGCCGACGTCCTAACAAGGGCAAAAAAGAGGGCGACGCATAACGTGCTTCAATAACATAACTACCTCACCACGCGGGAGGGCATGCCTACAACCGTCACACACATTACGGTTATTGGCACGCCCTCCCGCGTCGTTTTACCAACCCCAATCCGTTGGTACAACTGCCGCGGATAATGATATAAAAGGCGGTTTTTCGTTTTTTTAATCCAGGGAGCAATACCAAACGGCAGTTTTTTTCGTTAACTTAGCATCGCTTTCACAACCAGCCGCCTCCCACCACGAGGAAAACTGGCCCCGAAAGCCATCATTTCAAAAAACCAGTAACTAACCCACTAATCCTTGATAATGGAAACACGTAATAAGAACTACTGTATCATTCTGGCCGGTGGTGTTGGACGCCGCTTGTGGCCCGCAAGTCAGAAGGAGTTGCCCAAACAATTTATCGACTTCTTCGGCACAGGCCGCACCCTGCTGCAACAAACCTTCGACCGCTTTGCCCGTTTTATCCCCACCAACCACATATACATATCCACCTACGAGAGCTATGTGTCCCTTGTGCGCGAGCAACTGCCCGAAGTGCCCGAGGCCAACATTCTGCCCGAGCCCGTGCAGCTCAACACCGCCCCCGCAGCCATTTGGGGCACATGGCACACAGTGCTGTCCGATGCCGATGCCAATGTAGTGGTAAGTCCGGCCGACCAACTCATACAGCACGCCGACCGTTTCGAAGCCCAGATACTGCGCGGGCTCGACTACGTTGACACCCACGCCGACTTCCTGGCCATAGGCGTCAAACCCACGCAGCCCAACACGGCTTACGGCTACATACAGATGGGCAACGCCATAGGCAACGCCGACGACAAGCTGCACAAAGTGCAATCGTTCAGCGAGAAACCCGAACTTGACTACGCCAAGATGTTTATGCAGAGCGGCGAGTTCCTGTGGAACACCGGCATATTCATGTGGAAAGGCAAGACCCTCGGCCAGCACCTCTCAAGCATGGCACACCGCCCCGACCGCCCCGTTGAAGAGGTGGCCAAACAAATGGTCACCATAGCCGAGGAGATGAACTACGTGCGCTCATGTATACCCGAGGGCCTGCCGCGCAGCATCGACCTGCTTGTGCTCGAGCACTGCAGCAATGTGGCAGTGTTGGAGTGCAACTTTGGGTGGGCCGACGTAGGTTGTTGGACAGAGCTGCACGAAGTGTCGCACACCGATGCCGACGGCAATGCCGTGAGCGGTGGTGCCCGCGTGATGCTGCAAGGCACCCAAAACTGCATGGTGCGACTGCCCCAACACATGAAAGCCATCATAGCCGGCCTCGACGGCTACGTGATAGCACAGCAAGGCGACATACTGATGATATGCCCCAACAGCGACCCCGACGCCACGCGCCGCCTCATCAACGAGGGCCAGTTCTTCTGACCCCCGCTCCCCCACGCCCCACATAGCCGCCCCGGTGCACCCGCCGCGGCATCACTTTGGCAAAAAGTCTCCAATCCGTAACTGATGCCCCCGCAGCATCGGCACAGATTGGAGACTTTTTGCATATATCAACCACACACACCGCGCCACCACATACAAAGCAGGCAGACACAAGTCACTCCATCAAGAGCGTGTATTAAGTAACATCGCTGTCCGGTAAAACTATTCTGATATTATGCTCACGGATCGCACCGATCGCACGGATT
>OLGY01001349.1_pt1 | contig 12768 bp, 10 predicted proteins | sample 1605951 | NCBI WGS metagenome assembly OLGY01 (sample SAMN03283280) | human gut metagenome | biome: human-associated habitat; material: feces | host: Homo sapiens | place: Peru | collected 2012
ACCTTCCTAGCATCTACGAGGTGCCTGTAAACATGCAGAACCAGGGCCTCGACACAGCCATCCTCCGCAAGATGGGCGAACCTATCGGCGAAAAGCCTGCGCTGGGTCCTTGGAGAACTTTCCTCGACCGCAGAAACAAGGCTACAGAGGTGGTTAACATCGGTCTCGTAGGCAAGTACGACCTGCAGGATGCATACAAGAGTATCCGCGAAAGTCTCTCACATGCCGGCACCTACAACGACCACAAGGTAAAGATTACCTTCATCAACTCAGAATATCTCACAGAAGAGAATGTGGCTGAACAGCTGAAGGGACAGGACGGCATCGTCATCTGCCCTGGATTCGGTCAGCGAGGCATCGAGGGCAAGATTATCGCCGCCCACTATACCCGCATCCACGACATCCCTACCTTCGGCATCTGCCTGGGTATGCAGATGATGGTCATCGAGTTTGCCCGCAACGTGATGGGCTACAAGGATGCCAACTCACGCGAGATGGACGAGAAGACTCCACACAATGTCATCGACATCATGGAGGAGCAGAAGAACATATCAAACATGGGTGGAACCATGCGTCTCGGCGCTTACGAGTGTGTGCTGAAACAGGGTTCACGCGTGTTCAATATCTATAAGAAGGAGCATATTCAGGAACGCCACCGCCACCGCTATGAGTTCAACAACGAGTTCCAGCAGGAATTCGAGAAGAACGGCATGATGTGCGTAGGCAGAAACCCTGAGAGCGACCTGGTAGAAATCGTAGAAATCCCAGGCTTGAAGTGGTACGTAGGTACACAGTATCATCCGGAATACCAGAGTACGGTGCTGAAACCACATCCACTGTTCATGGATTTCGTAAAGACAGCAATAGAAAACAAAAAGTAAATATTAGGAGTTAAAGGAGTAATCCCCTTTACTCCTTTAATTTCAAATTTTAAAAATGAACAAGAACAACATTATCGGTTTCCTCCTGATTGCCGTAGTGCTGATTGGCTTTAGCTGGTACAACCAGCCTTCAGCCGAAGAACAGAGAGCGGCATTCGTTCAGGACTCCATCGCCAAGGCTAAACATGCCGAGATGGAAAAGGCTAGCAAGGCTGCCGCTGCTAAGCGCCAGACTGATGCCAAAGCAAAGGTTGAGGCTGACTCAACCGCCCTCTTCTATTCGGCACTCAAAGGCCAGGCTAAGAAGATTGTATTGAAAAACAAGAAGGTAGAATTAACACTCAACACCAAGGGTGCTACTGTAGAGAAGGCTGTCATCAAAGGCTATGTGGGACACAACCTGAAGGTGAAAGACGGTTCGGCTGATGCCAAGGACGTAACCCTCTTCGAGGGTAACGACCAGAGCCTCAAGTTCATGCTCGAGGCTAAGGAGGCCAACATCATCACCAGCGATCTCTACTTCACTCCATCCAACGTGACCGACAAGTCTGTAACCATGACCGCTGTGGCTGGTGAAGGCAAGACGCTCACCCTGACTTATACATTGGGCGATGACTACATGCTGCACATGAGCCTGCAGGCAAATGGTATGGCTGGTCTGTTCTCACCTAATTATAATAAGATGGATGTTGACTGGAGCGACAAGGCACGCCAGCAGGAACGTGGTTTCATGTTCGAAAACCGTTACACTACCCTCACCTACCATAATGCAGAAGGCGGTACCGACCACCTCAACGAGGGTAGCGAGAAGATTGACGAGAAAATAGAAGAAACCATCGACTGGGTATCTTTCAAGAACCAGTTCTTCTCTGCCATCATCGTATCAAAGGATAACTTCGAGAAGGATGCCTTCATGACCTCTATCCCTCAGGAGAAGGGTTCGGGCTATCTGAAGCAGTTCCAGGCTAAGATGAAGACAGCTTTCGACCCATCCGGTAAGAAGGCATCTGAGTTTGAGTTCTACTTCGGTCCTAACGACTTCCAGATTCTGAAGAATACCGAGAAGGAAAGTACCTTCGGCAAGGACTTGGAATTCCAGAAGCTCGTATACCTGGGATGGCCTATCATCCGCTGGATCAACCGTTTCTTCACACTCTACGTATTCGACTGGTTGAGCAAGATATTCCCTATGGGTATCGTATTGATTCTCATCACCTTGCTCCTCAAGCTCATCACCTACCCTATGGTAAAGAAGAGCTACATGAGTTCAGCCAAGATGCGCGTGCTGAAACCAAAACTCGAAGCTGCTACGGCTCAATATAACAAGCCTGAAGACCAGATGCAGAAGCAGCAGGCGATGATGGCAGAATATGCCAAGTATGGTGTAAGCCCATTATCAGGTTGCTTGCCAATGCTGATTCAGATGCCGGTTTGGGTTGCGATGTTCAACTTCGTGCCTAACGCCATCCAGCTTCGTGGTGAGAAGTTCTTGTGGATGAACGACTTGAGTACCTTCGACCCAATCTTCGAATGGAACACCAACATCTGGCTGATTGGCGACCACTTGAGTTTGACCTGTATCCTGTTCTGTGTAGCCAACCTGTTGTACTCTTGGATGACCATGCGTCAGCAGCGCGACCAGATGGTAGGTCAGCAGGCAGAGCAGATGAAGATGATGCAGTGGATGATGTATCTCATGCCATTGATGTTCTTCTTCATGTTCAATGACTACTCAGCCGGTCTGAACTTCTACTACTTCATCTCATTGTTCTTCAGTGCCGCTATCATGTGGACCCTGCGCAAGACCACCAACGACGAGAAACTCCTCGCCATCCTTGAGAAGCGCTATCAGGAGAACAAGAACAACCCTAAGAAGGCAAGCGGCCTGATGGCAAGAATGCAGGCTCTCCAGGAGATGCAGCGCCAGCAGCAGGCTGAGATGATGCGCAAGCAGGCAGAACTGAACGAGAAAAAGAACAATCTCGGAAAATAAAGATTACTAGATAAAAATGAAAGCGTAATGGATTACCCGAAAAGGTGTTCATTACGCTTTTTTTGTCCCCGAAAAGGTATAATTAGTTAAATGATATTATAAATTATACCTTTTCGGGGGTTTTTTCATTTTTTATTCGTATATTTGCCCCCGAAAGGGTATAATATAATATTATCCCATATACAATGTTACCCGAAAGGGTATAAAACAACAAGAATATGAGCAATACATTATCATCATACGTCAAGGAAATGCGCAAGCAATTCGGATTGACGCAAGTAGATCTGGCGGCGAAATCGGGCGTAGGACTCAGATTCGTAAGAGAACTGGAACAGGGAAAGGAAACACTACGACTCGACAAGGTAAATCAAGTCCTCCTGCTGTTTGGTCAGGAAATAGGCCCCGTTCCTATCAAAAAAGAATAAAAATAAAATATCATGAAACAAGGAAAAATATATCTCTACGACCAATACGTAGGTCTGCTGACGGAAGACGAGACAGGCTTTACCTTCGCTTACGATGCTGATTATCTGGCATCGGATAGTGCGGAAGCCGTAAGTCTGACGCTCCCCTTATCCGATGAGCCCTACCACGATACCGTGCTGTTTCCATTCTTCGATGGATTAATCCCCGAAGGATGGCTGCTGAACATCGCGGAAAGCAGTTGGAAAATCAACCAGCGCGACAGAATGTCGCTCCTCCTTGCCTGCTGCAAGGATTGCATCGGAGCCGTAAGTGTGATTCCGGCAGAATAAAAACTAGAAAGGAGAAAGAATTATGGAGAAATGTCTATATTGTTATAAACCGCTCAAGCCCGGTCAGGTAGATTACCATCCCGCCTGCGCACGCAAGCTCTTCGGCACCAAGGAAGCCCCTGTCCTACCCTACGTTAGAAAGGAAATTGGCGACCTGGCAAAACAGGTAGTGCGTGCCCAGACCACCCTCACCGGTGTGCAGGCAAAGCTCTCGCTCGATGTAAATCCGGGCGGAAAGAACGAACCATCCCGCTTCACCATCGTAGGTCTTTGGGGAAAATATATCCTCAAGCCACAAACCGACCACTACCGCTGTCTACCGGAAATAGAAGACCTCACGATGCATCTCGCCGAAGCCGCCAAGATAGCTGTAGTTCCCCACGGACTGATTCGCTTTGCCGATGGCGAACTCTGTTATATCACCCGGAGAATAGACCGACTGGATGATGGACAAAAGGTGCCGATGGAAGATATGTGCCAGCTGTCAGAGCGCCTTACCGAATATAAATATAAAGGTTCCTACGAGCAGGTAGCCAGACTCATCAAGAAGTATTCATCGTTCTCGCAGCTCGACCTCGTGAACTATTGGGAAGTGGTCATTTTCTCATGGATTACGGGCAACGCTGACATGCACCTCAAAAACTTCTCGCTCTACAACAACCGCAAATTGGGTTATGGCTTAACCCCAGCCTACGACCTCCTCTGCACGAAGATCGTTATGCCAGAAGATACCGAGGAACTCGCCCTGACGCTCAACGGAAGAAAGAGAAAGATTCAGAAATCTGATTTCGTCAAGGTAATGACCGCCTCGGGCCTCAGCGACAAGGTAATCAACAACATAGCCAAGAAGTTCCGCCGTTCCATCGTGAAATGGCTCGACCTGATAGAAGCCTCTTTCCTTCCGGACAGCATGAAGAAGGAATACAAGAAACTGATTCTCAGCAGAGTTATGGCATTAAGATAATGTCTCTGTATAAAATAAAAATAAATCACCCCCGAAAAGGTATAATTAATCAAACTTCGAGATTAACTATACCTTTTCGGGGGTATATTGTTTAAAGCAAATTTGCTTCTTCAATAGTATCCAACCCGAATTTACTTCTTCAATACCGGCTCGCAGGTGATATTCACACCGAGTTTCTTGAAGATCTTCTGGTCTACATCGCTCAGCATCACGGTGCAATGAGCCTGACAGCCGCGAAGCTTAGGCAACTGCTCCAATGCCTTCTTGCAGTTCTCATCATTCTCTGAAAGAACAGAGAGGGCTACGAGAACCTCATCAGTATGAAGACGAGGATTGTGACCACCGAGATAATTCACCTTGGTATGCTGGATAGGCTCAATCATCGACTGAGGAATCAGTTTCAATTCATGGTCGATGCCCGCCAGCTGCTTGGTAACATTCAGAATCAATGCCGCACTACAGCCCAGCAGCTCGCTGCTATGACCGCAGATGATGGTACCATCCTCCAACTCAATGGCTGAAGAAGTATGTCCCGTCTCCTTCTTATGATTCTTGGCAGCTACCGTCACCTTGCGATAATCAGTAGTAATCTTAGCCTGATTGAAGAGCATCTGAATCTTGTTGATTTCATCATCATTGCAAGCGCCAGCCGCCATCTTGTTGGTAGCCGCATAGTAACGGCGGACAATCTCGTTCTTGGATGCCTCGCAACAAGCCTCATCATCAGAGATGCAGAAGCCTACCATATTCACACCCATATCCGTAGGCGACTTGTATGGATTGCTACCATAGATACCCTCGAACAGCGCATTGAGCACAGGATAAATCTCTACATCACGGTTATAGTTGATGGCAATCTTGTTGTATGCCTCCAGATGGAACGGGTCAATCATGTTCACATCGTTCAGATCGGCAGTAGCTGCCTCGTATGCGATGTTCACAGGATGCTTCAATGGGAGATTCCACACAGGGAATGTCTCAAACTTAGCATAGCCGGCACGCACACCACGCTTGTTCTCATTATAAAGCTGACTCAGACAAACCGCCATCTTACCGCTACCAGGACCTGGCGCAGTAACAATAACCAGAGGACGCTCAGTCTCAACATAATCGTTCTGACCGAATCCCTCGTCAGAGGCAATCAGACTCACGTTGTGAGGATAGCCCTCGATAAGATAATGGCAGTAAGTCTTGATGCCCTCGCGCTCCAGACGCTGTTTGAAGGCGATGGCTGCAGGCTGACCATTATAATGAGTGATGACAACAGACCCCACCATGAAACCACGGTTTTGGAACTCACCACGAAGGCGCAACACGTCCTCATCGTAAGTAATGCCCAAGTCGGCACGCTTCTTGTTTTTCTCAATATCGGCTGCACTAATCACGATAACAATCTCAATGCTATCGCTGATTTTCTGGAACATGCGCAGTTTGCTGTCAGGCTGGAAACCCGGCAAAACTCTGCTGGCATGATGATCGTCAAAAAGTTTACCGCCCAATTCGAGGTAAAGCTTTCCGTCAAACTGTGAGATTCTCTCCTTGATGTGTTCTGACTGAATCTTCAGATACTTCTCGTTATCGAAACCTATCTTCATACTACTTTAAATAAAACTATTTCGCTATTATTTTGCAAATTTGACTGCAAAAGTACAAAAAAGTATTGAATTATCCAACAAGAAAAGCGGAAAGTTACTTATTTTTTTGTCATGGCAGAGGTTTCAGCCCCTCCCATCTCACGTTCCAATTGCCATCCTGCGGAAATCCAGGGTTCGGATGCGTACTTCCATCCCATCCCGCACACATCATTCCCACAGCCATCAGCAGACCGCCATTACCCGGAAGATACAGACGGAGACGGGCATCCTGATAGTTGTGCCCACTCACCAGATAGGTATTCTTCTGCTGTTTCATGAGCAAGGCTCCTACAGCATTCTGCGGTTCGCCCATTCTGGCGGCGCACATCGCCATCATCGGATAGTCCCAGCCCCAAGAGGTAGCCCATTTCCAGTTTTTCCAAATCCACTGTTCCGTCTTCTTCATCTTCGCCAAATCTACCTGGGCAACATTCAGAGGCAATACCCCCACAGCTCCCATTACAGCAGGATGATCGCTGAACATACGTTCCTTCCGGTAAGTATCAGGTTCGGTTTCTGCAGCCAGATACAGACTGTCCTTATCTGCCAGAGGCGAAATCTTGCGGATGATATCTTCCCAATGGGCATCACGCTGCTTGCCCAGACGCTCCCGCCACTGCTGTGCCACCTCGAGTGCAAAATGCCAGTAGCTTAATTCGAATGGCGGATTCACGGTTGTTGCTGCCGGCAAGGTTTCCTGAGCTGCAATACAGCCCCGAAGCGTATAACGGTTGTTCATCTGGTCGTAGGTTGCGAAATCGCCCATAAACTGAGCGGTTTCCTCTACCAGTCTGCCGTATTTCTGCAAGACGGCAGGCGAAGGATTGGCACGGTACAGCATCTCTGCCAGATAGATGAGGTGAGGCTGCTGCCAAATCAGGAAACTGCCCGTACTCGATGGAGCCTCGCCGGCATCAGGGTCGGTCATCTTCATCCATCTCACACCCTTGAATCCCTGTCTCTCAGCAATCTTCCGCGCATTCTTCTCTGCCTTCAGATACCAGGAAAGTGAATGGTCAAGTAGTTCGGGATGGCCCCAGGTAGCAAACTGCAACTGATGCCAGAGAATCATTTCGAGATGAAATTTTCCAAACCATGAATTATAGGTCAGTCCCGTTTCCTGAGGAGGTGTATCGCCCGCATCCTGTATAGCCAGAAGATACTGGCTCAGCACTACTCTACGCTCTAACTCCCTGGCACGAGGGTCTTTGCACAGACCAAAGTCTACGATGCCCCCTTGTTTCCAATACCGGTTCCAATAAGCTTTCGCATCTGATGCCACCTGCGCGAAGCACTTATCAGGAGATGCCTGGACTGGCAATTTCTCCAGATACTCACAACTCATGCTCAGTTCATTTCCTTTAGCCACCAGCTGATAAAAGTTTTTTCCCTTCTGTTTCAGGGCAGCCTTTCCTTCCCATCGCAGTACCACATAATATACGGTTGCATCAACTACCCGTTTCAAGGTAGCCGACTGGGCAGTATGAGCCACCAAGGTGGTAGAATGCAGCTGATCTTTCGTCCAGTCGCACGCATCATCACAATGTCCGCCTGTAGGATAAGCGAATTTCACATCTACCGCAATCTTTCCTCCTTTTCCTGACGCAATGCCCCGGGAAATGATGTGGGTGGCCAGCATATCGCGCTCAGGATCGCAGACGGTTTGCACCTGATAACGGTACTTCTGGTATTCGAAAGAACTACGGATGATTCCGTTCCACATATCTAGCTTCTGATCTACATTCTTCACCTGTCTTGGATCAGAACCGAGCGATAAGCCCACAGTTCCCAGATGCAGGCGATGAGGATTCACGCGAAACCAGTCAGCAGCCGCCTTCTTGCGCTTGTCATTCTTGATTTGAGTAGCATAAATCTCCTTGTGTCCTCTCCCGAAATCATATTCTTTCCATGTTTCCTCCTCCTTGAAATCTTCCGGGTTTTGAAACGAGTGCCAGCCCCAATCACTCATCGTTCCCAGCGGCACACCTTTGGCATAAGCCTTTGGGAAGGACTGCAATCCTGTCCCGTCAACGGTGACGGCAAAGCCACCATTACCTACACTGAGAGATGACAGGGAATCCATCCCCATGACATGAGGATTGTTTCTTGTCACCACCTGATATCTGTCAATCTGCTGGGCAAAACTTCTGTTTCCACCCCACCCGATACTTCCATAGACGAATGCTATGAATAAAACCAGTTTCTTCATCTTGCTAAATTCCGTTCGTTTTTAATCAATTCGTTTTCTCTTGCTTTAATAGATTTCTATAATATTCCGCAAAAGTACAAAAAAAAGTTGCTTTCGAACAATGTTTTACGCAAATTATTCTTAATTCTCAAGGATTTGCCGTATCTTTGCATCTTGCAATGGGCAGCATGACATGTCATATCGCAAAAACATGAAGTTTAAAAGAAAACAATAACCGACAAATGAAAAAGAATTTACGTACCGCCTCTATCTGCGTGCAGGGAGGCTATGAGCCAAAGAACGGCGAACCGATTGAAGTGCCAATTTATCAAAGCACTACTTTCAAGTATGACAACTCTGAGGAGATGGCTATGCTCTTCGACCTGAAGAAGGAAGGCTACTTCTATACCCGTCTCCAGAACCCTACCAACGATGTTGTGGCTAAGAAGATTGCCGAACTCGAAGGTGGCGTGGGAGCCGTTTTAACCAGCAGCGGTCAGGCTGCCAACTTCTACGCAGTATTCAATATCTGCGAAGCGGGCGACCATATCGTTACCTCTAATGAGATTTATGGTGGTACCTTCAATCTCTTCGGCGTAACCCTGAAGAAACTCGGCATTGAGTGTACTTTCGTGAATCCGAACGATAGCGAAGAAGAAATCCAGAAGGCTTTCCGCCCTAACACCAAGGTTGTTTTCGGCGAAACCATCAGCAACCCGGGCTGCGCAGTACTCGACATCGAGAAGTTTGCACGTATTGCTCACAAGAATGGGGTGCCTCTCATCGTTGACAACACCTTCGCTACGCCTATCAACTGCCGCCCATTCGAATGGGGTGCCGACATCGTTACCCACAGTACTACCAAGTATATGGATGGTACGGCTTCGCAGGTAGGTGGCGTTGTAGTAGACAGCGGCAACTTCGACTGGATGGCTCATGCTGATAAGTTCCCTGGTCTCTGCACACCGGATGACAGCTACCATGGTCTGACCTATGTAAAGGCTTTCGGCAAGATGGGCTACACCACCAAACTCGTGGCTCAGCTGATGCGCGATCTCGGCAGCATCCCTGCCCCAATGAATTCGTTCATCCTCAACCTCGGTCTTCAGAGTCTCCACCTCCGTATGCGCCAGCATTGTGCAAATGCACAGAAGGTAGCAGAATTCCTGCAGAACGATGAGCGCGTGGCTTGGGTTCATTACAGCGGTCTGGAGGGCGATGAGTATCATGCGCTTGCCCAGAAGTATATGCCAAACGGCACCTGTGGCGTTATCGCCTTCGGCTTGAAGGGCGATCGCGAGACAGCCATCAAGTTTATGGATTCTCTCGACATGATCAACATCGTAACCCACGTGGCCGATGCCCGCACCTGTGTGCTCCATCCAGCGAGTCACACCCATCGCCAGCTCAGCGAAGAGCAGCTGAAGGAAGCTGGTGTTGCGCCTGACCTGATTCGCCTCTCCGTAGGTATCGAAGATGTAGAAGACATCCTCGATGATATCAAACAGGCTTTGGACAAGATTTAAGATAACTGAACTTTCGCATATGGGAAGTTAAGGGAAGTTAGGGAAGTTAGAGGGAAGTTAAGAGACAAATGTCCTAAGTTTAAGCTAGAAGACTATTGTCTCTTAACTTCCCGAACGACCGTAGGGAGTGATAACTTCTTTAACTTCAAACAATTCCCTCACTTGCGAAACTTGAATAAGATAACAAAATAACATCAAAGCAACATTATAACAGTAAAATTAGAAACATGATTAAAGCTATGATTTTAGCTGCTGCGGCTCTCACGATAACAATCTCGATGCTATCGCTGATTTTCTGGAACATGCGCAGTTTGCTGTCAGGCTGAAAACCCGGCAATACTCTGCTGGCATGATAATCGTCAAAAAGTTTACCGCCTAATTCGAGGTAAAGCTTTCCGTCAAACTGTGAGATTCTTTCCTTGATGTGTTCTGACTGAATCTTCAGATACTTCTCGTTGTCAAATCCTATTTTCATAATTGTTATTATATCTTGCAATTTGAATTCAAAAATCGCCTGCAAAAATACAAAAGAAGTATCGTACTAACAAATCTTTTATCCGAAAAAAAAAAGAGAACTGCTACATATAGGCTTGCAGCAACATCTCACCCCCTACCAGGAAGGCTAAGACAAGAAAGATAAATATATACAACTGCTCCTTGAGGACAAAATCCAAGACATGAAAATGCTTGTCGTCATTCTCCTCAAGATAGTTTTTATAATCCCTCCACATGAGGGACAAAGCCCCCAATACAATGGACAATATAATACATACACCTACAATTTCGGCTAGATCAGTCGATTGTAATAAAGAAAAGCCTGTCATTTCGTAATTCATTTAAAAGTTAATAAGAATCATTATTATCTACTATTATTAAATAATGATGCAAAGATAATAAAAATCTAATAACCAGACAGTTTCATTGTTCAAGAAAATAGTTTCATTCCTATCAAAAAGGTGTTTCATTGGTAGGAATGAAACTGTTTTTCGCAGCATTCTACCGTTTTTTCCGTACAGAGTCTCTCCATTTACCAGGCGTATATCCCGTCTTAGCCTTGAATATCTTATAGAGATGGGCGTGGGATGAGAAGCCGCATTCCGAAGAAATGGTATCATTGCTGTAGCTGCATTCTTCTAGCAGCATACGCTGCGCCTCCTTGAAACGGATATCGCTAAGCCAGATTCTGAAACTGCTCTTCAGATAATTCTCAAAATAGCAGCTCAATTCGGGGCGAGGAATGCGTAACTTTGCCGATAGCATCGGCATATTCACCGTACTGTCTCTATATCCGCCATTTTCACACCACTTATCAAGCAAAGATTCTATCTTATCTATTTTTTCAGAATCCAGCCCCATCACTTCACTCTCTTCCATCTTCTCCAAAGGAGCATCAGCAGTATCCATCTCCAATCTCACCTCTGTAGGCATGATAATGTAACCGAAACCCAAGAAATGGACGACAAAGGAAATCAGAGCAAAAAGCATCAACGGTGCCACGCAATACAGAAGCGGACGATAGCAGATGGCAGCAGCCATCGCCAATACCATGATGCCCATCAAACGATAACTGGCATAGGAATATCTGTCGAAAGGAAGCAAATCTTCTGTCGTATTATCCTCGATGATTTTTCGATGATACCGCATCTCTACGACTGTAGTATAAACGCAATACAAAATCGAAAATACATATAATGCGAGCATCACATAGAGCCCCCCCATGTGCATTCCCTTGGGAATCTCATAGTATCCGACGAAGAAACATAATAATATCAATGCATAGCTCACAACTCCCACTATGGCAAAATTCCTGCGCCCGCCTCTAGAGGATATGACATTATACGCTGCATAGGAAACGATGAAAGTGAGAGGACAATAGAAGAGAACATTGACAACAGCTCCAATCTCATCGCTTTTAGCACGGAAACCATAAAGCATTTGCAAAACATAATGCCCAGCAAGTACAAACATGGAAAAAGCAAGGAACCAGCGAGACGCCTCATAACGACGGTTGCACCAACGTATCTGAAACCTGGACAATACCAATATCAAGCCCAACATCGACACAATAATGCAGCAAGCAAACTGCAAGAGAAACAATGTATTCATTTACTAAATATTTATATCTTTCTTATATTCCTGAAAATTCAGCTCTTAAAACGAAACGAAATCTACTCCTAAGGATTCAGCTCTTAAAACGAAACGAAATCTACTCCTAAGGATTCAGTTCTTAAAACGAAACGAAATCATTTCTGATGCAAAAATACAAAAAAAATGCATACTTTTGTAATGAAAGAAGAATAATTTTGTTTTTTTCATCAATTTTCTGTAACTTTGCACGGAATATCAGGAAGATGACAACGAGAAATAATTAATAAATATATTAGAAATATGATTAAAGCAATGATTCTGGCTGCGGCTGCACTCACCATGAGCGCTACGGCAGCTGATGCACAGACTATGATTGAGAAAAACAACATCAAGGTGGAGAACCACCTGATGACCCCAGAGGCTCTTTGGGCTATGGGAAGAATCGGTGCAGCAGAGGCTTCGCCTAACGGCAAGCAGGTGGTGTACCAGGTAGGTTACTACAGTGTAAAGGAAAACAAGGGCCATCAGATGCTCTTCATCATGGATGCCAACGGCAAGAACCAGAAGGCATTGACCACGGATGCAAAGAGCGAAACAGATGCTGCCTGGATTCAGGGCGGACAGAAGATTGCCTTCATCCGCGACGGACAGCTCTGGAGCATGAACCCTGACGGTACAGGCAGAAAGCAGCTCACCAACGACAAGTTGGGCATCCAGGGCTTCCGCTTCTCTCCTGACG
>OLGY01001356.1_pt1 | contig 12738 bp, 11 predicted proteins | sample 1605951 | NCBI WGS metagenome assembly OLGY01 (sample SAMN03283280) | human gut metagenome | biome: human-associated habitat; material: feces | host: Homo sapiens | place: Peru | collected 2012
ACTTTTAGACATAGCAAAGCCCTGGCTTGTGAAAGTCAGGGCTTTGTGATTTTTTAAGAATAAGGGAGTTTTGACACGCCCTCTTTGTATTATTTCTTTTTATTCACTGAAATAACGCTTGTACAATCCCATAAAACCAGCGCAATGACGAGCCTCGTCCTTTGCCATCTCATGAACTGTGTCGTGTGTTGCATCCATACCTGCAGCCTTAGCGTTCTTGGCAATACGGAACTTGTCCTCGCATGCACCACGCTCAGCAGCAATACGTGCCTCAAGATTGCTCTTAGTATCCTTCAACACATCACCCAACAGTTCAGCGAACTTGCTTGCATGCTCAGCCTCCTCAAAAGCATAACGCTTGAAAGCCTCAGCAATTTCAGGATATCCCTCGCGATCAGCCTGACGGCTCATAGCTAAATACATACCAACTTCACCACACTCACCATTGAAGTGGGTCTCAAGGTCCTTGATCATCTCAGCAGTCGCATCTTCCTTGCGTGCAGCACCAAGAGTGTGAACAGTTGCAAAAGCCGGACCATCCATTGGATCTTCCATTTCCTTGAACTTGCTAGCCGGAGCCTTACATACCGGACACTTCTCAGGAGCTTCTGTACCTTCATAGATATAACCACATACTGTGCAAATAAATTTCTTCTTCATAATATTATTGTTTAAAAGTTTATAAATCAGTTTTCTTTCTTTTCCTTCATACATTCGCAACATACACCTTTGTAATACAGCTGTACATCGTCTACCGAATGGCCACCAACCGTCTTACATGACAGCAAAGGCGAAACTTCATCAAAGATATCGTACACCTTCCTACATTGCTTGCAATAGAAATGAGCATGCGCATTAATATTTCCGTCTTAGCACACCCTATGCTCATCTATCGTGATCATCTGAGCCGCATTGTTCTCTGACAATAAGCGTAAAGTTTTGTACACTGTAGTACGGCTAAGAGTAGGCATCTTGCCACTCAAGCCACGATAGACATCGTCAACCGTAGGATGGGTATAGTGCGTTAGCAAATAATGCATTATCGCTATACGCTGTACAGAGGGCTTTACACCGCACTCTGCCAAACTGGCTATTGCTTCTTTTGAATTCATGTTCTCATTTTCTACATTTGCAAAGATACAACAATATCTTAAACGACCAAAGGAAATTTGTAAATTTTACAACTTTTAATTCATTGTAATAAAAGTACACTTTCCTGTATAACTCTTTTCATATGAAGTTTTAGTTCATAACAATTTGTATAAACTTATACACAATATGATACACATGTTTATATCATTTGGGGGTTATGAATTCTTCCCAAAAATAAATATAATTTGTGACTTAGAGCACGTTGATGCAAGATTTTAGGTATGTCGGTCTTGACTTTTTAACTCAAGCAGCGAGCACTCGGAGATATTCATTTCTGTTTTTTATCCCAACTGGCTTATAATTCGGAAATTTTATCTAAATTTGCAATGGTAACAACGTCAAATTGAATAAAACTCATAAAAACACACACAGAAATATGTCGGCAAAACCACTCATAAGCTTCATCGTGTACAGCCACGACGCTGAGCCTGCCAATCTAAGGGCATGTCTGGACAGCATATTACAGCTGTCGCTGGCTGATGCGGACAGAGAGATAATCATAGTAGACGACGGAGAGACTTCCGCCCCGCTGAGCATGCTGCTCAACAATAAAGACGAAATAACGTACATTCACCTGAAGCGCAAGGGAGCATCGGCAGCATACGCCTTGGCGCTGAGGCTGAGCACTGGACGCTACGTGCAACTGGTAGGCAGCACCGACCGACTGCTGCGTGCACCATACGAGCACTGTCTTGACATAGCACGCTATCACAATCCCGACGTTATGTTCTACAAAAACACGGACAATGCAGCCGACGCCACAACGCCATTCACATATGAGGGGCCTATGCTGGGCAGTACGTATATGAAGGGCAATACCATTCAGGCTGCCAAGATAGGCTACATGTTTGAGAAGAGCCTAATTGTGTCGGAGGAATTCAACGAGAGAATAGCCAACAAGAACGAGTTTCTGACCAAGTTGCTGCTGCGCTCGGAAAGATTCTACTATACCGACGCTTACGCTTATCTGGCAAGCCAGCAAACGGCACAATCTGCTGCCGACGGCTCTATCCATGCCAACCGACTTGCCGAGACGGAGAAGACACTCGTGAACATGCTGAAACTCGTAGTTCCCGAAACCGACCGCCCAGCCCTTAACCGACGGATAGCGCAACTGACCATGGACTATCTGTGTGACGTGATACGCACTACGCACGACAAGAAGACGCTGGTGAAGACCATGGAGCGACTGGCAAGAAAAGGTCTGTATCCGCTGCCCGACCGCAACTACACCAAAAAATACGCTTACTTCAGAAAGATGATAGGCAACCCGATAACACGCAACCTGCTCTTCTATCTTATAAAATAACGACTGAAACAAAATATAATTATGAACAGCAAGAAACTAATCATACTCCTGGCGCTCGCCATAACCACATCGGGACTGAACGCACAAACACGTAAGACACAGCGCTCTAAGGGCAAGGCTACGGCTGTAAAACCACAGCCTACGGACAATCTGCCTGCCATGAGCCCTAACGCCAAGGCCCTGTTTGACGACATGCTGGCAAGCACACAGAAGGTGTTTGTGATAGACAGCACCGTAGTGGACATAGACAATGTGATGGCTGAGATTCCGCTGCCAGCCAGTTACGGCAGATTCGTGAAGTACAACACATTCTTCAATGCAGACAAAGCCAACAACTCGTACGTGTTTGTCAACGGATTCGGAAACCGTTGCTACTACACCGAAATGGGCAGCGACAGCATAGCCCGCCTCTACACACGCGACATGGTAGGAAGCCAATGGGGAGAACCGCAACCCGTGAAGTCGGTGAACGGTAAATTCAAGGACATCAGTTTCCCGTTCATGTCAAGCGACGGACAGACGTTGTACTTTGCTGGCGTGTCGGACGAAGAGGGACTTGGCAAGCGCGATATCTACATGACAAAGATAGAGGCTGGCGAGGGAAATTTCCTTAATGCCGAGAACATCGGTCTGCCGTTCAACTCGCCTTCAGACGATTTTGCCTACATCGTTGCCGATGCTGACAAGTTGGCATGGTTTGCATCAACCCGAAACCAGCCCGAAGGAAAGGTGTGCGTCTACACATTCGTACCTACTGACACCCGACAGAATTACGACGCTCTCTCCATAGAAGAGAAAAAGCTTCACAGTCTGGCTTGTCTGAATCGCATCCGCGAGACTTGGCCAACACCCGAGATGCGCGAGAATGCTATGAAGCAGCTCAAGCGTCTGAAAATAGAGAACAGTCAGATGCAAGCTAAGGCTGATGGTATAAATTTCGTCGTAAACGACAAGGTTACTTACACAAGTGTCAGCCAATTCAAATCGGAAGAAACACGCAAGGCTTACATCCAAACAACAAAGATGAAAAGCGAACTGACCGCAAAAACGTCCAAGCTGGCTGCCATGCGTGCCGAATACCATACTGCTGCCGCTGGCAACAAAGCGCAGATAGGACAGCAAATACAGCAACTGGAACAGCAGACCAACCAACTGCGACAAGAACTCAAAAAGACGTTGGGCGAACTGCGACAGAAGGAGTGTAAGTTGTAATTTTAAAATTCGACTATGGAGAAGAAGTATTTTGCTGCTTCGGAGCTGATAATCAACGGCGACGGCAGCGTATTCCATTTGCACCTGAAGCCGGAACATCTGGCTGACAAGGTGATATTGGTAGGCGACCCCGGACGTGTGGCGCTTGTGGCATCGCATCTGAGCGACATTGAGTGTGAGGTGGAAAGCCGCGAATTCCGTACCGTAACCGGACAGTATGAAGGCAAACGCATCACGGTGGTGTCTACCGGCATAGGATGCGACAACATCGACATCGTGATGAACGAGCTTGACGCTCTTGCCAACATCGACTTCAACACACGCATGGAGAAGGAACAGACACGCAGCCTTGAAATAGTAAGAATAGGCACTTGCGGCGGACTGCAACTCAACACTCCAGAAGGCACATTCGTATGCTCAGAATATTCGGTGGGATTCGACGGATTGCTCAACTTCTACGCCGGACGTAATGCCGTGTGCGACCTACAGATGGAACGCACCCTAATCAACCATCTCGGATGGACGGGCAATATGTGCCAGCCCTATCCTTATGTAATCAAGGCGGACGAGACTCTCGTGGAGCGCATAGCAGAAGGAATGGTGAGGGGCATCACGGTAGCGTGTGGCGGATTCTTCGGCCCGCAGGGACGCCAACTGCGCATTCCGCTTGCCGACCCTAATCAGAACGAGAAGATAGAAAGCTTCGAATACAACGGATTGCACATAACCAATTTCGAAATGGAAAGTTCGGCGCTTGCAGGACTTGCACGACTGATGGGACATCACGCCACAACCGTTTGCATGGTGATTGCCAACCGAAGGGCTGGACGTGCCGACACAGCATACAAGAATCATATCGACGACCTGATAAAACTGGTGCTCGAAAGATTGTAATACAACCCATAATAGATGGATTTTAATGAAATAATAAGCCATAACCTCTCGCTGCCCGCTGCGCAGATTGCTGCTGACGTGAACAAGGCGTTGGAAAAGTACAGCTCTGTAGTAGTGACTGCGCCTCCAAGTGCAGGCAAGTCGACCTTGCTGCCGCTGACCATAATGGCAGGACTGAACAATGGTGCAGAAGGACCTGACAGAGCAGGCAAGGTGCTGATGCTCGAACCACGCCGACTCGCTGCCAAACAGATAGCCGAACGAATGGCTCAGATGATAGGCGAACCCGTTGGACAAACAGTGGGCTATAGGGTAAGATTCGAGAGCAAGGTGTCGAGCCAGACAAGGATTGAGGTGCTGACCGAAGGCATTCTGACACGAATGCTGGTGGACGACGCTACGCTTGAGGGTGTGGACGTAGTAATATTCGACGAGTTTCACGAACGCAGCATCAACTCCGACCTGGCGCTCGCCCTGACACGCCAGGCGCAGGAAATAATCAGACCCGACATAAAGATAGTTATAATGTCGGCAACTATCGACGCTTCGTCTATATGCAACGAACTGAAGGCTCCGCTCATTGAGAGTGAGGGCCGTATGTTTGATGTTGACATAACTAATGCCGAGACCGATGCCGACCGATGGGAAATGCCGCAAAGAGCTGCGGCTGCAACGGTAGAGGCGCACAACAGACACAAGGGCGACATACTGGTATTCCTACCCGGGCAGGGCGAGATAGAACGCTGCCAGCAACTGCTCGGCTCTTCGCTACAGCTCACAAGGGTGCTGCCGCTATATGGCAATCTGCCGCCCGAACAGCAACGCAAGGCAATAGCTCCGTCAAGAGAAGATGAGCGCAAAGTGGTACTGGCTACGCCAATAGCCGAAACTTCGATTACGATAGAAGGTGTGAGAGTGGTGGTTGACTCCGGACTGTGCCGACAAATGGTGTTCGACGCACACACGGGACTGAGCCATCTTGAAACGGTACGCATCAGCATGGACATGGCTACACAGCGCAGCGGACGTGCCGGACGTGTTGCCGAGGGCGTGTGCTACCGACTGTGGACCAAAGCTTCAGAACACCTTATGGCAGAACAGCGAAAGCCCGAGATAGAGGAAGCCGACCTTGCACCTATGCTACTGGACATTGCAGCATTCGGCGAGAACGACATAAAGGCTCTGCCATGGCTCACGATGCCACCGCAGACGAATGTCGTAAAGGCGCACAACCTGCTACTCACACTTGGAGCCATAGACGAAAAGGGCTGCATTACGACACTCGGCAAACGCATGGCTGCCCTACCCTGCCATCCACGTATTGCAAGAATGATTCTGCAAGCTACCGACCAACTGCTCAAGGGCGTGGCGTGCGATATAGCTGCCATACTTGAGGAGAAAGACCCTATGGGCGAAACAGCTGGGACTGACCTGGCATTGAGAATTACCGCTCTACGCCAGGCTCGCAGAAACAACCAGACGGGCAGATGGCAGCGCATAGCTCAGATTGCTGCCGAATACAGACGAATGGCTCATGTAGCTGAAGACAACAACGACGTGGCACCTACGGACGTTGGAATGCTGGTGGCTTATGCTTACCCCGAACGAATAGCCATGAGCACTAACAACATTGGCGGCTACAGACTGGCAAGCGGCGCTAACGTGACGCTTGAACAAAACGACTCGCAATCGGCACACGAGTGGCTGGCAATAGCCTCGCTCAACAATGCCTCGACCTCTGCCGGACGCGTGTTCCTGGCGGCTCCGCTCAATCCCGACGACCTTGACGACTCAATAATCAGGCAACGAGACAACGTGGCGTGGGACAGCAAACAAGGGTGTGTACTGATGCAGACGGAAAGAAGAATAGGCAAACTGACCGTAAGTTCCAAGCCAATACACAATGCCGACAACGAAGAAGTCATTAATATAATATGTGAGGCTGCGAAAAAAGACGGACTGAGCATGTTTGCATGGAGCGAGACTGACGTGACGCGTCTGCAGAACCGTGTGGCGCAAGTGGCAGCATGGCACCCCGAACTGCACATTCCCGACATCTCAACCTGCCACATGATAGCCAATGCCAAGGATTGGCTGCCGCTGTATCTTGACGAGGGAGGACACATAAAGTCGACTACTGCCGAACTGAAGAAACTGAACCTCGCCGAAATCCTATGGAACACGATTCCATACGAGACGCAACTGGAAATAGACCGTATCGCACCTACTCACATAGCCGTGCCGACAGGATCGCACATTCGCATAGACTACCGACAAGGAGCCGAGGCTCCTGTGCTGAGCGTACGTCTGCAGGAATGCTTCGGAATGGAACGCACGCCATGCGTAGACGACGGAAGGCAGCCGCTGCTTATGGAGCTGCTGTCGCCCGGATTCAAACCGGTACAGCTGACACAAGACCTCGAAAGTTTCTGGCAAGGAACATACTTTGAAGTGCGCAAGGAACTGCGACGCAGATACCCCAAACACTACTGGCCCGAAAACCCGTTGGAGGCAGAAGCCGTAAGGGGCGTGAAGAAATTTTGAATTTTGAGTTTTGAATTTTGAATTGTTCGCTGCTTCGCATGCGATTGTGAATTATCCAATTATGAATTTTGAATTGGTTCACATCATAACAATTAAACATAATAATTAATAATTTAACATTAAATATAATGGCAAGCAAAAGTTTACTGATTAAGGACACAACAGTCGACGAGCGTATGGAAATAGTAAAAATAGCACTTGGCGGCTTCGGCGACGCTGAATGTGAAGGCATCGACATGGACGACCTGTACGACGACTACATCTTCGGACGCAAGGAACTGGCTGAGATAAACAGAGAGTTCAGCGCACAGAATGCCGGTACCGTAAGAACCGACAAGGCTGACCAGCCATCCGGTTGCGGAATGGGCAGATAAACACCCTCAGAGCAAATAGAATAAACAGACGGAACAATCTGATGTTACTTTCAGATAAAGCAATCTGATGTTACTCAAATCAAATTAACTTATAAAACAACAGCTATGAACAAGCTTGTACTAACCACACTCCTTACAGCCTACGGCTTTGCCGCACAAGCGCAAGACAATCCGCTATGGATGCGTCACCCGGCAATCTCGCCCGACGGCAAGACTATCGCCTTCTCTTACCGTGGCGACATCTTCACCGTGTCGTCAAACGGAGGCACAGCCAAACAAATCACCTCAAACGCTGCATTCGACTCGTATCCTGTATGGAGTCCCGACGGCAAGAACATCGCTTTCGCGTCGAGCCGCGAAGGTAGCATTGACGTATGGGTGATGAGCGCCGACGGAGGCATACCACGTCGTGTGACAACCCACAGCGGCAACGAATATCCGCTGCGCTGGAAGGACAACTCAACCATCCTGTTCAAGACCTCGATGATGCCTACTACAAAGTCTATAATCTTTGCAGGATCATTCCCACAGATCTACTCAGTAGGAATGGACGGAGGACGCCCCAAGCTGTACTCTGAGGTAACAATGGACGCGCTCGACATCAACGCCTCGGGCGACGTGCTCTATATGGACCGCAAGGGATATGAGGACGAATGGCGCAAGCACCACCGCTCGCCCATCACTCGCGACATCTGGCTCAAAAGCGGCGAGAAGTTCAAGAAACTTACCACATTCGACGGCGAAGACCGCGACCCCGTATGGGCTGCCGACGGCAAGTCGTTCTACTATCTGAGCGAACAGAACGGTACGCTCAACATCTACCGCCGCTCTCTCGACGGCAAGGAGACTCGCATCACCAACCACGAGAAGAATCCTGTACGCTTCCTCTCGGCTGCCGCTGACGGCACCCTGTGCTATGGCTACGACGGCGAAATCTACACGGTACGCGAGGGAGCACAGCCGCAGAAGACTGCCATAAAGATTGTGGCAGACAACGAGGGCAAGGAACTGATACGACAGATTAAGAACTCAGGTGCCTATAATATCAAGCTGTCGCCAAATGGCAAGGAAATCGGATTCGTGCTGCATGGCGACGTGTACGTCACTTCGATAGAATACCGCACTACAAAGCAGATTACAAACACTCCTGAACAGGAGCGCGACATCGACTTTGCGCCCGACGGACGTACCATTATCTACGACTCGGAGCGCAACGGACTGTGGCAAATCTACGCTACAACCATCAAGAACAAGGACGAGAAGCAGTTTGCTTACGCTACCGAACTCGTAGAGGAACGTCTGACACAATCCGACCAGACTTCATTCCATCCGAAATTCAGCCCTAACGGCAAGCAGATCGCTTTCTGGGAAAACCGTGGCACTCTGCGCGTGATGGACGCCAAGGGCAAGAACGTGAAGACTGTTATGGACGGCAAGTTCGTCTATTCGTACAGCGACGGCGACATCGACTACTCATGGAGTCCCGACAGCAAGTGGCTGCTCTCCTCATACATCGGCGTGGGAGGATGGAACAATTCGGACATTGCCCTGGTGAACGCTTCGGGCAACGGCGAAATACACAACCTCACCGAAAGCGGATATAATGAGGGCGACGCCAAGTGGGTGCTTGGAGGCAAGGCTATGCTGTTCAGCAGCGACCGTGCCGGATACCGCAGCCACGGCAGCTGGGGAGCTGAATCGGACGCTTACTTGATGTTCTTCGACCTTGAGGCTTACGAGCGCTTCCGCATGAACAAGGAGGAGCGTGCCCTGGCTAAGGAGAACATGACTAATAAGGAGAAGAAGCAGGAGGAAAAGAAAGAAGAGAAGGAGAAGATGGATATAGAGAAGCCGAAAGCACAGGAGACTGAGGCTCTGAAGTTCGATCTTGAAAACTGCCGCGACCGCATCGTGCGCCTTACGGTCAACTCTTCGTTCCTCGGCGACGCTTTGCTCGACAAGGATGGCGAGAACATCTACTATAAGGCTTCGTTTGAGGGTGGTGCCGACCTGTGGCGCCGCAACCTTATTACAGGTCATACAGAATTGCTGATGAAGAACCTCGGAGGTGGCGAGATGGTGTTCGACAAGACTTACCAGAACATATATCTGGCTGGCGACGGCGGCATCAAGAAGGTTACGCCATCAAGCAGAACTGTCAAGAACATCGACTTTGAGGCTCCGTTCAACTATCAGCCCTACAAGGAGCGTGCCTACATGTTCGACCACGTTTGGCGACAGGTGAAGGACAAGTTCTACGACAAGAACCTGCATGGCGTAGACTGGGAAGGCTACCGCAAGACTTACGAGCGCTTCCTGCCCTACATCAACAACAACAGCGACTTCCAGGAGATGCTGAGCGAGATGCTGGGCGAGCTGAACGCATCGCATACAGGCGCAAGATACAACGGACTGTGGGCTTCGATGCAGACCGCAAACCTCGGACTTTTCTTCGACGAGAACTACACAGGCGACGGACTGAAGATTGAGGAGATTGTGAAGGGCAGCGAGATTGCCTGCAAGCAGACCGACGTAAAGACTGGCTGCATCATCGAGAAAATCGACGGTACAGAAATCAAAGCCGGTATGGACTACTTCCCGTTGCTCGACGGAAAGATTGGCAAAACAATCCGACTGACCATTCGCGCCAATGGAGGCCGCACCTTCGACATTACTACAAAAGGAATGTCAATGGGCAAGGTAAACGAACTGCTCTACAAGCGTTGGGTTGAGCACAACCGTCAGCTGGTAGACAGTCTGTCGGGTGGCCGTCTCGCCTATGTACACGTAAAGGCTATGAACAGCGAGAGCTTCCGTACAGTCTATCGTGAACTGCTGAGCGACAAGAACCGCAACCGCGAGGCGGTAATAGTCGACGAACGTCACAACGGAGGCGGATGGCTGCACGACGACCTGTGTACGCTGCTCAACGGCAAGGAATATCAGAAGTTCATGCCACGCGGACAGTACATCGGCCGCGACCCGTTCAACAAGTGGGTGAAACCTTCGTGCGTGCTCATCTGCGAGGACGACTACAGCAACGGACATGGATTCCCATTGGTCTACAAGACTCTCGGCATAGGCAAACTCATTGGCGCTCCTGTTGCAGGAACTATGACGGCCGTATGGTGGGAGACTATGATTGACCGATCAATTGTATTTGGCATTCCTCAAGTGGGATGTATGAGTCTTGACGGAACATACGCCGAGAACACACAGCTCAATCCGGACATTACTGTATACAATACTCCTGAAGACTTCATCAACGGCAACGACCGTCAGCTGAAGACTGCTGTGGATGAAATGCTGAAACAGATTGGCGAAAAGAAATAAGCCAGTTGTTTGACACATAGGAATAGGAGGAAAATGATTCGTTTTCCTCCTATTTTTATTTTTCCTGACTTCGTCAACGTGTCACCCAAAAATCTTCGTCAAAGAGTTTAGCTATTTTCTGATGCCTTGCTATCAACATTGTTTGGGTGTAAACCTCCTTGTTCAGAGGTAACTTAATCTGTATGGTTGTGATGGTCTTAGCCAATGTAAGCACCTTGTCTATGCTCATCTTAATCTCTCATGACGTCGTTACTCATAAAGCTCATATTTCCTGACTTCGTCACTCATAAAATACATTTTATGAGTGACGAAGTCAGGAGATCTTCAACATCTGACAATACGGCATCAAGTTTTGACAAGCGGACATCGTATTCTTTTTGTTTATCAAGAAAATCCTGTAAAACAAGCTTCATTGCACGTTTCTCCAAATCATCAGCATTTACACGATCTGCCAAATAATTAATATAACATTTTTGTTCGTCTGCTTCCATACCTTCACTGTAATCAAGAGCGGGGCACAAGTTTGATTCTCGTGCCAAAAGCTCTATTTTTTGTTCTATGAAATATTGCAGTTCGTCCATTCGTAATGCTCTGATTTTCAACTACAAAGATAGTGAAAATATGTGAGAAAAACGAATTGACAAACAACATAATTATCTGATTTTCAATGTTTTAACTATTGGGTTTGCCAATAATATTACCACATCTTTCCAACTTATTATATATACACAATCATTGCCTTCACGTTCTACTTTCATGAACTGATGACCTGCTACAAACTTCTTTTCAAACAAACTGTATGAACGATTGTCAAATGCGAACAGTCTTACTATACGACGGTCACGAGACATTACTATAAATACGTCACCGTCATTTGGTTCACGGTGAAGCTGCTCACGTATAATCGAAAGTACACGACTATGTTTGCATCTCATATCGGTAAAGTCACGAAGGTAATAGAACTGATTTAATCCTGTTACATTCAGCATAGACCCTCCAGTTTCTCTATCAGTTGCTTCAATTCTTGATAGCTTAGATTCTTTTGAGAGAGATGCAGTCCATTGGTCATGCGCAACTCCACAAGTATACGAACACAAGAGGACTTCGTTTCTGTAGATGATTGTTCCTGAGAACGGCTTTCCACCTTCGGCTCTTCTTGAGTCGAGGTAGGAAGTCCATCCACCTTTACTTCCACTATTTTGTTGCGTGTATCCTTGTACCATTTGTAGAATATGTTATAAGGTACTTTATTACGTGAACAGAACTGTTCAATGGAGATGCCCTTCGGCATTGCCTCCGTCTGGTACTGGAAATAGAATCTTTCCAAATCTTCACTGCTGTACATAATTCAATGTTTGAGCCACCTTGAAAAAGTGCCATCAAAACAGAGGGGCACCTCAAAATGCTTACAGTTTAAAACTTAAAAGCATAAGAAGAACTATTCTGTATGAAATTTATAGCACAAAAGGACCCATTTTAGCCATCTTTTTGCTGTTAAACTTTCAGATTGATAGTGCTCTGACTTTTTCAAGTGGACTCATGTTTTAAATTCAACAGCGAAGATACTTATTTCTAATTTAAGCCCTAATTTGAGTGCTTACAAAGTACTGTAGTAATTCAACGAAGATACTATAGCATCAATACAAAGTAAGACACTACTGTCCCGTTAAAGCGGACTAATTGCTCTCTGAATTAATTGAAATACAGTCTATTAGGTGGTGTTTTGGAATGAAACGGACTTGATTTCGTAACTTTGCAGTCAAATTCAAATGACTGTTATGTTCCAAGACAAATACGTTTTTGCCCAGCTCACCGCTTTTTTGAACAGAACTCAGTTTAACAACTATGTTCGCAAGTATGATGGAAACCGCTATGTGAAGCATTTCACTTGTTGGAATCAGTTGCTTGCAATGATGTTTG
>OLGY01001363.1_pt1 | contig 12652 bp, 9 predicted proteins | sample 1605951 | NCBI WGS metagenome assembly OLGY01 (sample SAMN03283280) | human gut metagenome | biome: human-associated habitat; material: feces | host: Homo sapiens | place: Peru | collected 2012
AAATATAAAAAGATGTCTGTTTCCGAATTAAAAAAGGAAGAACAGAAGCTTTGGGAAAAAAAAGTTCTAAATCACAGCAAAAGAAAAAAGGAAAAACAGAAATTAACTTTTATTTTTAAAGCAGATTTTAAATCAAAAGGCACTGGATTCGTCCGGTGCCTTGTTTTTTTGGAACCTTTTCCGCTACTTGCGACTCATATATAGTGAAGCCGGCGATAAGAAGGAGGTGGTACCTTGGCAGTCATGACAAAAGAAGAGTTTGCACAGCATGTGAAGAGCGACACGCTTCTCATGTACCGACTGACATATTCGATTCTGCAGAACAGCGCAGTCCTCGTACCGGACGGTCGCATTCTCTATATCGGCGCATCCGACGGTTTTCAGGGAACTACTGCGGACGGCGTGGAGATCAGCGGAAAAGATCCTGCGAAGACAGTGTTCTATTATGAGCCACTAGCAAAATAGAGTGACAATAAACTGGCGACACTGGGAAACCGATGCCGCCAGTTTTAAAGTTCCAGACTGTTAAGTTTCCATCTGCTCAATTGTGCATTTACAGCGGTTATGTTATAAAAAGACCAGAAACAACAAAAAGTGGTCGTTTGGGTGAAAAAAGTGGATACCGAGGTGAAATTTTGTTATGCTGTTTGTAACAAACGGAGTATAAAAGTCGTCAATATAGATAGAAGGGAAACAAAGGAGGGGCTTATGAAGAAAATTAACGTAAAGGTAACCTTATTTTGTAGTGTGATCGTATTGGCGGTGGTGGTACTTCTGCTGAATCTCATCGAATTCCGCAAAACGGTGGATTTCACGGTGCCGGGGATACAGATGCCGAAGGAGAATGCTTACGGGAAGCAGGAAGAGGTGCAGGTGAGCGTCAACGGAACCTATTATTACCGGGTACTGCCCTGGATCCACGGCAGCACTTTCCATGGGCAGATATCTTTCGTTGGAGAGGGAGAGGAACTGCAGAATTATTTCTTTACCTATGGAGCAAGCAGAGGATTTCTGAAGGAGGGAAGAGGGGCTGGCTGGATCGGAACCCCGGATGCCCAGACTACCGTAGCGATTTATGAAGCGGTGCAGAACGTGGAAAAAGGGATGATCTCCGTAGAGGATCCCGCCAGCTATGTTTTATATCCGGCGACAACACCGGAAGAAGCCTATGTCATAGCGGATGTATGGTATCCCGGAATGCTGGAAAACAGTGCAAAGACCGCGTCCTGTGCGAACTTTTTGCCGGAGGAATGCCCGCAGAAGATCGGTTGCAGCTTCTGCACGGAGGATTACGATTACGTGGAAGATGCTGCTGCCGTAGAGCAGCTGTGGCAGGAATTTATACAGCTTTCCGGAAAAGTGACGTCAGATCCGATCCCGCCGGAAGAGATGGTGAAAGGTGTGGGATATTTTCAGTTTGTCTATGCAGACGGTGAGACAAGGACCTTTCGCTACGCGTCGGAAGAACAGGGATTATGGATAGGTGAGGACGAACGCTGCCTGGTGGACGGCCAGGCTTTCTATGACTGGCAGGAGCGTCTGATGGAAGCGGTGCAGAAGTAAGCACGGGAAAGAGAGGGGAGAAAATGAATGGTAAAAAGAAAAGGCATGTTATTTTGATCGTGTTGGCCGTGGTGGTGCTGGCGGCAGGGATTCTGGGCGGACGTGAGGTATGGCTGTATGAGCATCCGGAGATACAGATTAATTTCAGCCATGATCGCAGTGAAGATCTCTACCGGTCCTATCCCATCTGCTCCATTCGTAGCAGATCCCACATCGGACAGGGGTATGCGAAGCAGTATGGTGAGGAACTGCGGCAGTATTGGGAAGCGACCAATGAGGTTTTTGTGTGGATCAGTGAACAGTATCGGAAACCGTTATATGTCACTTCGGATGTGACCATAGGAGATGGAAAGACAGTGATCTCTTTCCGGGGGACCGGTACTTCCATGACTACCGGGGAGACAGAGGAAATCCATAGAGACTGCGTGCTGGATTTTGAAATGCATGCGGAGGTATTGCGCTCGGAAGAAGAGCCGGAGCTGACAGTAAGTGACTGGAATCCGCAAGAAGAGGGGCAGCAGGATTGACGGAGAATGGCAGGATGCGGAGACGATCATAGACGATTACGGATTTACGATGATAGGTCATACGGTGGGCTGCGGAGAGGAAGTCTCAAACTATTACAAATGGGACTGGCTTTACGGAGTATTGGAGCCGGGAGAGTACCGGATGGTGTACGATGTCTTCCGGAAAACAGAGAGCGCGGGAAGCGCTCAGAAATACCGGGAATACATCCGTTTTGAGCTTTAAGAGAAAAAAGATTTCTTACTTGACAGATAGGTCGGTAGAATGTAGACTATAATTACAAAGAGTCTATAAAATATCGACTATGCCTTACCGGGGAGCAGGACAGGAGGGGCTTATGGGCGAGAATATCTACAGAATATTTGACGGTGTATGGAACTTAAGTCTGGTGGGAGGATACTGCGTGCTGCTAGTGCTCCTCGCCAGACTTTTGTTGCAAAAAGCCCCGAAATGGTGTTCCTATCTGTTATGGGGAATCGTGTTCGTACGGTTGTGCTGTCCGGTATTACCGGAGACGGGAATCAGCCTGATCCCGGAGAGATTGTTGTCGGTGCGGACAGAGATGACGTTAGGGCAGCAGACAGTCGGTCCGGGCAGTCATGGTTATGCAGAGGCCAACGATACGAAGGATAACGGAGATGCCATGCGGCTGGAGTATGATGCGGTGGAAGCATTGGACAACCAGTCGGCAGGAAATACGATGGCTGTGAGAAATGACAATACTGTCATGAACGCTGACGGCACGCAGGATTTTTCCCTAGGAAGCGAGAGAATAGAAAGTGGAGCTACGGTTGCAGGGGTGGCAGCCAGTGGAACAGATGCAGTGATTTCGGGAACATCTGCCGGAACGGGTTCTAACGCCCGCGCATGGACATACCCGGTGTGGTTCCGTGTATTATCCCTGGTATGGCTGGCAGGAATGCTTGGCTTCCTGGGATATCATGCTTATTCTTATCTGCGCATGCACCATCGGATCCGCAGACTTGACAGCGGTGTCAGGCAGGTAGAACCCGGGATCTGTGAGATCGACGGTGGGCATCTGTCCTTTGTCATGGGACTGATCCATCCGGTGATCTATCTGTCTTCCGGACTGGATCCTGAGAGTAGAAAAGTTGTTCTGTGCCATGAACGGGTGCACTTACAGCGCAGAGATTATCTGTGGAAACCGCTAGCGTTGGTAATCTGCTGCGTCCACTGGTTCAATCCGCTGGTGTGGCTGGCATTTTATCTGATGAATATGGACTGCGAGATGTCCTGTGATGAAAAAGTTGTGAAGCTTCTCGGTGAAGAGAGCAAGAAAATTTATTCCTATACATTGTTGGAAGAGGCTTCCGGCGGCGAATGGAAACGCTATCGGGGCGGCTCCATCTGTGCCTTGCTTTCTTTTGGTGAAGATCATGTGAAGAATCGTATCCGGCACGTGCTGGACTACCGCAAGCCGCCGTTCTGGATGCTGGTTGGTGCGGTGGCGGTGCTTGTGATATTGGTGGTATGCCTGTGTAGCAACCCTGGCGGTGGAACAGATGCAGTAAATGCGGATAATGATACGGAGACTGGGGCGGATGCGACAGAAGCGACAGACATGACAGGAACGTCGGATGAAACAGCGGAAGGGGATTTAACGGCGGGTGAAGTGGACTATGAGGCTGCGAAGGAAGAATGGCTGTCGGTATTTGAGCAGGGTATCCACAGCAGGGAAGAGTTCAGTGCCCTGTTTCATGTGGCTGCCTTGGAGGATACCCGGTCTTTTGCGGGACAGGACGGCATCCAGTATCTTGGCTACGATGGTGTCGCGGCGCGGAAACTGCATCAGCGGATTTTAGACGGAGATGCCGCTGCCCATGAGACCTACAAGGATCCGGTGAAGGCTGCGGAAGCTCTGCTGAATCTACAGGGTGGCAGCGGGGAAATGACGGAACTGCTCTATGAAGCCGGGAGGCAGTATTTATTTTTCCAAAAGGATTCCACAAGACCCGGCGAAGGCTCTGTGGCAAACGTACATTATATTTTCACTGATGGATCCGGTATCGATATTCCCATGGTATTTGCGGAGGAGAGCAGTCAGATCTGGATGCTCTCCCTGGGAGACATCGACAGTAAAGGACGGCATTCTACCGGTCCTCTGGACGGAGAAAATCAGGCCAGAGTGGTCTATGCGGAATACGGACCCAGGGATGAAGATTGGGCTACCGTGGCAGAACTGTCGAAAAAATGGGTGTATGTAAAGGTATCCCCCGGGTCTTTTGCGGATGTTGCTGCTACTTATCAGGTCTCCAGCTACGGTATTTATGCGGCCACCGGGGACGACGCCGGACTAAATTGTATGGTTCTGGGATATATAGCGCCGGGATGTGCGGCAGAGGGACGTTCCACGGTTTACCAGAATGTGGGAAATTATTATACGTCTGACAGTTATAGACAGGAGATGGCTTATCTGAAGCAACAGGATAGTGTCCGATTGTACTATTTTGCAGCTTCTGATTATCAGGATGGAGATCTGGACATCTGGATCGACACGATCCGGGAATATGATACTTCGGGACAGACCGGAGAAAACGGGGTCACGGACTGGAAGCTGCCGTCGGAGGCGCAGGATTTCTCCGCAGACATGCTTACTGCGGAAGACGGTTATTGGATCCTGAGTCAGAGCAGCGGAACCGCCCAGATGAAACTTCCGCTTCTGTCCAACCAGCCGGTCTGGAATGGGAAGGTGGCGGCAGATCTGACAACAGAGGAAGCGGATGCTTATGCAGCAGCACAGAGACGGGATATTATGACGAATGTGGGAGTCGTATTCGATCTGTCTGAGCGAGCGGAGCAGGAGACTTATGCCCTGCTTGATCTCGATGGGAACGGCAGTGCAGAGCGGATCATATTGCGGCCCCAGATGGCACAGGCAGTAAACGAGCTGGACCATTCGCCCCTGGACAAGTATGTATTTGAGGTGAACACTACAAGAGGCGAGACGCGGACAGCACAGAATCTGGGGAACAGCATCTATGCGTTCAGCCCGGATGGCAGACAGATATTGTTGGCACTGATGCGTAGGGACGAGTTCGGACAGTGCGAGAGTTTCCTGTTCAGCTATGAGAACGGGGAACTACAGGAGGTAGGAAGCTTCGCGCAGGATATCCGGGAGATCTGGGTGGAAAACGGCCAGATCATCACCACCCAAAGCTATGATTATATCCTGCAGAGAGAGAATCTGCGAATCATATACCGCATCGGAAGTGACGGAAGGCTGGCGGAGATCCCCACAGACCGCTATGATCTGTCGGGGCAGGCGGTCCTGCACGGACTCAATAAGGATCTGGAAGTCTGCCGGACTCCGGATGCCGGCAGCGAACGCTTTACCATCAACGCAGATCACGGAGTCTATTTCCTTTATCTAGATGCCGGCAGACAGTGGCTCTGCGTGGAGACCGAGAATGGTGTCACCGGGTGGCTTAAGCTGGCGGATTACACTTATGAAGAAGCTTGGGCGACTTTTAATGACTTGATGCCATATGGTGGGTGATAAAACTTATACTGGAAACAATTGATAAAAATAAAAAAAGTTTCCAGTATAAGAGAAACTTTTACCTTAGCAGATAAAAAATAGGCATTGACAGAAATGGTTTACATGATGTAACATAAAAGCGTTACAACTTGTAAACCATTTTGCGTTATAAGACATAATAGATACAGCGAGAACAGAAAGGAAGGAATTGCAATGTCGGAATATACCATAGGTGTTGTTGAGATGCGCTTTGCGGAGATCATCTGGGAGCATGAGCCGGTCTCCTCCGGGGAACTGGTGAAGCTGTGCGAGCAGGAGTTAAACTGGAAGAAATCCACGACCTATACAGTCTTGCGGCGCCTTTGCCAGAAGGGGATATTTATCAGTGAGAACGGTGTCGTTACTTCGCTGCTGTCGAAGCAGATGTTCCAGGCGAGACAGAGCGAGGAGATCATTGAGGAATCTTTCGCAGGATCTCTGCCAGATTTCGTAGCGGCATTTACTTCCCGGAAAAAGTTGTCTAAGAAAGAGATCAAGGAGCTGAAGAAAATCATCGAAAATAATGGGGGAGCAAAGGAATGACAGTAATGGCAATGATGCAGATACTGGTCAGAATGAGTCTTCAGGGAAGTATTATCATAGGGATCGTGCTGCTTCTTCGGATGGTATTCCGGGGATTGCGGATATCCTACCGGTATTGTGTGCTACTGTGGGGAATTGCCTTTTTCTATCTCATATTTCCCTGGAAGATCGAGAATGCGCATGGATTCTGGCGGGCGCAGTCGGAGTCGATGGTAGTGGCGGTGAGTGCGGACGGACCGACGGTGGTAACGGGACTGGGAACGAGCATCGTGCCGGGGCAGAATACCTTACCGGAGCAGGGCACTATGACAGGGCAGAGTACTCTGCCGGAGAATAATGCTGTGCATGGACAGACAACTGTAGGAACGGATGCAACGATAGAACAGAGTACGAATCGCAGATCGGAATCGAGCGCACTTCCGGTACCGGATGTACAGTCCATCGGCACAGCAGCCGCGCTTTTCACATCGGCAGCCTTTTTGCGGGTGACATTTGCAGGCAGATGCCTGTGGCTGGCAGGAATCCTCTGTTTTCTTGCATATTTTATTTTTTCGTATATAAGAATGAAGCGCCGCCTGGCGGAATGCCTCCCCGGGGAGGAGGGCGTACGTTATGTGGACGGGATCCGCACACCGATGGTATTCGGAATCCTGAGACCGCAGATATATCTGCCGGTGGAGATGAATCCGGAATTCTATGACTGCGTGCTGCAGCATGAGAGAATCCACCTGCGCCGCTTGGATTATCTGTGGAAAATACTGGCATATCTGATCAGCATCGTGCATTGGATGAATCCGGTGGTCTGGCTGGCGTATTACCTGCTGTGCTGTGATATGGAAAAAGCCTGCGACGAGGCGGTGACGGAGCATCTCGAGCGGGAGGACAGACAGGAATATGCCGAAGTGCTGTTGGCTATGGCGACGGATACAACTGCGCGCAGAGTATTTGCGGCACCGGTGTGTTTCGATGAAGGCGACATCAAGGGCAGAATCCGACATATTTTAAAATGCCGCAAGACCGCAGGAAAGCTTGCAGCGCTGGCAGTGGAGCTGTGTATCGTGGTGGCACTGATATTGTTGACACAACGTAGCGCGGTGACTACACAGGATCCGGAAGCCGCAGGAGATACAGCAGACACCACGGAGAATGTAACGGCGGAGAGTGATTCCGGGGAAGAAACAGATCTGCCGGTATTTTATATCCGCCGGGAGGAGGATCTGCTGGTGAGCAGTCCGTTTCGGATCGAGGATTATTATATCACTGACCGTGTCACGGTATGTAACCATTACTATATTGACGGAGACGGTGTGCTCTGGGGCAGTGGTCATAATGAGAACGGACAGCTGGGAAACGGAAGTTACGAGACGGATTTAGGTAAGGGAAAGTTTGATGCGGTCAGGATCGCAGATCATGTGAGCTCCGTGGATGCCGACCGGAATAACAATTTCTGTATCTATCTGACGGACGATGGGAAGCTCTACGGAATGGGACTGAATATGGCAGGGCTCCTGCTGGGGAAAGATTCCGTGAAGCAGGTGTACAGCGATAACGATAATGACCGGGTGTGCACACCGGTGCTGCTGATGGAGAATGTGCGATATGCCAGAGCCGGCAGAGAAGCCATCGTTGCATTACAAGAGGACGGAAGCGTCTACTGGTGGGGACAGATGCGGACAACCACAAGCACCTACGGCAGCGATTACGATGCTTACTGGACAGTGGAGGAGAATCCGGACAATCCGGTGAAAATGATGTACCTGGAGCCACATAAGGTATTGGAGAACTGTGTCTATGTGGATATCAGCGCATGGAACGGTGCAGCGATCACGGAGACCGGCGACTTATACATGTGGGGACTGAACATCTTCGGACAATGCGGTGTCGCGAAGAGTGAGAATGTCCATGACTTTGTCTGGGCACCGGAGAAGGTGCTGGAAAATGTCAGCATGGTATGGCTGGAGGCAATCCGGCAAAACGACGACGGAATCGATACGGAACTGGAGAACTTTAGCTGGGCAGTGCATTCGTATACTTTTGATAACTTTGCGCTGCTGCAGGACGGAACCTTATTGGCAGCCGGGGAGAATCTGGGCAAAGATTCTGTGACGACAGTAGTGGACGGGGATCTGGATCAGGCGGGATCCCACCGGGCATCTTTTGGTTTCGTGCCGGTGCGGGCAGCTGTCTACTCCACGGAGTATAACCGGGAGATCCTGGCGGAGTTTACATGGGGAATGTCCAGAGAGGATGTCCGGTCGCTGTGTACGGATGCAGGATTGCAATTTTATGTCGGCGGAGAAGACGACGGAATCAATATCGAAGACAGTAGATATCGCTGCTATTTTGATGAAACAGGTGGACTGAGCGCACTTACGATTCAGACCGGCAGCAGCCGCGATGAAAGATTTACTGTGGACAAGACTACTCTGGAGGAAGTACAGCAGATCGTTACCGATGCCGGTGGCTCGCTGACGTTGCTTACCCCTGCGGGGGATAATCCCTGGGAGATCTGGCAGTATGCAGATACCGCCCAGGGGACCCTCTACTGGTTCACGGTATTCCAGGGGAAAGTCACAGTCATCACCGAGAAACAGCTGACAGCAGCAACTTTTGATGGACAACAGGAGTAGAAGAGCGTATTATTGATGGAAAATTGAGAACCTGAGTGGATAAGTGACAGAAGGAGACATTATGAAAAAACAATATAAATTAACAGCATTAGCGCTGACTGCCTGTCTGTTGACAGGATGTGGTGCCGGGAAAACGATTGTTTTGGAGAATACGACGGCAGAGAAGCAGCCAACAGAGCCGGTGACAGAGACATCTGCGGAGACTATCACAGAGACAGCTTCTGTTACGACAGAGGTTCCGCAGGAAACCACAGCACAGGAAAATCCTGTTGCACCCAAAGAAATCTCCATAGACTTCACCGGAATCGCGGAATTTCACCCGGAGGGGACACCTGCGCAACCCTATTCCCTGAAGATTCTGTCAGAAACGAATAATGATGTTACCATGGCGTATGAGTGGTACGACGCAGCCGAAGACATTTCTCTCCCCATGATCGGTGAGAACTGGGACTGCTTCTATGATGAGAACTACACCTACCAGTGGGACGAAGGAAAACTGAGCATTTTCGACGGCGAGAACTGCCTGTATGTACTGGAATACCCCACAGACAAATGGTATGTCAACGGCAACAACGCCCGCCTTGAAAATGGGATCTTCTACGGGGCTTCGGTAATGAACGGCTATGCCCAGCCGGACACCTGTTTTATGTTTGCTTATGATCTGGAAAATGAGAAGCTGCTGTGGCGGAGCGCCGATCAGACCTACAACAGCATGAACTTCCTTGTAAAAGGAGATGTGATCTTCTGCGGCTATGGCTTTACCGCAGAGGATGATTACCTCTACCAGCTGGATAAAAACACCGGAGAAGTGATCGACCGCCTGCCCTTGAAAAAGATGCCGGACCTCATGGCAGAGAAGGATGACCGGTTGTATGTGCATACCTATAGTTATGATTATGTGATTGGGATAGGGAGTTATTCTGAAATAAATCAAACTTATTTAAACGCGGTCGAGAAATTGGAAAATACGGGATATTTGCCAAACGGAGATTATTGTTATGTTGATAATGGTACTGGTTTTGAAAAACAAAAAGAGCTGGCATATCCCAATGAATTCGTGATATATGACATAAATGATGATGGTATAGATGAACTATTGATAGGAATTGAAGGAACGTGCAATTCGGACAGTGCACAATATATTTACCGATTTTCTGAGAAAAAAGAAGAGTTAGAATTATTATTTGATTACTATTATGGATGTAGATTTTATGAAAATGGATTGATATATGCTCCGGCATCACATTCGGGATATACATATAATGATGACTTTTGGCCGTATGAAGTATATCGGTATAATGAAATGGAAAATATGTACGAATGTATTGCCAGTGTTGAAGAGTTAGATTTAAACGCATGCCCGGAATACAAGGATAATTTTCCGTTTAAAGATGATAAAGATGGTGATAAAAAAATATACTTTGTGCGATTTTATGAAGACTCTCTTCGTTTAGATGAAGGAGAGTATAATGATTGGAAAGAAAAGCTATTTGAGAGTGATTTATTTGAGCTTAATTGGCATACTTTAAGTTAAAGTAATGATTGGGTAAAATATCATTACCAAAAACCGTGCAATGCACAAAAATAAGGAGCGACGCTGCGGAAATTAAGAAAGATTCCTATCTTGAACAGTCAAAGATACGAAAAGATAATGGGATAATGATTAATACGGCGCCGAACAAAATTAATATCCATAAATAGTGAACTGCCTGATGATATATGCAGATAGTTTAGTAATCGTGAGGTGAAAAGAATCGTGTGGACACAGAACCTATGTTATACTGTGTCTATGAAAATCTATAATAGCTGTAAGACAAGGTATCGGAGGTTAGTCAATGGAATTTCAACTGCTGGCAGATAGCATTATACAGATAAATGATAAAGCAAGTTCAGCGGCGAAAAGCGCCGTGAATCAGCTTATGACGTTGAGAAATTGGGTAATTGGATATTATATAGTCGAATATGAACAAGATGGTAGCGACAGAGCCGAATATGGTTCACATCTTTTGAAAAATTTGGAAAATCAAATTAATCAAAAAGGAATGAACGCAACTCTTTTTAAGGCTTGTAGACAATTTTATAAAGTATATCCTCAAATTGGTTCGACAGTGTCGAGCAAATTTGAATTACTAGATTTTGGAAAAAGTTCGACAGCGTCGAACCAATTTGTTACAGATCCAGATGTTTTGGTCAATAATTTATCGTTTTCACATATACGTGAGATTATGGGACTGACAGATGCTTTTGAAAGATTTTTTTACGAAACAGAATGCATGAAGTGCAACTGGAATGTGAGAGAACTTCGTAGACAGATAAAGACAAATCTTTATGTAAGGGCTGGCATAAGTAAAAAACCGGAACTATTATTAAAAAAGTCTGAAGGCAATGGAAATGGAACAATGCTTTCGATAAAAGATCCATTTACATTTGAATTTTTAGGGCTGGCTGCGAAAGATGCAGTGTCTGAATCGGATTTGGAACAAGCACTTATGGATCATTTACAGGAGTTTATGCTTGAACTTGGTGAAGGATTTTGTTTTGAAGCTAGGCAAAAGCGAATTGTAATAGATGATAAGTATTATTTTATTGATCTTGTTTTTTATAATCGTATTTTACATTGCAATGTCATTATTGAACTTAAAAATGATGAATTTAAGCATGAAGATTTAGGACAGCTCAATGCTTATGTAGGTTATTATAAGAAAAATGAAATGAATGAAGGTGATAATCCGCCTGTAGGAATACTTCTTTGCACAGATAAAGGGTCGCAAATGGTAGAATATGCATTATCAGGTATGGATAATCAATTATTTGTTTCAACTTACATGCTGCATTTGCCAGATAAGAAGAAATTAGAAGAATTTATGCTTAAAGAGATAGAAGAAATGGGAATGTAAAGATGAGAACTTTAGCCAAAACATGTTAGGGTGCTTTTTCATATATTGAGAAAGAGATGATTGCAGCACAATAATTGAAAATATCAAAAGATTTAGCATCAGTTAATGAAATTGCGATAAAAATATGGTATTTTAAATTTGTAACATAAAAAGAGTTACAAATTTAAAATATCGTTTGTGTAAATGCTTGTGGGAGGAGAATTCAGGTAAGGAAAATGAACGAAAAGATGACCAAAAAGCAGAAAGTAGTATTTGCGGTTGTGGCAGCAGTGATTGTGCTGGGGATAATTATGTCTTACATATTTTTGATGAAAAATCAGCATATAGACAGTACACCTGAAGAAAAAAAGATGCCTGCCATGAGTGATACAGAAGACTATGAAGTACGTGAAAGTGATGAAAGCATTCAAAGCAGCGAAACAGAAGATTATTATATGACATCTACAGGAGTAACAGCAGAGGAGCAATTTGCTGAAGAGATTAAAAATGATATTTTAAAGCATGATTGGGATGCGCTATCCGAGAAAATTTCATATCCTATTGCAATAAATGGTACTACGGTTAATAATCGTGAAGATTTTTTAAAACTCGATATTGATGGAAAGCTGAATCAAGAATTTGTAGAGGCTATTCGTGCTGAAACATGCCGAAAAATGTTTTGTAATTGGCAAGGGGTGATGATGGGGGATGGACAAATCTGGTTTGACAATGTTTATAAAGGAACAGGACCTTGGAAACTATCAATTATCGGAATTAATAATATGCTCGAGACAGAATCGGAAAACCTGAATGCGGAAGAAACGATAGAGCCAGATTCGGAAACGGCAGATGGCAGTGTGGACGAATTATCCATGGATGAGATCAAAGAATTGCTTTTTGGTGAGTGGAAAGTTACGAAATTGCTTGGCTTTACACACGTACAAAACGATTATACGAATTATCCGGAAGGACATGAT
>OLGY01001364.1_pt1 | contig 12644 bp, 14 predicted proteins | sample 1605951 | NCBI WGS metagenome assembly OLGY01 (sample SAMN03283280) | human gut metagenome | biome: human-associated habitat; material: feces | host: Homo sapiens | place: Peru | collected 2012
CTGACGGAGTTTTCATGAGGCCATTGGGGACGGAGTTTTCTGGCTTTTTTGTTAGCAAAAAAGCCAGAAAACTCCGTCCCCAATGGCCTCATGAAAACTCCGTCCCCGTTGGTCTGCCCCTTACTTCATCTTCAAATATTGAATACTATAAGCCGGCATATTGAGTGATCCTGACAGATTTCCGGTTTCACCTGTGATCAATTCAGTATAATCTCCATTCAACTCACCATTTCCGGCAGTGAAATCACAATCCCCGGCGTTGATCGCAACAAGAACCCGTTCACTGTCGCTGCGGCGTTCAAAGACAATCTGGTGATTCGTAAGAACGACATTGCGGTATCCACCATTACAAAGGGCATCACTTTCGCGGCGGATTACAATGAGCTTTTCAATAAGCTCAGTCAATTCATTTGGTTTCGGAGCATCGAAACATGGACGAAGTGCATAATCATTATCCGGAGCTTTAACACCTTCTTCGCCCCATTCACTTCCATAGTAGATACATGGAATGCCAGGCATACCGAATAAAATACCATAAGTCAGTGGTAAATGATTCTTGTTTGTGAGAATGCTGGCAATACGAGTAACATCGTGGTTGTCAACAAAGTTCATAAGATGCTTTCCACGATAAATACACCACTGTTCAGGGCCGTACTGACGATTCAGTGAATGTGCAATCTCAAACATGTTCATGCTGTTAAAACTAGAGTAAATGCCTTTATAACATTCATAGTTTGTACAACTGTGAAGCATCTCGTCATTTACAATAATATTGTAATCACCAAAGAGTACTTCTCCAATCAATGCGAATCCCGGTTTTAATTCTTCGCAGAAATGACGCAAACGACGCATGAAATTGTGATCCAGACTATAAGCAACATCGAGACGTAGTCCGTCAATATCGAATTCTTCAATCCAGAAACGAACACAGTCTAACAGATAATCTACAACTGCAGGATTCTGTAAGTTTAATTTTACCAGTTCAAAATGTCCTTCCCATCCTTCATACCAGAAGCCATCATTATAACAGCTGTTTCCGTCAAAGCTGATGTGGAACCAATCTTTATAAGGAGAATCCCATTTTTTCTCCTGTACATCCTGAAATGCCCAGAAGCCGCGTCCGACATGGTTAAATACGCCATCCAACATAATCTTTACATGATGCTCATGAAGTGTCTGACAAACTTCTTTAAAATCATCGTTTGTTCCGAGACGACAGTCTATTTTCTTAAAGTCACGAGTATCATAACCATGGTTATCAGATTCAAATATGGGATTTAAAATAATAGAACCGATACCTAATGTCTCAAGGTATTCGCTCCATTCACCAATCTTCTTGATCCTCGGAACAGTCACCCCATCATTATGCACCGGCGCACCGCAAAATCCAATCGGATATATTTGATAAAAAGTTTCATTATAAGCCCACATAAAAAACACCTCTTCCTGTTGTTAAAAATCTAGTAAAAATCCTTTTTATTATAACATAAATTGGTGAAAAGTGATAAAAAATATGGAAAAAATTAAAAAAATATGATTTTTCAGTGGAAGGCTTCGGCTTGACATTTCCTAAAGGAAAGGGCAAAATAAAATGCATGAAAAAGAGTTATAAAATTGGAATAAGGAAGGCGAAAAAATCATGAATTTTGGAAATATTGGAACAATGATGAAATTACAGTCAGCATTAAAAACATTTAATGCAAATCACCCAAGAGTAATGCCGTTTTTTAAAGCCGTTGGAGCAGAAGGTGTTAAAGAAGGCATGGTTATTGAAATGACAGTGCGCACACCGGAAGGAAAAAGTATGACAAGTAATATTAAAGTGCAGCAGTCAGATCTGGAATTGATCGAGACATTGAAAAATTTAAATATGAATGAATAAGGAAGAAAGACATGAAACGGAATGTTGAGTTGAGTGAGATTTCAGATGGAAGATTATATACAGCAAATGATATGGTAAAAGCAGACTGCTTTGACTGTCAGGGGTGTTCGGCATGTTGCCACGGAATGGGAACTTCCATCGTATTGGATCCGATGGATATCTGGCGTCTGCAAAGCGGAATCGGATTGAATTTTGCGGCACTCATGGAGAAATATATTGAGCTCAATGTAGTGGATGGTATGATCCTGCCTAATTTAAAATTAGCAGGACAGACAGAGGCGTGTGCATTTTTAAATGCCGAAGGACGTTGCAGTGTGCATGAATTTCGCCCGGGAATTTGCAGATTATTTCCATTGGGACGTTATTACGAAGAGGAAGGATTCAAATATTTTTTACAGATTTATGAATGTAAAAAAGAAAATCGTGGCAAAGTAAAGATTAAAAAATGGCTGGGAATTCCAAATCTGTCAGCATACGAGAAATACATAGCAGACTGGCATCGGTTTTTGTTGGATTGTGAAGCGGGGATACAGACTTTGGATGAAGAGAATACAAGAATTTTAAATCTATATGTTTTGAAAATGTTTTACCAGACAGCGTATGAGAGCGAAGAATTTTATGAAGAGTTTTATGAAAGACTTCAGCAAGTGAAAAATACACTTGGAATTTAAGGAGACATGAAATGAGTGGATTTTTATTTGTCGGATTAGGCGGCGCAGTTGGAGCAATGCTAAGATATGCTATCAGTTTGATACCATATCGCGGTTCATTTCCAGTATTAACATTGGTTACTAATGTGATTGGAGCGATTTTGATTGGCTATATTGCGGGAGTTACGACACAAAAACATTTGCCGGAGAATGCGGTAAGATTTTTAAAAACAGGAGTTTGTGGCGGATTTACAACATTTTCAACATTTTCATTAGAGGCGTATACATTGTCTATGGATGGAAAATATACACAGGCCGGATTATATGCTGTGTTAAGTGTCGGATTATGTTTATTCGGCATCTTTGTAGGAATGTATCTTTCAAAAGCAATAAGATAATGAATGTGATGCAAAGATAAAAAGCAGTAATAAAGAATAGGAACTTGCTATGGAACATGTGAAAATATATCAGTTGGATGTTACAAAATTCGAAGATCCGCAGTGCTTTCAGAAACATTATGCGATGCTCTCGGATGGCAGGCAGAAGAAAATCGATGCATATCGGGTAGACAATGCGAAAAGATTATCTCTGGGGGCAGGCGTTTTGCTGGAGCAGGGGCTGCGAGAATATAATATTTGCGAGCGTGATGTGAAAATTAAAACAGGGGAGAATGGAAAGCCCTATCTGGAAGAATATCCGGAGATTTATTTTAATTTATCACATTCCGGAAATATGGTTTTAGCAGTATTTTCAGACCGGGAAGTAGGGTGCGATATCGAAGAAATCGAGAAACCGCAAGAAAAACTGGCGGAACGTTTTTTTTGTCCGGAAGAATATGAGCATTTGATGAAAATAGAGGATGAACATAAACGATGTGAAGAATTTTACCGTTTGTGGACATTAAAAGAAAGCTTTATGAAAGTGACAGGACTTGGAATGAAATTGCCATTGGATTCATTTTGCTTTCAATTAGGAGAACGTGTTGAGATAAGACAACATCTAAATAAAGAAGAATATGATTTTCAAGAGATGGAAATAACAGATAAAAAAGGAACAAAATATAAAGCAGCAATATGTTTATGCGTAAAGAAATGAAGTGTAAAAAATGAGACAACATAAGTGGAAAACAGGAAGAATATTAGGAATAGTAATGGCGGCAGCTATGCTGGGAGGAGGTATCGCCACACCGATTTGTGCGGTGGCAGAAGAATCAGAAGCAGTTGAAATGCAGGATGTTGAAATGCAAGATTCAGAAGCTTTAGATTCAGAAACACAAGATCCGGCAACACAGGATTTGGAAGACCAAGATGTGGAAATACCGGATGATGGTATTTTAGAATATGTCGCCTTGGGAGACAGTATTTCCAATGGATATAGTGCAGACCCGGAATCAGAGATTATCAGTTACCCGCAATTGATTGCGAATGATTTGCAAGAAATGGCGGGAGAAGATGTTGAACTGTCAAAAGATACAAAAAACGGATTGACAACAACGAAGCTGAATTCTGTTATTTTGAAAAGGAAACAGGTGCAGGAGTCTTTACAAAAAGCTGATTTTGTGACAGTGACGATTGGGGCAAATGATCTCATGAATCAGTTTAAAAAGGTATCAAAAGAAATTTTGAACAATAATACCAAATTCTCAACGGCAAATCAGGCCTTAGCGGCATTGCAAGACGGAATTAAGGCAAACCCTCTGCTGCTTGTAAAAGTAGTCAGCGCAATCAGCAATTGGGATTACACCTCGTTTGAAGACGATTGGAAGCTTACAATGGAAAATATTGATTCGATGCGGCCGAAAAATAGCGAGATGATAGTTACAACAATCTACAATCCGGTAGAAAGCATGGAACTTCCCGGAACATTGAACAGTATTGTTGAAGGTCTGATTTCAAAGATGAATGATATCATAGTATCTTACGCTGATGATTATGATTATAAGGTAGTGGAACTGTTGGATTCCGGTATAGGAGAAAAAGTGCAGTCAGATGGACTTCATCCAAATCAGGAAGGGCAACAGCTGATCTGTGATTTGATGGAAGAAACTGCAACATCTGAGCCATTCGAGGAAATCAGAGAATACAGGGAAGAACAGGAACGGGAAAAACAGGAAGCTCTGGAAGCGGCAAAACGTCAGAAGGAGCAGGAAGAAGCAGAAAAGAAAGCTCTGGAAGAGGCAAAAGAGAGAAGAAAGACAGTGCTAAGCTGTGCATCGCTTGCGGTTGCAGTTGGGCTTATGGCATTATTGCGTAAGAAAACAGAAAATGAAGAAAGAAATAAACAGAGTGATAAAAAGTGATATGTGACAAAGAGAAAAGGCGGGGATTGAAGTGAGAAAAAAAGAATTGGCGGCAGAGGTAATCGCACGTTTAAAAAAAGAATATCCGGATGCAGGATGCACATTGGATTATGATGATGCATGGAAACTGCTTGTTAGTGTGCGCCTGGCAGCACAATGCACGGATGCAAGAGTAAATGTGGTTGTGGAAGGATTGTTTGAAAAATATCCAAGTGTAAATGCATTGGCGGAGGCAGATGTAGAGGACATTGAAGCGATCGTGCGTCCGTGTGGTCTTGGAAAGAGTAAGGCGAGAGATATTAGTGCCTGCATGAAGATGATAAAAGAAGAATATGGTGGAAAAGTCCCTGACAATTTCGATGAACTGTTGAAACTTCCGGGAGTTGGAAGAAAAAGTGCAAATCTGATCATGGGAGATGTGTACGGAAAACCGGCAATTGTGACAGATACACATTGTATTCGACTGACAAATCGTATCGGATTAGTTGACGGTATAAAGGAACCAAAGAAAGTAGAGATGGCGTTATGGAAAATCATTCCGCCTGAAGAGGGAAGTGATTTTTGCCACAGACTTGTATATCATGGACGGGAAGTCTGCACAGCACGAACAAAGCCATATTGTGATAAATGTTGTCTCGAAGATATTTGCAAGAAAAAAGGTGTTTAAGATTTTGGAATAATAAGACGGAATAGTTAGACATAAAGGACACGTTAAAATTAATAGAAGGGCGATTTTAAGGAAAAAATGAAAACAGTAAACGAAAAAGATATTGAAATAACAAAAGAATTATTTGAGTTTATAGAAAAAAGTCCAACTGCATTTCATGCTGTAGAACAGATGAAAAACAGATTAGATAAAGAAGGGTATCAGCAATTGCTGGAAGGAAAAAAATGGGAATTGCAGAGTGGAGAAAAATATTATGTAATTCGAAATGGCTCAGCAATCATTGCATTTCGCATACCAGAAACAAAACCACAGGGATTTCAGATTATGGCAAGCCATAGCGATTCGCCGACATTTCGTATTAAAGAAAATCCGGAAATGAAGGTGGAACAGGCATATGTGAAATTGAACGTAGAAAAATATGGCGGGATGCTCTGTGCACCATGGTTTGACAGACCTCTGTCTGTTGCCGGCCGAGTAATCATAAAGGAAGGAAATAAGCTTGTGAGCAAGCTGGTTTCTATAGACCGCGATCTTTTGATGATTCCAAATCTCGCAATTCATATGAATCGTGATGCAAATAACAACTATCAATATAATGTACAGAAAGATATGCTGCCATTGTTTTCAATGTCAGGTGAAGAGGGTGAATTTGCACAGATGATCGCGGATGAAGCCGGGGTGGAAAAAGAGCAAATTATAGGCAATGATTTGTATTTGTACAATCGCCAGAACGGAAGTATATGGGGTGCAAATCAGGAATTTTTATCAATTGGACGACTGGATGATTTGCAGTGTGCATTTGCTTCATTAAAAGGATTTTTACAGGCAGAGACAAAGAACAGTATACCGGTTCATTGTGTTTATGATAATGAAGAAGTCGGAAGCGAAACAAAGCAAGGAGCAGCCTCTACATTTTTATATGATACATTGTATAGGATCAATGAGAGCCTGGAAGGAAATGACAGCGACTACCACAGATTACTTGCGTCAAGTTTTATGGTGTCAGCAGATAATGCACATGCCGTACATCCAAATTATGCAGATAAAGCCTGCCCGACAAATCGTCCGTTGTTAAATGAAGGTGTTGTGATTAAAATCAGTGCAAATCAAAAATATACAACAGACGGAATGGCATTTGCGGTATTTAAACAAATCTGTGAAAAGGCAAATGTTCCGACACAGGTTTTCCATAATCGTTCAGATATACTGGGAGGTTCTACGCTTGGAAATATCTCAGGTAATCAGGTAGCTGTGAACAGTGTTGATATCGGACTTCCACAGCTGGCAATGCATTCACCATATGAGACTGCTGGAATAAAAGATACAGGATATCTTGTAGAGGCGGCAAAAACATTTTTCGAGACATCGTGTGTAGAGACGGAATATGGAGTGTACGAGCTACAATAATGCAGGAAAATGAACTGAAATTTGATGTTCGAAGAAGAACGTTTTTCAACAAAGGATAACATAGAGGTTGGGATAAAATGTTATATACAAGACCGGATTATTATAAAGAGTTTACATGTATAGCTAAACAATGCGAAGATACTTGCTGTGCCGGCTGGCAGATTGTAATTGATTCTGCATCGATGAAAAAATATCGAGGCGAAAAAAGTGCGTATAAAAAGAAGCTTCACCATTCCATACATTGGCTTCAAAAAACATTTAAACAAGATGAAGAAAAAAGATGCGCTTTTTTGACAGAAGAAAATTTGTGCGATATGTATTTGAATCTTGGAGAAAAAAGCTTATGTAGAACATGCAGACAGTATCCAAGACATATGGAAGAATTTGAAAATGTAAGAGAGGCGTCTCTGTCACTTTCCTGTCCGGAAGTTGCAAAGCTGCTGCTTTCAAGGAAAGAAAAGGTGAAATTTCAATATCGTGAAACAGAAGAAGAGGAAGAATGGGACGATTTTTCACCATTTCTCTATTCCCAGTTGGTGGATGCCAGAGAGCTGATGATCGAGTTGTTGCAGAATCGGAAATTGCCGATTGAAAATAGAATCGTTTTATGCCTTGGGATGGCTTATGATATGCAGAACCGCATTGATGCAGATGAGTTGTTCGGCTGTGGAGATGTAATTGAAAATTATCGCAAGCAGGCATATTTTTCATCGGCAGGCAGAAAAGTTGATACATATAGAAAAAATATAAAAGCACAGTATCAGTTTGCACATAGAGTGATAGAAGATTTATATCAATTGGAGCTATTGAAAGAAGAATGGGATATGCTTCTTCAAGAGGCACAAGTCCGCCTGTTTGGAAAAGGTGAAAATGTGTATGCAGAGATTATGGAAGAATTTAGCGAGTGGATTCAGACAGAGTATCAGTGGGACTGGAACATTCAGTGTGAACAGTTGATGGTGTATTTTATTTACACATATTTTTGTGGAGCTGTTTATGATGAACGCATTTTGGTAAATGCAGAGATGGCGGTGGCAGCAGTCAGTGTCATCTGGAACTTGATGGCAGCAACCTGGCTGAAAAATGAGAAGCAGCTTAATCTGGAAGATGTGTGCAGTATTGCGTATCGATATTCAAGAGAGTTAGAGCACTCGGATGAAAACTTGAAACGATATTGGAATATATTAGATGAAGAAAAAATGTTATTCAGGTAGTGAGAATAGGAGAAAGCGTTGCTGTTCACAGGTACTGCGAACAGCAACACGTTTGTCATGAATAAAGGTAAGAAAATGCGTAAAATGAAAAATATATATTGACAAGCAAGAGTTTACATAATATAATAGTACAGCATGAAAAAAGGAGAAACAGCATACACCAAAGCCCCGGAGTAGGCTGATTTCATATAAAAAAAGTAAAAAAACGATGTTATATGATGATTATTAGTAGGAGGAATACCCATGAAAACTTATATGGCTAACCCAGACAAGATTGAAAGAAAATGGTATGTGGTTGACGCTGAAGGTCAGACATTAGGACGTATGGCTTCAGAAATCGCAAAAGTATTAAGAGGTAAAAACAAACCAGAATACACACCACACGTTGATACAGGTGATTATGTAGTAGTTGTTAACGCAGAGAAAGTTAAAGTTTCAGGAAAGAAACTTCAGCAGAAAATCTATTACAACCACTCTGACTATGTAGGAGGAATGAAAGAGACTACATTAGCAGAAATGATGGCTAAGAAACCTGAAAAAGTTATCGAACTCGCTGTTAAAGGAATGCTTCCAAAAGGACCTATGGGAAGAGACATGATTAAGAAACTTCACGTATATGCTGGACCAGAGCACAAACAGCAGGCTCAGAAACCAGAAGTATTGACATTTTAATGAGAGGTTGAAAGGAGGACATTACAGTGGCTAATACAAAATATTATGGAACAGGAAGAAGAAAAAAATCTATCGCAAGAGTTTACCTTGTACCTGGAACAGGAAAAATTACAATTAATAAAAGAGATATCGACGAGTATTTAGGACTGGAGACACTGAAAGTAGTTGTTCGTCAGCCACTCGTTGCTACAGGAACAATTGATAAATTTGACGTAATCGTTAACGTTCACGGTGGTGGATACACAGGACAGGCTGGAGCTATCCGTCATGGTATCGCCAGAGCACTTCTTGAGGCTGATGCTGAGTACAGACCAGTTCTTAAGAAAGCTGGATACTTAACACGTGACCCACGTATGAAAGAACGTAAGAAACCAGGTCTCAAATCAGCTCGTAGAGCACCACAGTTCAGCAAACGTTAATCATTGTTGTTCAATATTGTATTTTCTATCCCGGAAGTATTTGGCTTCCGGGATTTTTCTAAAAATATCTAAAACAATCTATTATCAAAAATAAATTAAAATTCAGATTAGAAATCAAAATAAAAATCAAGTAAAAATCCAGAGTAAATTAAATAGAAAAGTGTGTTGGAACAGGGGCGTATCTGCAAGATAGAGAAAAGGCAAGTTGCAGATGCACTTTTTGGGTGTGGAGTATCTGCAAGACAGAGAAAAAGCAAGTTGCGGATGCACTTTTTGGGTGTGGAGTATCTGCAAGATAGAGAAAAAGCAAGCTGTGGATGCAAATTTTTAAAGGGGAGTATCTGCAAGATAGAGAAAGAGCAAGTTGTGGATGCAAATTTTTGCAGGGGAGTATCTGCAAGACAGAAAAAAAGCAAGTTGTAGATGCATATTAACAGAAAAAAGCATCTGCAAGGGTATTTTATAAGCTGATGCGGATACGGCAAATCTAAAAAAAGTATCTGCAAGAGTATTTAACAAGCCAATGTAGATACAGCAGCTCTAAAAAAAGCATCTGCAGGGGTATTTTATAAGCCGATGTAGATACAGCAGATCTAAAAAAAGCATCTGCAGGGGTATTTGACAAGCTAATGCAGATACAGTAGTTCTAAAAAAAGCATCTGCAAGGGTACTTTATGAGTTGGTAAAGATACCCCAATATTCAAGTTGAGTAACTAAATCAAGAACAAATTAAGAACCAGAAGTAGGAGGAAAATTGCTTATGCACAATTTTAAAGAAGCACTGATTGAAGAACAACAACGATTAGAGGAGATTATAGCCAGGGCGAAAATGGAGAATGCTCATATGCCGGAAGGATATTTAAGAATATCAAAGCACAAGAATAGATGTCGTTATTATCATTGTCTGACAGATCGGAATGGGACTTACATTCCAAAGAAGAACATAATATTAAGTAAACAATTGGCTCAGAAAGCATATAACAAATCAATTATAGATAAAGCAGAAGAGCAACTTAGTCAAATAAATAAAATATTAAAAGTAGATGCAGACGAAGAAATGAAAAAATTGTATGATTCCCTACATCCTGAACGGAAAAAATTGATCATTCCATTTGAGGAAATCTGGGAAGACAAGTTGCAAAAATGGTATGAAACATCCTATCAAGGAAAAGAATTTAGAGAAGGTACACCAGTTCTTATGACTGAAAAAGGAGAGCAAGTACGATCAAAATCAGAAAAAATATTAGCAGATTATTTTTACAGAAAGAAGATTTTATATAAATACGAAAAACCATTATATTTAAAGGGATATGGTATAGTATATCCCGATTTTACATTCTTATCTTCGAAAACAGAGCAAGAAATATATTGGGAACATGAAGGAATGATGGATAATCAAGAGTATGCAAGGAGTGCAGTGCGTAAAATAGAATCCTATCAAAAAAATGGAATTTATCCTGGAGAAAGGTTAATTCTTACTTTTGAGACAGAGCAGAATGTACTTAACCAGAATATAGTTGCAGGGTTAGTAGAGAAATATTTGTAATTTCAGTCAATATCATGTTCTTTCGCAAATTTAAGAGTGCATTTGGCTTCAATGAGCCCATTTATTCAAATTAAAAGAGCCATACCAGATTGCCGCATCTCTGCATGACACCTGAAATGGCTCTATAATCACTGTGCTATATACAAATTTTTTAGTTCGTCCAAAATCTGATCTTTCGTTCTCCCTACCAGCCCCAACTGCTTAATGTCAATGCTTTCGTTTTGCATCCGCTGAACAAAGTCTTGAACATCTGTAAAAACTCCTTGAGGAGCCGTAATCTTGACTGTGGGATCAATCAATTCCGTCAGGCGGAAAACATCATTCTTATGCTTCTTGATGTTTTTACTGTCAACGTGTTCACCTGCAGTTTTGCGATCTGTCAAATCCATCCACGCTTTTGCCTTAAATGGAATTAAATATGCCGCATCTAAGACAGCCACTCCATCAACAGTGACTTTCCCCTGTTTCAAAAATTCGTAATAATCATCGTCCAAAAGAATAGCAGACAGACTTGAAATATCTTTGTCCATCGGTAACGGTGTTAGAACTGCATTTTCTGGAAGTTGAATGGCATCCAGCTTTCGTGTGAAAAGTTCAATCAGCGCAGGATATTGATTTGAGATCGGGTGGCTAAAGCGATAAAACTGCGGCACACCAGAACTTTTATTACAATGTTCATATCCAGCCTGTTTTGCATATTCCCAGAATTTCTTTCCAAAATTCGCGTCAACTGCTTCTATAATCAGAACAAGGTCAATATCCTTTGTTGCTCGGAAGTCCAAACCTTCTTCTGTCATCAGAATGTCACACGCCGTTCCACCAATAATGGCATACTGATCTTCACTGCCCTTGAACCATTCCTTAAAACTATTAATTCCTGTAACTATATATCTTCCTCCACAGTTCATTCAGCATTTCTTCTACTGCTTCTTCAACCCGTTCATCCGCATCTTCTCTCAATGCCAATGCCAGCGAAAGTTCGTCCACAGTATTTCGTGTGGACAATTTTCGGGGATTATATCTCCACATTTCTACAGCCACTTGCACCTGTGAATCTTGCAAACGGTTTGTCATAACATCTTTCCATTGAGAGATTCTTTCTGTTGCATAGTATTTGACGTTCGGTGCATTCAGCATGGAACACTCTGCCAATGCCGAATATCCACTTTCTAGCAAAGCTGTCCCCACAAATTCTTTCGGAATATAAACCGTTCGTTTTATTGGATTCAGCAACTTATCTCCTGCTTTTTGGAACAGTATTTTCGGAGAATCCTCGGATTTTAAAATCCGCTGTACACCTCTTTTCTTTATATGCAGCAATCCCATTTCTTCAAGCTGTTTCGATGCTCTCGATATAGAAGTAGGTGTTAATTCCAAGTCTTTCGCAGCCTGACTTGTGGACAATCCTTGTGCGCCTCCATAAATAAAATGCAACAGAAGCATCTGCGCCGATGGACGCATTTCTTCTCGTTGCTCCCTTTCGGCATTGCACCACTCCTGCAAATACAACGCCATAAAAGGCAAATAAATCTGCCTTCCTTCTACAACAAATGGAATTTTCTCACGAATCAAATATTCTTTCTGCCGAGAAATAATCTCTTTCAGCACTAGAACAACAGGCAAATTTTCATTTTTCTGTATCCGGGCAATGTGCTTTTTCAGCACTCCAATCTGCTCCAATTCAGTTTTCGGATAAAGGAAAATCGCCTTTTTCCCATTCATAGATGCCATCTGCAGGCGATACCGCATGACAATAAAATTTGGCAAATGCTTGAACTCCACATCCTCATAAGTTACTTTAATTCCAAGGACTTTATTGAGATACTCCATGTGTTCACCTCCATTTTCAACTCTTTTTAAGTTAAGATGCAATATTAGAGTTAAGATA
>OLGY01001372.1_pt1 | contig 12601 bp, 14 predicted proteins | sample 1605951 | NCBI WGS metagenome assembly OLGY01 (sample SAMN03283280) | human gut metagenome | biome: human-associated habitat; material: feces | host: Homo sapiens | place: Peru | collected 2012
CAAATGAAAAGGCATGGGCTCTTATGGATGAGGAAATGCAGCAGACATTTATGATATCAGCAGAATCAGCAATTGATACAGTACTTGAAATGGAACCTAAAATGTCAGAAGGCAGTAGTGATGAATTGACATTAGAATTTCAAAAGGACGGAGCAGGCGTAAAGGGTGATGTAAGAGATATTGTTATTAGAAGAGAAGATATTGAGTGGGAAATAGGATTAAGTATCAAACATAATCACGATGCCGTAAAACATAGCAGATTAAGCCATAAACTTGATTTTGGTAAAGAATGGTTTGATATGCCTTGTAGTGATGCATATTGGGATGCGGTTCAACCAATATTTGATATGTTGAAGAATGAAAAGGATAACGGTTCAAGATGGTCTGAAATCAATGACAAAGACGAAGTAGTATATGTACCATTATTACAGGCTTTTATGGATGAGGTTAATAGAGCATATAAAGAAGATAAGAATATGCCACGTAAGATGATAGAATATCTTATTGGAATAGAGGATTACTATAAGGTTGTCAGCCGTGATAGTAAGCGTCTTACAATGATTCATACTTTTAATATGCATGATACTTTAAATAAACCAAGTGAAAATAAGGTGTCGGCAATTACTGTTCCAGTAGTAGAGCTACCTACAAGACTTGTGGCACTTGAGTTTAAGCCAGGAAGCACTAATACAGTAGAAATGTTTTTGGATAATGGATGGCAATTAAGTTTCAGAATTCATAATGCAAGTACAAAGGTTGAACCAAGCTTAAAATTTGATGTACAGTTTATTGGTATGCCGACATCAGTGCTGAATATTGAATGTAAATGGAAATAAGGCGGTACAGACATTGAGAAAAATGCTATTAAGTTTCAGACCGGATGTTTATGAAAAAATAAAATCTGGTGTGAAGATATTTGAACACAGGAGAAATTTTCCAGATGAACCTATAATGGCATATATGTATGTCAGCTCACCGGTGAAAGCAATCACCGGTGTTGTATACTTGGGTAAAAGGCATTGTCTATCTGACTGGATGGAAGTCTATAAAGAAGATAGCAATGCTGTTACACGAATAAAAGAATATATAGAAAAGTATCATTATAGGTATGCTATGGAAATAGATAGATTTCAGGAAACATCACAGATATCATTAGATGACTTAAGAAAAAATGTTCTGGGATTTGTAGCACCGCAGATGTATATATATTTGGATGGTACAGAATTGTTGGAGTATATAGAGAGCAACTTAAAAATGACAGATTTGCAGGTAGAACATTCATTTGAAAGAATAGAGGCTTGTCAGGTTTGTGTGCATTAGTAATGTGTACTTATTTGCAAAAGAGATTGTTTTAATGAGAACTAGAATTACAAAGGCAAATTCTAATGAAATTAGAAATATGAATATGTGACATGTTACGATGATAGTAAGGAACAATATAGTGGTTTGAAAATAATGGTTGATATATAATAGATGAAAAGTGTGGTATATGTATGGCTTGGAGAGAAGAGATATTTGACTTTGAGGTTGATGATGGATCTAAAGGTAAAATTGTAGTGTTAAATATTGGTGAAATTGATTCGGATATTGAAAAATTAATAAATGATGCAATAGTATCAATATGTTTTGGCGATTCAATTTTTACCATAGAATATGCAAAAAAATATATAAAGAATTATTTAAATACCACAGATCCTAATCGTAAAAAAGGAGCTATTTCAGAGTTCTTTGTTCATTTGTATTTAAAATCTAAGGGATTGAAACAAGAATGTATTTATACAAATATGGAGGAAAATTCACCTAAAAAAGGATTTGATGGAGTATATTCAAGTAATACTCGAGTATGGTATATGGAAAGCAAATCTGGTTCAAACATAAGTGAGGAGCATAAAGACAAAATAAGTGAAGCTTATAGAGATTTGAAAAACAAATTTGCAGGAAATGTCAGCAATAATCCGTGGTTAAATGCATATAATCATGCAAAAGCAGTAAATACATCGGGAGAAATATTGAATGTCTTTGCAGACTATGCTATGTCATTTGATACAGATTCACATGATATTAAAGATTTTAATATTATTCCTTGTGGTACAATTTTTTGGGATGATACTTCAAAAACAAATGATTCTGTTAAAATTAAAGATGCAACGGCAAACTATTTGAGAAAAAAGGAATTTGCAAAGGTTGTTGGAATATGCATATCTCAGAAAGCTATGAGTGAGTTTGAAAATTTTTTGGATAGGTAAAAATATGAAAGAAATAATGAGATTAAAACAAAATCGATATTTTATTGATGCTTATGAATTGTTATGTAAGAAAGGGGAACTTACGCAAAAGGATAAAGAGTACATTTTAGGTGCTGCAATTTTACTTTTAAAAATATATAACAATGATGAGAATAAAAGAGAATATTTTGAATTGGCATATCATATTGTGCTTAACTATTCTATTTTTACTAAGGATTATGAACCGCTAAATGATATTGCATATAATTATGGATTTTTTCCAATAGTAAGATTTATAAATACAAAAAGATTACTTAATGATATATCTATAAACGAGATATTGTACGATTGTTCTTTAGAAAAATACAAAAATGGTACATATGTAGAAACTTTGGAACAGAATATGACAAGAAAAAATTTGATGAAATCAAATGGTGATGTATGTTTTATTGCACCTACATCTTCAGGTAAAAGTTCCATAATATCAAACCATATAAAGAATAATGAGGCAAATAAAAAATCACTAGTAATTGTGCCAAGTAAATCGTTGTTGGCACAGACATATATGGAAATTCGTAAAAATATATCAGATAGAAAAATTATATGTCATGATGAAATGTACAATGATGAGGAAAAGTTTGTTGGTGTACTTACTCAAGAAAGAACAATGAGACTATTAGAAAATAACAAAGGAATAATGATTGATTATTTATATATAGATGAAGCTCATAATCTATTTACTAATGATAGTAGAAATGTTTTGCTTGCTAGAGTGATAAAGCAATGCATACTAAATAATTTCAATATCAAAATTATGTATCTATCACCATTTATTAATAATGTGGAAAATTTATTGCTGAAAGAACAAGATGGTTTTGATACAATTGGAGAGCAAAGAATTAGTTATAACATAAAGGAACCGGAAATATACGAGTTAAAAAAGGATGGTACACGCTGTGTGTATAATAAATTTTTTAATTGTTTTTGGAATATAGATAATGGATATGATATGTATTCCTATCTGAACAAAATGGCATTGAAAAAAATTTTGTTTTTATTGGTAGTCCGAAGAAGATAGAATCGTTTGCAAAAGAATTATTTAATAATACATTACCGATTGAAGAAACTCGTGAAATAATTGAATTGAAGAAAACAATTGAGAAGTATGTGCATAAAAGTTTTTTGCAGATAAAAATGTTAGAACATGGAATTATATATTTACATGCCAAAATACCAGATGTGCTAAAGGATTATTTGGAGTACAAATTTAAAACAATCAATAGTATTAGATATTTAATTGCAAACACAGTGATATTGGAAGGAATTAACTTGCCTATTGATAATTTATTTATTTTAGATGCAAGAGGACAAAGTAATGCTAAACTATTAAATTTAATAGGAAGGGTAAATCGCTTAAATGATGTGTTCGATAAAGAGGTTGGAACATTGGATAAGCTGCTTCCCACAGTGCATTTTATAAATTCTAAATATTATCGAGGAAATATGCAAAACAAGATTAAGAATTTATATGATGAAGAAACAGACGAGGTTACAAATCCCCTTCTTTTAAATTGCAATGTTGATTCATTAAAATATAGTTTTGATAAGAAAGAAAAGATAAAAAATAAAAATAATGAAATATTAGAATTAGAACATATCTATTCAGAAGAAACAACAGACGAGATTACAATACTGAAGAAAAAATTAATGAAGAATGGAATGGATCAGCTGATATCATTGAAAACAGAAAATGTTAGTAAAATCCTAAATAGAATAAAGAATTATGATTTAAAACAAAATATGGATAAGGATGTAATAGACAAGGTAAAAGAACTTCTTGTTGTTGATCTTGAGATTATAGATAGATCTTTTAAAAGATTAAAAAATGATGCGGCAGTAAGATATTATAAGAGATTTATTAATGTTTCACGAAGGGAGAATTTAAGTGGACAAATAGAGTCACAACTTGAGTTTTTTAAGGTACAGCGTAAGAATGGTAATAATTATATGTATATAGGGCAAGGTTTTGGAGAGTGTAAAGGTCCGTATTTATCAGAGGCAAATATGGGAGATGTATATATTGATTTAAGAACCAAAACAGATGAGGAGCTTGTTAATTTGTTGATAATAAAAACAAAAATTGAGCAAGATTTTTTGAGTTATCAATATTTAAGGGCTGTTAGCTTTCTGCGAGATGTGAAAATTATTTCTAAAGATGAATTTAATATAGAAATATATGGAACAGCAGATGAGAAAAAAATAGATTTGTTGAAGTTAGGAATTACAGCAGGATTATTGAAAATTCTAAATACAGAAAATCAAATAAAGAATATTGAAAAGGATCAGTATGGAAATATTCAGGGAAATGCAGAGTTAAAGAGATTTTATATGACCTCTGACGACTATACAAAATTTGAAATTGACAAATATATAAGAATAAATTAGCGTATGATTCTGTGATACCCATATGATACCTAAATTTTTTAAAATATAAAATAATTGTGATAAAAGGCGAAATAATCGCCATTAAAAGCTCTAGAAATCAAGCCTTCACAGGGATAATAAGTTTCTCTGCGGGGAGTTTGAATAGCGGACAGAAAACCTCGGATGCCCATTTTACAAGGGTTTCCGAGGTTTCCTTATGCCTGTTGGTTCTACTTTGGCTCTATTTCTTTGATGGAGTATTATTTTCAGAGTAATATCGAAAGGTTTTTACAATATAGTCAGAAGCGCCGTCACCACATTTTTTATCGGTTATGTTTTTGACATAATCATTGGAATAAGAGTCAATCAGTATATTTATGAGAGGTTTATCAAGAGTCACAGAAGAACCTTGCTTTTTGATAAATTCCAGTATCTCATGAACGATTCCCTGTATTTTTGGAGCGGATACATCGCAGGTTAAATCGGTTGTTAGTTTTCCGTACAGCAGATCTGACTCGGCGGCGATTTTTTCTGTCTCTTCATTCCAGTTTTTATTCATAATTTCTGAGAAGTGTTCCAGATTATATTTTATTTCTTCTGTATATTTTTCAATACTTCCGAAATGTTGAATGGCGAGTTTGGCTACATTTTCTTCATCGTCTTTAATCTTTTGAATGAACATATCAAAATTGTAGATACTTCCCCAATGTTTAATAATTGTGTCTGTTTGATTAACCTTAAAATCTTCCAATGCATGGATATACTCTGATGAATCAAATTCTTTGAAACTCATACATTCTTCTCCTTTCTCAAGTCGTTCAAGAAGCTGTATAAAAATTCTGAAGGCGTGATTAGCAGGGAACAAAGGAGATGGTGTTAGATTATAAGTTGTATTTACATGACTCAGATAAGGCTGCAATGGCAGTGTTGAAAGCAATACCAGGTTTTTCACAGGTAATGAGAACATTTATGAAAATTTGGAGTGAGCAGCAATTTAGGCTTATCAATATGTCGACAAACTTACATTTAAATAATAATCAGATGGCGAAGTACTATAATATGTTACCACCTATTTGTGAAAAATTAGGGATTGATGTTCCTGAGCTTTTTGTAGAATTGGATGTGAATCCCAATGCATATACATGTGGAGATACAAAACCATTTATTGTAATTACTTCCGGATTATTTAGGTTTTACAAATTTTGTAATTAAAGAAATGGCAATGTCTAAAATTGGATGGGGTGAAAAAGAAGAATGTGTAGCGAAAATAATAATCAATGAACAGGCACAATTTGATAAAAACGCTTGTTTTCCAGAAGATACGGAAGTGACGATTTATTATTATGTGCGTGTTAAATAGGTTATCGGAATTTCAAGAAGTGAAAAAATTTAATAGCTGCAAATGACTAAATAATATATTTTTGTGACTTGATATAGGAAGATGACAGCAATTATCTGCGAGGCATTTAAAGAAGGATGTGTAATTTTAGTAAAGAGAATCAGAAGATATGTAGATAAATAGGAAAAAGAAGTGAGGGATGAATATGGAAATTTCAAAAGAACAGTTGGTTATTCCAGTCTATTTAAATGAGAAAATTGTTTTGGATATGTTAGCTATAATTGAAGATGGCTTTTCTAAGGTTAGTGAGGTAAGTACTTCTTATGAAAGTGCAGATAAAATCAATACCAAAATAGAAACTGGATTTTCTACGAAAAACATTTTGGAGAAATTGTTAAAAATCCAGCTGAATGCACATATAAATGGGGATTCTACGGAGAGTGACAGAGAAAGTTCTAAAAGTGAAAAAGTTCATACAATATTTTCGAAATTTCGAGTGGCTTTAACAAATAATAATTTATTATTTTGCAAAGCTGGAAATGAAATAAATATTAAAGAATGCATTATGGGAGATTTTATTGTGGAAAATGAGAATGCAACGTTAGTATTATCTGCACAGGAAAAATATTTATCCAACGATAATATATCTGAAATACTTGGTGGTCGATTTAAAGTTTTAGGAAAAATAATAAAGATATGTCATGATGAAAATGAAAAAATCGATCTACTTAGGAAAACCAGTTTGGGGATATTAGATTCTGAGAGTAAAAAAGAATTTTTATCAGCTTTCAATAGTCCGGAGTTGGTAGCGTTTAATCTTCCTAAATTAAGAACGGAAATCTCAGGTCCGGCATTTATCGTTATTCCGATTGCAATCTATGTATAGTGTGATGATGTGTTAACATTCTTCTAAGAATAATCTGATAACAGATGTTCAGGTAATTGATATTATTGGAAAACAGGTATCAAAGAAAATCAAAATGTATAATATTTCCTATGCAAAAAGCATAGTATTAAGGTTCGGTTGGCGAATTCGAATATTTTTGTGTATGTAGCATATAATTTTAATGGATAGTTCTATTGACTTTCCGCTTTGTACTTGGTAGTATATTAGTACAAAGAAAGTTTACCACTGACCGATATGTGGTATATAAATGGTCGGGTTGAAAGTTTACCGCTGACCGATATGCGGTATATAAGTGGTTGGGTTGTAAGTTTAGTCCTTCGCCGAAAGGCGGGGGACTTTTTCCATATTTCCACAGAGAGGATGGAGCGAATGAAGAAAACAGGATTTTATATCATAAAGGACAGATTTTTTGAAGATATGCCTGATCCATATCTCAAGGGGAATAAAGCAGGCAATAGACCACATTATTATTGTTTTGAAGATAATACTACAGGAATTTATTGGATGATACCGCTTTCTAGTAGAATAGATAAGTTTCGGAAAATAATAGAGAAGAAGGAACAAGCGGGAAAACCTTGTGATATTCTGCATATTGTGAAATTGGATGATAGTCGAGAAAGTGTATTTTTAATACAAGATATGTTTCCGATTACAGAAGAATACATAGAACGAGAGTACACGATTGCCGGAAATCATTTGATGTTGACCAGTGAACATATGGCAAAGGTAATCGAACAAAAAGCAAGAAAAGTGTTGGGAATGTTAAAGCGTGGTGTGAAGTTCATGCCGACACAGCCGGATGTACTATCAATATTGGAGCAATTAAAGCAGAAAAAATAGTTTTATCGGGTTCTATTTTGGCTCTAATAATTTGGTACGAGAAAAATACCAGATAAAATTCAGAGAATATGAATACAAAACAACACAAATGCGTACTGAAAAGTACCTAGATTATCCTATCCGCACGCGAGTTTGAATAATTAAAATTTGATATGGGTTATTTTAGATGACAGGCAGTCTACGGGATTGCCTGTCGTTTTTCTACTATGTTATATTTCAAGGAAATAGACATGGAATTTTGTTATCAACGTAAAAATTTAACTGTGAATTTATTTGGAAGATGGTGTGTGATATACTTGTAGCACAAGTGTGAAGTATGGTTGAAAAATAACATGAGAGGGGTGAAGAGAAATATGAAGAATATGAAAATAGATGCCAATGGAACAGAAATCACAGTGATGGGCGATGTTGTTAATGAAGATGCTTACATTTCACTCACTGATATTGCAAAATATAAAAATCCAGACAATGCTTTTATTTATCTAATAGCTCATAAGGAGAGATAGAAAGATGCAAATATTTGTTGATGCAGATGCGTGTCCGGTAGTAGGTATCGTTGAAAAAATTGCAAAAGAGCATAATGTTCCGGTAACATTGTTGTGTGATACGAATCATGTCCTGTCATCAGATTATAGTGAAGTTATTATTGTTGGTGCAGGAGCAGATGCAGTAGATTATAAACTGATCAGTATCTGCCATAAAGGAGATATTGTCGTATCACAGGACTACGGTGTAGCTGCAATGGCGCTGGGAAAAGGTGCTTATGCCATTCATCAATCGGGCAAATGGTACACGAATGACAATATTGATCAGATGCTCATGGAACGTCATTTGAATAAAAAAGCAAGAAGAAGTTTCCACAAAAATCATATTAAAGGACCGAAGAAACGGACAAATGAAGATGATGAAAGATTTGCACAGTCTTTTGAAAAAATGCTTTTGATGGTTCGGGAGAAATTTGAATGAAAAAGAAGAGAGTCGGATTAAGAAGGTCTGTTTTATGAATATGTGTATGATTCAGGATGATAAAGGAAATGTTCTGGCTCTGGATAAAGTAAATGATAGCTATACTGGTACGACTTTTCCAGGCGGTCACGTAGAAGCAAATGAGATTTTCCAGAAATCTATGATTCGGGAAGTCTGGGAAGAAACAGGACTTATGATTGAAGCACCGAAGCTTGGAGGATTATATCATTGGCATAAGGGCGGAGTGCATTATGTCATTACCCTGTATAAAGCGGATAAGTTCACCGGAGACTTGAAGAGTTCTGAGGAAGGAAAGGTTTATTGGATTCCGCTGGAAGAGTTAAAAACAAGAGAACTTGCTACAGGTATGGAACACGTTTTGCAGATTTTGGAATCAGAGCAGGTGGATGAGTGCTATATGCATTTGGAAGCAGATGGATATGTGGGAGATTTGTATTAATAAATTTTATGAGAAATGGCTGTCTACTCATTGGAGAAAAGACAGCTGTTTTTTGTAAGATACATCATTCATCTATTCTGTTTTAATAACAAATTCTTAAAAATTAATCATGATAATAATGTGATGATATCACAGAAAATAAATGAAGTTCAGATTATAATAAAGCCATAAAAGAAAAAACAAGGAGGGTTGTAAAATGTCTGCTATTAATATCAATAAAAATAATTTTCAAAATGAAATAATGAATTCCGAGAAAACTGTTCTTTTGGATTTTTGGGCTCCTTGGTGTGCCCCTTGCCGTATGTTGGCTCCTGTCGTAGAGGAGATTGCGAGTGAACGTGCAGATATCAAAGTTGGAAAAATCAATATAGATGAGCAGTCTGAACTGGCAAATAAGTTCGGTATTATGAGCATTCCGACTTTAGTTGTCATGAAAAATGGGAAGATTATTCAGCAGGTTTCCGGGGTAAGACCTAAGAATGCAATTTTAGAAATGCTTTAATGAGGAAAGGTGGAAAAAAGATGAAGGTAATAATCGTAGGCGGTGTAGCCGGAGGAGCTACAGCCGCAGCAAGAATACGCAGACTGGATGAATATGCAGAAATAACGGTATTTGAAAAATCTGGATATATATCCTATGCGAATTGTGGGCTTCCATATTATATTGGAAATGTGATCACAGATCCGGAAGAACTTACACTACAGACACCCGAGAGCTTTTTTAAACGTTTCCGTATTAATATGAAAATTCATCATGAAGTTATCTCCATACATCCGGAACGTAAAACTGTTTCAGTGAAGAATTTAGAAAATGGTGAAATATTTGAAGAAAATTACGATAAACTTATCCTCTCTCCAGGTGCAAAGCCAACACAGCCGAAACTTCCAGGAGTAGGCATTGATAAACTTTTTACACTTCGTACAGTAGAAGATACTTTTCGGATAAAGGAATATATAAATAAGAACCATCCAAAATCGGCTGTATTGGCAGGTGGGGGCTTTATTGGTCTGGAACTGGCAGAAAATTTGAAGGAGCTTGGAATTGATGTTACAATTGTTCAACGACCTAAGCAGCTGATGAATCCTTTTGATCCGGATATGGCATCCATGATCCATAATGAAATGAGAAAGCATGGAATAAAACTGGTACTGGGCTATACAGTAGAAGGATTTAAAGAAAAAGATAATGGAGTGGAGGTTCTATTGAAAGATAATCTACCCATTCAGGCAGATATGGTAGTGTTGGCAATTGGAGTTACACCAGACACAGCATTAGCAAAAGAAGCTGGTCTGGAACTTGGCATCAAGGAAAGTATTGTAGTGAATGATAGAATGGAAACATCTGTACCGGATATTTATGCTGCAGGCGATGCAGTTCAGGTAAAACATTATGTTACGGGTGATGATGCGCTGATCTCTTTGGCCGGACCAGCCAATAAACAGGGAAGGATCATCGCTGATAATATTTGCGGCGGTGATAGCCGTTATCTGGGCAGTCAGGGAAGCTCCGTTATCAAAGTATTTGATATGACAGCAGCTACTACAGGTATCAATGAAACCAATGCTAAAAAGTCAGGATTAGAGGTAGATACAGTAATTCTTTCTCCTATGAGTCATGCCGGTTACTATCCTGGTGGAAAAGTGATGACCATGAAGGTGGTTTTTGAAAAAGAGACTTATCGTTTGCTTGGTGCTCAGATTGTTGGATATGAAGGAGTTGATAAACGTATCGATGTGCTGGCAACAGCAATTCATGCAGGACTGAAGGCACCCCAGCTGAAAGATTTGGATCTCGCATATGCACCGCCTTATTCCTCTGCAAAGGATCCTGTAAATATGGCTGGATTTATGATAGACAATATAGCAAAAGGAATTTTAAAACAATGGCATTTGGAAGATACGGATAAGATTTCTAAAGATAAAAGTGCTGTGTTGTTGGATGTGAGAACTGTAGATGAATTTAACAGGGGGCATATGGATGGATTCAAAAATATTCCTGTAGATGAACTGAGGGAACGCATCAATGAAATTGAGAAAGGAAAGCCTGTGTATCTGATATGCCAAAGTGGTCTGCGCAGTTATATTGCGAGCCGTATTCTGGAGGGAAACGGTTATGAAACGTATAATTTCTCCGGCGGATTCCGCTTCTATGATGCAGTGGTTAATGACCGTGCGCTGATTGAAAGGGCATATGCATGTGGTATGGATTATTAGAAATAAACAAAATATTTTTATAAATTTTTCGGAGTATAAAAAGATCCCCCATTTATTAGAATGACTTTCATAATTCTGATAAATGGAGGATTTTTTACATGTTATAGAAAAACAGTTTTATGATTTTTGTAGTGTTTCCAGTCTTTTCGAATCAAGGATTGTGATTTTGCCGCGTGAGAGTTTGACGAGCCCCTCGCCTTGAAAGTAGCGAAGCATTCGAGTGATAACTTCCCTGTGGGAACCAAGATGGTTTGCGATAGTTTCGTGAGTGATTTTCAATTCATTTGTACCTTCAATAGAGATCTCTGCTAAAAGAAATGAAGCAACACGCTTATCCAAACTCTTCCACATAATTTGTTCAATCAGCCACATGACATCAGAAAAACGGGTAGCCATTAACTCATTGGTATAGTTTGCGACAGGAGCAGAATCCTTCATGATGCCCTTATAGATTTCAGCAGGGATGATCCAAAGATTGGTATCTTTTTCTGCTTCAATGGTTACTTCAAATTGAATGGAACGCATGATACATGAGGCGGATAAAAGACACATATCCATATCGAACAGACGGTAAAGAGTAATCTCTCGTCCTTCATCTGAAAGTATGTAAGTTCGAAGCTGCCCGGATTTAACCAGTAATAATCCAGTACAATCCAGGTTTCCGTTGTGAATGATCGTTCCCTTTTTTACCTCCTGTGTGATCAAATTGTCTGAAATTAGTTTTTTTTGTGCTGTATTTAATTCATTCCATACTGGAAAATAATTTTCGAAGCTCATAACAGTTATCTCCTTTATGAACATAGTATATTTACTTTTTTGAAAGGAGTCAATCGGATAATTGACATATGTCATAAAAAATGTCATGCTATTTATTAGAATTCAAAGAAATCCTAATGTAATAATATCACAGAAGAATTTACTCTTTTAAGGTACAATAGAGATACTAAATTTGAAAGGGGACAAGGCATTGGCAAAAAGAGTGGCAAGTGTCGATAAAAAAAGATGTGTTGCCTGCGGAGTATGTGAAAACATGAAATGCAATTTAGAATAAAGAATGACCTTGATGGTCTGGGATTTCCAGACTGTCAGGGCCTTTTTTCTTATCTGGCAGCAGTTTTCTAGGAATTAAAAAGTAGAGAAAAACCTTATTTTAAGGTGAATGGTATTTACAATACGAGACTAACTATTAAAAGAAGTCAAGTATAATGTTGAAATTTTTGAAAAAA
>OLGY01001379.1_pt1 | contig 12559 bp, 10 predicted proteins | sample 1605951 | NCBI WGS metagenome assembly OLGY01 (sample SAMN03283280) | human gut metagenome | biome: human-associated habitat; material: feces | host: Homo sapiens | place: Peru | collected 2012
TATCACTATCAAAATGTACTTTCCTTATAAAATTAAATGGTTGTACTATAAAAGAATCAAATACCAATTCGTTTAAAGATGAAATAAAAATGATAATGACCTGACTATTATCATTTTTTATTATTTCTGCTAATTCTATTCCATTTATTTCTCCTAAGTTTATATCTAAAAAAATAATATCCCCTTTGTTTTGTAAATAATCCACTAAATAATTTGAACTTGTTATATTTATTTGATAACTATATGATAGTTTTTTAAAATAAATTTCTAATTTTTCAGATATCCTATTAGCCATTTTTATATCATCTTCATAAATTTTTATATTCATAAGTTCTCCCTTTTATTATATATAAAACATATTAATTTTATTAATGTAATTCATCAATAAAAGTAGCATAGAATACATTTTTTTGTCATAGGAATAATTAAAACCACTTCTTAATTTAATTTTCATAAATTCATGCAGAAAAAAGTCCATTTCATGCGTAAATAATAGTAAATAAAAAAATATTTGATAAATTATAATCATAATATGCATATTAAAAAAAAAGAAAGGAAAATAATTATGAACATAATAAGAAAATCAAAAATATATTTTTCGTGTCTAATTTGTATTTTAACTATTTTTTCTTCTATAAAATTAGTAAATGCTTCGGGCACAATAAGTAAAACAAAGAAAAATGATGTAGGATATTTACAAGCACAAAATACTTTAGATAAATGGGCTGGATACAACCATATGCAAGCTGTCACAACATCTACTGCCTCCGTTAATAAACTCATAACTAAAGGATCATTAAAACTCAATTCAACAGGTGAACAATTATGGTCAGGAAATAGATCAGACGTAGGAACAGGTGTTGGATATTCGCTAAATGGTAGTACAAATAAAGGATATTCAGGAAAAGTAGTATTTTATACTACTCACGAAACAATTCATTCTAAATCAACTGTTCTTTACATATCAAATACAGCATCTTAATCAAATAAATATGGAGATAATAATTTTAAGTTATTATCTCCATGTACTTTAGGAGACTATTATGAAATATTTCAAAATACTAATTATTGCATTACTAATCACAGGCTGTTCTGCACCAGAAAAACAAGAGAAAAAAATTGACGTATCAAAATTTAATAATGATATAGATACACTATATGAATTTTCACATAGAATTATAGAAAATGATGAAGTTATAAATTTTTCAGGAGAACCAATTAGCTTAACTTATGAAATTGAAAATTTAGGAAATGACATAAGTCTAGGACTATATATGTCTATTAATGGCATATTACAACAATATACAGTTAACAATCAAAAATCTATTTCTCATACAATTAATGTAAAAAAAAGAGAAACAAAAAAAATAGATTTTAGTTTTATTCCTAATGTTGGAAAAAAAGGTGAAGAATATAATCTTAATTTCTTCACATTACTAACACCTGATACTGTTGTTGATTCTTTAAATAACTATACAAATCAGCACTCATTAAATCAACTTCTCATAAAGAAAATTAATTTTACGGCAGATTCTACAAATGAAGAAACCAATGTAAATAATAACATTGATTTTCAATTTGTTCCTATGTCCATTGATGATATAAATCAATATAAAGATGATGAGAACTCTTCTCAGTTGGATACCTCTTGTAATATTGACATACTTAAAAATGGAATATATCAACAAGATACATTGTCAAAAAATGATCAAATATCAATTCAATTATGTGGTGCTGAAGGAGCATATGAACTAATAGAATTCAATGATATGATTCCTAACAGATTAGGCACTTATGAAATCAAAAAAAATAATTACACATGTATTAATAGAAAAATAAATAGCTCTATAAAAAATTACTTTTTGATTCTTATAAAAAAAGGAGTTGATGAAAATGTTTATATATCACAATCTCAAAAATTTATTATTCAATAATACTAAAACGATATTTCTCATATTTTTATCTTTATTTTTACTTACAGCTTGTCAAAACACAAAACAAAAAGAAAATAAAACTATTAATAAAAAATTAAAAACTAATGAAGTAACATATGATACTTCAAATCTCATTATTGATAATTATGCGATTGGCTGCATGACAATACATGATAAAAAATTAATAGTTGGATATTATCCTAATACAGAACAGGCAGAATCAGCTATAGTAAGAGTTTACAATAAAGATACATTTCAATTAAAAAAAGAAATCAAAACTGAGTATATTAATAACAATACTAAATTAATTAGTTATGATAACTTTTTTTACTTTGATAATGGATCTAGCAGTAATATTAAATGTTATAATTACGACCTAAATGTTGTAAAAGAAATCAGCATAACAACTTCTAATGTTTCATATATTGCAATAAATCCATCATTAACAAAAATATCATATATAAGAAAGGATAGTAATAATTATGCTATATCTTATTTATGCGAAAATAGTATAAATTTAAATTCTGAAGAAATAATTTTAACAATTAATCAAACTAAACCAAATGAAATCTTTTCAATTGATAAAGTATATTATTCTAATAATAATTATATTTTAGGTTTCATGGGGCAAAGCTTTCAATCATTAGAATATAATAGTGAAGCAAAAACTATATATGGAACAATAGACTTATCTACAAAAAAAATAGATTTCATAAATAGAGAAAATATTGATGTAACAAGTAATAATGGAATTATGCTTATTTATTACAAAGATGGATATCAATCTGATAATTCAAAAAAAGATAATACTATTTTAATAGATTTAAATACACAAAATAAAATTTCAATTGCAACAAATATGTTAAATGATAATTTAGAATTTTCGATGTGTAGTAGCAATTCATTTTTTGAAGTTGGATATGATAAAAATAGTGATTCTTCATCTTATATTTTAAAATTTTTTGTTGGTAATAACGTCCATACTATAAACAACGACGACCTTAATATTCCAAATAATTCAGCGAGATTCGTTGGTACATTTGATAAAGAAAATAATAGATTACTAATTTATTATCAAGCATATAATGAATCAGAAGAAAAAATATACCAATATATAAAGGACATAACTATAAATGATGAAAATAACAATTAAAAACTTATATAAAAAATTTCATAAAAGAGAAAACTATGTTCTACAAAATTTAAATTTAGAATTATCTAATGGAATATATGGTCTTATCGGTCCAAACGGCACAGGAAAAACAACACTTCTACACATAATTTTAGGTATTATACCAAAAACAAAAGGTGAAATATTATGTAACAATGATATAAAAATTCATACACCTTCTTTCTATAATTTAGTTGGGTATCTCCCTCAATATCCTCAATTCTATAACAATTATACTGCTGCGGAATTTATGCATTACATTGCATCTTTAAAAGGATTAGATGATAATTTATCTACAAAAAACATTAGACCTATTAAAACTTGTAAATTTAGAAGAAGTTAAAGATAAAAAAATAGGTACTTTCTCAGGAGGAATGAAACAGCGACTTGGAATTGCTCAAGCGTTACTCAATGATCCAAAATTATTAATTTTAGATGAACCTACTGCAGGTCTTGATCCTAAAGAAAGAATAAGATTTAGAAATATATTATCTCAACTTTCAAAAGACAGAATAATAATTTTTTCAACACATATTATTTCTGATATTGAATACATTGCTGATAAAATCATACTAATGAAAAATGGAAAAATATTGAAAGTAGATCAACCTGAAAACATTTTAAAAGAATTACAAGGAAAAATAAAAGAACTTACTTTAGAAGAATCAAAATTAGAACTATATTTAAAAAAATACGACATTATTAACTTAAAACGCGACAAAAACAATAATAATATTATTATTCGTATAATTTCCAATAAAAATATTGGAAAAAATGTTACATCAAAATTAGAAGATATATATATGTTATATTATGGAGAAAAACATGTTTAAAAATATAAAATATGAATTTAAAAAAGTTATTTCAAAAAATTTTATATTTCTTTTATTATTACTACTAATTATTAATGGAATTAATATATTTGTAAACTATAATCAAAGAAAAGATAAAATATATGATCAAGGTTATAGTGTGATATACAATAAAATAAAAGGTACCATCTCTAATGAAAAAATTGAATTTATATCAAATGGGTTAAGTAGCACTTCAAAAAAAGTAAATAATGGTAACTATAATAAAAAAAAAGATAATTCAACATATTCTGGTTATATTTATGGAGATATGTCAATTTATCAAGAAATATACGATGAGTTATATAATGCTGTTACATATTCAAAAACACTTAACAGTAAACTTAATATACTAGATGAAAATTTACGAATGTCTAACGATTCTAATAGTAAAAAAATTTTTAAAATACTAAAAAAGAGAATGTCATCTAGAAGTATATCAAAATATTATAATACTACTTCAATGGAAAATTTTCTTAATTATCAATTTTCAACACTATGTATCATACTTCTTATCACAGTATATACTATTAGTTTATATACTATTGATAAAAATAGAAAAACTTATCAAATAATTAACATAACATATAAATATAAAACAAAATATATTGCAACAAAATTAATTAGTATTTTTGTAATGACTTTGCTTTTAATTATTATTTTTAAGTCATGCGATTTCATTTTTTTCAAATATTTTAATTATCTCGATGGTTTTTTAAATCCATTATACAGTTTACCCTATTTTAATTTTACTTATAGTAATATGTCAATATTAATATATTTTATATTTACCTGCTTATTTAAATTATTAATAATTTTTTCTTTAGAACTTATAATCATTTTTTTGTCTAAATTATTCTTTAATGCTTTGACATTATTATTTACATCCTTGTGCTTTATAATAATAATGTTAACAAATTTTACTAATTTATCATCCTTCCCACTTTCTTTAATTTATCCATCCATACTTTTTAAAACCGGAAAATTAATTAATATTGGAGGATATATTATTGATCAATACATTATTTTGACACTATACATGATAATTTTTATATTAATTTCAATAATTATTATATTTAAGTTTATAGAAAGAAGGTGTTATATTGAAAAATATTCTACTTAATGAATTAAAAAGGATATTAATAAAAGAACGTATTATTTATACTATTATTATATTCTTATTTATAGGCAGCTTTATTCAAATAAAAAATATTAATATTCCTTATCCTGCTATTTATCAAAACCATGAAATATATGTCAGTGATTTTAAAAAGTTAGAAGGTAAATGCTCAAAAGCAAAAAACAACTATCTAAATAACAAAGAGAAAACTTTATTAAATAGCAATACCAATATGCAAACTGCAATTAATGATTACAAGAATAATAAAATAACTATTCATCAACTAAAGAAAATATTGCGAAATCAGGATATTAATCTTTCTAAACTAGATTGTTTTAATGATGTCAAAAACTATTATACCTATATATCTCATAAAAAAGGTCTTACATTTACTGATATAAATGGTCTATCAGCTCTTATAAATACAGATTTTGACCTAATTTTATTTCTTCTTATAGTCATTTTAGTAATATCAATTTACTTAAAGGATCAAGAGATTCAATTAGATTTAATAATAAATACAACAATAAATAAAAAAGTATGCTATTTATCAAGGTTATTAACATCTATAATTATTGTTTTTATATTTTTTATCTTAGAAGAACTAATTAGAGTTGCTTATATCTTTTTCACATATGGATTTGGTGATTTTTCTGCGCTTATAAGTTCAACAAAGATTATTGGGTATTCCTCTTGGAAATTGTCTTTTTATCAGCTTTATATAATTTCTTTATTTTTACGACAAATATGGATTATTTTATCATTTTTATTTTGTATTGTTTTATCTAAATTTATAAAAAAAATTTTACCTTTCGTTATTATTAATCTAGCAACTGTTTATTTACCAAATTTTATCTTTTCAAAAAAAGCCTTGTCGTTCTTTCCTCTAATTGGACTTAATCAACCTATTAACTATTTTAAAGGAAAGATATATGATAATAATAACAGTATAATCAACATTCCCTTTTCAAAAATAGACTATATACATATATTATTTATTATTTTTATTTTCATTATTATATGTATAATGATTTTGAAAAAACATAGAAAATTTAATAATAGAAAATTCTTTTTACCACTTTTATCTTTTATTTTTGTAATTAGCGGTTGCAATAATAATGAAAAAATCAAATTACATGATATTTATTTTAGCAACTCTGTTAACTCACATTTTTCGATAAATAATCAATATATTTTTGATGTTGTTAACTCTAATTTTACTGATTTTACTACTAATAAAAAATATAATATTGAAAGAAATCCTTTTTTTGAAAGTACTATACTTTCTGGTCACTGTTATCAAAATAAATATTATTATCTAACACATGAACAATATCAATTTTCAATTAAATCATTAAATTTGAATACATTTGAAAGTAAAGTGATTTTTACAAATAAATCGGCTATTAAAGACAATATTTTTAAAGATATTTTAAAGTACACAACATCAATAGAATATATCAAGATTGAAGAACCTATATCCTTTTTTTGTAATGGAAAAATTCTTTTATTATTCTATAGCAATCATGTTGAAAAAGTTGATTTAAATACAAATATCCAAGAAAAAATAATTAAAAAAAATATAATTCCTAGTTCTTTTCAAATTTATAATCATTATTTGTATTATCTTGATAGTCTTTATCAATTACATAAATACGACTTAAATATAAACAAAGATATTACAATCAAAATAAATCATCTGATATCATCTTTTTATGTAATTAATAATAGAATTTATTTTATTGACTTGAAAAAAGATCATTTATATATTTATCGTAAAAAAGAATCAAAAACATTGATCAACAAAAGAATATTATATTTTTATATACAAAAAAAACATTGTTACTATGTTAGATATGACAATTTATTACCCTATGATTATAATTTAAAGAATAAAAATAACAAAATAATTATGAATATAGAAAATTATTCATTCTTTATTAAAAATGATAAAATTTTCTTTACCATATATAACGAAAAAAAGAATGATTATGAATTAGTGATAAAAGAAATTAACAATTAAAAAGATAATATAATTATAATATATACTTCATCTTACATATAATGTATTTGAGACAATCAATTACATTATTCTAAAGCTCACAATCTCATATATTAGTTAATATTCATATCTAATATGTTAGAGAAAAATAATAGAATGTATTAAAAAAGTTGACTGAATTAATAAAAAATAATAATTAATCAATTTAGTCGACTTTTATTTTTTTAATTATGAAATAACTGTTGTCAAAAGATAAATAACCTTTTAGCTTCTTATTTTTCATCAAGTGAATAAAAATATCAAAAAAATGATAAATTCCATAATAGCTAACTATCTTATTATTCATGAATGTAAAGGATAAAATAAAAATGTAGGAAAAAGACAAAATAATTTTGTCGGAAAACCTACATGCTTATTTTGTCATTTTTACTTTGTTGATATTATCTCCGTAGGAGGTAATATTAATGAATATAACAAGATTCCATTTTCTACACAAAACAAGCTAACTTTTTTCCTATTTTATAATACTTAATTTTCTATTCTTTTCTCTATTTGAATTTTCTCCTGATGTTAATCCAAAATAGGAAACATAGGCGTTTGGAAATCAATTAAAAACTTATATTTCTACTTGTTACATCATAACTGTAATGTCAATTTCTTTTATACAGCATAGTTAAAAAATATTGTCTTTGTATATTTCTTTTTGAGATAATTATTATGATCAATTTTGGAGTCTTGAATCATTATTATATATTCTTTGACTTCAATATCTTCAGCAGTTGAAATATGATCAGCTTTATCTGGTCCACTCCATAGATTTTCTGTGATATTTTTCCTTTTCTTCTATCATTCATTACAATAAGACAACCTGAAATAACACATTAATCCTATTTCTACCATAACGTCTTTATTTACTGTCTTGATTTTATATTTACTTTTTAGGATTCAATTTGGTATGCGATTTTATTCCTCATTTATCCTTATGTCAAGTTTCTATCCATATGCTCAAAAAAATGACTACACCACTTTCTTCATCATTATCCTCAATGACACCAACTTATTGCTCATTAAACTTAATGGTAACTACATGAAATTAGTTTATTTCAAATTGAATTAATGTAATACCCAGTACATTACCTAAAAAATGGTGAGAATAAAAAAACAAACAAGTTTCTCACCATTTTTATATTACATAACACTTATGTATTTTATATAAAATTTTCTTATATTTTCGAATTATAGAACTATGATTCAAATAACCAATTTCTAGCGAAATTGCATTATATGTCTTCCTTTCAAAAATTCTCAATATTATTATTTCCTTTTCATCAGAAAAAAGTGAATCTATCCATATATTAGTAACACGCATTATATGTGTATAAAAAATATATTCTTCATCATGTATCTTTTTATTGTTAAATTGCATATTTCTTTCTATTTCAGTTAAATGAATTTTTGCATAATAAGCTAATTTTAAAATGAGTTCAATTTCTTCACACGAGTATATCATTTTAATAAAAAATTAATACAACATTATAAAAAATATAGAAATAATAGCATTTTTTTGTTTTTCCATTACCGAACACCCTCTCTACTTTATAAATACTAATTTATTTTTTCAATAATAAATTTAGAATACTTAAATTTAGCACAATTTTTTTTAAATACACATTTTCCCTATAACTATTTAGCAAGATATAAATCTAAAGGAACATTGGTATGTTCAACAACATAGCCACTTCCACCTCGACCTTTAACATCTTCTACAACTGTTGTCATCAAAATAGGTTGTTTTGAATCTACCGTCATTACAGTAAACCATCCTAATTCACTTCCTGTTGTATCACTTTGACTTTGTTTGAGCTCTGCCGTTCCTGTTTTACCAGCAAGTTTAACATTTTGGTGATAAATGGCATGTCCTGTTCCATTTTCATCGCTAATAACATTGATTAAATCTTCTTTTATTGTTTTTGTTGTTTCTTTTGAAAAAGCATTTTTAATCCATGGTTTTGTTTTTCCTTGAACAACATGTGGTTGATAGATTGTTCCCTCATTTATAAATGAACTATAGATACTTGCAAGTTGAATAGGATTCATCAGGATTTGTCCTTGTCCATAGCCACTATCCGCAATAAGTTGATCATTTACTTTTTGATTTTTATTGATATATTGACTTCTATTTAAAGAAAGTTCAAAAGGAATCTTATTTCCAATATTTAGTTTCTTATAGTATTTAAAAAGGTTATCTTTACCAATATTTAAAGCACTTCTCGCGAAATAGATATTATCTGAATACGTCAAAGCATTTTTTAAATTATTAGGTGTTGGTGCATGTAATGTTGTCACATAATAATTTCCCCAACTAGTGTCTTTTTGCCATTTGTCTTTAGCACCTATATCTTTATCAGCATCAATTGTTTTTGTTTCTAATCCAATTACTGCAGTGATTGCCTTCATTGTTGATCCAGGTGTATAGGTTTGTTTATAACGAGCTATCAGTGGTTGATTTACATCATTATTTAATTCATTCCATTTATATGTTGATAACCCATATACAAAATCATTGTTTGAATAGGATGGAGTGGAAACAAGTGCTAAGATTTCTCCTGTTTTTGGATTGAGAGCAACAGAGACGCTTTTATCATTTTGATATTCATTATATAGACTTTGTTGTAAATCGATATCAATGGTTAGACGAACATCTTTACCAGACCTACTGATCCCTTTTTCAGCTAATGTTTTTACAACTTCATTTTTATTATTAACAACCACGATTTTGCCACCAGGTTCTCCTCTTAATTGCTTTTCATACGCTGCTTCAATACCACTTCTACCAATGATTGATTGACTTGTATATCCTTCATCTTTATGTTTCTTTAAATCATCTCCGTTGACATTTTGGACATATCCTATTATATGTGATGTCACTTTGTCATAAGGATAGGTACGTATCGTAACCGTTGAAATCTTTACACCAGAGATGTTTAAAATTCCTTGTTGAATCATTTCATCTTTTCTTTGTTGAGAGACGGTTTTAAGTGGGACAAATGAATCATTTTTAATCCACGATGCACTCATCTTCTTTTGAATTGTTTCAACATCCGTTTCTAGAAATTGAGCAATTTGTGGATAATCATCTACACCATTCAACTTTTCTTTAACGAGGCCTACAGAATAACCATTTCCATCTTCCGCTAGAACCTTTCCTGTACGATCAAGAATACGACCCCTTATAGGTGATTCCGCTATTTGTGCTACAATTGTTGTTTGTCCACTAAAGCCATCCATGACAAGTTGTTTATTAAATTGGATTTGTTCATTTCTAATAGAAACTTTATTTTTATACTTTATCATACCACATAAAGTATCCATTGATATTTTATATTTAACGACATCGTCTTTATCCTCTAATATTTGAACTTGAATATTTTTTGCACCAATACCATCGTAAATTTCTTTATATTTTTCAACAAAGTATTTTTGACTTGGTGTATACACTGTTTTTTGATTCAACATTTGATACATCGACTTATAATCTTTTTTCTTTAAAAATTCAAAATATTCCGTAACAACCTGTTCATTACTTTTTCCATGATCAACTATAAAAAATATAGAAACTAATAATAAGACACATACACTAATTCCAATAATCCATTTCTTTTTTTCTTTCATTACTAACTCCCCTCTAATAACTAATATATTATGAATATAACTTATTTACTATTGTATTAAAAGATTATTAGCACATAGAACATTTTTCTTTCATAGAATACAAATACTATGTATTTTATTTGAATAAATAAATATTTTTACATGATAATCATACTATAAATGTCTGATAAAAACAGGTGGAATGTTATGCCGTTTCAAGGAGCACATTTTCCACTTGTTTATTATTTTAATTTGCGGTTATATTTTATTTTATTGTGTGTAGAGTATGCGGTTTAACAATCAATGAGGATTTATTATATTTCCACCCACTATTTTATTTGGCGCTTACTTTATATAGCTACATTTAATATTTTTTTATAGTATTTATCAAGTGCTTAGTCATAACACGTCCTAATATGACACAAGTGGCATACCAGATATGTACATTTATCCGTCTTTTTATTTTTGATTATATTCAATAAAAGTAAACACCAAATAAAATAGCGTATTTAAAAAAGGCGATTAAATTGACAAGACAATCAATTTAGTCGACTTTTATTTCAAGTACTTCTTTTATCTGTTTACGCCAAGGTAAGGACCAATCCAGTTTCTTTGGATTCTTTTACTGTCTTCACCCATTACTTTGTTTTAATATTATTATCGATACTTTAAACATTCATAATCTCACCATCATAGTATAGTAAAATTGGGCACTTAATATAGTAATTTTAGTTTTCTAAAACTACTATAATCATTATTGATGATTTACTATACTTCTATCCACTATTTTATTTGCTGCTTACCATTAATCAGCCAAATATTTTTCTTTTATCTTTTTAACATATTTAATTTCACTACTATATTTTGAGATTTCTCCAACAGCTTCATTTAATTCAACTTCTCTATCTAACTTTTCTAAACATATAATTTTATAGTATAGGCACATAATGTACCCCAATCCCTTTTGTCCTTTTATCGCTTTCTTCAATAATTCCAAAGCTTGATCATATTCTTCGCTTATAATATAGTATATAATTTCAGAAAGGTTACTATTTATTTTACTATTTAATTTAGAATTATATAGTTCTAAATAATTATTATACTCTTGTCGATCATAATAGTATAATAATTTTGTTGTATACCAAAAAGCATAGCTCTTTTCTCCAAAAATTAAATCTTTATTTTTTTCAAAAAAATCATAAAATTCATCTGTATGATTTGATGCTTCTAATAAATCACAATATAATTTCTTTAAATAACTATTAATCAATGTTCCTTTTATTTTACATATCGCATCATTTACTTTTTTTATATTTTTTTCCAAATTTATACTTTTACTATAAATTTTATAAACTATTATTAAATATATATACATAGCACATCCTAAAATCAATACCAAAATTAAAATATAGCATATTGCTTTGCTTATTTCATTTACATAGGTTATTGCAACATATAGCGCAATTAAATAATATATTAACTTTATCAATCTATAACTAAATATAATTTCGTTTTTCATAGCATCATTCTCTCCTTCTTATATAAAATATACTAATACTATTTATCTATATTATCAACAAAAGTAAATATTTTTATTATTTAAACATCTTCATTAAATCTTTATCCTAACAATAAAAAAGTGGCTATTAACAAATAACCACTTTCTATATTAACTAGCAATTAGTTTACAAAGTTTAAATACGGCTATTGGTGTTTGAGGAAGGCCATATCCTTCCAATACTTTACCAATAAGTGAAAGTCCTACACTTGCCGTTACAGATAAACCAAATATAATTGCAACTGTATAAAAAGCTCTCGCTATAGCCATAT
>OLGY01001394.1_pt1 | contig 12509 bp, 15 predicted proteins | sample 1605951 | NCBI WGS metagenome assembly OLGY01 (sample SAMN03283280) | human gut metagenome | biome: human-associated habitat; material: feces | host: Homo sapiens | place: Peru | collected 2012
GGTATCATAATGACTGCAATAAAAATCAGCCCAAAAACATTAAACCATTCCATATAATCTACCTCACGAACTTCGATTTAGTGTCCTTTTATAATGGTTGCATCATCTCAAGAATGATTCCATCCGGGTCTCTGAAATAAAACGCTCTGCTTTCTCCAAATCCATCTGCCCTGAAATCGAAATACTGCGGTTCAGACAAGCACTCCACATGGTTTTCGATAAGGGTTTTGTAAACAGAATCAATGTCATCCGTGTAAAAGCATACTTCTGAGATAGATGTCGTAAACAAGTCTGATTGTTCTTTATGGATTTTGCTGTCTACAAACTGAATCAATTCAATCGGTGGTGCTTCAAGAGCCTTCGAACCATTCAAATATGCAACCCTTGCTTTACAATTTTCCTTACGGAACATTTTATCTGTCTCTTCGCCTTCCATAAAGATTTCACCCTGAAATTTAAGCCCAAGAATATCTCTGTAGAAAGCAATCGAGCGATCCAAATCAGAAACGGTTAATCCAACGTGATAAATTCTTCCAACCATATATATTCCTCCTACAATTTCTTTATTTTGTTCAATTTCGATTTGCACTTCAAATCGTTTTCTTCATTCTATCACAGCATCTATTATTCCGCCATCAATCTTTCGAACCAGGTATCCATGACAATAATAAACTGACCTGCTCCTGGCAATTCTTGCAGCATTTCGTCAAGGGTTTTCTGTTTCACATATTTCTGCACATACACCCAACAGGCAACGCTACTGGCTTCTGATACAATGTCAGCTATGGTTTTGCGCATAAGCTCTTCAAATTCAGCAATTTCTTCTTTTGGAACAACATCATACAGTGTTGGTGCCTGATGACTTAATTTTACGCCATTTTCATTTGCATCTTTAAGCAGATTCTTAACTTTTTCTCTTGAATCCTCCGGTACTTTCATGTACTCCCACATAAATGCTACCACTTCGGACGGTGTGTCTTTTTTGATTGGTGGTAATTGTATAAAATCATTGTTTTCACTCATTTTCATATCCTCCTCACGATATAATAAAATCAATAATACGTTCTCTTGTCATGTCCAGTACAGTGTCCACAAATACTCCTGCAAACAGGATCAGATACAGAATTACACTCAGCGAAAATAGAAATGCAACCTGTACCCAGTCATGATAACAGTATGCAGTCGCTATAATCAATAAAGTGAACATAAATCCAAGGATCCCTCTGACAACCGCATAAGTCTGTACTGTCATCTTCACTGCCAGGCCGATCACAAAAAGGATCAGCCATACCGGCAGTAATAATATCTTCCCAGCAAGTTTTAAAATAAACATGTGCACCTCCTATCTTATCAGTCCTGGCATATCATGGTTCACCTCTGCCTGATAATACCCGTTCATCGTTGACGGTGCATTAAACAGGGCTGCTAATAAATATTTCTTGATATTCTTCACCTTTGTGGTGTTACCACTCATACAGTGTAAGACATACTCGATATGTGAATAGGTCAGCATCAGAAATTTTTTCTTCACCAGTGATGCCGGATACCAATTGCTGGCAATCAATATCTTGTCGTTTTTACACATCACAGTTTCTACGATCAGGTTCACGATTTCATCTACCTGACGCATATCGTCATGATGGGTTACTTCCAGTGATTCATAATCAATGGTCTCTTTGACAAGGTTTTCATAAGCCTGATAATCCTCAGAGTGATTATCGCTATCAAATCTTTTCTCATCCACAGATATGATTAGATTTATTATCATTCATTTCAGTATCACTAAGATTAGTATTATTAGGGTTTGAAATGTAAACTTCTTGAAGTTTGTTTTCGGGACTTCTAGAAGTTTGATTTTGGGACTTCTAGAAGTTTGATTTTGGGACTTCATGAAGTTTGAATTGTAAACTTCTGTAGATTCCTCATTTTCCACAGAAGTTTGTTTTTTAAACTTCTTTAATTCCTCTCCAAATTTTTTCTCATCTGTTTTCTCAGGCATAAAGGTTTTCACGTAGATAACGTTCACCTTTCCAAATCCCTGTCTGCGTTTCTCAATCAGACCAATTCCTGTTTCGTCATCCAGTTCTCTCATGGATTTAATGGCTTTATTTCTGCCACAGTTCAGTAATTCCATGATATCTTCGATGGAAAAGTAGATATATGCTCTGTTTTTGTCGTCAAACCACTGATTCTTGATGGAAAGAGACATTCGATCCAACATCAGTCCATATAAAATTTTAGCATCGCTCGATAAATCTTTAAAATAACTGTCTGTAAATAATGCTTTTGGTATGCGGTAGAAGCTGAACTGATCAGCTTCGGTACCGTAAAAATAATTAAATGTCATTTTTTTCTCCATAATTTCCTCCTTTCATTTTCTGCTAAGAAGTCCTTTTTTTAAACTTCTTTGACTTTGTTTTCTTAGCTTTTTCTATCTTTAACAGGACTGTTCCTGCATCCATTTTTCTAATAATGATTCAATCACCTGTTCCATATCTTTGGCTGTGTAATCATCCGGAAAGTACTTTGTCAATTTCTTTTCCGAGAAAGTGAGAGACCGGGATACTTTCTTTGCCATCACACAGTTATTGAAAATTGATAACATCTGAATCTGATTGATTGGTCCATCATTTAGCTGATTTCTAAGTGCTGCAATCTGTTTTGGCTTGATAAATCCAGTGTCTCTGATATATTCGTAGATCCATTCCTGTACTTCCTTATCGATATAGGAGATATTGACAGCAACCGTAAACTGAAGCTTCTTGTTATCTACCAGATCAAGAAGTTCCGGAATAAATTCTGTTAATCGTACAAATCTTTGAACCTGAGCTCTACTTTCCCCAACTTGCTTGCTCAAGACTTCATCAGATCTCAACTTCGTCTCATTTTGAGACAAAGTTAAATCTGTTCTAACTCCCTGTCTTTTCATTGCCTCAAGTTTCATCTTATAAGCAAAAGCTTTCTCACTCGGCAATAGTTCTTCTCGCTGAATGTTAGCGTCCACCATAGCCACAATGGCATCATCATCTGATAATTCTCTTACGATAGCCGGAATAGTCGTCAGTCCTGCAAGCTGTGCTGCATGCATTCTTCTGTGACCGGATACCATTTCATATTCTTCATTTTCATCCATGCGAAGCAGTACCGGAGTCAGTACTCCATTGATCTTTACACTTTCTACCAGGTCCTGCATCTTTTCATCATCCAGCCCCTTGAACGGATGATTCTTAAACGGATGGATCTTACTAATTTCTATCTCCATTGCTGACTCTTCATTTACCACACCAAGCAGTTCATCAATACTTGCCAGTTTAATCTTTTCGCCACTTCTATTTTTCATTATTCAAAACCTCCTGTGTCAATTTCATATATGCCTCGGCAACTTTTCCTTTCGGACAGTGCATGTAAATACTTTTTCCCTCTGCACTGGTCTCAGCTGCTTTTACAGACATCGGGATCACCTTTTCAAATACTTCAATCTGGCTTCCGTAGGTTGTATGTACTCTCGATGCAATGTCTCTTGCGTAATTGGTTCTGAAATCTACCATAGTCAAGAGAATGCCCTCAATCGCCAGTTTCCGGTTCAGTCTTTTCTTTACTGTAAGAATGGTCTTGATCAGCTGCTGAAGTCCTTTAACAGGCAGATATGCGGCCTGCACAGGTATCAGAACAGAATCAGAAGAGACCAGTGCATTGATCGTCATCATACCAAGGCTCGGCATACAGTCGATCAGGATATAATCGTATCGTGATCTTATCGCATCGATATATTCCTTCATGATCATTTCTCTGCTCATAACATTTCCCATCGTTACTTCCAGTGCGGAAAGCTCAATATTTGCCGGAAGAAGATCTACATTTTCCTGGTGATGTAAGATCCCATCTTCTAAAGAGATTTCTTCTTCGTTGATGACATCCATCATGATTGTTGCCAGTGTGATGCGAAGATCATCCGGTTCCTCATACCCAAGACTTGCTGTTAAACTTCCCTGTGGATCCGCGTCGATCAGCAACACTTTCTTTCCTTCTCTTGCCAGTCCAATACCTACATTTACGGTTGTGGTGGTCTTGCCGACTCCACCTTTCTGGTTTACTACGGATATAACTTTACACATGATTTCTTCCTCCTTTAACTTTCCCATGATTCTTTTTTCCATAATTTTAGCAGTGCCAGTATTTCCCGTTTCATCATTGCCGGTGTATAAGAATTTGGAAAATACTTGTGTAGCTGCTCATTGGTAAATGCTACTCTGGTGATCTCACCTTTTTTCACTTCACACATGATTTCTTCCATCTTTTCCAGCGATAACTGTTTTTCTTTACTCAGCTGCTTTATCCGCTGAGCCTGTGAGAGTGACGGAATCGCCTGTGCATAATCCATTGCTTTAAGCAGTTCTCTTTGTTCATTTTCTTTCAATGTAGCAATCTCTACTGCCGGACAAAAAGAAATAATCTCATCATCCAGTTTCTGCAACATTTCCGGTATAAGCTTTGTCAGTGATATATAACGCTGCACTTGTTTTGGGCTATCACCACAATCCTCACTGATGATCTCTATTGCCCGCTTTCTTGGTGTTTTGTGGTCAACTTGGCTCTTTTTTCGACCACTTTTTCTTTTCAATACGTCATTCTTCAGTTTGTAAGCAAAAGCTTTTTCACTGTAGCTGATCCGTTCTCTGTGAAGATTGGAATCTACCATGCTCAAGATGGAATCATCTTCACTTAATACCCGGATGATTACCGGTACTTTACGGTATCCCAGTTTCTCCGCAGCATGTTTTCTTCTGTGACCGGATATGATCTCATAGTGTCCATCCGGTACCGGTCTGACGATCAGCGGATTTAAGATGCCATACTTTTCAATGCTTTCCTGCAGAAGAAACATTTCCTTATCATCTTTTACCTGAAACGGATGCTCCTTGAATGGACGAAGACGCTCAATCTCAATTTCTATGATTCTTTCTTCGTTTTCTCCTGATTGTCTGTTTGGTTCAGTCATCTTGACTCCTTTCTTCCAGGATTCAGGACACTAAAAAATGCCTGCCTGGAACTTTTATACTTAGTAAAGTTCCAAACAGACATTGCTGTTTGACCATTAGCTGTAGCTAATAGAATTGAATACTGTTTCAGCTAATTTATGTTTGCAGGTTTGGGAGAGATTGTTTCTTTTCCCGCCTTTTCTCTGATTTACATCCCCGAATAAGGGGTGACAACGGAGCGGAACCCAAATGTTAGCTGGACTTCTTAAAACCCATGTTTGCAAACCGGTAATTTTGATTAGCTGTCAGCTAACAAAAATCGGATTGCGTTAGCTGGAAATTGATCATTTTGAATGGAATTTCTTGTCACGAACGTGATTAGAAAATAACAAAAGCGTTCGTTGTCAGCTAATCCAGCTAACATTTTCGAACGCTTTAAAGCCCGTCGCCAAGAGGATTTGAACCTCCGACCCCTCGCTTAGGAGAGCTCCAACCTATTGTCACTCTCTGTCAATCTGAGGTAAGGTAAACCCAAGTGGGACACTATATAAAACTGTTTCCGATTCAATTTGAGTTATTCTGAATACCCCCTCTGTCAAGCTCTGTAAAGCTCTGAAAGTTAGCTGATTGTTTGCGCCAGCTAATAATCGGGGAATGCCTTGATATTACCATCGACATCTGTTATATGACCACCATGCTTCGTACGTTCGATCATGGTAAACAGTATTCAATTAAACTTCCTATCGTAAGTACAAGATATTTTCTTGTCTATAAATAATATACCGCATACGAGACGGTTTGTCCATGCGTTTTTGACTGGTGAATTTATAGGATTTTCCAGTATCCTTTCCTGGATGATCCTACTCGCTCAATCATTTTTTTCTCTTTCAGAGTTTTTAATTTTGCTGCAATTGTTTTTCTACTTAACTCTAATTCCATTGATAATTGAGTTATTGTTATAGCTGGATCATTATCAATAAATTTCAATATTTTTTCTTCAATTTCATTCACCCTATCGTTCACCTTATCATTCACCCTATCGTTCACCCTAGGTGAATAATCAATTGCGGTATTTCGATACATATTCACCCGAAAATCACCATCAAAATCAATAAGTTCTGGATCAGGCAAACCATATTCTCTACATTCACGGAATATTCTTGGAATACCGGTTCCCCATTTTTCGATAATCTTCATATATGCAAATGCATTTGCTATCGCAGGATTTCTCGGTTTAGAGTAGCCTTCCATCATTTTTTTGATCGAAACATTATTTAACAGCATCCCTGGTGAAGTAACTTCCAGACGATCATCAAATATTGCTACTTGTATATTTCCAGGTTCCAGATAACTGCGATGTGCGACAGCATTTGCTATCAGCTCTCGCACACTGTCAGTTGGTAATTCATATACATCCTGACGATAAATGCCCTGAATCTGCATACCCATATTAATCTTTTCCAGTACATATTGATAAGCTGCATCTACCTGATTTTGAATCGGACCATCAAATTCTTTCCGATCTGCAAAATAAGCTCTGTCTTTTCCTTTAAAAAGACCACACTGTATAACCGGCTGCATCCGCAGTTGTCCTGTCAAAAGAGCATATGCATTTGTTGGGAATATCTCTCCCTGAACTTCTGTTAATATTCCCCATGACAACAGTGTATTTTTTGTAATGTCTTTAATTTTTGCTTTTTCACTATTCTGCCATGTGTTCTTGATGGCCGTTTCTTTCATGGTCTTGCAAAAATTTTGAATATCTTCATCTGTAATCTGTAATTCTCTGCATGGCTCACTATCAAAATATCGATTTTGACCTTCCAGAATTAACTCTTTCAACATATATCCTTCTACCGGTCTTGTTGTCCCGGACACTCTCATATAAGTTCCTGCTGTCATTCCTTCCGACTTTATATAATACGGGCGCATCGCACCTGGAAGTATCTCAACAACAATGACTGTTTTATCATTTACAGTCTGTAATGTGACATCCGGTCTGATTCTCGGCTCACAGGAATCAGATATTGCATTAGTAATAGCGTCCATGGTTTTGAATATATTATCTTCATCCATTCCTACTATTTCTAATGTCTTATCATCAATGCCAAATACAATTTTACCGCCATTACCATTGGCAAAAGCAACCACTGTTTTCATGTATTTTTCACTCTTCTTAGGTACCGCAACTTTATATTCAATATTTTTTGATTCGCCCGCAAACAGACTTTCTTCTGCCATACTACCCCTCCAATTTCAATTATCTTATCTTAGATTATAACAAGTATTTTATTTTCATACACCTTATTTTTTCAACTATTAGTCAAGTGAATCAGGATAATAATGAGGTTACTGAATTTATCTCCATCATTTCGTCCATAAATGATGGAGATTTTAATCCATATGATGGAGATAGATTCTCCATATTGACAATAAATATACTCATTTGGATATAGAATTCATTACTTCATCGTCTTCGCCAGTGAATTGAGCAATGCCCGCATCTCTGGATTTGCCAACACTTTTGCCAGAAGTTCCGGATCGACTTCATCAGCAACAGTTGCATTATTATTTTCCTGCTGTACATGCATCTGTGGATCCAGATTCTTTTTCTCATAAAACGCTTCTTCAAAAAGCTCTGCATTTTTCCTTCGGTCATCATCCAGAATATGAGAGTACACATCCGTAACCATATTGACCTGAGCATGGCCGGAATCACCCTGTACCGCCTTAATGTCTCCACCATTCAATTTCAGCTTGTAAGTAACACTGCTATGACGGAAACTGTGAAATACCACCGGTGGGAGATTATAGTCCTCGATCAGTTTCTTTAAAGGACCACGGATTGCTCCATCACCAAGAGGAAGACCAAAGGTACTTGCCATAACCAGGTTATAGTCCATATATTCGTCACCCAGAATTTCTTTCATTTCATCCTGTTCAGCTTTCCAGTCTACCAGCATATTAGCAACACTCTTCGGTAAGAATATTTTACGCACACTGCTTTCTGTCTTCGGTGTTTTCAGAATACGGACCGTAGAATTCTTCTTATGATTTGTCGGAAATACCAACAACACATCTTTTCCATCCAATGCATTTAAAGATTCTTTTCTTATACGCTGTGATTCTTTGTTGATGAAGACATATGCACGGTTTTCTTCAATTGCCTCAGGAGAAATATCTACACAATCCCAGGTAAGACCAAGCAGCTCACCAAGTCGCAGGGAACATGAGAAAGATAGATTAATTGCGAGCTTTAATCGTTCATCTTCACAGACACTGAGCGCATACATCAATGTATCCGCTGTCCAGATGTCTCTTTTTTGTGATTTATGTTTTGGTACAGTCGCATGGGTGCAAGGATTCTTCTCCATCAACTCCCATTTCACTGCCTGTTCAAAACAGTTTCTAAGCAGCTTATTAATATCCCTGACCGTACTGGAAGATACAAATTCATTTCGACTGGTTTTATTCAATGGATTGATAACTGCACGTCTCTTCAAAAGACTCTGATAATATCTTTCGATGAAACGGGTATTGATCTCTGAGAGTTTCGTATCACCAATGATCGGAAGAATATAGTTATTGATAAGAGAGACATTTCCTTCATATGTAGAAAGCGCCCAGTTTTCTTTGCCATAAAGTGCAACATATTCTGTAATAAGCTCGTCCAGTGTTTTGCATTTACGGACGACAAATGATCCCATCTCTTTTTTATATTCAATTTCTTTTTTTCTTCTTTTAGCTTCGGCTTTTGTTTCATAGGTTTCCCATTTTTGTTTTCTCTCGCCTTTTTCATTCGTATAAGAATAGATTACATTGAATTTTCCGTTTCGTTCTCTTATTGATGCCATATTATTGCATACTCCTTTCCAAATCTCTTTGCTCCATCCAGTCCTCAAATTCATCCCGACGGATCCTAACTCGACTGCCAACTTTTATTACGGTGAACTTTCCTGTATCCGCCCACTTGTTGATCATGCTTCTGCTGACCTTTGCCAGATAGGAAGCTTCATCAAAAGTAAGATACTTTATATTTCCATTGCTTCCTCGTATTCCGGTCTGTGATAATTTCTTCCGCCGGAAATTAGCCAGGGCAATATTCTGTTCCTGTGCAAGTTCTTCATAATCATTCGATGGATCCAGCTTATACCGATCCTGACCTTCCAGGAATTTTTGAAAACTCTCTTTTGTGATCCTTTTCTTTTCTGCAATCACAATGAATTCAAAAAAATGACTATACTTTGGATTATCAAGAATTGTATATACTGCGCTTCTGGTTGTTCCAAGCAGCTGTGCCATCTCAGGCATCGTAATTGTTGCATCTTCCAGAAGAGCGTCTTTTTCTCTGTCTTCCTTTGTTCGATACCGGGACTGGCTTTTATACCAGTTCTGAAAAGATTCTTTTGGTATTCGTTTCCAGTAATCGACAATAACAGCTTCCATTTGATTTTTCTTGAGTAAATCATAAACAAGATACTCATCAACACCCAACAGATCCGCAACTTCCTTAACGGAATAGGACCAGGATTTCAATTCTTTCCCCGGTTCTTCTCCGGTAACTTTATGGTATTTAATCTGATTGGCGTACCATTTTTCAAAGCTGGCAATATTGATTCGTATCTTTCCGGCAATCTCTTTAGATTCAAAAACATTTTTATGCACCAGCCAGTATCGATCTGTCTTTTTTAATCCCAGCAGCTTTCCCATTTCCGGCACGGTCATCCAGGTTCTCTTTTGTGTCGGACGCCGTTTGTAAGGACTGTCTTCTGATATCTTTGAAATGATCTCTTCAACAGCGTCCATTTCCGGAACTTCTTTTTGTTTCATAATTGCTGTTGCCATTTATTCTTCACTTCCTGTCTTTTTTAGTGTTAGTGTTTTTTCTTATATCATATCTCAAATCCAGATAAAAATTTAGGATGTCGATTGCAGACAAAATCTGCCTGATCAACACCCTGTTTTTTATTGTTCCAAGTTATCGAGCCAGTCATCGAAACTCTTCTTAGAGATGCGATACTTTCCGCCATCCAACTGGATCCACCGGAATTCCTTTTTCTTTAAAAGGTTATAAATAGTAGGTCTGCTGACTCCTAAGATTTCCTGTAACTCTTGAACTGTATAACATCTTTTTTCTGACATTTCTTTATCCTCTTTTCTTTGAAATATGAAAGAAAAATTATCCCTTCATATAACGAAACGCTCAGAGCATGTTTTACAGTGGTCAAAAGCAAATTTTTTTACTTTTTTCTTGCGAGTTTTTTTTAATGCCACTCGTAAGAAACTCGTAACATTAGATTTCTACATTTTTCCTGGATTTAAATAAGAAAAAGAGCATATGGAATTTGAATCCATACACTCTATAAAAAGTTCACATCTCACGAAAGTTTACAAATCATTTCTGAGAATACTTCAGGTTTCAGTAAAACTAACCCTCCATGTCCCAAGTCCGGCAATTTTGTAAATTCTGTTTGAGGAAACTTGCGTTTCATATAGGCAATATCCTGTTTCCGCTCTTTTTCCTCATTTTTTGCACACCAGTAATGAATTTGCGTGTTAATATCCGAAACAGGCTCAGGTACTCTGTAATTATTGCAGGAATCAAAGGTACGCCATAGTGTTTTTCTGCTACAATGTCGCAGAACATCTACCACATATTGTAAATCTTCCTTAGAATATTCATCTGTTGCAAATGCCTTTTCCAATAAGCTAATGCCACCCACCCTTCCAAGCATCATCATCAAATAATCTTTTAGAGCGATAAAACGTGTCACAAACCACGGAAGCTGATACGGTGTGATTCCGCCGTCCATAATACAATGATTTATCTTGATCCTTTGTTCCAATGTTACCATTAATGCAATAGATCCACCCATGGAGCAGCCATATACTGCATATAGATTTCTGTAACCTCTTGTACTGAGCCAATCATTCAATTCTGAGGCAATTTGTTCTACGCTTGTAAAATCACTATCATTCTCAAAATCATATCCTGGAAGTGCCGGAATCAGCAAATGGTATTTTTCCTGTAATAAAGGAATCACGTTTTCAAAATAATCCCACTTTACGACTGATGGATGAATCAGCAAAATAATTTCATTATTTTCTTTACCAAATTCATGGATATTCATCATTAAATACACCTCTGTCTCTACAACAAAATATTTTTCACTTAATGAAACTGAAATTTACCATATTTTACCAAGTAATTCCACAATCCCTGCTACTACAAATGCAACCACCAAATACAGTACAGTAGCCGCCCCTCGTTTTACCAACACAGTCTTCCAAGGCTTTACATACGGAATTCCTTCCATACCATCTATATGCCAGATTCTGCTGTGCTCCACCCATAATCTGTCAATCACAATACCATCAAACCAATTCATGACCACAAGAAAAAGACAGGCTTGAAGATATGCCGTTTTAAAATCCATAACATGATTCCAAACAGAAATAATCAAGATCAAAGCCACAAATATAATAATACAAAATGGTATCATAAACCACTTTGACCTTTTCATCACAGTTTCTTTATCAGCAATTCCACGTTTCTGTGCTTCTTCTATATATTCTTTTGGATAAAAATATAAACAGTTACGCCCGTCGTTCCTCACTGCACATTTTATCAGTGATGCATACAGCAGACAGTACAATACATTTTGCAACAATAATAACATTTTTCTGATACCTTCTTTCAAAATACCAATTCAGGTAATCTATCTGTCTCAATAATTTTTTTGAGCATTCTGGCAAATCCTTCCGGATTTTGGATTTGATACTGCATATGGTTAAATCCATCAAAAACGGGAAAGTTACCGTGTATATAGGTCTGCATCACTGCATTTCTATATTTAAAATGTTCTTCTATACTTCCAAATTCCCAAAATGTATGTTTCTGCAATTCTTCTGACAGTTCTGGAAATGGTTTATCTTCCAAGCTGTCTGCCAGCTGTCTTCTCAGATTCCCATATGTCAAGTTCTTCCCTGCCTCTATAAAATAGGGTTTAATTTTGTCATCGTCACACCACATGATTCTCTTTAGTGTCTTTCCTTTTGACCAATATAAACTTTTCATTGCTATATATAAGAACGGAACCATGATTCTGCGAGTTGCTTTTCCAATCTGGGCAAACTGTCCGCCATCAAAAAAAACATGCTTTACCGTTATTTTTGTCTCTGTCAGGAATGCCATGGCAAGATCTGCACCAATCGAAGATGCAACTGCAAGTTCTATCTCTTTGATTCCATGATTTTCCAGAAATCGTACAATTTGCTGTATTTCATCTCTTTTACTTTGATATCTCTGCCCAGAGCAATACACGGTTGATGTTGGCATAATACAGTAATATTTTTCTTTCATTTTCTCTGCAACCGGCATACTACTTTCCCCAATTACTCCCATTGCATGGAAAAACAAGATGACTGGATTTGATTTATTTCCTATTGTTTTAAATACCATACTTATACCTTCCATCTATTTTAATCTATCTTTCTGTACTCTTCCATTCAGCAACAGCATTTCTCACC
>OLGY01001395.1_pt1 | contig 12505 bp, 10 predicted proteins | sample 1605951 | NCBI WGS metagenome assembly OLGY01 (sample SAMN03283280) | human gut metagenome | biome: human-associated habitat; material: feces | host: Homo sapiens | place: Peru | collected 2012
GAATATATTTATTAAGATGGTTAATTGTCAATCTATTAGCTATTAACTATAAACTGTTAACTATAAACTCTTTCTTGTGTTGCCCAAAGTTTGGTTGGTAAATTGGGCACTCGTTTCCCGTTATACGGGCAATGGTTGCCCGTCACGTGTTCTCTAGTAGCCCGTCACGTGTTCACCGGTAGCCCGTCACGTGTTCTCTGTGGGACCGTTTAAATGGCATGGCTGGAACATCTGGAGGGCAGAGAAAAAGATTAGCTTTTAGTGAAATCAATCTCTTCTGAGAAATGGTCGAATTCAACATCTTTATATCCGTATCTGGCGAAGAGCTGTTTGATATATGCCTGTTGTTCCGGCAGGAGTTTCAGTTGTCCCAGTTTATATCGGTAGTATTGTCCTTTGCTGCCGAGATAGTCTCTCATTTCGGCGCGCAGTGCAGGAGCGTCTTTCACTTTCATTTCGGCAAAGAGTTTGTCGAATCCCCATGCCATTTTCACGACACGCAGCGGAGCAAAGTACTTGCAATTCCCATTTTTCAGGGCATTTGGGAAAATGGCATCCCCTCTATCAGTCTTCTCGTTTTTGTAGAGACCGGATAGATAGTGAATACATTTGTTTTTCATCGGACATGGTTCGGTGAAACAGTAGGTGATGTTGCTAGGTACGTTTCCGTACTCAAAAGCCTTTTTCAGTAATTCCTTTTCATCCATGTTTCTTAAGTATTAAGAATAAAACATTCTGTTTTACTAAACGCAAATACATCCTGTTTATTGCCTTGCAAATGCTATTATTATCACTTCATAAAGCATTTTTTTTCGATGCAAGCAAGAAAATCATGATACTTCTCCCTAATTTATGATACTTCGATGATACTTCTCCCTTCATTTCCAGAGAAGTCTCATTCGTGATAAAGTTCTGTGTATTAAAGAAATAAGTCTTATTTTATACCCAATAATGAGACTTTGATACTTTTTTCGAGAAAAAAGATTTTTACGTGCGTGTATTTATTGGTTCTTTATCGCTTGCGTATTTCCTTCTAAATTTCCTCCCTTTTGTTGGAATTATCATGTTCCGCAGATTCCCCTCCTTTTCACCATAATTCCCCCTCACATAACTTTTTTCGAAACTTTTTTGCTAAAAGTTTTGTTGTTTCGAATAACATTTGTACCTTTGTAGCAACATACTCACCCCGCTTCCCTTTAGAACAGCGCGCTCAGGGTGAGTCTTTTTTTTGTCTTTTTGCCATGTTCAGTATTTAGCTATTCGATAAATACATAAGATAGCTCTGACATGTACAATACTGTAATCAACCATATAACAAGTGATAAGCAATGACCGGAAAGATTGGAAGAAAAAAGGTATTGAAGTTTCGCGACTTCCCAACACGCCTACATGGCGAGGTATTCTTTGTAGAGAATGGGTATGATGAAAAGTTGAACCTTTCCATCATCAACCATCTCGTGGATATCAACAACTTGTTTATCAGCAAGTCAATTCATTTTAATTATTTCCCATTTCTGGGTCCTCATATCAGGAAGACAGCTCTCTATAGCTATCCTGCGATGAATAAAGAGGATTTGAACATCTCTGTTCCTTCCGATTTGCTGTTGTCGCAATTGGTAGAAGAAAAGAATAAGGAGAAATTACATCCTAGCATCTTACAGCTAGACCATGAGGAGGATGGCATATATTATGTCAATTCCTATTCTTTGTCTATAGGGGAAGATGAGGATTTTATGCCATTGATGCAGGCTGCGTATGATAAGTTGCCGGATTGCAAAGTGATGTTCAGCTCTGTCGATGATTTCCCATACAGTATATTTAATCCGACACCGATTCCGGCAGATGAAACATTCAGCTATGATATCAGGCAGAAGATGAAGGAGGTGTACCGACAGGTGCAGGACTTGCGTCTTGGCGGAGTAAGCGATTGGGTGCTGAAGCAGTATCTCTTTCCACCCAAGAATCTGAGTAGAATGGTCATCACGGAGAATTACGATATCATACTGCCCGACTATCATGATATGACTATCAAGATGGAGCCATTGGTAAAGGCGGTGTATATTCTCTTTTTGCGTCATGAGGAGGGAATCCTTTTCAAATGTTTGTCGGATTATAGGGAAGAGCTATATGATATCTATGTGGATATTCGCAAGAAATCGAACAACAACGGGGCACATCTTTCAGAAGAGAAGATTCGCCAGAGCATCGAAGCCCTGACGAATCCATTGTCTAATTCTATCAATGAGAAATGTGCCCGTATCCGCCAAGCCTTCACTCTCCAGTTTGATGAAAGTCTAGCCGGGAATTATTTCATTGATGGCAATCGGGGCGAACCCAAGAAGATACCATTGGATAGAAAGCTTGTGGAGTGGAAGTAAATTTTCTTAGGTATTCTTCCTGTATAACAAATAAACTCCTATGGCAACCCAAACGCTCGGTCCGAGGTTTGGGTTGCCACGCATAATGATACAGATAAAGCCAATTACTCCAATCAGAATACATACCCATCCCCAAATCTTCAACTTAGTTCTTCTTTTCAAGCTCATTTGGCGTTTTCTTCTTAGAGCATAATACGACAATGAGACCAATCACCACATTGATGAGTGAGATACCAAAAGCCCATCCGAAACCAATCTTTCTGTTTCTTCCCAGGCAACCAACGCCGAATGCTAACGCAACGGCAATCACGAAAAAAAAGAGTCTTTCCATATTCCTATTATTTTTATTGTTATTTTGGCTGCAAAAATAATAAATGGTGGTAGATGCTACAAATGTTTAGGCTCCACAAGGCTTGTGGAGGTAAGTTTTTCCCGAGTTTGTACATCTGTTTGCAAAAAAAGAACTAACTTTGCCATCTCATAAAGTATTAATTTAAAAAGTAAAGTAATAATTATGGTGATTCCGTTTATTTCAGTATTGATTGGCATAAGTTTGATGTATTACATCCGCCAGAAAAGAGCAGAAAAAGAGATGGATGAGATCGTTAATTCTATCTCGCCATCTAATGATAGCAATGAGAATATTGGTACTAGAGACTTGTGTCTTGAGTTGCTCCGGCAGCTTAATTGTGAAGTTCGTATAGAGCACGATGACATTTACTTCACGTATCAAAATGAGAAGTTTATGATAGAGGCTTCAAACGACTCAGCCTTTATTACAATTTGGGATCTTCATTGGGATATGGTAGATTCGGAGAATATCCAAGATGTAGAGAATATGAAAAAGGCAGTTAATCGTACTAATCAATTAGTGCATAATACGGTCTTGTATATGTCGTATGAGGAAGAAAAGTCTTATTATATTCTGTCTAAGTTGCAATGTTTGCTAATGCACAACATTCCAAACACAAAAGCCTATCTTGCTGCGATTCTTAATGACTTTTTCAGAACCAAGCAATGTTACTCTCAGGTTCTTGCTGACATCGGCAAAGATGTACAGGATGGTACTATATTAAATTAGGTGAAAAAATAGCTAATGGTTTGGTTGTATCGCAAGTCTTTTGTACCTTTGGGGCAAAACAATTAACAGAAAAAGTCAATGCAATATCCTTTGATATCTGAATATGTTAGAGCCATACAAGATGCTAGTAACAATCTTGATGAGTTGGCTCATTTGGTACCAGTGCAAGATGATCATGGTGAGCCATATCGTAGCAGTGGTGCTTTTGCCGTCGTGTTCAAGATGAAAGATGAACAGACTGGGAAATGCTATGCCTTAAAGTGCTTTACAGAAGAACAAGAAGGTAGAGCTGAGGCTTATCGTCAGATTGCTGATGAGTTGGAGTTCGTAGATTCTTCTTATATTACTTCTGTAAAGTACTTAGACAAAGAAATCTTTGTAGATAGCAGTTGTGAGGAGGATGAGTTTCCTGTTCTTCTGATGGATTGGATTGATGGTGAAACAATGGAGACTTACATTGCGGAAAACTATCAAGATAATTATGCAATGGCAATGCTTTGCTATCGCTTCTGTAAAATGGCAGCGTGGCTTCGTTCTCAACCATTTGCTCATGGTGATATTAAGCCAGATAATATCATGGTTCGTCCTGATGAAAATCTGACATTGGTAGATTATGATGGTATGTTTGTTCCTGCCATGAAGGGACAGAAATCTCCAACAATTGGTACAAAGGATTTTTCTCATCCTTTGAGAACTGTTGATGATTTTGATGAAACCATTGATGACTTTGCTTTGGCTAGCATCGCTTTGTCGTTAAAGGCTATTTCTCTGAAGCCTTCGTTACTTGATGAATATGGTGCAGCAGATAGATTACTCTTTTCTGCTGAGGACTATCGTGACTTGAGTAAAAGCAAGGTGTTGGCTGCTTTGCAAGAATTGATGAATGATGAAGAATTAACTACTCTTCTTTCTATGTTCTTATTGGCTAATGCCAAGAAGAATCTTGAGATGTGTTCTTTCAACTGTTTTAGCTTAATAAATAATCTGTTCGGGAAAGGGTCAATAATTTCTACAGAAGCTAACGAAGATGACCTTTCTGATTGTGAGATAGAAGATTTCGTTGATTATAGTAAAGATGGTGTAAAATTGTTAAGCGCATCATTTTTAAAAGGTACGTATATTGTCAAAGAAGGCGTTAAGGTCATTTGTAATGGTGCTTTTAAAGATTGTTATGATTTAAGCGAATTAGTTATTCCCGAGTCTGTAGAATATATTGGAGAGGGAGTTTTTAAAGGATGTAATAATCTTCATAGAATAACGATTCCTTTTAGCTTGAAAAAATTCACCGGTAATCCTTTTTGTGGGTGGAAATTAGGAGAGTTAATAATAAAGTCTCCAAATTACATTGTGTCCGATGGAGTTGTTTTTGATAAAAATAATACGGAAATAGTAGCTTTTTTATCGGATGTATATGAGTATACAATACCTGTGGGAATCAAAAAAATCGCAAATAGTGCTTTTGCTAATTGTAAAAGATTACAAGAATTGGTTATTCCTGATAGTGTTGTTTGTATAGGTGACTCTGCTTTTGCTAATTGTGGCGTGTATAGAATAAAGATACCGGCAGGCTTTAAAAAGTTTGATGGTAATCCTTTTTGTAAATGGTTTGGACTTTCAATCGAGATTAATGCATCTAAATTTGTTTTAAGAGACGGTGTAATCTTTGACAAAGAGAATAAGAGTATAGTTTGTTGTCGTACAGATAATCCTTTTTATGTAATTCCTGATGGTATTCAAAAAGTATGTAAAAATGCTTTTGCGAATTTGCGTAGACTTAAAAAAGTTGTACTACCATCTAGCGTTAAAACTATAGAAAAAGGAGCTTTCAGAGATTGTTGGAATTTGGTTCAGATAAATATTCCTTCAGGTATCACAAAGATTGACGATGAAGTTTTTTGTGGTTGCAATAGTTTACAGTCAATTTTATTGCCACAAGGTTTAATGACTATAGGAAAAAGCGCATTTGAAGGATGTTCTGAATTGGATAATCTCGAAATACCTGCAACTGTAAGACATTTAGGGATTGCGGCATTTAAAGGTTGTGGATTGAATAATATTGTTATTCCAAGAGGGGTCAAAGAACTCTCAAATTCAGTTTTTGAAGAATGCTGTAATCTGAATCGTGTAGAATGCTCAGATATATATACGATAGGAGAATTTGCATTTTCGAAGTGTTATAGTTTATTAAGCATAAAGTTACCAAATAGTTTGAAAAGGATAAAATCTGGTGCTTTTTATGAATGCACTTCTTTGTGTAAAATGCATATTCCTTTTTCTGTAGAAACTGTAGGAGACGATGCTTTTTGTGGATGTGAACAATTAAATGATTTAGATAAGAAAAATATTGTTGTTAGATTTGGGGCAAATGCTATAGAAACATGGTTAGATGTGTAAAATTAGAAAAAATGGTTCGGCAAAAATATGATAATGATATATTCCGCTTAAAGGCAGTAAGCCTTTTAAGACAGATTGAAGAAGCGAAAGAATTTCTCTCTTATCATAAGCCTTCGCTTGGTTTTTGGGGAGAACATTTACTTCGTGGTTTCTTGCGTGAGAATTTGCCTAATGATGTCAAAGTTACACAAGGTTTTGTTACCTTAGATGAAGATTTTGACTTTATTAGGCAGAAACTTTATTATTTGATTCATAAGAAAGAAGATAATGTTGAACGTGTTTTTTCAGATTCAATATCACCCCAGTGTGATATTATCCTTTATAGAAATAATGTTGTAAAATCTTTTGGCGAAATTGATATTGTGAATGCTAAAGATGTAGTCTGTGTGATAGAAGTGAAATGTTCTATTAATCGTAAAGGTTTTGAAGATGTGCAGTCAAATTTTAAAAGATTGAGTGCAATGGGTATTCAGCACAAGTATATATTCATTTACAATGCGCCAAAATATGACACATTGAAGTCGTATTTTTATCCAAAACAAGATAAAATGAATGATGAAGTTATAGTAGATGATGGAGCAAATGCTTTGTATGATCATGGTGACGAAACTTATCTGCCTTCAGCTATAATAGGTGTGAATCGGGATTACTTGTTGTGTCAAGATTTTATTGTTGGTGAGTCTGACAAGTTTGGTTATGTTGCGTATCGATTAACAAAAGAAAAAGCGAACTTATCTTGTTTGCAATTATTTCTATCCTCTTTATTCCAGGTTATTGAAGGGGGAGATGATATATCAAAAAAGCCATTTGAAATGGATTTTGATGATATGATTTGTGATTATTCTTTTGGTCTATATAACTAGTAATTTATAAGTGTTATGCAGTATCCGTTAATTTCAGAATATGTGAGAGCCATACAAGATGCTAGTAACAATCTTGATGAGTTGGCTCATTTGGTACCAGTGCTAGATGATCATGGTGAACCATATCGTAGCAGTGGTGCTTTTGCCGTCGTGTTTAAAATGAAAGATGAACAGACTGGGAAATGCTATGCATTGAAGTGCTTTACAGAAGAGCAAGAAGGTAGAGCTGAGGCTTATCGTCAGATTGCTGATGAGCTTGAGAACGTGAAATCTTCATATATTACTTCCGTTAGATACTTAGAGAAAGAAATCTTCGTGGATAGTAGTTGTGAAGAGGATGAATTTCCTGTACTATTAATGGACTGGATTGATGGAGAGACTATGGAAGATTATATAGCTAAAAATCACAAAGATAAATATTCCATAATAATGCTATGTTCTCGATTTTACAACCTAGCTTTTTGGCTTCGATCTCAACCATTTGCTCATGGTGATATAAAGCCTGATAATATTATGATCTGTAAAGGTGACAAGTTAACTCTGATAGATTATGATGGAATGTTTGTTCCTTCTATGAAAGGGCAGAAATCTCCAACTATCGGAACTAAAGATTTCTCTCATCCATTGAGGTCTATTGACGATTTTGATAAAACAATAGACGATTTTGCTTTGGCTACAATATTATTGTCACTGCATGCAATGGGGCAAAATCCATCATTGTTCGAACTGTATGGAAGTGAAGGCAGATTATTGTTTGCAAATAATGACTATCTTTCTCCGTACTCTAGTATTGCCTTTAAATCATTAAAGCAGTATTTTCAGCGAGAAAACAGCCATTTGGCTTTTTTATTATTTGTTCGCTCTTGTACAGAAATGTTATATGGGCAAGTATTGGACAGATTTTTTGCTGTGATGGATGTGTTTTTCGGAAGGGTCTTGTCAAGTTTATTTTTATTACAAACAAACACGTACATATATGATGAATTGGGGGTAAAATATACTTCCAATGGAAGAATTCTTGTATCGGCTCCAAGAAATCTAACCTCTTATCGAGTTCGGGAAGGAACAACAATTATAGCAGAAGACGCCTTCCTTTGTTGTTATGAACTGCAAAAGATTTCATTACCTGAAAGTTTACAGGTGATTGGCCCTTCTGCATTTGCATGCTGTTTAAAGCTATGTGAGGTATGCATGCCCAATAGCATTTTTTCAGTTGGAAAAGAGGCTTTTTGGGGTTGTTCAAGTTTAGAGAATGTTACCTTATCAGATAGTATGCTAAAAATTTCAGAAGAAACATTCTTGGATTGCGAGAAATTGAAAAGTATTTCTTTACCTCAAAGTATAATGTATATTGGAGATCGTGCATTTGAGCGATGTACAGGATTGGAAAATGTGTCGCTGCCAAATAATTTGGTCTATATAGGTGAAAATGCTTTTCGGGTTTGTTGGTATCTAACCCATATCTCATTGCCTAGATTCTTGGTTGAAATAGGAGATTTAGCTTTTCAAATGTGTGAACTTGAAAATATAGATGTTCCAGATAGAGTCATTTTTATGGGAGAAAGAGTGTTTTTTGATTGCTTTGATGACAACGAAGAAGTAAAATCTAAGTTAGAAAAATTATATGGATATGAGGTATTATGATACAAATTGAGTCAAAACGAAAGAAGCGGGAGAATATCTTGAAGAAATATCCCGATGCAATAATTGCGGATGTAACGAGTCATGCTGAAGATGACTTGGTAAAGTTGAGCCCATTCTATCCTCATGGTGGCATACCTGTGCCATTTAGCGAGGGTGTTACTGCTACATGTGTTGAGGCTGTGTGGCAAGGGCTAAAGGTATTTGAATCGGCTGATGTAGATATGAAAATGTTTAAGAATGAGTCGATGAAGAATATCAAGAGAACTGTTCGCAAGTTCGGTAAGCCTCTTGGACATCGCAAAGGAGTAAACGGAACAGAACAGCTCGGATATATTGAAGCTCGAAAGCTGATTTATATTCCTACTTACAAGTGGGTTCTTGAACATAAGGTTCAAAGTATTATCGAAAGATTACGAGAGGCTAGCCAAACTAAGACCATCGTACTCTTGGATTATAATACAAATTGTGATGTGGATGACCCAAAGAAGCCTCTTTCGCATGCCTTTCTAATCAAGGCATACGTAGAAGGTCTATATCCTTTTGGTGATAAAAAGTGGAAACCACAGACAATAGAACCAAAGCAACTATCGTTATTCTAACATACATATATTATTGGAGGACAAAAACAATGAACAGAAGAAGTAACTGGGAGGATTTTAAGAATATCCTCGAACAAAATCATATCACCAAGCTCTATCACTTCACAGACCGTGATAACTTGGAGAATATTATCAAGAATGGAGGGCTCTATTCTTGGAAGGATTGTGAGGAACGTGGCATCAATATTCCTAAACCAGGAGGTGGAGGACCTGGTTCTCCATCCTGGTCGTTGGATAAGCGTGATAATCTGGAACATTATGTTCGTGTCAGCTTTACCATGAACCATCCAATGATGTATGTGGCAATGAATGAGGATAGAATTTCTAACCCTGTCATCCTGGAGATAGACCCTGAGGTGATTTATGATGAGAATACCAAATATGCAGACAGGAATGCTGTGCGAAATGGTGCTCATGTAGGTGGAAGTTTGGAGGATTTCAAGAAGATCCACTTCCAAACTGTCAAGGCTCGCAATCACTTCGATTTCGATGTGGATGAGCAACCATTCTATCAAGCAGAGATATTGGTAAAGAATAGTATTCCTCTGAAGTATATCAGGAACATCGGTAACTTTGGTCTTCCTATTCCAAGCCAGCCTCAGCTGTTGCAAAGCAAGAATGCATATACGGCTCGTGTTGACCGTGAGCATCCTACGGCATTCATCTTCCTGGTAGACCAAAGTGTTTCTATGCGCAGAATTACTACCTTCAATGGTGAGGATATGACTTTATCTGAGGCTGTTGCCCGTATCGTAAATGCCCAAATCAACGAGTTGGTGGAGCGATGTGTGAAGAATAATGAGACTCGCCATTACTTTGATATTGCCATGATAGGTTATGGCAAAGAGGCTTATAGTGCCTGGAATGGCAATCTTGAAGGACGAGACTTCGTTACTCCAGAAGAGATTCGTGATAATCCTTACCAAAAGAAAATGGTGAAGGAAGAGGTGCGTACTCGTAAGGGTATAACCATCAAAGAAGTAGAGAAGAAACAATGGATGGTAGCTCGCCATGATGGTAGTTGGACACACATGGATAAAGCTTTCAAACGTGCAGAAGGTTTGCTCGAAAACTGGATGAAAGACCATCACGACAAGGATTGTTATCCTCCTACAATTATCAATATCACAGATGGTGAGTATAATGGCACCTCACATGATGAAATGCAACAACTTGCTAATCAGTTGAAATCGATGTTTACCAATGATGGTAATGTATTATTCTTCAATATTCACGTTGTACCTGGACATGCAGAATCAGTAGTGTTCCCTGCAACTGTAGATGAACTGAACGGAAATGGATATGGTGAGAAACTTTATAATATGTCGAGTCTCTTGCCACTCAACTACAATGAGCAGATCCGTAATATCTTTGGAGATAAGCAGGCTGATATCCGCTACCATGCTATGGGTGTAAATACGGGTATGGAGAGATTGGTTAAAATGATGAAGATTGGCACACTTTCGAGTATGCTGGTTAATCAGAATCTGTAATGATATAAAGAAAAGATATGAACAGAGGTGTTAGTATAGCAAAGTTCAATGACCATGTTGCAAACGAAGATGCTTTCTACTCATCGGATACCTGTATAGCTGTATCCGATGGAGCAGGAGGCTGTGGCTTGTTTGCTGATGAATGGTCGCAATATCTCATAGAGCAATTACCAAAGAATAAACCTATCACGTCTTTTACAGAACTTGACGAATGGGTGGATAGTATCTGGGAATCATTTTATAATGAGCATGAGGAAAAGGCAAAGCAAGGGGATGGCATTCTTCTGAATAAGTTCTATAACGAAGGTTCATGCGCTACTATTGCTGCAGCATGGATAACAGGAGAAAAGAAATGTAAATGGATGGCATACGGTGATAGCGTAGTCTTCCATTATAGCAAAGAAACTGGTGTCTTGGAACACAGTTTTACAAAATTGTCAGATTTTAGCAATCCTCCCAGGTTGGTTAGCTGTAAAGACCCTCTAGAAGAGGAAGGTTTCAGATGTGGTGACTTTGATTTGGATGAATCTTCGGTAGTCTTTGCTGCCAGTGATGCCTTATCGCATTATATCATGATGATGTATGAATTGACAAAAATCAAGGAATATGGTGAGGAACTTGCTGAAGAATATCTAAAAGCATCTGGCAATTCACAACTTTTGAAAACAGCTGAGACCATGAAGTTTGATTTTTGGAAGGATGTGCTCCAATTTTTGTTAGATGCAACATCATCTAACAGCCGGTTTGAACTATATTTGAAAGAACTGAATTTGAAAGGAATCTTAGATATGGATGATTTTACGCTGGTTTATTTCAAAGGCTAACGTCAATCTTCTTTATGCCCCTATTTGTTGTAATTAAAATTTGTAGAAGCAGATAAAATAACAGTACACAATATGCAGTATCCATTAATATCAGAATATGTAAAGGCCATTCAAGATGCTGGTGATAATCTAGAACAATTGGCTTACCTGACTCCCGTACTAGATGATCACGGAGAGCCATATCGCAGTAGTGGTGCTTTTGCCGTGGTGTTTAAGATGCTGGACAAGAGTACCGGGAAATATTATGCCCTCAAATGTTTTACGGAAGAACAGGAGGGGCGAGCTGATGCCTATCGCCAGATTGCAGATGAATTGGATATGGTTGATTCCTCATACATCACTTCAGTAAAGTATATGGAGAAGGAACTCTTCGTTGACAGTCAATGCGAGGAGGATGAATTTCCTGTATTGTTGATGGATTGGGTAGAAGGGGAGACGATGGAAGCTTACATCGCAGCAAACTATCACAATCAATCTGCCATGTCAATGCTTTGTTATCGCTTTGGAAAAATGGCGGCTTGGCTCCGTTCACAATCTTTTGCCCATGGCGACGTCAAGCCAGACAATATCATGATCCGTCCAGATGGCTCTCTTACATTGGTGGATTATGATGGAATGTTTGTGTCTTCTATGAAAGGCAGTAAATCTCCAACTATCGGTACCAAGGATTTCAGTCACCCATTGCGTACTATGGATGATTTCGATGAAACAATAGATGATTTTTCATTGGCAAGTATAGCCTTGTCATTGAAGGCTATATCCATGAATTCTACTTTGTTAGATATCTATGGTGCCTCAGACAGACTTCTCTTCTCAGAAAATGATTATCGCAATCCTTCAACTAGCAAGGTAATATCGGCCCTGCAGGAATTGATGTGTGATAAGAATTTCTGTACACTTTACTCTCTTTTCATGCTTGCTTTGGCAAGAAAGGAACTTTCTACATGTTCTTTCAGGTTGTTTATTGGCGAAAAGCCTATCTTGCTTCAAACAATTGAAGACATATCAACCAAAGCTACAGAGGAAGAGTTGAAGGAGGCTTTTGTTGATGAATGGGGCGTGAAATATAGCAAAGATGGAAGAAAACTATTGAAAGCTCCACAAGAACTTGATGGTACTTATTCTATCAGAAAAGGAACAAAGGTTATTTGTGATGAGGCATTTCGTTGGAGTAAATTAATTGGTTGCCGTTCCTTGACAAGCCTGGTTATACCTGATAGCGTTACGAA
>OLGY01001396.1_pt1 | contig 12479 bp, 13 predicted proteins | sample 1605951 | NCBI WGS metagenome assembly OLGY01 (sample SAMN03283280) | human gut metagenome | biome: human-associated habitat; material: feces | host: Homo sapiens | place: Peru | collected 2012
GCTCTGGTGAGCCTACAGAAGTACCTCCGAATTTCATTACCTTCATAGTCGTAATTATATTTAATTATTTCACTTAATTATCTTCTCCATCCTCTGTGAGGTCGATACGGTTGTACTCATTTGTTACGTCGTAGAGCACACCTTCCTTACAGCGGTAAACGATGCCTGGGAATTTGTCGAGCATCGGGATGTTATGGGTTGTCATCACAACGGCTGTTCCTTGTTTGGTGATGTCTTTCAGCAGACTCACGATGTTGCTGGCTGTCTCTGGGTCGAGATTGCCTGTAGGCTCATCGGCGATGATGATCTTAGGATTGTTGAGAATGGCGCGGGCGATGGCTACACGCTGCTGCTCACCACCTGAGAGTTCATGAGGCATTTTGTCGATTTTATCAATCATGCCCACTTCGTTGAGTACTTCTTCGATGCGCTTATCTCTGTCTTTCTTGTTTTTCCAGCCTGTTGCCTTAAGCACGAATTCAAAGTTCTTGCGAACGGTGCGGTCGTGTAGCAACTGGAAATCCTGAAAGATGATTCCCAACTCCTTGCGCAGAGCCGGAATCTCCTTTCGCCTGATAATCTTTAGGTCTCTGCCGAGAATTTCAGCCTTTTCGGTTTCGCCCTCTACAAGGTCTAGTTCGCAATAAAGAGTCTTTAAAAGCGAACTTTTACCAGAGCCGACTTTTCCGATAAGGTAGGCGAATTCTCCTTCATCAATATGGAAATTGACGTTCTGGAGCACGCACTTGTCGGCCTGATATATGCTGACGTTCTGATAATCTATTAACATCTTCTATTTTTTTTCTCCTTAATGTTGGTTTGTTATTTCATTTCGCCCTTGCTCTTGGCAACGCGACGTTTCTTATCCCATTCCGGGTCGTGACGCATCTGAAGTTCTTTCACAACATCTTCTATTCTCAAGCCCTTGCTTGTGAGCAGAACGATGAGGTGATAGAGAAGGTCTGAACTCTCGTAAACGAGTTTCTCGTTGTTGCCATTTGTTGCTTCGATAATAGTTTCAACAGCTTCTTCTCCAACCTTTTGTGCCATTTTGTTAACGCCTTTCTTGAAGAGACTGGTAGTGTAGCTTCCTTCTGGCATTTCTTCGTGGCGCTTGTTGATGAAGTCCTGAAGTTCTGAGAGGAAGAGGATTGGGGTGAGCGTGTTCTCTTCTGCCCAGCAGGTGTCTGTGCCTTTGTGGCAGGTTGGACCGTCAGGGTGAACCTTTACCAGCAAGGTGTCGTTGTCGCAGTCGTTCTGAATGCTAACGAGGTTCAGGAAGTTGCCTGAAGTCTCACCCTTAGTCCAGAGGCAGTTGCGCGAACGGCTCCAGAATGTTACCTTTTTGGTTGCTATTGTCTTATCGTATGCTTCCTGGTTCATGAAGCCAAGCATCAAGACGTTCTTTGTAACTGCGTCTTGGATGATGGCAGGAACCAGTCCGCCCAATTTTTCGAAATCTATTTCCATTTTATCTTGTTTTTATTTTCTTGCATTATTATATTCACGTGTTTCAATATTCTCACGTTTCTATATTCTCACGTTGATTCCTTCTTCTCTCAGATATTTCTTGAGGTCAGGAATGGCGATTTCGCCAAAGTGGAACACGCTGGCTGCCAGGGCTGCATCTGCCTTGCCTAGGGTAAAAGCATCACGGAAATGCTCCATTTTTCCTGCACCACCTGAGGCAATGATAGGAATGCTTACTTCTTCGGCAAGACGGGCGAGGGCCTCGTTTGCGAATCCCTGTTTCACACCGTCATGATCCATACTGGTGAAGAGAATTTCACCGGCACCCCGGTCGGCTACTTCCTTAGCCCAGTCAAACAGTCCTAGTTCCACCCGTTCTCTTCCGCCTTTCACATAACAGTGCCAGCCGTCAGAATCGAGACGTGCATCAATGGCGCATACGCAAACCTGTGAGCCATAATGGTTGGCTATTTCATTGATGAGCTCCGGATGTCGGATGGCAGCACTGTTGATGCTAACCTTGTCAGCTCCTGCGTTGAGCAGGCGGTCAACATCTTTGAGTTCATTGATTCCACCTCCCACAGTAAATGGGATATTGATTTCGGCAGCCACACGGGTTACCATATCCGTAAAGGTTTTGCGCTCTTCGAAACTTGCTGTAATATCTAGGAATACGAGCTCGTCGGCTCCGGCATCGCTATAAGCTTTTCCCAGTTCTACCGGGTCGCCAGCGCTGCGCAGGTTCACGAAATTGGTTCCCTTTACCGTCTCGCCATTCTTCACGTCAAGACAAGGAACGATTCGCTTAGCCAATCCTTTGCTTTTACTTTGAACTTTCACCATTGTATTTAAATTCATATAGATTGAAGCTTTTGCCCTTACAGGGCGTGTCGAAAATAGCTACGAGTAATTGACTGTCAGCTATTAACTGTCAACTATTAACTATTTAACTAGTTTGTCAACATCGATTTTCCCTTCGTAGAAAGCTTTTCCAAATACTACGGCAGGAATACCTGCAACTTCCAAAGCTTCGATGTCTTCGTTGCAACTCACTCCGCCTGAGGCGATAAGATGCAGTTGAGGGTAGGCAGCCATTACTTCTTTGTAGAGTTCTATGGCAGGTCCCTGCAGCGTTCCGTCTTTGCTGATTTCTGTGCAGAGAACGTAGCGTACTCCTTTATCGATGTACTTTTTCAGGAAAGGAAGGAGAGCTTCAGAAGAATCTTCTTTCCATCCGTTGATAGAAATCTTTCCGTTTCTTACATCGGCTCCCAGAATCAGGCGGTCAGCTCCATATTTGTCCAACCATTGCATGAAGAGATCCGGATTAGTGACGGCAATACTGCCCACTGTAACCATGCTTGCTCCCGCAGCAAAAGCTTTCTCTATATCTTCTTCGGTCTTGATTCCGCCACCGAAATCAACCACGAGAGAGGTTTCTGTGGTAATGGCCTTCAATACCGCATCATTTACGATGTGCTTTGACTTGGCTCCATCGAGGTCTACTACATGAAGGCGCTTGAAGCCCATCTGCTCAAACTGTTTTGCAACCTCGGCAGGATTGTCATTGTAAACCTTCTTCTGGTCGTAATCGCCTTTTGTAAGACGAACACACTGGCCATTTATCAAGTCGATAGCTGGAATTAATTCTATCATATTGGTATTTCCTCTTTTATTTTATCTCTAAAAAGTTCTTTAAAATCTGTTCTCCCACTTTTCCGCTCTTTTCCGGATGGAACTGGCAGGTATAGAAATTGTCTTTGTGGAGCGATGCGCTATAAGGAAGAATGTATTCTGCCTTGGCAATGGTCTCCTCGCAGAGTGGTACATAATAACTATGTACGAAATAGGAGTAGGGATGAAGCAGCGCATCAGCGGTAGACTTGTCTGAGTCAGAATCTATTCTGTTTCCGAACCCCTTATAAAGGTCAGTCTTCAAATCATAGATTTCATTCCATCCCATAGCAGGCACCTTGTCTTCGTGTTTCTGAGGCTGGAATCGCTTTACATCTACATCAAAGATTCCTATGCAATCTACGTCACCTTCTTCCGAATGGCGGCACAAGAGTTGCTGTCCTACACAAATGCCCAGGACGGGTTGCTTCAAGTTCTTGATTACTTGATCAAGTTGATGAGCCTTCAGATATTCCATTGCTTCTCTTGCCTGACCTTGTCCTGGGAAGAGGACGCGGTCTGCCTTCTGGAGCATTTCTGCATCATCTGTAAGTACAGGTTCGATGCCTAAACGCTTCATGGCGTTGACTACGGAATAGATATTTCCGGCATTATATTTTACGATTGCTACATCCATAACCTAACGTAATTCATTTCTATTTCTTATTTTTCGATGCAAAGGTACACATTTTCTTTTAATTTAAAGAAAATAAAAGCAAAAAGATTACGGAATATAGTAGATTTCTTTCAGAAAGTTAGAAATATGGCGTGTTTTTACGTTTTCGTTAAGTGAAAAAGGAGTAATTAGATGTAAACCAACATCTAATTGCTCCTTTTGAAGTGTTTATTTTGATAATCAGAATTTCTTAGTTTTCTTCTTCGCTGTCTGCAGTGCGGAGAATGATAGAAGTTGCTCCGATGGTGAACAGAGTTCCGTCTTCGATAACGCGGCGTTCTCTGTCGCCCAGAATTTCATTGTCAACGAAAGTTCCTGTATAACTTGGTCCATCGCGGAGTACATACTTCAACTTGCCTTTCTTGTCGCGACTAACGTTGATTACGCAATGGTTCATGTCTACGCTTGGGTCTACGGTTTCGATAGGGCAGTTGATTCCACTGTTCTTCATGTAGCGACCGATGATGTTGTCGCCCAACTGGAGCGGGATGACCTGCTTGTAAGCGAATACGTTCTCGATGACAACGATAGAACCATATCCCTTCTCGTTGGCATTCTCGTCAAGTTTTTCTTCCTTGCGGGTTTCGCGGAGCTTTGAAACTCCCATTCGAATGCCAAACTGCTTATTGCAATTAGGGCAAACGAAAACGAGACTCTGACCAGCCTGATACTTGGTCTCATCGAAGGTGATAAAATTATCGCACTTAGGACAACGTACTCTTTTCATATTCTTGTTCTTACTTTCTTTTCTGTCTATATTTTATAATAATGTGTTGTAAAAGCTTCCGATATTCCTTGCTCTTTGTTCTAGCTATAAACTATAAAATCTTAACTGTCAACTATTCTTTTACTTTCGTAATCCAGCCGTCTGTAAAGGCATCATAGTTATGTAAGCGGTTGAGAGCAGAATAAGCTTCGCCCTCGGTAGAGTAAGTTCCGTATATAACTTTCACATTATTATCCGTAATCAACACTCTGGCTTCCTTGAATCCCTTGTTTTGGAGAAGTTCAGCATAGCTCGCAGCATTGCGCTTGGTAACACGACTTGCCAAAACGATGCTGTAGTAAGAAGAAGCTGTTTGCAATTCATTGTCCTGAGCCATGTTGACAGACTTGGCAGGAATGCTTTCTTCTGCTTGAGATTCTGTACTAAGAACCAGTTCTTGAGGTTGCGTAACTTTATTGATCTCCTTAGGCATGATGCGGTTCAACATACCTGTGTCGATTTGGCTCTTCTGAACGGTTGGTGTTCCTAATGGAGAAGAGTAGGTGAAGAATGCAATGAGAGCGATGCAGGCTGCTGCAATATTGCGCAACCAGCTCTTCTTGATGCTGATAAATTCGGCATTTGATTCTTTTTCGTCTTCATCGTTAACGAACACGGAACTGTTGACAGAGAGTCCGCTCTCCATCTTCTGGTTACTATCCTGATTCTTGACTTTGCTTTCTGTACGATTGTTTTCTACAGTCTTTGCTGGCATTTCTATGATTGAAGCAGTAGAATCTTCAGCCTTCTGAGCCTCTTCTGCAGAAATCTGCGCAAGTGGAAGCATGTTTAAGCCACCTAAGCCATACAACTCAGGTGTAAGAATGCCTGCCTCACATGGTTCGAAGGTGTAGTTTCCGTCTTCGTTCAATATGATGGTGCCAATATCGTTCAGTTCAAATTTGCCTGAATTCTCCAAAGTCTGACGCATCTCTGTCACCTCATCAGCAATGCGGTTCAAAGCTTCCGGATAGCTGATGTCGTATGCTTCAACATACGAAAGTGCAAGGAGAGAATCGTTCATCTGGAGCTGAGGATTAAAGCCAATCGTTCTCAGCGGTGGCAAAAACATGCTGTCTCTGCCATCGTAACGCGCATCTACATGATGAGCCATGAAGCCACCAAATCCTGGGACAATCACGCAATCGTTGCTCAAAAGTAGGATCTCTATATGTCTTTCTAGTCTATTCACGTTTGCAAAGGTAGTGATTTTTTCGGAAATGACCAACAGAAAATAGAGAAAATTTTCGATGAAATCATAAAAAGTCTAATTTGTTTTGTCGTTTCGGGAAAAAGTATTACCTTTGTGCCTAAAATAAATAAGGTATTAATCGATGAAATATACAGAGACAGAAATTGAAGGAGTCTGGCTGATAGAACCTCGGGTATTTGATGATGCTCGCGGCTATTTCTTTGAGGCATGGAAGCAGGCTGAATTCGATGCTCACGTTGGAGGGCATGTGGAGTTTGTGCAAGACAATGAATCGATGTCGGCTCGTGGTGTGCTCAGAGGTTTGCATTATCAGAAAGGCGAATTCTCGCAGGCTAAGTTGGTGCGTGTCATCAAGGGCTGCGTGCTGGATGTTGCTGTTGACCTGCGAAAGGGCAGCAAGACTTTCGGTAAATATGTAATGGTAGAATTGAGTGGAGAGAACAAACGTCAGTTTTTCATTCCTCGCGGTTTTGCTCATGGTTTTCTGGTACTGAGCGACGAAGCAATCTTTACTTATAAGGTTGACAACGTTTATGCTCCTGAACATGAAGCCAGCATTCATTGGGATGATCCTACCATCGGAATAGCATGGCCTATTGAAGGAGTAGAGGTACTTACGTCAGAAAAAGACAGAATCAAGGCAAAGTCTTTCGAAGAGGCTGATTATTTCGAGTAGAATTGGCACAGACTTTTACCGATTAATTTATTTAAAGAACTCATCATGAAAAAGATAGTTAATTTATGGCTGCTCGGCTGTATCTTGGCTTTTGTTGCTTGTGGTCAGAAGGCCGAAAAGCAACAGGAGGTAAAGGAAGATGCTGCGGCTAAGAAAATGTTGCAAGGCATTTGGCTGAACGATGACGATGAGGATGATGTAGCGTTTCGCGTTAAGGGCGACACGATTTATTATCCTGATTCTACCAGTCAGCCTGTCTACTTCTACATTGCTGGCGATACGCTTGTAATGAAGGGTGCTAATATGGCAAAATATCCGATTGTAAAACAGGCTGAGCATATTTTCCAGTTTAAAGTGCAGAATGGAGATGTGGTTAAGCTGGTGAAGACGGAAGATAAATCTTATTTGCAGCAGTTCATCCACAATCGTGCTTCTGTGGCGCTGAATCAGAATACGCTGATTAAACGTGATACGGTGGTTGTAAGGGGCGATGAGAAATATCATCTCTACGTACAGGTTAATCCAACAAGTTATAAGGTTTACAAGAGTTCTTATAATGATGATGGTGTTGAGGTAGACAATGTTTATTATGATAATATTGTGAACTTGCATGTCTATCATGGTGCCAACCGTCTGTTCTCTCGTGATTTCTATAAGAAGGATTTCGGTAAGCAGGTTCCTGCTTCGTTCTTGAATCAGGCTATATTGAGCGACATCGTATTCAATAAGATAGATGAATCTGGTATTCATTATCTTGCTGTGCTGGCAATGCCTGACAGCAGTTTGAGTTATCAGGTTGAGGTTATCATTTCCTTTGAAGGAAAAATGAGCATGCGGGTTAAGGGCTAAAATAGAATAAAAAAGTCGCCCTGAAAGGGAAAGCATTGGATGTAAGATGCTTTTGTCCTTTCAGGGCGATTCTTTTATGTGCTTATCTTGGAGGGGTAGCTTGATGGCTCAATTTTTAATTGAAGAATCCCAGCAAAGCTCCGGCTGCAACGGCAGAACCAATGACTCCCGCAACGTTTGGTCCCATGGCGTGCATGAGAAGGAAGTTGTGGCGGTCGTATTCCAGACCCAGGTTGTTGGAGATGCGTGCACTCATTGGTACGGCACTCACTCCGGCGTTTCCGATAAGTGGGTTTAGTTTCTTGCCTTTTGGCAAGAAGAGATTCATCAGCTTTACGAATAATATTCCGCTTGCCGATGCGATGATGAACGCAAGAGCACCGAGAGCAAAGATCTTGATGGTATTCAATGTCAGAAACTCTGAAGCCTGGGTAGAACAGCCTACGGTCAGACCGAGGAGGATGACTACAATGTCATTCAAGCTGCTGCTTGCTGTCTTGGCAAGTCGGGTTGTCTTTCCACTCTCTTTCAGAAGATTTCCGAAGAACAGCATTCCTAGCAATGGCAAACCGGACGGAACGATGAAGGTGGTGAGAAGCAGACCGATGATAGGAAATAGAATCTTTTCGGTCTGTGAAACCTGACGTGCCGGTTTCATCTTGATGACGCGCTCTTTCTTTGTTGTAAGCAGTCGCATCAAAGGTGGCTGGATCACAGGCACCAGTGCCATGTAAGAGTAGGCGCAAACCGCAATGGCTCCCATGAGGTTCGGACTCAGTTTGCTGCTCAGAAAGATGGCGGTTGGTCCGTCAGCACCTCCGATAATAGCAATACCTGCAGCCTGGTTAGGTTCAAATCCAAGAGCCAGGGCAATCATGTAGGCACCGAAGATTCCAAATTGGGCTGCGGCTCCAATCAGGATGAGTTTCGGATTGGAAATAAGCGCCGAGAAGTCGGTCATGGCTCCAATGCCCAGGAATACGAGTGGCGGGTACCAGCCTTGTTTCACTCCCTGATAGAAGATGTTCAGAACGGAGTTGTCTTCGTATAATCCTATTTCGAGTCCTGCATCGGCACGGAATGGAATATTGCCAAGAATGATTCCCAATCCGATGGGAACCAGAAGTAGTGGCTCAAAATCTTTCTTGATGGCGAGCCAGATAAAGAGTGCTCCCACCAGAATCATGATGATGTTTCCTGCCGAGGCGTTGGCAAAGCCCGTGAAGGTAAGAAACTCATTGAAGTTTTGTATGATGAAATCCATAATTTACTTTGAACTTTGAAAGTTGAACATTGATTTACTTTGAACTTTGAAAGTTGAACATTGAATTACTTTGAACTTTGAAAGTTGAACATTGAACTTTATGATTAGTATTCTTGTTAGAAAGAGTAATCATAGTTGTTCCTGCTTTATCGCTTATTAAGCGATTGTCACAAGCGTGTCTCCTTCCATCACAGCGTCGCCCTTATTCACGTTGATGCTGGCAATGGTTCCCGAGGTTTCTGCATCGATGTTGTTCTGCATCTTCATAGCTTCGAGAACGACAACAGTATCGCCTGCGTTCACCTTGTCACCGACTTTTACCTTGATTTCGTTGATGGTGCCAGGCAGAGGGGCTACCACTGGCTTGCCAGAGGCTGCGGCTGCCGCTGTTTTGGTGGTTGGTGCGGAACTTTCGTTTGTTGCAGAACTTGCATTTGTTGCAGCAGAAGAAGAACTGTTGAATTCTTCACTCTTCACTCTTCGCTCTTCACTTAACTTTACTTTCTGCTTGCCAGCCTTTACCGGCTGTTTCATTTCCACTTCGAATGGGATTCCATTCACGGTTACATTGGCGATATTGCCTTCAACATCCTGTATTTCAACGACGTAATCTACGCCTTTAACCTTATATTCGTACTTTGCCATAGTTTCTATATTTTAACGTTGTTATTGTTGTTGAATTTCGGAGCATTCCATCTGGTCTGTTTTGGCTTGATGGTGATAATGCCTGATTCTACATCGTGAACATCTTCCAGATATTCCTGTAGTGCAAGGGAAATGACTGCCATGTAAATTTCCTTATCAATACCCTTGGTTTCTAAACCATCCTTCAGAATTACATTGGTCTTATGACTGAGGTCTTGAGTAACCTCGATGGTCTTCTTTCCTGTCTTATATAATAAGGTGGCGTGCTTCTCTGTAGCACGGGCGATGCGCTGTTTATGTTTCATGTAGGCTCCGAATGCCCAGAATACGATGAAGAGGAGAGCGAGGCAAGAGAAAACAATGCCCATTGAAAGTACAGCGATTCCTATTCCGTAGGGATCTTGTTTCTTCAAAAGCTGCGCCTTGCTCAAACCTGTGTTTTGTGGCAGATAACCCGGAGTTATGGCCCCGGCAATGGCTTTATTCCACGTCTTGAAATCTTGGCTCAACTCGTAGCTTTCATCGGCTGCCAATGCAGGCACACTCACGGAGTCTATCAGGTCAACAGCGTTTCCGTCATAAAGTGCAATCCAGTTAGGCTTCTTTTCCTGTAGAATAAGATTGAGATGAAAAGGTCCCGAGTTGGAAGAATCCTTTGCCTTCCAATGTTGTCCGTTCCAGCCATCCTGATACCAGGAACTGCTGTCGAAGATGACGATGCTCTTCTTGCCTCCCAGTGTGGTTCGGGGTTCATTGTTAGGCAATGGACACATCAGCTGTCGGCGAGCTTCAGGCGACATTTTCTTGTCGAGAACCCTTCGGTCGGTGGTTAGGAACATACCGCGTACATTATACGTGGTAAAGGAGGAATTGCTCAATTCCACCCATGGTTTGTGCTGCCCGTACTCATCTACAAGATTGGTACGGTTGTCGGTCATCACCTCCGTTATACGGATACTTTTGGCTCCTTGACTCCAAGCGGGCAAGGAAGTGATGACTAGCATGGTTATCAGAAATCCCAATTTCTTCATACGCTTACTAACGTTTATAGGGTTATTGTTTCATGTTTCGAAAAAAATCTGCATCATGTAGGAACTATTGCTGTTCCTACATGATTCATTAGGTTTATTTCTTGTGTTCAAAGGTACGAAGATTTTCTGAAAAGACAACAAAAAAGGTGCACAAATTTTTGTCTTTGTGCACCTCTTTTATAATTTATAACTATTTCCTGTTGTTTTGTTAACTTTTGTAAGTCTTACGCTCCGCAGAAGAACAGCACCACAATCTGGGCTGTAAAGATACGGAGGAACATGCTCAAAGGGTAAACTGTAGAGTAACCTACAGCTGGAGCCTCCTTAGAGCAAGAAGCATTTGCATAAGCCAATGCAGGAGGGTCTGTGTAAGTACCGGCGAGCATACCCATGATGGTGAAGTAGTTGAACTTAAACTTCAGGCGGGCAATCGTACCGATGATGAAGATAGGAATAACGGTGATGAGAAAACCGCATCCCACATATTTCAAACCGTCACCCTGTACTACTGTGTCCCAGAATCCGGCACCAGCCTTGATTCCCACACTCGCCAGGAAGAGTACAAGTCCTATTTCTCGCAGCATCATATTAGCCGAAGTCGTCGTATAAGTTACCAGCTTCATGCGATAGCCGAAACGGCCGATGAGGATGGCGATGATCAGCGGACCTCCGGCAATACCCAACTTCAAAGGCACCGGCATTCCCGGAATGGCAAATGGGAGAGAACCGAAGATAATACCTACCATAATGCCTACGAAGATAGTAGCAATGTTAGGCGCATCGAGGCGCTTTACAGAGTTACCCATGATTTCAGCCACACGGTTCACATTCTCTTCAGGACCTACAACCAGAATCTTATCACCTACGTGGAAGTGGTGGTTTCTGCCTGCAAAAATGTCCATTCCCTGACGGGAAATACGGGTTACGTTAACGCCGTATACGCTGGAGAAGTGCATCTTGCCCAAGGTCTTACCGTTCATTTCTGGACGGGTAACGATGATACGGCGAGAAACAAAGTGCTGTACTTCATCCTTCTCGCGGTCCCATTCAGCCTCAACCTCTGGTCCGATGAAAGCCTTGATGGCTTCAGCATCAGCCTCTGCACATACAACGAGCAATTCATCTCCAACCTCAAATTTAGTCTTGCTGTTAGGAATACTTACCTCGCCATTGTGGAGCAGTCGGGAACATACAATGTCACGGTTCAAGAATTCTGAAACTTCTCTCAGGGTTCTGCCTGTAATGTAAGCATTCTCCACGCGCAAGTGCATGTTATGTGCCTTAGCATGTGGGTTGGCAGCATCTTCTTCGTTAAGCTGTTCTTCCTCATCAGCAGTATTAATCTTACAGATGTACTTGATAAGGATAGTAGCACCGATAATGCCTACTACACCAAGAGGATAAGCACAAGCATAACCATTGGCGATACTTGGAGCACCATTAGGGAAGACGCTGAGCAAAGCCTCGTTGGCAGCACCAAGACCCGGTGTATTGGTAACCGCACCATAGAGTGTACCTATCATCATAGGCAAGTTGTTAGGGTCGCTCGTATCAAAGAAGAGATAATAGCAACCAAACATCACGAGGATGTTGAGCAGAATAGCGCTAGCCGAAAGCATGTTGAGCGTAACACCACCTTTCTTGAAACTCTCGAAGAAACCAGGTCCTACCTGGAGACCAATCATGAAGACGAAGAGGATCAATCCGAAGTCTTGCACGAATGTGAGAATTTCCTTTGGACCGGTGAAGCCAACGTGGCCAGCCAAAATACCTGCGAAGAGTACGAAGGTGACGCCTAACGAAATGCCGCCAATCTTTAGCTTTCCGAGGTAAACACCAATAGCTATCACGATAGCGTAGAGTAGGGCGATGTGAGCCACCGACTCGGTATTGGTGAAGAGATTAACAATCCAATCCATGTATTCGTTTTAAAATCAGAAAATTATATTCCTGTAGTTTACCAAATCATTTTAGAATTTATTTTTCTGTTGCTTGTTTTAATTGAAGGATATAGTTCTGTTTATAGAGAGAATCTGTAGATTATTAGGGGATTCAGTTAAAACTGAAAATTGGAGGACATCACATATGATGCCCTCCAACCTATTTTTTTCTTGTAAAAAATCAAGCCCTTTTTACAAATGGCTTTCTTTTAAACATAAGATTACTTCTCGATAGCTGCTACACCTGGCAATACCTTACCCTCGATAGCCTCGAG
>OLGY01001398.1_pt1 | contig 12466 bp, 9 predicted proteins | sample 1605951 | NCBI WGS metagenome assembly OLGY01 (sample SAMN03283280) | human gut metagenome | biome: human-associated habitat; material: feces | host: Homo sapiens | place: Peru | collected 2012
AGGTCTACTACCTGAACTTCAAGCCCGAGCAGGATCAGGCTTGGCAGGATCTGGCCGCTGCGTACACCAAGGAGACCGGCGTGCCTGTGACCGTCGTTACCGCTGCTTCCGGCCAGTACGAGACCACCCTGATGAGCGAAATGGAAAAGAGCGAAGCTCCCACCCTGTTCCAGGTGAACGGACCTGTGGGTCTGGCAAACTGGAAGGATTACTGCTACGATCTGTCCGGCACTCAGGTCTATGGTGAGCTGACCAGCGATTCCTTCGCACTGAAGGACGGCGACGCCATTACCAGCATCGCATACGTTATCGAGACCTACGGCATCATCTACAACAAGGAGCTGCTGAGCGCCGCCGGCTACACGCAGGACGACATCAAGGGCTTTGCCGATCTGAAGAAGGTCGCTGACGATATCCAGGCACGCAAGGCTGAGCTGGGCGTGGACGGTGCTTTCACCTCTGCCGGCATGGACGGTTCTTCTGACTGGCGCTTCAAGACCCATCTGGCAAACCTGCCCATCTACTACGAGTACAAGGCAGACGGCATCGGCTCCACCGACGCCATCAAGGGCACCTATCTGGACAACTACAAGCAGATCTGGGATCTGTACATCACCGATTCCACCTGTGACCCCACCCTGCTGGCTTCCAAGACCGGCAACGACGCTGTGGCTGAGTTCGTGGGCAAGAAGGCTGTGTTCTACCAGAACGGCACCTGGGCTTACAGCGATGTGAAGGATCTGGGCGACGACAATCTGGGCATGCTGCCCATCTACATCGGCGTGGATGGCGAGGAGAATCAGGGCCTGTGCACCGGTTCCGAGAACTTCTGGTGCGTGAACAACACCTCTTCTGAGGCCGACATTCAGGCTACTCTGGACTTCCTGTACTGGTGCGTCACCTCCGAGGCCGGCACCAGCGCAATGGCCGACGACATGGGCTTCGTGATTCCCTTCAAGAGTGCCAAGGACTCCACCAATCCCCTGATCGCCATTGCAAACGACTACGTTGCCGAGGGCAAGACCAGTGTTGACTGGTGCTTCTCCACCATGCCTTCTGAGGAGTGGAAGAACGGCGTTGGTTCCGCTCTGACCGCTTACGCAGCAGGCACCGGCGACTGGAACGGCGTTGTGACCGCCTTCGTCGATGGCTGGGCTAAGGAGTACAAGCTGGCAAACGGCTAATCTCCTGTTCGATCCATAAAAAAGAACTGAATCGGGAGGCGGGCGAAGAAGTTCGCCCCGCCTCCCCTTTTTTGTTAACCACTCCGCATATAGGAGGTACATCATGCAAAAAGCCATCAGTAAATACTGGCCGGTGTTCGTGCTGCCTACCCTCATCGCGTTCATCATCGGCTTTATCTGGCCCTTTATCTGGGGCATTTACCTTTCGTTCCAGCGGTTCACCACTGTGAGCAAGACCACCTTTGTGGGCATCCAGAACTACATCAGCGTATTTCAGGATTCCACCTTCCTGCACGCTTTCGGCTTTACTGCGGCATTCACTGTGGTTTCCACCGTGCTCATCAACGTGTGCGCCTTTGCCATTGCGCTGGTGCTCACCCGCGGCATCCGCGGCACCAACATCTTCCGCACCGTCTACTTCATGCCCAACCTGATCGGCGGCATCCTGCTGGGCTACATCTGGCAGATCCTGCTCAACGGCGTGCTGGCAAACCTGCAGAAGCCCCTGCTGGCACTGGATGCCAAGGCCGGTTTCATCGGTCTGGTCATCCTGATGTGCTGGCAGCAGATCGGCTACATGATGATCATTTACGTTGCCGGCCTGCAGAGCGTGCCCGGCGACCTGATCGAAGCCGCTAAGATCGACGGTGCCAACGACCGCGAGATCCTGTTCAAGATCAAGATCCCCATGGTCATGCCCAGCGTGACCATCTGCACCTTCCTGACCCTGACCAACAGCTTCAAGCTGTTCGACCAGAACGTTGCCCTGACCGCAGGCGAACCCGCCAACGCCAGTGAAATGCTGGCCCTGAACATCTACAACACCTTCTATGGCCGTTCCGGTGCCCAGTGGAAGGGCATCGGTCAGGCGAAGGCCGTGGTGTTCTTCCTGATCGTCGTGGTCATTTCTCTGATCCAGCTCCACTTTACCCGTTCCAAGGAGGTGCAGCAGTAATGCCTAAACAGAAAAAAATGTGGGACAACATCCTCACCGTTATCATGACGCTGCTGAGTCTGCTGTGGATCTACCCCATCGTTCTGATCCTGCTGAACAGCTTGAAGATCGAGGGCACCTTTACCACCTCCACCGTGTTCAAGCTGCCCACCGCAAAGACCTTTGCGGGCCTGAGCAACTACGTTTACGGTGTCACCAAGATGGGCTTCCTTTCCAGCCTTGGCTACAGCCTTGTCATCACCGTTACCAGTGTGGCGCTGATCCTGCTGTGCTGCTCCATGACCGGCTGGTACCTCACCCGCGTGAACAATAAGCTGAGCAAGTTCATGAACCTGCTGATCGTGTTCTCCATGGTCGTTCCCTTCCAGATGGTCATGTTCACCCTGTCCAAGACCGCTGACCAGCTCAAGCTGAACACCCCCTGGAACATCTGCATCATCTATCTGGGCTTCGGTGCCGGTCTGGCCGTGTTCATGTTCACCGGCTTCATGAAGAGCGTGCCCATGGAAATTGAGGAAGCCGCCATGATCGACGGCTGCAACCCCATCCAGATCTTCTTCAAGATCGTATTCCCCATCCTCAAGCCCACCATGATCTCCACCGCCATCCTCGAGACCATGTGGGTGTGGAACGACTACCTGCTGCCCACTCTGGTGCTGGATATCAAGAAATACCGCACCATTCCCATGGCCATCCAGTACTTCCGCGGCGGCTATGGCCGCGTGGAGCTGGCTCCCATGATGGCCTGCATCATCATTGCCATCATCCCCATCATCATCCTGTACATCACCTGCCAGAAGTACATCATCGAGGGCGTGGTTGCAGGTGCTGTGAAGGGCTAAGGAGGTGCGCACACTATGCGTGCAAGCGGCATTCTGATGCCCGTTTTCAGTCTTCCGGGGCCTTTTGGCATCGGTACGCTGGGAAAAGAGGCCTTTGCATTCGTGGATTTTCTGGCCGATGCAAAGCAGACCTACTGGCAGATCCTGCCCATCGGCCCCACCGGCTACGGCGACAGCCCTTACCAGAGCTTTTCTGCCTTTGCCGGAAACCCCTATTTTATCGATTACCGCCTGCTGGCTGCGGACGGCCTGCTGACCTCCGACGAGATCCCCGCTGAAAAGCCGGTCGGTCCTGTCGACTACGGTGCCCTTTACAACGAGCGGCCTGTTATCCTGAAAAAGGCTGCTGACCGTCTGCTGGCAGCTCCCTCCCCCGCCTACAAAGCCTTCTGCAAAGAGCAGGACTTCTGGCTGGAGGATCACGCCCTGTTCATGGCTGTGAAGGCTGCACAGGGTCAGGCCGGCCTTGCAGACTGGCCGGATGCACTGCGCTGCCGCCAGCCGGAAGCCATTGCCGAAGCCAAAGCAGCGCTTGCCGGAAGCATTGGCTACTACAAGGCGGTGCAGTTCTTCTTCTACACCCAGTGGAACGCCCTGAAGGCTTACGCCAACAGGAAGGGCATCAAACTGGTGGGCGACATTCCCATCTACGTCAGCCCGGATTCCAGCGATCTGTGGACCCACCCGGAACTGTTCCAGACCGATGGCCAGATGCACCTGACGCAGGTTGCCGGATGCCCGCCGGATGCCTTTGCAGCGGATGGTCAGCTGTGGGGCAACCCGTTGTACGACTGGCCTGTTCACAAGGCCACCGGCTTTGCATGGTGGAAGCAGCGCATGAAGCACGCCACCTCCATTTACGATGTGGTGCGCATCGACCACTTCCGCGGCTTCGAGAGCTATTACTCCATTCCCGCCGGGAACAAAACGGCGGCGGGCGGCCACTGGGAAAAAGGCCCTGACCGCGATTTTATCAACGCCATGCACGAAAGCCTTGGCGAGGGCGGCATCATTGCCGAAGATCTGGGCTACCTGACCCCGGAGGTCAAGGCCATGCTCTCTGCCAGCGGCTACCCGGGCATGAAGATCATGCAATTCGCCTTTGACAGCCGGGAATCCGGCAATTACCTGCCCCACACCTACCACCGCAACAGCGTGGTGTACACCGGCACCCACGACAATGTGACCACCGAAGGCTGGCGCACCAACGCCAGTGCTGAGGATGTTGCCTATGCCTGCCGCTACCTGCGCTGCCAGCCGGAAGAGCTGGCCGAGGCCATGATCTGTGCCTGCCTTGCCAGTGTATCGGATACCGCTGTGATCCCTCTGGCGGACTGGCTGCATCTGGGCAGTGAGGCCCGCATCAACACGCCCAGCACCCAAGGCTCCAACTGGCAGTGGCGGCTCACCTGTCCCCTGCCGGAAGCACTGGCCGGACACATTGCGCAGCTGACCGTGCTCTACGAACGGGCACAGTAATTCCCTGATCATTTTCTCCCCGCAAAAGCGTCTGCACCCGGAACGTGCAGGCGCTTTTGCTTTTTCTACAGAACATTTTTTCAGGACCAGATTATGGACATACTGCACAGTTTTGGGCTGATATCCGTTCTTTTACCGTCTTTCCGTAACAGTTTATTCACAAATGTATCATGATTTTGCACATCTCTGCTCTTGTTATTTGAACACAGTTATGTTACAATTCAGATAGTATTATTGTCTGCCTTTGTGCAGATTCCACTACGGAAAGGAGTTCTTCCACCATGGATCATCCCAATCAGAATACTATGCTTTTACCGGCTTCCTATGCCGTTATCTCCGAAGAAGAAATGACCTATCTGGATGGCGGTCAGTCCATCTACCTTGGCTCAGCCTTTAATCACGATATTTATTTCAACACCGATCAGTTTGCTACATTCTGCCAGAATGCGGCAATCAATCTGTTCGTGCTGATGACCAACTATTCCTTCCGGTACATCGCAGGCCGTGTGCAGTCCGGTCTGTCGAATGGTCTGAGCCTGTCCGGCACCTTCTACCACACCTGGGATAAGATGAACACCTGGAGCCGCATCGCTTCTGTGGGCGTTGCCGGTCTGGCCGGTATCTATGTCTATTCGCAGGCCGTGAACATCATCCGCACCGTTACAAGCATCTACGATCAGATTGTGAACCCCATGCCGAGCTTTGATACCACTCAGGCTGCGGAAACCGCTGCCGCCTGAGTTTGACCCCCTTCCCGGAATGATCTTGTCAGAAAGGAGCTTTCTCCATGAAAAACCTTCAGATGCCGCATTCATACATTTCTGTTTCCGAAGAAGAGCAGCGCAGCATTTCCGGCGGCGGGCCGCTGGGCGATGCTCTGGATCTCTTCTTCGACAATCTGCGTCTGGACGATCTTTTCTTTGGCGGCGGATTGATCTCGCTTTCTTTCACCTTTGTGCCCATGCTGCTGTTCAATGTGGTAAAGACAGGCTTCAACTTCGTGGTGAGTGCCTACGATACCATTGCAGATCTGTTCCATTTTTCCCATGAAGAGCGGGATATGGTGCAGTATATCTCGGATCAGCAGCAGCGCCGGGAAGAGAAAAAAGAGCAGGAGCAGGCTCAGTCCGCTCCCGGCCCAAAACCGGTTTTCTGAGCTTTCCCAGCATTATAAAGCATTGTAAAAAACGCATCTGCAAGATTTTGCAGATGCGTTTTTGTTTTCAGATCACTTTCACTGCCCCCTGCTCCCGCAGACGCAGAATGTAACAGCTGCCCTTGCCGAATACCCGCTCGATCTCGCTGTGATAGCGTTCCAGCAGGCTCTGGGGAACATACGCCTGAATGGTGCCTGCAAAGCCGCCGCCCTGCATCCGCCATGCTCCCGTACTGCCCTGCAGGATACTCTGGCTCAGCGCCAGTGCCACCGAAAGCCCCTGATGCCGCACATCGGTGCTGCAGTAGACATTCTGGCATAGCGCAAAGGATGCGCGTCCGCTTTCCAGCACCAGCGCCGCAAAGGCAGCAAACTGCCCGGCCTGCAGCGCGTCCCTCTGGGCAAGGGTGCGAGCGTTCTCTTCAAAATAGTGGATGGCGCGCAGCACCGCGCGGTCGCCGCAGGCTTTGCGCAGCGCAGGCAGTGCTGCCCAGAATGCGTTCTCCGTCACCTGTCCCAGCACCTTTTTGCCAAGAAACGCTGCGATCTGCTCCATCTCCTGCCGGATGGCTGCAAACTCACCGGTCAATTCGCTGTGGCTGCTGCGCGTATCGGTAACGCACAGGCTCATGCCCGGCGGCAGCAGGCCGTCGGCGTGGATCTTTTCCAGAACCGGCTGCTGGGGGTCTGCAAAATCCGCAAAGATAATACCGCCCACTGCGCTGGTCAGCTGATCCAGCAGGCCGCTGGGCTTTCCAAAATAGGTATTCTCCGCATACTGACAGATCTTTGCCAGCTCCGCCGGGGCCAGACCACAGCCATATTCTCCGTTCCAGATGGCAGCCATGCCCATTTCAAAGGCAGCAGAACTGGAAAGGCCGCTGCCGCGCAGCACATCACTGGCCGTGTAGGCATCAAAGCCGCCCACCGCTTTGCCTGCCGCGCGGAAGCCCTCGGCAATGCCGCGGATCAGGCTGGTCGAGTGGGTGCTCTCCCCTTCCTGCGGCCCCTCCACGGTCAGGTCGATCACATCCAGCTTGTTGAACCCGCGGGATTTGACCCGCACGTAGCCGTCTGTATTGCGCGCAGCCACGGCCACAAGATCCAGCGTGACAGCCGCCGCAAGGCCATAACCGTGCTGGTGGTCGGTGTGGTTGCCGCCCAGCTCTGCGCGGCCCGGTGCCGAGTAAACCTGCACCTGCCTGCCCGGCCCAAAGTACAGCTCAAACTGTTCCAGCGCAGCACAGTAGCGTGCCCGCTGCCGGCAGATCTCCTGCGCCGCATCGCCATACAGTGCCCGGAGCTTCTCGTCCCATTTGCCCGCCGCGATCTCATTTCGGAGCTGTGCACTGGTTGCCATAACGATTCCTCCCTCAATATGCTGCTTTGGGATAGATGGGTATGTTACGTCTATTGTAATGCATCCAGCCGCTTTTTTCAATTTCCAACGCTGAAAAAACGCGAATTTTGGCACCCGGTTCAAAGAATAAGATGTACTTTTGTTGAATTTGCGGGCAGATGTGTGGTATACTATACCAAAGATCGGGCACAAAGCTGCCCGCAACGTGACAGAGCGGAGGGAACGCGGCTATGGCAGATGTATATAAGCAATCCTTCAAACAAAATTATACCAATAATATTGAGCTTTCCATCTTCAATTGCGGCATCGAGCGCTGTGCTCCGGGTCAAACATGGGGGCCGGGCATCCGCGACCATTACCTGATCCATCTGGTGCTTTCCGGCAAGGGCGTGTTCGAGGTGGGCGGACGCACCTGGGAAGTGAGCCAGGGTCAGCTGTTTTTTGCCCGGCCAAGCCAGCTGATCCGGTATACTGCCGATGAGCAGCAGCCTTGGGAGTACAGCTGGGTAGGCTTCAACGGTGCGTGTGCCCACAAACTGGCCGCGCAGCTCCCCTTCACCGACGACTCGCCGGTGCATCACACCCACGACCCCGATGGGATGCGTGCCGCTCTGGCCAACATTTATTCCTCCCGCGGGCTGCAGCCGCAGGATGAAGCCGCCATGGTGGGCTACCTTTATCTCTTCATCGCTTCTCTGATGAAGGAGACCAGCGCTGGCAAACCGCACACGGCTTCCTCTTCCAGCCAGTATGTGCTCAACGCCATCAAGTACATCCAGTTCAATTATTCACACGATATTTCCATTGATGATGTGGCAAAAAGCGTAGGTGTCTCCCGCAGTCACCTGTACCGCGTGTTCATGCTGAACGTAGGCAAAAGCCCCATCGATTACCTTACCGAATACCGCATCAACGAGGCCTGCAAGCTGCTGCGCGCAGGCAACCTTTCCATTGCCGAGGTCGCGGTGTCGGTAGGCTTCTTTGACCAGTTCTATTTCTCGCGGGTGTTCAAGCGCGCCAAGGGCGTGCCGCCCAGCAAGTATTTTGCGGCGCAGGCTGATGCTCCCGCCAACGGCCCCGACCACCAGTAAAGGAGACCCTTCATGCCCTTACAGAAAAATCAAGTTCTCACCCTGCGCGTAGAGCGTCTTTCCAGCGATGGCAGCGGCGTAGCGCACAGCCCCGACGGTGAGACCGTGTTTATTCCCGGTGCCGCCCCCGGCGACGAAGCCCGGGTGCGCATCGTCAAGGACTGCAAGCGCTACGCCTTCGGTATTCTGGACGAGGTGCTCACGCCTTCGCCGGACCGCATCCCGGTGGATTGTGCCGTGGCAGGCCCCTGCGGCGGCTGCAGCCTGCGGCATCTGGACTATGCTGCCGAGCTGCGCGCCAAGCAGGAGAATGTTGCAGATGCCTTTGCCCGCATCGGAGGATCGGATGTGCCTGTGCTGCCCATTGTGGGTTCGCCGGAAGTGAACCGCTACCGCAATAAGGTGCAGTTCCCTGTGGGCGTGGACAAAAGTGGTAAGCCCTGTATCGGCTTCTACGCCGGGCGCACCCATCGCATCGTCCCCTGCCCGGACTGCCTCCTACAGCCCGGTGTGTTGAACGAGATCGGCAACGCATTGTGCGCTTTCTTTGCAGAAAAGGGCATTCAGCCGTACAGCGAGGAGACCGGCAAGGGCCTTGTGCGCCACATCTTTCTGCGGCGCGGCGCGCACAGCGGGCAGATCATGGTCTGCCTTGTCTGCACCCGTGCCAAGCTGCCCTGCGCTGAAGAGCTTTGCACCCGGCTGAAAGCTCAATTTGCAGAGATCACCACGATCCTGCTGAACGTAAATGCTAAAAACACCAACGTGATCCTTGGCACCGAGACCCACACTCTGTACGGCCCGGGCTATATTGAGGACACCCTGTGCGGCGTTCCGGTGCAGCTTGGCCCGCTTTCCTTCTATCAGGTCAATACCCTTGCCGCTGAGCAGCTTTACGGCATTGCCGCCCAGTATGCTCAGCTTACCCCGGATGACCTGCTGTTGGACCTCTACTGCGGCATGGGCACCATTGGCCTTTCCATGGCAGACCACTGCCGTGAGCTGATCGGTGTGGAGATCGTACCGGAAGCCATTGAAAGTGCCAAGGCTAACGCTGCCCGCATGGGTGCAGATGTGGCCGCAAAGAGCCGATTTTTCTGTGCAGATGCCGGTCAGGCCGCCACCCGCCTTGCCGCTGAGGGCCTTCACCCGGACGTGGTCATGCTGGACCCGCCCCGCAAGGGCTGCGACGAAGCCACCCTCTCTGCCGTGGTGCGCATGTCTCCCCGCCGGGTGGTCTACGTCAGCTGCAACCCCGCCACCGCCGCAAGAGATGCTGCATGGCTGGAACAAAATGGATATCATGCAGAGAAGGTGCAGCCGGTGGATCTGTTTCCAAGAACACGGCATTGCGAAGCGGTTCTCCTTTTGACCAAACTCAATGTCGAGCGTCACATCGAAGTGGACGTCAACATGGAGGAACTGGATGTGACTGCTGCAGAAAGCAAGGCGACTTACAACGAGATTCGGGATTATGTGTGGGAGCATCATCAGTTAAAGGTTTCCAATCTCTATATCGCACAGGTGAAGCAGAAGTATGGCATCATCGAGCGAGAAAATTACCATAAAGCGAAAAACGAAAATGCAAAGCAGCCCAAGTGTCCGAAGGAGAAAGAGGATGCGATCGTGGAGGCACTGCGGCATTTTCAGATGATCTGATTTACTGTATGCCCGTCTGATTTTCAGGCGGGCATTTTCTTTTGCCGGAATATGGTGTTTCTACTTTTATCGTGGTACAATATCTTAAAGACTTTTTGAGTTCGGAGGGAACAGCCATGATTGATCTTGCAAAACTGGAGCCTGTTTTGAGCGGATACCAGACCTATTTCCCGAAGCATTGGCCTCATGGAGAAGATTTCAAATGGGAAGCCGTGCAGCATTTCCACGACTATTGGAATATTGACGCAGTAGATTTTGGCGAAATGTTCAAGGAAGCCACTGCAAAAGTTTCTTCTCTTCTGGACACCGGTTACGCCTTTCCCCGTGCGATGATCCTGAATTTTGCAACAGCAGACTGTGAAGCAACCCGCACAATGTTCCGCAGCCTGTTTGATGAATCCACAGAGCTTTCTCAGCGCATTATTGCATTTCAAGCTGCCACCGAAGAAATACGTACCAAATACAACGACGGCAGCTGGAACAACCACTACCAGAGTACCAGTGCCATCAGCGTCTATCTGTGGCTCCGGTATCCGGATCAATATTATATCTACCGCTATTCCGTTGCCAGCGACATCTCCGATGCGCTGAACTTCGATGCTCCACCCAAGCGGGATGGCTCTGTAGAGTCGCTGCTAAACAGCTATCGACTTTATGATGAGCTGCGGGCAGCGCTGAGCCAAAATGCTGCCATCACCCAGATGGTTCGCAGTGCCATTGAAGCCGCCCCCGCCGGGAAATACTGGCCCGACACACACTGGAATATTGCTGCCATTGATCTGGGCTTTTATCTGAGCCGGTTCTACCTTGCTGAACAAAAGGCCGCACAGATGCAGGCCGAATGGTTTCCCGCAAAAAGCGAGTATGATCCGGGCATTACGACTGCACAGTGGAGTGCTTTGCTGCAAGATGCCTCGGTTTTCACCCCGGAGGCTTTGCGGGTGATGAAATGTATGCTGGATTACGGCGGGCAGGCCACCTGCAAACAGCTTGCCATGAAATACGGTGAAACCAACAACTTCTACATCTCCAACTCCTACCATCTTGCACAGCGGGTGGCAGAAAAGACCTGCTGCCGCGTCATGCCCCGCGACAACGAAAGTATGCGCTGGTGGCCCATTTTATATGTGGGCAAAAACACCAGCACAAAGGCGGACGGCACTTACATCTGGCGTTTGCGAGACGAGCTTTTACAGGCTCTGAAGAGCGCTGACCTCTCGAACGTACCGGCTGCAACTGCTCCTATCCGGCAGGCAGCCAGTGACAGTTACACAAAGGCCGATTTTCTGCACGATGTTTTTCTGAGTGAACAGCGCTATGATGTACTGGTTTCTTTGCTGCGCCGTAAGAAAAATGTTATTTTGCAGGGCGCACCCGGCGTTGGAAAGACCTACGCCGCCAAACGGCTGGTGTACTCCATGATGGGGCAAGCCGATTCTTCGCGGGTAGAGTTCGTGCAGTTCCATCAGAACTACTCCTACGAGGATTTCATTCTGGGCTACCGGCCGGACGGCTCCGGCTTCAAGCTGACCGAGGGTGTATTTTACCGCTTCTGCCAGAAGGCTTCCAACGATCCAGACCGGGAGTACTTTTTCCTGATCGATGAGATCAACCGGGGCAACCTGAGCAAAATTTTCGGTGAACTGATGATGCTGATTGAAAGCGACCACCGGGGCGAAAAGATCACGCTGGCCTATAACGGGATGCCCTTCTATGTCCCGGAAAATCTCCACATCATTGGCATGATGAACACGGCCGACCGAAGTCTTGCCCTGATCGACTATGCGCTGCGCAGACGTTTCAGTTTCTTTGAGATGGAACCGGCTTTTACCTCCGACAGCTTCCTGCACTATCAAGCCGCGCTTGACAACGAAACCTTCAACGCTCTGGTGGAACAGATTAAAGCATTAAACCGGGAAATTGCCACAGATGCCTCCCTCGGCCCCGGCTTCCGCATCGGTCACAGCTACTTCTGTCTGGACGACCCTGCCGCCTGCACCACCGACTGGATGTGCTCTGTGGTGGAATTTGATATTCTCCCCACGCTGGCAGAATACTGGTTCGACGCGCCCGACAAGCTGCATCGTTGGGAAGAGAATCTGCGTGGTGTTTTCAATGACAACTGATAAAGGGATCTTGATCCAGAACATCTACTACATGCTCTCCTACGCCTATCAGGTGCTGCAGCAGCAGGATTATCAGTGCATCGCCTCGGAAACGTTTGAGCACATCGACGATTTGTTTGCTGCCATCCTTGCAAAGGGCGTTTCCCGGCAGCTGAAGCAGGGGCTTTATCGGGAATATGTTTCCCGAAGCGAGACCCGGTCGGTTTTGCGTGGAAAGCTGGATCTTCCGCAGACCATCAAGGCCCGCATCCAGCACAAACCCCAGGTCGCCTGTGCCTTTGACGAGCTTTCCGAGGACAACCTGTATAACCAGATTCTGAAGACCACCTTGCAGGTGCTGCTTCGGGACGAGAATGTTTCCGCTGAGCGCAAAGTGGAATTGAAAAAAGTGCTTCTGTTTCTGGACACGGTTTCTGCACTGCTTCCCTTTCAAATCCCATGGAAACAGTTACATTATCAGCGGAGCAACCAGAATTACGAAATGCTGCTGAATCTCTGCTATTTCGTGCTGCACGATATGCTGCAGACCACCGAGAACGGCAGCTATAAAATGATAGCCTTTTCGGATGAACGCATGGCAAAGCTGTACGAACGCTTTATTCTGGAGTATTACC
>OLGY01001401.1_pt1 | contig 12453 bp, 9 predicted proteins | sample 1605951 | NCBI WGS metagenome assembly OLGY01 (sample SAMN03283280) | human gut metagenome | biome: human-associated habitat; material: feces | host: Homo sapiens | place: Peru | collected 2012
ATCCGAAAAAGCATATCGAATCGTTTTGGCGCGGTATCCCGTTGTTTGCCGCAGTTGCTGCACTGTCAGCCTTGATCGTCACGGCGTTTTGAAGCATACATCGTAGAAAAACCAATGAAAAAATTCAACTACACAATCAGCGTGATCGGCTTTTCGTCATTCTTTATTGATGTGGCAATGGGCATCCTGATCATTCTGTTCAACCGCCAGATCATGAAGTATCCGGGCTCGGATGCACTTGCTATCCATAAAATCGCGCAGAAGTCTTTCAGGGGCACTACAAACAACTGACTGGGGAAAATCATGTCAAAGGAAGAGCAGGATGGCGACAAGGGAAGGCCTTAGTTTTTTGTACTCCCGACAAAATAAACTGCCAAACAAAAAGCCCCCGCATTATGATCTCAGACAGGATCGTAATGCGGGGGCCGCTGTTCTTTCAAAACAGCACGAAGGAGAAATTATGAAAATGCAGTAAAGATCATCCCATGGTCACCTGCACCTCTACCACAGCGCCTTCCGGTGCCAGCGGCAGCAGGCTGCCCTCAATGGGCTTGCCGTCCACGGCAACGCTCTTTACACCGTACTGGACTGCAGCGGTATTATCCACTGCAATGTGATAGGTTGCGCCCCGGTAGCGGCGGGTAACGGTGAAGCCGCCCAGCGTATGCGGGATGCAGGGGTCAACCTTCAGGCCGTCCAGCGTGGGCTGGATGCCAAGGATATACTGGCTCACATTGAAGAAGGTCCATGCGGCAGTGCCGGTCAGCCAGCTGTTCTTTGCTTCGCCAAAGGTGGGGGCGTCCTTACCGGCCACCATCTGGCTGTAGACATAGGGTTCGGTGCGGTGGATCTCGGAAATATCCTCGATGTAGGCCGGGCATGTCTTGCGGTACACCTCAAAGGCGCGGTCGCCATGGCCCAGAACGGCTTCGGCACAGCTGATCCACGGATTGTTGTGGCAGAAGATGCCGGCGTTCTCCTTGTATCCCGGAGGATAGCTGGAAATTTCGCCCAGATTGAGCTGATAGCTGGTGTATGCAGGTTGGTGCAGAACCACACCGTACTTGGTATCCAGCCGTTCCTCTACGCTCTTCAATGCCTGCGCGGCCTGACCGGTCTCCTTGCCGATGCCAGCCATGACGCACATGCCCTGCGGCTCAATGAAGATCTGGCCCTCGGTGCACTCCTTGCTGCCAACGGGCTTGCCAAAAGCATCGTAGGCGCGGCGGAACCATGCGCCGTCCCAGCCAGCAGTCAGAGCCGCCTGTTCCACGCCGTCCACGGCCTTGCGGGCCGCAGCGGCTTCGTCGGCAAGGTTCAGGTGGTCGCACAGTTCGGCGTACTCGTGGCCGTACTTGACGAACATGCCCGCAATGAACACGCTCTCGGCCACGGGGCCTTCGCTTGGGCCGGTGATCTGGAAGCTCTCGCCCGGATGCTCCGAGAAGCAGTTCAGGTTCAGGCAGTCGTTCCAGTCGGCGCGGCCAATGAGCGGCAGGCCGTGGGGGCCAAGGTGGGTGACGGTAAAGTTGAAGCTGCGGCGCAGATGCTCCATCAGGGTCTGTGCCTTGCTGGCATCGTTGTCAAAGGGCACCTGCTCGTCCAGAATAGACCAGTCGCCGGTCTCGCGCAGATAGGCGGCCGTGCCGGCAATGAGCCACAGCGGGTCATCGTTGAAGCCGGTGCCGATGTCGCGGTTGCCTTTCTTGGTCAGGGGCTGGTACTGGTGGTAGGCGCTGCCATCCTCAAACTGGGTGGCTGCAATATCCAGAATGCGCTCCCGTGCGCGGGACGGGATGATATGTACAAAGCCCAGCAGATCCTGACAGCTGTCGCGGAAGCCCATGCCGCGGCCGGTTCCGCTTTCAAAGTAGCTGGCCGAGCGGCTCATATTGAAAGTGACCATGCACTGATACTGGTGCCAGATGTTCACCATACGATCCAGCTTTTCCTCGCCGGATTCCAGATGGTAGGTGGAGAGCAGAGCTTCCCAGTGGTCAGCCAGCGCCTTGCGGGCTGCGTCCACCTGTACATCGGTGGCATAGCGTGCGATCATGGCATGGGCACGCTCCTTGTTGATGACACCGGGCACCGTGAACTTTTCTTCCTGTGGGTTCTCGATGTAGCCCAGACCGAAGAGGATCTTCTTTTCCTCACCCGGTGCAAGGGTGACATGGATGTGCAGTGCGCCCACCGGTGCCCAGCCGTGGGCGATGCTGCCGGAGCAGTGCCCGGCGCGGACGGCCTGCGGGTCTGCCGGGCCGCCGTACACACCGCAGAAGGAATCACGGGTAGTATCAAAGCTGGTAACGGGCGTATTGCTCCAGAACACCGCATAGTGATTGCGACGCTCACGGTATTCCGTTTTATGGTAGATGATGCCCGGCTCCACCTCCACCTCGCCGGTGGAGAAGTTGCGCTGGAAGTTGGAGCTGTCGTCAATGGCATCCCACAGGCAGAACTCCACATAGCTGAACACGTCCAGCTCTTTTACGGCATCCGTCTTATTTTTCAAAGTCAGGCGGTCCAGCTCACAGGCATCGCCGGTGGGCACGAACAGCTCCTGCGCAGCGGAGACACCGTTCTTCTCACCCTCCAGAATGGTATAGCCCAGACCGTGGCGGCAGGCATAGCTGTCCAGCTCTGTCTTGGTGGGCTGCCAGCCGGGGTTCCAGACGGTATCGCCATCCTTGATGTAAATGTGGTGGCCGTCCATATCCAGCGGGGAGCTGTTATAGCGGTAGCGGGTCAGGCGGCGCATCCGCGCATCGCGGTAAAAGCTGTAGCCGCCCGCCGTGTTTGAGACAAGGCTGAAGAAATCCTCGCTGCCAAGGTAGTTGATCCAGGGCAGAGGCGTGCGCGGGGTGGTGATGACATATTCTTTGCGTGCGTCATCAAAATGGCCGAATTTCATAAATGCTTCCTCCTTATCAGCTGCCGGTAGCCCCGGCGGCATCGCTTTTGCGAAAACGATTAAGGCAGACGATCAAAGCATTCTCTTTGCTTCTAGAATAGCCCAAGCCGGCCAAAAAAGCAAGAGGATTTTCCAAAAAATTTATGAAAGCATCTTTCATAAATACGCATGTTTCCATGATTTTCAGAAAATTTATTTCAATCACGCTTTTTGTGCTCTCTGTAAACGAAAACGCTGAAACACAATTTATAGGTAATATTATATGCGGCGAAATTCGTAACGAAACCGCAACGAAAATCTTTTGATTTTAACCGAAATGTAACGAAATCCATCCGAGATGCACAATTCCTGTTCTTCAGAAACGAACAAAACGCCAAAATTAAGCCAAAAGTAATGAAAGTTATCCTTTTGAGCTTGATTTTTCGTGCAGAATACGCTATTATGAGATTGCGAAAACGATTAAGGACTTGACGGAGAACATCCCCCGTAAAACGTTCTTCGGAAGGAGGCAACGAGCGATGCCGTCCCTGAAAGATCTGGCAAAGGAATGCGGCGTATCGGTGGCAACGGTCAGCAAGGCGCTGAACGACCAGCCGGATATCTCGCCTGCCACACGAGAACGGGTGCGGGCCGCAGCGCACCGTATGGGCTACATGCCCAACGCCGCCGCCCGTTCGTTGAAAACGAACCGTACTTACAATCTGGGCGTTCTGTTCGTGGATGAACGGCAGAGCGGCCTGACCCACGAATACTTCTCCGCCGTGCTGGACAGCTTCAAGGTGGAAGCCGAAAAACACGGCTACGACATCACCTTTATCAACCACAATATCAGCGGCAAGAGCATGAGCTACCTTGAGCACTGCCGCTACCGCAATGTGGACGGTGTGGTGATCGCCTGCGTGAACTTCTACGAGCCGCAGGTTGTGGAGCTGGTGAACAGCGAGGTACCGGTGGTCACGATCGACCATGTGTTCAATAACCGCATGGCGATCCTCTCGGATAACGTTTCCGGCCTGAAGGCGCTGGTGCGGCAGGCATGGGCCTGCGGCCACCGCCGCATCGCCTTTATCCACGGCGAAAAGACCGCTGTTACCGAGAACCGCGTTGCAGGCTTCTATCAGGCCTGCGAAGAACTGGGCCTGAAGATCCCGGAAGCTTATGTGCGGGAGGGCATCTACCATGATGCCGACCGCTGTGCCGCCGAGACAAAAGCGCTTCTGGAGCTTCCGCAGCCGCCCACCTGCATCATCTTCCCGGACGACTTCTCCGCGCTGGGCGGCTACAACGCCATCAGCGAAAAGGGGCTTTCGATCCCGGAGGATGTTTCGGTGATGGGCTACGACGGCATCTACCTCTCGCGGGTGGTCAAGCCCCAGCTGGTGACCTACCAGCAGAACACCGCCGCACTGGGCCGCACGGCTGCCGATAAACTCATTGAGCTGATTGAACATCCAAGAGTGACCCTGCCCGAACAGATCCGCGTCTCCGGCAAATTGCTGGACGGCGGGTCGGTCAGCATCCTTTAATATGTCTCCAAGGGCTCCTGCTACGGAACCTTTTATGAAGAAAGCTTTTGCAAATAATGGAAAACCATGAAGGAGGTTTACCCTTATGAAAAAGATCTCTCGTCGTAATTTCCTGCTCGCTTCCGGTGTCGTGACCATTGGTGCAGCTCTGGCTGCCTGTGGTGGTTCTTCCACCAGCACCGCTTCTTCTGCAGCTCCCGCATCCAGCGCAGCTGCTTCCGAAGCTCCCGCAGCAGGCGGCAAGGTGCTGAACATCTGGTGCTGGAATGATGAATTCCAGAGCCGCTTCAACGACTACTATCCGGAAGTTTCCGAGATCGCAGCCGACAAGTCCACCACCACCCTGAAGGATGGCACCGTTGTGAAGTGGACCATCAATGCCAACGAGAACAACAACTATCAGAACAAGCTGGACGAAGCTCTGCTGAGCCAGGACAGCGCTGCTGATGACGACAAGATCGACATCTTCCTGATCGAGGCTGACTACGCTCTGAAGTATGTGGATTCCGATTACGTTCTGGATGTCAAGGCAGACATCGGCCTGACCGATGACGATCTGGCTGGCCAGTACCAGTACACCAAGGACATCGTTACTGTGGACGGCAGCCAGCGCGGCACCACCTGGCAGGCAACTCCCGGTCTGTTTGCATACCGCCGCAGCATTGCCAAGGATGTTCTGGGCACCGATGATCCCGCCGAAGTGCAGACCTACCTGTCCGACTGGGATAAGTTCAATGATGTAGCTGCACAGGCAGCCGCCAAGGGCTACAAGATGCTGTCCGGCTTTGATGATGCATACCGCACCTTCTCCAACAATGTGGCAGCTCCGTGGGTCACCGGCACTACCGTTACCGTTGATGAGAACATTATGAAGTGGGTCGATCAGACCAAGGAGTACACCGATAAGGGCTATAACAACAAGTCCAGCCTGTGGGACAGCCAGTGGGCAGCCGATCAGGGTCCCACCGGTAAGGTGTTCGGCTTCTTCTACTCCACTTGGGGCATCAACTTCACCCTGCTGGGCAACTCGCTGGAGACTCCTGTCGCTGAGGGCGGCAAGGAAGAAGTTGGCAACGGCATCTACGGCGATTACGCTGTGTGCGAAGGCCCTCAGCCCTACTACTGGGGCGGCACTTGGATCTGCGGCGCAGCCGGCAGCGACAACATCGAGACCATTAAGGATGTCATGCAGAAGCTGACCTGCGATGAAGCCATCATGAAGCAGATCACCATGGACACGCAGGACTACACCAACAACGAGAAGGCTATGAACGAGATCGCAAACAGCGATTACAGCTCCGCTTTCCTGGGCGGCCAGAACCACATCGCTCTGTTTGCAGAGGCTGCAACCAAGATCGATATGTCCAACGCTGGTCCGTACGATCAGGGCCTGAATGAGAGCTTCCAGACCGCATTCAAGGATTACTTTACCGGCAACGTGGACGAAGATACCGCAAAGGCAAACTTCGAGACCGCTATCAAGGAGAAGTATCCTGAGCTGACCGACGTGGTGTGGCCCGCATAATAGCAGCCGACCCTAAAACGGAAAAGTGAATACGCAGGGGCGGGCCGGACGCTGTTCCCGCCCGCCCCTGTTCTTTCCGCAAATTTATCAGGAGGCGATCCTTATGGGAGAAAAGAAAAAGAAAGGGTCGATCAGCTACGCGAAATGGGGCTACATCTTCATTGCGCCGTTCTTTATCATCTTCGCGGTATTCCAGCTGATCCCTCTGGCATCCACCATTTACTACAGCTTTTTTGAATATTACCGCAGCGGCCTGAAGATCATTGGCCCGAACTTTGTGGGTCTGAAAAACTACATTACCCTGTTCGCGACCGATCTGCCCAAGTACTTTGGCAACACGCTGATCCTGTGGATCATCGGCTTTCTCCCGCAGATCGCCATTTCCCTGCTGCTGGCAGCATGGTTCACCGACCTGCGCCTGAAGCTGAAGGGGCAGACCTTCTTCAAGACGGTCATCTACATGCCCAACCTGATCATGGCCTCCGCCTTTGCAATGCTGTTCTTCGCGCTGTTCTCGGACAACGGCCCGGTGAACGCCGTGCTGCAGAGCATGGGCTGGATCGATGCCCCCATCAGCTTTTTGAACACCGTGTGGGGCAACCGCGGGCTGATCGGCCTGATGAACTTCCTGATGTGGTTCGGCAACACCACCATCATGCTGATGGCTGCGATCATGGGCGTGGACCCCACCCTGTACGAAGCAGCTGAGCTGGACGGCTGCACCCCGAACCAGATGTTCTGGAAGATCACCATTCCGCTGATCCGTCCCATCCTTGTTTACGTCATGATCACCTCCATGATCGGCGGCCTGCAGATGTTCGATGTGCCGCAGATCCTGACCAACGGCAAGGGCGGCCCGGACCGCACCTCCACCACCATGATCATGTACCTGAACAACCACCTGTTCAGCAAGAACTACGGCATGGCCGGTGCTGTATCCGTGGTGCTGTTCCTCGTGTGCGCAGTGCTGTGCGTTGTGGTCTACTTCTCCCTTACCAAGGAGGATGACGGCCTGACCCGCGCCCAGCGCAAAGAACTGAACGCCGCCAAAAAGGCAGCAAAAGGAGGGAAATGATTATGGCACACGCTCCTAGAAATCAATCGGAAAAAGCAACACTGGCTGCACGCCGCGCATGGTGTTATCTGGTGCTGGTGCTCATCAGCTTTTTGTGTCTGTTCTTCTTCTATGTGCTGGTGATCAACTCCACCCGCACCCACTTCGAGATCCAGAAAGGCTTCTCGCTGCTGCCGGGCAAATCGCTCATCACCAACTTCCAGAACGTGCTGGCCGATGCCAACATCCCTGTTGTCACCGGCATCCGCAACAGCCTGATCGTCTCCGCCTGCTCGGCGGCGCTCAGCGTGTACTTCTCGGCCCTGACGGCCTACGGCATCTATGCCTATAACTTCAAATTCAAAAAGGCCGCGTTCGCCATTATCCTGCTGATCATGACCATGCCCACGCAGGTGTCCGCTCTGGGCTTTTTGCAGCTCATCACCAAGATGGGTCTGAAGAACAGCTTTATCCCGCTGATCCTGCCCAGCATTGCAGCGCCCACCGTGTTCTTCTTCATGAAGCAGTATCTGGACGCTTCCCTTCCCATGGAGATCGTAGAGGCTGCCCGCATCGACGGTGCAGGCGAGTTCTACACCTTCAACAAGATCGTGCTGCCCATTATGAAGCCCGCTCTGGCAGTGCAGGCCATCTTCTCCTTCGTGGCCAGCTGGAACAACTACTTCATTCCTGCTCTGGTGCTGGACAGCGCCGACAAAAAGACCCTGCCCATCCTGATCGCACAGCTGCGCAGTGCAGACTTCCTCAAGTTTGATATGGGCAAGGTTTACATGATGGTGGCTATCGCCATTCTGCCCGTCATCATCGTGTACCTGCTGCTTTCCAAGTTCATCGTCCGCGGTGTTGCTTTGGGCGGCGTGAAAGGCTGACGTCATTTTACCGCAAACAACAAAAGGGTCCCGGAGAAAACTCCGGGACCCTTTTGTTGTTTGTTATTTTCAGGCCTTTGCCAGCTCGTCGCCCAGCAGATAGCCCTCGGTCAGGGTGCGGCCAATGGCCACGCCCACGATGTACTCAGGATAATTGTGGGCAAAGAAGCCGCCGCTGCAGTCACCTGCAGAGTACAGGCCCTCAATGGGGTTGCCCTCGGTATCCAGCACCTGCATCTTGGTGTTGATGCGCAGACCATCCAGCGTGCACAGCACGGTAGCGCCCTGACGGCAGCCGTAATACGGCGGGTTCTCCAGCGGCAGCATACGGTAGCTCTCCTTGCCGAAGTCCTCGTCCTCACCCTTAGCGCACAGCTCGTTGTAGCGCTCCACGGTAGCCACAAAGGTATCGGCGGGCATGTTCAGCTTTTCGGCCAGCTCTTCCAGCGTGTCGGCCTTCTGGATCAGACCACCCTGCTCCATGCCGGCCAGCAGGCCCTGCTCAGCTTCCCAGCTGAAGATCTGCAGCTTGCCGCCGCTCTGGCTCGGCTCAATGCGGGCGCAGCCGATCTGCTGGAACTGCTTGACATGCTCCATCCAGTTGCTGTCGTAGATGGTGTTGTACAGATGGCCCGGCTCCATAAAGGCTGCGTGCAGGATAAAGTCGTAGGGCACGCTCTCGTTGCTGAAGCGCTCACCGTTCAGGTTCACCTTCAGCCAAGGCTCACTGCCCAGATGCATGTAGCCGGACTTCTCCCAGTTGCCGTCCACAGTCTCGTTCGGGGCAATGATGCCGCGGTCGAACAGCATCACAGTGGGGTCGGGGTCCTTATCAGCACCCACCCACATAGCAGCACGGATGCCGTCGCCGGTGTCCAGTGCAGATGCGTCCGAACCAACGATGCTCTGGTAAGCATCCGGGTTCAGGGTGGCCAGCATCTGCTTGTCGGCTGCGTAGCCGCCGCAGCACAGAGCCACGCCCTTGGCAGCCTTGATGCGGATATAGTGGCCGTCGCCCGCCTTGGCGATCACTCCGGTCACCTTGCCGCCGTCCTGCTCCAGCTTGACCATGGCGACCTCATACACGATCTCGCCGCCATTGTCGGTGACGCACTGCTGCAGGCTGGCAAAGCCGTATTTTGCAGTGGCAGAGCTGTAATCGTGCTCCGGGATATCATCCTGGAAGTTGTGCATGGTGGCGGGCACATAGTAGGTATCGTGGCCGCCCTTGGCCACGTCCCACTCCATGTGGAACTTCACGTCCGGGTTGTACTGCTTGACCACCTCGTAGTACCAGTCCATGGCCTCGCCGCTGTGGTTTACCCACAGACGGATCAGGCGTTCGTCGCAGCGGTGGCTGGCGTAGCGGCACAGCTCTGCCACCAGCTTGTTCTTGTCCACTTCCACGCCGGCTTCCTTGGCAGCAGTGGTGCCCACAGCGCCGATCCAGTGGCGCTCGTTCATGCTGCTCATGCCCTTTTCGATCACCAGCACCTTTGCGCCCTGAGAAGCAGCGCGGGCAGCGGTCATCAGGCCGGCATTGCCTGCGCCCACCACCAGAACATCGGTCTCGATGGTCTCGGTGATGTCGCTTTCGGCCACTTCCGGAGCGGTGCCCAGCCAGTCGGTATTGCCGCCCACGATCACATCGTCGGTCACGGCCACGTCGCCGCCCTCCACGATGGCACCGCCGCTGGCCTGACTGATGCAGTCGGCCACAGCCTGCTTGACAGCCTTGCTGGTCTTGGTGGCACCGGTCACGCCGTCAATGGCGCTGCTCTGTGCGCTGAGCACCTGATCTGCCAGCTTTTCGGCGGCAGCAGCGCCCACGTTCTCAGTCTCGCCGGAGGAATCCACCACCACATTTGTGATGCTGGTCTCGTCAAAGGTGACGGTAACGGTCACATCGCTGCCGTAGCCCTCGGCGGAAGCGGTGTAGGTGCCGGGAGTGTACACAGCACCGGAGGTGCCGGCGGCAGAAGAAGATGCGGTCTCCTTGCTGCTGCAGCCGGTCATCACGCCCAGTGCGCCCATGCCCAGTGCACTGGCAGCCGCATACTTCAAAAAGCCGCGGCGGTTCATGTCGTTTGCCATTTTTCTTTCTCCTTGTTCTGTTTGTGTGTTGGCCGGTCCTGTTCCGGCCTTTCGTTAATATTATAGCAAACCTTCTCTTGTATTGATAATGCTTTTGCTGTATTATTGATAACAAGAACGTTATTACAGGAGGATCCGCCATGACCTTTACCCAGCTGCGCTGCTTTACCGAAGTCGCCCGTCAGCTCAACTTTGCCCGCGCTGCCGAGACCCTTTATATCTCACAGCCCGCCGTCTCCCGCCAGATCCATGCGCTGGAAAACGAGCTGGGCGTGCGCCTGTTTGACCGCACCCGCCATGTGGTGGCCCTGACCAGCGCCGGTGAGTCCTTTTACCACGACACCGTGGACATGCTGGACCGGCTCACCCTTGCCGTGCAGCGCGCGCAGAACACGCAGGCCCTGTTCAGCGAAGAGCTTCATGTAGGCTACAGCGGCAGTATGCAGATCCAGAAACTGCCGCAGATCTACCAGCAGTACCAGAAGCGCTGCCCGCAGGTGCATATCCTCAACGAGGCGCGCTCCGGGCCGCAGTGGTCCCGCTCCTTTGACAAAAGTGTACCGGACATCGTGTTTGACAGCCGGGACGACCTGCCTGCGGACAGTATGCTGGAATATCGCAGCCTGTACCACGGAAAAATGGTGTGCGTGATGTACGAGGAGCACCCGCTGGCAAAGCACAAAACTGTAACACTGGAACATCTCAACGGCGAGGTGCTCATTCTGCTGGATATGGCCCACATTTCCGCCCGTATGACCACTGCGCAGGAGTTGATCCGTCAGAAATGCCCGCAGGCTGTGTACTACTTCAGCAGTTCATCGGAGCACGCCCTGCCCATGATCCAGGGCCATGTGGGCCTTGCTGTGATGCCGGATTTTGTGTATGTACCGCTGCCGTGCCTTACCGCTGTGCCGCTGGAGCCTGTGCTGGATACGGAGTTTGGCATTGCATGGCGCTCTGGCTGCACCGACCGCAAGGTACGCGAATTTGTAAAGACCGCCTGCGCCGCATACGGCGTAAAATGGTAACACAGCAAAAGGCTCCCGCCCAATGGACAGGAGCCTCTTGCTGTGTTTAGGATATAAGGAATCTTCGGAAGAATTCAGGAGAAAAAACAAGGCATACACATTCTGTCGGAGGTTTTAAGGGGATAGGATTTACTCGCCGCGGACGGCTGCGAAGCCTGCTTCCAAATCAGCAATGATATCGTCGATGTGCTCAGTGCCGATGGACAGACGGATGGTGTTCTGATAGATCTGCTGCTCGGCCAGCTCTTCGTCGTTCAGCTGGCTGTGGGTGGTGGAAGCCGGATGGATGACCAGACTCTTCACATCAGCAACGTTTGCCAGCAGAGAGAAGACCTTCAGGTTATCGATGAACTTGAATGCTTCCTCGCGGCCGCCCTTGATGTTGAAGGTGAAGATGGATGCACCGCCATTGGGGAAGTACTTCTCGTACAGGGCGTGATCCGGGTGATCCGGCAGAGAGGGGTGGTTGACCTTCTCCACCTGCGGGTGGTTTGCCAGAAACTCGACCACCTTCTTGGTGTTCTCCACATGGCGCTCGATGCGCAGGCTCAGGGTCTCGGTGCCCTGCAGCAGCAGGAATGCGTTGAACGGCGAGATGGTAGCGCCGGTATCACGCAGCAGGATCGCACGGATGTAGGTGACAAAGGCTGCGGGGCCTGCTGCATCGGCAAAGGAGACGCCGTGGTAGCTGGGGTTGGGATCAGCAATGTTGCCGAACTTGCCGCTTGCCTTCCAGTCGAACTTGCCGCTGTCCACGATGATGCCGCCCAGCGTGGTGCCGTGGCCGCCGATGAACTTGGTAGCGGAATGGACAACGATATCTGCGCCGTGCTCGATGGGCCGGATCAGGTACGGGGTGCCGAAGGTGTTATCGATGACCAGCGGCAGTCCGTGCTTGTGCGCGATGGCAGAGATGGCATCGATATCGGGAATATCACTGTTGGGGTTGCCCAGAGTTTCCAGATAGATGGCCTTGGTGTTGGGCTGGATGGCGTTCTCCACCTCGGCCAGATCGTGTGCATTGACAAAGGTGGTGGTAACACCGAACTGGGTCAGGGTGTGCTCCAGCAGGTTGTAGCTGCCGCCGTAGATGGTCTTCTGCGCCACGATGTGGTCCCCGGCCTGTGCCAGTGCTTCGATGGTGTAGGTGATGGCAGCAGCACCGGAAGCGGTTGCCAGAGCAGCCACGCCGCCTTCCAGCGCAGCGATGCGCTTCTCGAACACGTCCTGCGTGGAGTTGGTCAGACGGCCATAGATGTTGCCGGCATCGGCCAGACCGAAGCGGTCTGCTGCATGCTGGCTGTTGCGGAACACATAAGAAGTGGTCTGGTAAATGGGCACTGCGCGGGAATCGGTTGCGGGATCGACCTGCTCCTGGCCAACGTGAAGCTGCAGGGTCTCAAATTTATAGTTAGACATAGT
>OLGY01001407.1_pt1 | contig 12443 bp, 9 predicted proteins | sample 1605951 | NCBI WGS metagenome assembly OLGY01 (sample SAMN03283280) | human gut metagenome | biome: human-associated habitat; material: feces | host: Homo sapiens | place: Peru | collected 2012
CTATGCAGCGTGAGGCTTTCAACAAACTTTATAGTGTTGCCGACCGTGTACGCATTGCCAACGATCCACGTATCAATCAGGACTGGGATTATCTGCAGGCAAGTAACAACTTCCGCTTTATGACCACCAAGCCCAGCAATGTGGGTCTCGACCGTGGTATCTATAGCGATCCTTTTGATGCTTTCACCAACTATATGAATATTCTTGGCGACTTCATCAATCGTGTCAACGACCTCTATCCTTCTGATGTGGATAACGACCAGTTAGAGGGTCTTCTCACCACCATCAAGAATCAAGATGAGGAAATCGAGGTAAAGGACAAGGAGATTGTTCGCTTGCAGGCTAAGCTCGAGAAGATAGAGAAGGAGGCAGAAAAGCTTCGTTCAGAGAAGAAACCTGCTGCCAAGAAGACCGCTACTGCAGCCAAGGCTCCTGCCAAGAAGACAGCTACTAAGGCTCCTGCCAAGAAAGCTGCTGCCAAGGCCGAAACAACCGAAAAGAAGTAAGTATATTATCTTATAAACATCAAAAAGGCAATCTGTCATACAACAGATTGCCTTTTTTGTTTGTTCTATATTGACAGGTGATGAGCCTGTAGTGTACAGAGAGTAGGTTACTTTACAACGAATTTCTTGTTGTTGAAGATATAGATACCTTTCTTTAGACCTTCGTAACCTTTTTGTGCTACAACACGGCCGCTGAGGTCATAGACGTTGTTGTCTACCATAAGCTTAGCGTCTGTTGTTATGTTAGTGATGGCACTCGTAACTTTTGTTCCCTTGAGGGTGATAACCCATGCTGCTTGAGCATCCTGTGGAGTAAAGGTCATGACTCCTGTAGCAGGTGTGGCTAATGTAATATCGTAGCTGGTGTCTGTGTTTGTAGTTTTAGTACGGCTTGGGAAGCTGTATTTGTCAGAAGCATAATTGACACCATCTAATTCTGATAAGTAGCAATTCTTATTATCTTCATTAGTATAACCTGCGAATGTAGCAGAGGAAATTGTTACGTTTTCTGGTAAGTTGATCGTAAACTTTACTCCTTTGCTATACTTGATAGTATTGCTTTTAGCTGTGGCATAACCTTTGCCGGAAGTGATGGAACAACCATTGTTGAAATTCCATGTGGTTTCTGTTGAACCATTTGACAAATTGCAGGTGTTTGCTGCCAAAGTATAGGTAACGTTTCCTGCTTCTCCTGGAGTTGGATCTATAGTTGAACTACCTGTATAATCACCTGTGAGATTATTTACTTCATATTGGGTAGCAATAAGCTTTCCATCCTTGCTATTTGTAATCTTGCAACCATTTTTAAATGTTATACCATCCACAAATGCAAGGAACATACCTTTTTTGGCTTCTACTTGAACATTATCTAAGGTTATGTTCTTGACATAGCTTTCCGGTAAACCATAGATGTAGATAGGAAAATATCCCTTAGCACTTGTATTGTATGGAGTACCTGTAGATGTCACATTCTGAATAAGAATGTCGCGGAAGGCAGGTGTCTTTGGGGTTACTTCTGCTGCTGTGGCTTCAGATGGAATTGGCTTTGTACTCAGATCGTACCAAGTTTCGATATAAATAGGGTTTCTCACTCCTGTCATTGTACAATTACGGAAGATGAGATTATATACATCGCCACTTCTATCACGTTGTGATTTCAAGCGGAATCCACTATCTGTATTCTTGAAAGTGAGGTCCTCATAAATAATGTCATGCATATTATAGGTGAAACTGCCAAATGATGCACCATGTCCTGTACCCATTTTAGAATTCCAGACGTGTACATACTGGGCATTATCATCGCAAACTATGTTGTCATCACCCGTACTGATGTTACAGTCGTAGATGTTTACATGGTGTCCCCAGATAGATATACCGTCTGTGTTATGAGAAGGCTGTTCTGTCTTTGTATCTGAGGCAGGATTATAAATCGTCACATCATGGATAGTTGCATGGCTTGCCTTACCACTATTGCTGATGGTAAGATTTACACCTGGGGTGTTCTGAATCTTTATATTTCTAACCATGAAACGAGAACCCTGTTCGAAGCGGATCATGGCTCCTGGATTGAAAGTCTCCTTGTTGTCGCGAGCCAGCCACCAGCGGGTACCTTGTCCGTCGATGATAGATGTTTCGCCTTCACCTTCGATAACAACATCGGTAACATTCTTGCCCTTGTTCTTTCCTCCGATGAATACTGTCTTGTTGTTAGGAGCCTTGCCGTATTCTACGAGCTTCAGGGTAGCACCTTTGCAAAGGTGGAGTACGGTCTTAGACTTGATGCTGAGTACCTCGGTCTTACTTGTCATCTGGTCTATACTACCAAACATCCACGTACCCGCAGGAATTACTACCATACCGCCAGCAGTAGGAACAGCATCAAGGGCTTTCTGAATAGCCTTGGTGTTGTCGGCTGCCGATGTAGTGGCACCGTAGTTAGTGATGTTAAACGTATTTGCAGATGTGATGGTAGGCAACTGTGGTAACTCAACTGCTGTCCATCCCTCAGGAGTGTTCTGAGCATTTAGCTCAGCGGTGATTCCTGCAAAAGTTTGTGCTTTTGCGAATGTAGGACATACCATCAGTGCAGCAAGCACGATAGTTTTTAAGAAAGTCTTGTTCATAAATTAGGCTTATATTTATTATATGGCAAAATTACAATTATTCTATATATAATAAGGTGTAAACCTCAGAAAATTATACGAAAACGATTACGTATATATGTAGGTAATGCAATCTATTTTATAGTCACTTTCTCTACACAGGACTATCCTAACTAAGTCTTGTTTCTTGGAAGTAGGGGAGATTTTTTCTTGATAACTTCCAAGTGAAACAACAAAAAAGTGCAATGCCCGATGTGAGTATTGCACTTTGACTATTTTTGCATGAGATGATTTTTTAATTCTCTGGTTTGCAGAATGTTTTTATGTAATCAATAAGATTTACTGCATACACTTTTGGAAATTCTATTTCTTTTAGTATGTCATAGTGTCGATCGTTTGTAACGATGCATTTTGCATGTGCAGCGATAGCGCAGTCAACAAATTTATTGTCATCAGGGTCTAATTCAATTAATCCGAAATGATAGTATGGATTTATTTGAATTGTAAAAGGACTATTAATAAGGGTTTTTATAACTAATTCTGCTGTTTCAATCCCAATCAGTTTTTGCAGGATTTCTATATATTCTTCTAAGATTTCATTTGATATACATAATGTATCTTTCCCATTCATAAAATTGTCCCAAAGACAATGGTATTTACTTTTGGAAGATATAATCTGGATAAGACAGTTTGTGTCAAGGACTAATCTACTCATAATTTATAGTTTGTGTAAGTCCATATTCGCAATTTCATCCAACCGTTCTTGGTTAAGAACTCCAGAATTCCAAAGCTCGTCTAAAGACTTGTTCATTTTTTCATAATAGTATTTGAACAAGACCTCTTTGAGTTCTTGCAATCCTTTCTCTGTATTATCTGTGCTAAACATTCTCAGAAGATGAATCTGAGTAGGATTGAGTGTTGTTGCCATTTTTTTCATACTCTTCTTGTTTAGTTTTCTACTATTTTTTGCAAAGATACATTTTTCTTTTGTAACTTCCAAGTGAAACAATAAAAAAGTGCAATGCTCACATCGGGCATTGCACTTCCTATGCGCTTATGATTTTAATTTCTTGATTTCCTCTATAGATAAACCTGTGGATTGGAAAATGATGTCAATAGGTGTGTTTAAAGCAAGAAGTTTGAGGGCGATTTCTTTGGCTTTTTCTTTTTCTCCTTCAGCTCTTCCTTCAGCTCTTCCTTTTGCTTCTCCTTTTATTATTCCTTTTTCCTCTGCATGCTTATATACTGCATAATTGTCCCACATGACCATCATGCTGTTGTCGTATTTCTCCTGCTCTTCTTTTGTCAGGGTCTTTGAGTCTGCTATTTCTGCCAGTCTCTTGAATATTTTGTGCTGAGCCTCGAAAGGCATTTTCTCTAAAGTCTCCATATGCTTCAAATCTATTAATTCATTTAAGAAGATTGAAGGTTTCATCCAATGTTATTGCTTTTATATCATTTTCTTCAAAATCCTTTTTGTTTCTTGTTACTATATAATCGGCATTAGTCCTTTTTGCAGAGTAATATTGTACTCCGTCCTCAAAATCTTTCCACAAAGAGTCGTAGGAGTTGTATATGTCCGTGTTATCAACGGAACAGATTTCCATAAAATCTCTAAGGAAATTAATTTTATTTCTGAAGATTTCAATAGGCATCTTGCATCGTTCTATACATATAAAATTTGTAGTAACGAGGGATAAAGAACTAACACAGATTTGGACTTTATTTTCTTCAGCATAAGAAATAATCATAGCTGCAGCTTGATAAAATGGCTGCCTCTCCAAAATGAAATCTATAAGTACGTTTGTATCTAAAAATAGTTTCATAGATATTTCTTTATTGCTGAATCTGATAATTCTTTTTTGTAATCAAAGGACAAGTCTTTAGGGCATATAAAACCGCTCTCCAATGCTTTCACTTTTGGAGAGATATAATATTTTTCTGAAGTAGCGTCTTGTGAATTAGTTTTAATATTATTCATCAGGGCTTTCATGCCAGCCTTGATAGCTTCTGAAATACTTATATTATTAAGTTTAGCATATAATGCTGCTTCATTATAAGTTGTATTATCGAGATAAATTGTTGCCATATTTTTTCAATATTATAAGTTTATTTTTTGCAAAGATACATTTTTTCTTGACAACTTCCAAGTGAAATAATAAAAAAAGTGCAATGCCCGATGTGAGCATTGCACTTTAATATAATTTTGTTAGTTGGATTACTTCCACTTAGAAGCACCTGCCTCGCTATCAAGGTTTGACTTGAACTTGAATTCACCATTAGCTGGAGCAGTCCAAAGATCAGTCTCAGAACCCTTGAAGTCGATGAGACCTTCAATACCGTATGTAACAGCGTCAGCACCGATAGGTGTGTAAGCAAAGTTAGTCTTGTAAGAACCTGCTACAGAAAGCACTGTGCTTGCACCATTCAGTAGAACACTTCCCTTGACACCAGGGGTGTAAAGTTGAAGTTTTGCTCCTGCACTTCCATCAGTTGCCATAGAAGGACCAAAGATGCTGTTGGTGATGTTCAAGTTTGCTGCATTTGTAGCAAAACGGAACAATGGTGTGTTAGCATTTGCTGTAGTTTCCATTGGAGCATAGCAGAATGTACAGTTGTTTACATTTACAGTAGGAGCCTGGGCAGTCTTACGTAAGTCGCAAAGCATAATAATGTTTGTAATAGTACAATCATCGAATGTTACGTTGCGGAAATCTCCACCCTTATCTGCGATGGTTACAACACCCTGATCACCGACACCATCAATAGTACAACCCTTGAAGGTAACGTTCAGGAAGTTGTCGTTGTTCTTCTGACCTCTTACTACACCACGGAAACCGCGGATGTAGCAATCGTTGAAGATGAGTTCACTGATGGTAGAACCAGTACCGCTGACATTGATAACCTGACGGCCACCGAAGCCCTTATCTGTACCAGCGAGGAACGCATCCTTGTCAGCTTGCTTATCGCTAATCATATCGATGCTTTCGAACTTCACCTTATCGATATTAACACCCTTCTTGACGTTCATACCGCCGGAGAAGGTGAACTGAGCGTTACCGCCCAATGTCATACCGGTAATGAAGGTTACATTGCGGTCGAGATTGATAGCATTGCTAATCTTGTATTCCTGTTCACCACGGAGGATGACAGTCATACCGTCTTTAACCATATCCCAGAACTCAGCAGTCTTCAATGTATCCTTAGCTTCCTTAGCATCCCAGTTGCGGGTATCCAGCCACATACCTTCTCCATACTTTTCGTCGAAGTTGACACTTGCCTTGGTAGTTGCTGTTGTTTTACCTGCATAGGTGTTGTTGTTGAAGTCTGTAGAACTGTCGTATGTCTTGAATGTGTATGATGTTTCTGGCTGCAAGCCGTAAATATCTACATATCCCTGAGCATAGTCAGCATCGCTTACTTTAACTGAGATTATATCTTGGTTTTCTGCGTCTTCAGCAGGGCAAGCCATAACATATTTGATTTTCTGACCACCTTCTGCCCAAGATACACGAGCTGCATTATCAATAGCCTTGGCTCCTGAAACCTTAGTAGGGTAGTTGATGCTCTGAGCCTTTACCTCATAATACTCAGATTCCTTGTTATCACCAACACACTTAATTCTGACTGCATACTTTTCGTCCCATCCTAAGTCGTCGAAAGTATAGGTGTCATTTTCAGTAGTAGCTGTTTTGATAACTTTCAAGTGGTTTGTGCCATCCTCATCTGTAGATGTCACAAGTCCCAATTCCAACTCATAACCTGTAGCACCCTGGATTTTGTCCCATTCTACCTTCAAGGTGTTTGAGTTGACAGTTGCGCTTGCAATTGGACGGAACAAACGAGGTGCATCGCCCAAGTTGTCATCGTCGCTACAGCTCACCATAGTGGTTCCAACTGTTGCAGCGAAAAGCATAGTCAATATATATTTATTGTATTTCATAATTACTTACTTTTTATTTGTTATGGACTACATAACTCTATTACTTATTGCGAATGGCATAACCATCGTTCGACAATACGCCGTTTGAAGAAGCGATGTTGTCCTTAGGGATAGGCAGAATGTATGGAGTTACCTTATGGCGGAGAGGCTCCATATCTTCAGCACCTGTTGTAACAACTCCGTCTGTCAAACCAAACCATGAGTATAAGAAAGCCTCATTCATGACACCCTTCTTGATAGGGTTGCCATCTGCGTCGGTTCCATACTTTGTGTTTGTTGTTGGATCAGTATCACTGACAGACATGTATGTATCCAAGAACTTGATATATTTCAAACCATCGAAAGAAGCTCCTGCAGTCTTGATGTCATCATCTGCAAGTGTTGTTGCCTCTTTGTATGGGCTTGCGCTATTATCACGATAAGTGAAATAGTTGTTCTCGAACTGAACCTCGCCATTTACATAGTTGTAGTAGAGACGTGGTGCGATGCCCATATCAACAATTTCTTTAGTCTTGTCGTAGACGAATTCACCATTCTCCAGACGAAGCTGGTTATAGTTCATAGTTACGTCACGAACCCACTCCATAGTATTAACGATGGCGTCTGAGTAGTAATTCCAACGGACGAGGTCGAATTTACGGATGCACTCGCCACCAAATTCCCAAGCACGCTCGTTGATAATAGCTTTCTTAAAAGAGTCGTAATCGTTGAGATTGTCAACGTATTCATTCACCATCTCGTTCTTGTTGGTTGCATTTACAAAGGCACGGTTACGTACTCGCTTCAACATATCCTTTGCCTCTGTTGTTGGGCCATTGTTGATTTCATTATCAGCCTCAGCGAGGAGCAACAATACATCAGCATATCGGAGGATAGGGAAGTTGATACCAGTACCCTTAGATTCAATGTTGTTGACACTCAAATCCATGCGGCACCATTTTGCAGGCTGGATGTTGACACCATCAACAGCACCTTGTTTGTTGTCATACAACCAACGGTAGTTAGCGCAAGTTGCCTTAAGACGCTGGTCTTGTGCGTTGAATGAGCATGCATAGCTTGGAGTCAGGGTGGTATAAGTAGTACCAGCACCCTTAGAACTTGAAACTACGCTCAAACCAAGGCACCAACCGATGTCACCACCAGAGTTTGGTACATAACCCATCTCGAACAATACATCACCATTAGCTGGGTTGCAGCCGTTGATTTCATTATCAAAGATCTTCTTGAAGTTGCTGTTGAGCTGACGGTCCTTCAAGGAAATCAACTTCTTGGCATAAGCCTTAGCAACCTTGTAGTAATCGTCTGCAGAAGTAGCTGTAGCCTCGTTACCATTCTCATCTACATAATGTACAGTATATTCATCACCTGTACCTGTGCTGCGGGCCATTGTACCATCAGCCTGCATAGAGTATCCTGCACGGAACATAGCCAACTTGGTGATGAAACCAAGAGCGAATTCACGGTTCATGCGCTCTACTGTAGCTTTGCTGCTCCACTGCATCTCGCCCTCATTGTTGATGAGGTCCTGAATCAAGTGAGTATAGATGATGTTCTTGTCTGTACGTGGATCATTGTGCATATCGTCCTTTGAAGTAGGAGTTGTTGCAAATGGTACGTCACCCCAGAAGTTACACATCAGGAAATACCAATATGCACGAAGGCAGATTGCCTCACCATGAAGTTGCTTCATATCGGCATCTCCATTCTTGTAAGCATCGCTTGCTTCAATTCCTTGAATACACTGGTTGGCGAAATCGATGGCTTTTTGAGTGTTGTTCCAGCAGTTCTTGATATCACCGAAGTATGATGGGTTAAGGGCCCAGATACCGCGACGTGTTGTCTCTGTAGCTTGAGCCTTCTTTACGAAACCGATCTCTACGTCAGTATTCTGCATCCAGTTGGTGCTCATACGTGATGTATAAGTATCCTCGCAGAAGTAGGCATATACATTGTCTACCATCTTGCGGGCATCTGTTGTGTTTGAACACAGATAATTTAAATTATCGGTAGATAAAGTCTCTGTGTCCAATAAATCACTACAGGAGTTGAAACTTGCTCCTGCAATGAACATTGAAATATATAGAAATATACGTTTCATAATTGTATTTTGTTTTCTATTAGAATGAAATGTTAGCACCTACAGTCCAAGAGAATGACTTAGGATATGATGAGAAGTCTGCACCAGGAGTCAAACCGCTGGTCTTGCTGCCACGGATAGATGAGTTAACTTCAGGGTCATAACCTGAGTAGCTTGTCAGGCAGAACACGTTAGTCAGTGTGCAGTACAAGCGCAAAGAGTTGCATGCAAATTTCTTTGTCCACATTTTAGGGAAAGTAAAGCCTACAGTCAAGTTCTGCAAACGGAGGAACGAACCATCTTCAACTGCCCATGATGTTGGTACAGGGTTGTTGTCTGACAGTGTTGCTGCACTCCATATAGAAGCATTTGCATTCATATTCTTCAATGTCTCATAATCTGTGATGATTTCACCTGTTGCTTGATCCATGTAAGTCCATGCCTTACCACCCAAAGTTACAGGAGTCATTTCCTGACGGAGACTTGCGTATGTGTTACGATATGACTGAGATGTAACCATCTTGTCGAGGTTGTAAACATCGTTTCCTACTACGTAGTTGAAGTTTGCAGTGAGGTCAAACCACTTGTATGTAGCATTGATTCCAAAACCACCCTGGAACTTAGGCTGGGTCTTACCGATGATGGTGCGATCATCCTCAGAAATCTTGTTGTCGCCAGTAAGGTCTCTAACTTTCATTGCACCTGGGCGAAGACCAGCCTTAGAGCCTGCTGTGATGTATGTACCATCTACAACGCCATCTTTCAAGATGTAGTTACCGCTCTTGTCAAATACAAACTGAGTCTTGCCGTTCTCATCGGTTGTGGTCTGGAAATCATCAACAGTATAGAAACCGTCGCAAATGAAACCATAAACGAGTCCGAGAGGCTGACCAACAACTACTCGGTAGTCATCATATCCGCGCATATCGGTAGAGAAAGCACCTGAGTTATATGACTGATAGGTCTGTCCACCTGCTAACTTATCAACTTTGTTCTTGTTGATACCTACATTGAAGTTGAAATTCAAAGAGTAATCCTTGTGACGAAGGATAGCTGCATTCAAGTTCAACTCAAGACCACGGTTAGATGTCTGACCGATGTTCTGTTGCATAGAAGTATAACCGATTGCTGTAACAGGAGCATCAAGGAGAAGATCCTTTGTCGTGTTCCAGTAATAATCCAAGCTACCAGAAATACGCTCACCGAGGAAACCGAAGTCCAAACCAATGTTACGTGTAATAGTTGTTTCCCACTTCAAATCTGGGTTAGCCAACTGAGAATTGTTCAAAGTATAGTGTGGGTTCTGTTGGTTGCCTGCACCATAATATTTGTTATTACCGTAAGCTCTGTAGGTAGTCTCATACATAGCAGAATTAATACGGTTGTTACCTGCTGTACCAAATGAAAGGCGGAGCTTCAAGTTTGACAACCAGTCCTTGGTGTTCTTCATCCAAGGCTCCTCTACAATACGCCATCCAAAAGCGGCTGCAGGGAAGTATCCCCAACGGTTGTTCTTCACAAACTTAGAAGAACCATCAGCACGCATGGTGAATGTAAACAAATAGCGGTCTGCGTATGAATAGTTCAAACGGCCAAAGAATGACAGGGTGCGGTCTTCCTGACCCAGTGATGAGTTGATTGTACGAGAACCTGTTGCGCCTGAGTTTGATGCAAGGCTTGCAAACATCTTCTCTGGGGTAATATCCTTTTGGAAGTATTTAGCAATCACATTAAGACTTTCGTTGTTTGATGCTACATACTCTTGACCAATCATGGCATTCAGGTTGTGTACCTTATTAAATGTCTTATTGTAAGTCAAGGTGTGGGTCAAACGAAGTTTCCAGGTGTCTTTCTTGGTCCATTCGCCCATAGGAAGACTACCGCCATCCTTCACAGACTTATCACTTAATGCTCCATAGTAATCTTTCTGCTGGAAGAAAGTATAGTCGTAACCAGCCTCTGCACGGTAAGTAAAGTTCTTCAGGAACTTCCATGTGATGGCACCATTATAGTTATAGCGGCGTTCATTCTTTCTTCTCCAGTAGTCATTTACCTTGTCTTGCAGACTGCGGGTAATAGCGATGTACTCATCGTACTCATCGTCTGGAAGAGTTGATGGGTCAATGTCGAGCTGATCGTAGAGACCATTAACAGGACCTTTGGTGATAGTTTCGTAAGAACGAATCTTGTAAGTACCACCACCAGTACCTACACCTTTAGTAGTTACGTCAGCAAGACGCATACCGAAGTCAAGCTTTAAGTTCTTGCAAATCTCATGATTCAATTTGAAGTTTACGTTGAAACGGTCATAACCATTAGTCTTCATCAAACTGTTATCGGTTGTGTATGTACCGCTCAAGTTGAACTTTGTCTTCTCAGAACCACCGCTCACGCTGATATTATGAGACTGAGACAATTCATGGTTTCCAAACATTTCATCTTGCCAGTCGTGTCCCTTCTGATACTGATACAAGTCAAGGTCTCCGAAAGAACCGAAACGTTTTTCGAAGCTGCTGATATCAGATGTTCCGCGGAGAGCAGCACGCTCATAGTTGTACATGACGTACTGATAAGGTGTCATTGTGTCAAGAGTCTTTGCAATGCTCTTACCCTGAATGAATCCATTGTAAGAAACAACAGTCTTACCAGACTTTGCACCCTTGGTTGTTACCAAGATAACACCATTTGCACCTTGAGAACCATAGATAGCAGTAGAAGCTGCATCTTTCAATACGGTAATGTCCTCAATGTCTGAAGGAGCAATATCACCGATGGTTGATACAGGGAAACCATCTACGATGTAGAGAGGAGAGTTGTCACCAGTGATAGAACCACCACCACGTACCTTGATGATCATTTCTGCATCAGGAGAACCGTCTGTAGTTGTAATCTGTACACCAGGGAGCTTTCCTGTCAAAGCTTCCGCAGCATTAGTTACAGGAGCTTTTGTCAGATCGTCACCCTTAACGGTAGCAACAGAACCTGTCAAGTCCTTCTTTCTTGCGGTACCATAACCGATAACGACAACGTCGTTGAGGCTGTTGGACTCGTCCTCGAGCTTAACGGAAACGGTTGATTTACCTGCAACATTTACGATCTGAGTCTTCATACCGATGTATGAGACCTTCAGTTTCTTACTGTTGCCTTTCAATGTTAAGGTGAAATTACCATCAATATCGGTAGCAACGCCATTGCTCTGCACACCCTGCTCGAAGACAGAGGCGCCGATAACTGGCTCGCCCGTATTGTCGATAACTGTACCCTTTACGGTTTGCGCAGATAGGCTTGCTGCAAAAAACAGCATCATGCTAACCAACGCAATTCTAATTTGTTTTAAATTACCAGACATACATTTATTTGGTTAGATTAGTAAAAAAATATATTTCTTCGCTGCAAAGATACTATCTTTTTTGGTTTTTTAATAAATATGGAGAGTTAAAATATACGTAAACGTTTTCAATGTTTGCGTAAAAAAGGTGTTTTTTAACGTAAAAAGAGGTGCAACACCCACGCATGGGGTTGCACCTCTTTGTTAAATATTCAGATATTCTTTTACTTCAGTACCACTTTGCTGGTCTTTTTGCTACCATCGGCAAATGTCTTGACGATGATGTTGATGCCACGTTGCAACTTGCTAATCTGCATACCATCTGTGGTGTAGATAGCTGTAGCAACTACCTGACTCTCAGTAGCGATGTTCTCAATGCCAGTGCCAGTGCTTGCTACAGTAGCTTCGCCCAAACCACCCATCTCGTTGGCAGCACGGACACTCCATGTTGCTGAAGCATCGTCAACGTTGTAGGTAGGCTCAACGG
>OLGY01001412.1_pt1 | contig 12419 bp, 5 predicted proteins | sample 1605951 | NCBI WGS metagenome assembly OLGY01 (sample SAMN03283280) | human gut metagenome | biome: human-associated habitat; material: feces | host: Homo sapiens | place: Peru | collected 2012
CGCGACCCGGTGCGGCGGCGCACGGTGGTGGCACAGGAGCCGGGGCCGGACGTCCGCCCGGCGGAGCTGGATTTTCAGCGACTGGCCTCCCGGGACGGCTTGTCATTGGTGCGGATCACCCTGCATACCGGCCGCACCCACCAGATCCGGGTGCAGTTTGCCAGCCGGGGCTTCCCTCTGGTGGGGGACCGGAAATACGGCGGCGCCGGGGACGGCGAGACGCTGGCCCTGTGGTCCTGGCGGCTGGGCTTTACCCACCCGGAAACGGGACGGAGCATGGTGTTCACCCACCAGCCCCCGGCCGCCTGGCCCTGGACCCTGTTTCCCCTGCCGGAAACCGGAAGATAAGCCGCTCAGGGCGCGCGGCGCGGGGCCGCGCGCCCATTTTCGGATTTCGCGGGGAAAAATTTATTTTTCTCTTGACAGAGCCCGGATACATATGGTATCATGACAAAGCTGACGATTTCGCGGAGGGCGCATGCGGGTGTAGCACAATGGCCAGGGCACCAGCCTTCCAAGCTGGGGATGCGGGTTCGATTCCCGTCACCCGCTCCAACTTGACAGATACGCGCCAGTAGCTCAGTTGGATAGAGCAACTGCCTTCTAAGCAGTAGGCCAGGGGTTCGAGTCCCTTCTGGCGTGCCATTTTCCCCCTCCGGGGCGTCAGCGCTGTCCCGTGCGGATGTATATGCGGTGGGTGTAGCTCAGTTGGTTAGAGCACCGGATTGTGGTTCCGGGTGTCGAGGGTTCGAGTCCCTTTACCCACCCCACAAAACAATGAGGGATCGGGAGTGTCCCGATCCCTCTTCCCTTTCCACACAGGGGTGTCGCCAAGTGGTAAGGCAAGGGACTTTGACTCCCTCATCCGCTGGTTCGAGTCCAGCCATCCCTGCCAGCTTTTTCCGGACGACGTCCTTTTATATAAGTGCATACGCTTCGTTAGCTCAGTAGGTAGAGCACCTGCCTTTTAAGCAGGGTGTCCGGGGTTCGAATCCCCGACGAGGCACCAAAAGAGAGCCACCCAAAAGGGTGGCTCTCTTTTGGTGCTGCTGATTTTTGCGGAGCAAAAATCAGGGCCGCCGTTGGCGGCTTTTGATTGAACGTGCAAGGGAAACCCGACAAAGGTTTCCCTTACACACATTCCTTTCCTTGCGGTATGCGGGAGTACGGACAACAAAAGTGGTCGCCTGTGGGCGGGTGACTGAACGCGAGCGGGGGAACCCGCTAAGGTTCCCCCCCTCACACTCCCCCTTCCTTGCGATAGGCAGGGGTGAGGGAAGAAAACCGGTCGGCAATCACAAAAGAGGAAGATACCTTTTGGTATCTTCCTCTTTTGCTGTTTTGCCGCCGGGGAGTCGAAGTTTATACCCCCTTGCGGGGTAAATCCCCGACGAGGCACCAAAAGTCCCGTCCCCTTGTTACAGGGATTTTTGTTTTCTTTCGAAATCCGCTTTGTTAGTAATGCGTTAGTAACGGCGACCGTTCTCCACCGCGTGCGTACACTGTCTTCATATTACCGGGACGCCGATGAAGCCACTCGCTACGACAGTTCCGCCAGCTTATCCGCGTATTCCCGCGGCAGCTCCAGCTGCGGCGTATCGGTGATGCGCCACGCCAGCGGGCTGGTATCCCGCCGCACCTCGGCCAGAAGCTGCGGCACCTGCCGCGCCGCCTCCACACACCGCCGGGCGTCCTCCTCCCGCCCGGCCTGCCGATAAAGATACGCGCTGTCCAGCAGTCGGTCGATATAGCCGGTGTACTCCCGCAGGCTGTACCGGTTACAGGCTATGGCGCGGCGCTTGGCCTCCAGCATCCCCTCAATGTCCCCCTGCCGCCACGATGTCAGTGCCTGCGCGTTCCATGCCACGGCGGAGTAGGGATTCTGCCGCAGGATCGACCGGCTCCGGGCGGCAAAGGCATCCACATCGGAATCCTGCGCCAGCAGGCGCAGCTGGGAGAGGGTGTTGTACGGATACACGCGCACCGCCGCCGCATCCTGTCCCAGCGCCGTCATCAGCGAGGATACTCCCACCCACAGGGACAGCGCCGCTGTTAACACGGCAGCGGCTCCCCACACGGCCGAGCGCTTCCACGCCAGCGGCTTTCCACTGTCCCAATCCAGGCACAGCAGCAGCACGCAGAACATTGTCGTGTATTCCAGGTCAAAATCGCAGGCCGCATGCGCCAGCAACGTCAGCAGCACCAGCTTCTGCTGCGGCTGCACATATCTGCTGCGCAGCGCCTGCCACAGCGCCGCCAGACACACAGCTACCGGCAGCCAGCCCACATCCAGCAGCAGCTGCAAAAGGTCGTTGTGTGCCCATCGGGTGCTGTATACGCCGGTCTGGAATGAGCCCTGCATGAAATAATAGCCCATATACCCCACGCCGAAGGGGTGGCGCAGGATCACAGGCAGAGCGTCCTGCCAGTACAGCAGCCGTCCCAGCAGCGAGCTGGCCTGCGCGGAGATGTCCAGCAGGTGCCGCACGGCCAGCTGTGCCGTCAGCGCCGAGAGCCCGATGCCCGCGGCGGCTCCGGCTGCCAGCCCGCCCAGCGTCTCCGCCCACACGCGCCCACGCTTCCGGCACACAAGGCACACCGTCACCGCCGGGACGGCCAACAGAAACACCGCCCGACTGCCCGCCAGCAGGATACCCAGCGTCAGGAGCGCCGTCTGCACGATCCGCTTCCATGCGGGCGTGTCCTCTCGGAAGATCAGCACCTCAAGCCCCAGCAGCAGGAAGCAGGCAAAGGTGTTGGGATACTGGAAAAGCCCCGCCAGCCGTCCATTCACCGTAACATACGGCGCCAGCGGCGGCACCAGCTGCATCACGCAGGAGAGCACCGTCATGGCGCATCCCGTCAGCGGCAGATCGTCCAGCAGCGCACGCCGCTGCACCCCGTCCAGCTGCATCAGGCATACCGCCAACAGCGGCAGCGGCAATATTTTCGCGATTCCCCACACCGCCAGCCCGTGATCCGCCGCCCACAGGGGCGTTACCAAATAGGCGGCGAACAGCACTGCCACCGCTGTCAGCGCCATATTCCGCCGCAGGGTCAGACCATGCCGCCTGCCGTACACCGCCAGCCACACCAGCAGCGCCAAAGCAAACACCGCGCAGAGCAGCTCGTAATACAGCCCCATCATGAACGGCGCGGCGCACAGCAGCACCCGCAGTGCGCGCTGACCTGATTTGTTTTTCTCACCCATGCTGTCTCTCCGTCTCCATCTGTTCAAAGGGAAGCGCCCACAAGGTCGATCCCCTCATGGGCGCTGGTCATCCGTTATCAGCCTGTTTTGGGGCTGGTCGTCGTCCCGGTCGTCGTCCCGCTGCTGGTTCCCGGCGACACCAAAACAAAATAGGTAGTCCCGTTCACCGTCACCTGTACGATCTGGCCAAAATAGCTGGCCGGAAGCTGCCGGGACAGTTCAAATATCTTTCCGCACGCCGCGCAGGAAATGGCTGTTGCGTTTCCGCTGGTGTCATAGGTCAGCTTTGCGCCTGTGCAGGGCGTACCGTCATCGTTGGCCAGCTTGTGCGGAAGGGGCTGCGCCTCCACCGGCGTGTACAGGATGCCCTTGCCATTCCACATGGCCGCCTCCGTACCGCCCACAGCGTAGCACTTCCCGTTGATAAGCAGCACGTCCTCCGTGTACCCGCCGCATGTCGCATTATCGGCGTCCACGCCTTTGATCAACGTGCTCGCAATGGCTGTCGTTCCGTTGGCAAAGGCCGTGCTGGTGCTCAGATACGCCCTCACCGCCGAGCCGTTAAGCAGCGCATAGTCCGCCACGGACTCATCACAGGCGTACATCGGCGCAAATCCCGTTATCTGGAATCTGTCCGGATAGCCGCGCAATGCCGTACCGCTGGCCGTCGTCTCCTGCTTAGACGGTCGCTTTGTGACCGCCAGCTGCGCGTCAGACGGAACATCGACTGCCTCGAAGGTTCCCGCCTTTACCAGTCTGCCGCTGAAGGGAGTGGTGGTGGTCTGTCCTTCTTCCTCCGGCTTCTCCGCCGCAGCCGCCTTTATCATGCCGTACAGCTGCTGATAATCCAGAATGTTCTGCTCGCCGTCGCCGTTCACATCGGCCACCGCCTGTATGTAATGCCCGTCGGTAATGGCGCCGGAGTAATGGCCCGTGGACAGGTATTCGAACAGGCAGGCCAGATCGGTGACGCTCACATCACCGGAGCCGCCGTTGATCTTGCCGACCTTCACCAGCTCGATGCTCGGCAGCTCACTGCCCTCCGTGAAGTAGAAGTCCGGCTGTTCATAGGACACATACCCTTCCTTTTTGGCACTGATGGAATAGTGCCCCTCGGCAAACCCGTCGAAGGAATACATACCGTCCGTCACATCGACCTCCTGCGGATCTTCGTACACCAGCGCGGCGATTACCGTGGCATCCGGCGGCGAAATGGTGCCACGGCTGGACGGCGTGCTCTCTCCGCTCTGCTCGCTTATGGCCACGCCGCCGGTTTCCGTGTCCTCCGCGCCGACTACCTGCGCCGGCAGCAGAGCTGCCAGCATCAGCAGCGCCATCGCCGCGCCAAAGAATCTCTTTTTCATCGCGAACCCTCCTGTTGTCTGTATTTCTCTGCCATACCGTGAGCGTCGGGAGCGGGGCGCGGATGCGCTCCGCTCCCGACTTCTTATGCGTTTTTTTTCAGGCGGCCTGCTCCCCCGCTTCCGTCTGAGGGACTTCACCGGTGACAGACTCCTCAACGGTCTCCGGCACATCGTCCGCCGCAGGCACAGGCTCTGCGGGCGCGCCGCCGTCCTCCGTCTGGACGGTGTCCTGCGCATCTGCGTTCAGCTCCGCGCCGGTGTCCACCGGTGCGCCGTTCTCGTCCGCGTCAGCCGTCTGCGTGCCCTGCTGCGCTTCCAGCATACGCGCCAGCGCCGTCAGGTCGGCAGCAGAATAGATGCCGTCACCATTGATATCCGCTCTGGTAGTATCCTCCAGATCGTCAATGCCCGCCATGAAGCGCGCCAGCGCCACCAGATCGGCCTGATCCACCACGCCGTCGCCGTTCACATCGCCAGTAATGCTCGTCTCACCGCCGCCGGAACCGCCGCCGCTGGACACGCGCTTCAGGTAGTAGTACTCACCGTCCGAGCGCAGCTCGTATTTGCCGGTATCAAAGCCGGTGATGGCCGTGCTGCTTTCGCGGCTGCATATCGCACCCACCTCGTTCCAGTGGGCGTTGGCGCCGAAGATGATCTTACCATTCCACCAGCTCGTCAGCTCGACCCCTGACTCGCTCTGCTCGAGTGCGCCGTTGATGGTGATGCTGGCGCTGTCATTGTGGACATCCGCGCCGCTCTTCTGTTCCCACACACCGCTTTCGCTGATGATGAGCGTACCGTACACCTGCACGTTATTGCACGTCGCCAGCGTACCGTTGACAGCAAGGGTCGCGGAGTCCTTAATGTTCAGCTGACCGTTCGCAGACAGCGTCACACCTTCCGGCACGGTGAGCGTGGGAGTCTGTCCATGATCTGCCGCAAGTACCAGCTCTATGTTCCCCGGAACCGCCAGATCTTCGTTGAGCGTGCAGTCCTCTCGCAATTCCAGAGTGGCCGTTCCGTTCTCCGTCTGCGTCAGCAACGCCCGCAGCTCCTCCACGCTGTTCGCTGTCTTTTCCCAGTGGATGGTGGCATTCTCGCTGTTGCTGATCTTATCCAGCGCATTGCAGTCGCCGTAGGTGATCCACCCTGCATTTTCAATGGCAGAACCCTCGGCGATCTTCAGCTGCTGCCGCACATAGATGTTGCCCTTGTTGGTCAGTTCGGTGCCGCTATGCCGCAGATCACGGCAGTTGATATAGCCGCTGTTTTCCATCGTACCCTCGATTGCCAGCGTTCCGCCGGTCTGTTCATCGCGGTCATTCACATCTGTGTTTCCACCGTTGACAAGGTTGCCTGTGGACGCCACGGTGACGGAATAAGCGGCTATCCGGCCGTTAGATATCCCATTGCCATCCTCATCCTGTCCGCCGTGCAATGTCTTCAGTGTACCATTCACAGTCACGCCGTCCTCCGCCCAGCAATAGACATCCCCGGCAATTGTCAGCTTCGCGTCCTGCGCCACAGTCAGCCCCCGGAAGTTGCTGGATCGCATCTCGTCCATGCGCAGCTCCACGCCGGACGGAACGGTGATATCCTCGTCAATGACGAAATAGGGATTCGCGTCATCCATGGCGCTGCGGCACAGGTAGATGGTCTGCCGCTCCGTAGACCCACTCAGACTGCTCAGCGCCGCCTTCAGCTCCGCCATATTGGATGCCTCGAGACGGGTGTTGTAGATCGTGGTCTTGCCGCTGCCGCCGATCACCGTACCCACCGCCTTCTCATTGGCCGTCAGCGTACCGTTGTTGGTGATGGTGCCTGTGCCGGCAAGTCTGTTGCAGGACATGTTGGCGCCTTCGCTGACGGTCAGTGCACCGTTGACAGTGGTCGTTGCGCCGCCAAATGCCCACAATTTCCCGTTGATCGTCAGAGTGCCGTCCACCTGTGCGGGCATACTGATGCGCAGCGAACCGTTGACAATGACCTCGCCCTTGTTTCCGCTTTCATCAGCGGCGCCGATGGTAATTGTGTCATACCCGTTACCGGTCAGATCATATATCGTCAGCTCCACATTTTCAGGGATGGTCAGCGTGGTGCCGGTGGCAATATACAGCGGCACACTCTCGCCCTCATGCCGATTCATGTGCAGCGTGACTATGTAATCCCGTCCATCGTTGCAGCTTTGCAGGAAGCTCTCCAAATTATCTGCATTGACAGTTCTATTGACACCCAACCGGCAGCCATCGTCCACGGTCACATAATCGTCCCAAGCGGCGCCCTCCGGAAGCGCGATCCATGCATTACTTTCGAACTCCACGCTGCCTGTCCACTGGCGATGCTCGCTTTCATTGTAATAATTGTGCACATGCAGCTTGCCGCCGGTACTCACGGTGATATCTCTACTCGCGTATACGCTGTCGTATACATTCACCGTGCCGTTCACCGTCATGGGCGCATCCAGATTCAGGTAATTCCAAACCGACAGAGTGCCGTTCACCACGACCTTCGCGGCATTGGCGCCCCAGATGTACACATTCTTGTCCCTGATCTCCAGTCCGTCTGCCAGCGTCAGCGTGGTCTGGCTGCCAAGATCTATTTCAATCCTGTTCGCCAATGTACTGGCTCCCGCCGCCGTCAGCTCCTCCTGCGTCAGCGTTTCGCTTGTGCCCTCTTTGGAAATACGTGCCGTCCAGTTGAATTGCCGGTTGCCATATTCGTCCCCGACGAGGTTGTCCTCGCCGCCTGCTTTGACAACGCCGTAGCCCCCGAAGTAGCCACTTTCATTACTGACATCCAGTTTTCCGTACAGGTACGCATCGCCGTGCAGCCACACGTTGCCCTTGTTGGTCAGGGTCACGCCCTCGTTGACAGTAAAGGTGGTCACGTTGATGGTCAGATTAACGTTCTCCGGGATGGTCAGATCCTCGCTGATGGTCAGCTCGGTGCCGCGATAGTTGATCTGTCCGCCTTCTGCCAGCGCCGATTTCAGCGCTTCAAGACTGCGAACCACCTTGCTTCCATCGTCCCCGCCGCCGATGTCCACTTCGTTGTGCTTCAGTTCGGTCTGTTCAGCAGACAGGGAGCCGTTATTGACGATCGTACCGGCCTTGCCCTGCTCGTTTTCATCGGTCAGATACTGGCAATACATCCGGCCGCCCTCGTCAATGGTCAGCGTGCCGCCCACCAGAAGGTTGTTCCACACAGTGGCCCGTCCATTCGCGCTGACGGTCAGTTTGCCGTCAACGGTGAACGGGTCGTTGCTGTACAGGATACCCTGTACGGTCAGCGCAGCCCCCTCAGCAATATAGGTCATCGCGCCCTCGCTGGAAAATGCCAGCTCCACACCAGCCGGAATGGTCAGATCCTGCGTCAACTCGATACGCTCCCCGCTATCCTCGCGGTAAATGGGCACCGTGTAAGAGAAGAAGTCTGGCAGCGTACTGGCGTTGATATCGGCCAGCGCTTTTTGTATCTTCTGGTCAGCATTGTCGCCCTGCTCCAAACGAACCGCCACGTTTTTGTTCGCTTCCGCACCTTCGCCCTGCGTCCACGCAGCCGCCCATTCGTCCTCTACTGTGATGACACTATCCTCGCCGAAGGATATCCAACCATTGTTGGTCACATGGCCGCCGGCCTTTACGGTAAAACTCCCGTACCAGGAATTGTATTCACCATTTGCCTGCACGATCAGCTTGCCGCCATTCTCCACTGTAACGGTTCCTGGATTCAGACACGCCTCTGCTCTCACATCCAGCGTACCCTTTATCACCAACGGTGCGCTGCATTCGATCCTGCCGCCCATGGTACCTGTCGGAGGAGCCTCGTTCTCACCCCGGATATACTCTTCCAGTGCCAACGTCACGCCGGGCGCGATGGTCAGAGTTTCATATCCGTCAATAACCAACGTCTTGCCCTTGGGGATCGTCAGATCCTCCGTCATCGTCACATTCTCGTTTACCTCAACGGTAACGGTGCTGACATGCTCCTGCGCGAACGCCGCCAGGATCGCGTCCTTATCGAACTCCGTCCTGACCTGATAGTCAAAGCTGACCTTTTCGTCCATATTGACCGTGGCGTTCTCGCCCTTGACATAGGTTCCCTTGACGGTGAAATTCGTCTCCGCCAGATCCAGCGTGCCGTTCACTGTCAGGGTGCCGTTGACGGTCAGGCTGCCGTACCGCTGGCGGAAGGTACCGCCCGCCGCAACAGTCATATCGCCGTTGACAGTCACCCAGCCGCAGCTATTGACCGTACCGTTCACCTGCAGACCGCCATTGAACGTTGCGGTGGGGTAGATGCCATCGACCATGCCGCCCTCCGGCAGCACCAGCGTACCGTTGACCACAAAGGGTACCGTGCTGCTCAGCTGCTTGCCCCGCGCCACCGTCAGAGTCTTGCCCGCCGGAAGCGTCACCGAGGGGAAGAATCTCTCCGTATTGGCCGGAGGCGCCAGCTGCAGGAAGGAAATGCCGTCCACGGTGCCGCCCACAGTCAGATCCTCCGGCAGCGTGAACTGCAGGGGCTGCCACAGCTGCGCATTGCGCACTACCACATTAAAATACTCATTCTCCGCCTTGCCGCTGACGCTGTCAAAGGCGGCCATGGCACTTTGCAGCGCACCGGGACGGGATGCCTCGGTATCCGTCAGCATTTTCACGCTGCAGATAGCGCCGGGTACGTTCTTTTTCCCCGCCAGATCGCCGCGATGCTCCACCGGAACAACCAGACTGCCGCTATTGTCGACAGTCGCATTATCGCCGATATACCATCTGTCAGCGATGGTAATGGCCTCATAGCCGTTCATCAGCTTACCGCCCGCACCGATCGTGATGGTAGACGTTGTACCGGTACCGAAGGACTTGTCCCAAAGCTGCACACTTCCGTTAACGGTGAGTGTACTCCCGTAGCGAATGCCGCCGTAGGCGTCAACAGCGCTGTCCGCTTTGACCTCCATGGAGCCTACGGTCAACGCCTCCGATGCGTAGACATACGCGCCGCTCTCCACCGTCAGCTTACCGGTCACGGTTAGTGTCCGCTCTCTGCCAAGGAACAGCTCTACCTTGGCCGGCGCGGTCAAATCACCGCTGACGGTCACATCGCCGATGATATAGGCACTATAGTGCGCACCGCTCGTGTCCGCGGCAGCCGCAGCGCCGAGCTTCTGCAGGTCAGCAGTCAGTTGCGCGCCGGTGGACGCCTCGCTGAACAGGTAATACGTAGCGCCCTCAGCGGCAACGATACTGCCGCTCACCTTGTCATAGCCTGCCTCCAGCTGGCCTTCCACCGTCAGCGTCTTGCCAGATGATACCTCCAGCCGGCCTTCACCCATATAGACGCCAAAGCCCTTGGGTATGGTCAGGTCGGAGGTGATGGTCAGCGTGGCATTGCTGTCCTCCAGCTGCGCCGCGCTCTTTGCAAAGCAGACATAGCCGTCCGGAGCGGCTGCGATCAGCTCCCGCAGACCCTGCTCACTCCAGAAATACGTATTCCCGTCCTTGTCCGTCACATAGTTAGCCGCCAGCGCCGTATCCACCAGCGTGGTGGGGATCATCACCAGCAGCATGACCGCTGCCAGCAGTGTCGCCAGAATCTTCCGGCTTTTTATCCACCATTTTCTCATCAAACAATTCTCCCCTTTGTGTTGATTCTTTCTGTCGCTCCAGGCTTCGCCCGATGCTTACTCTTCCTCCGGCAGCCGCAGCAGCTGATAAACGCCGCCGCTGGTGCCCTCCTCTCCGGCCAACACCAGCGTGTCGCCGTCCACCTTGAACCGGTAGTTGGCCGTTTCAATGGCGTCGTGCTCAAAGGTCAGCGTCACCACGCTGCCGCGGACACGGTAGGTAAATGCGTAATCCGTGCCCTGCACGCGCATGACGCCGCTCTTTTCGCCATCGAACGTGTACTCCGTGGTGCTGTCGTAGATCCACGTGCCGCGCAGCTCCTTGGGGGAACCCCGACCGCGCAGCAGCATGACTGCGGCCACCGCCAGCACGATGACCGCCGCGGCCAGCGCCGCGTAATAGACCCAGTGGCGCTGGCCACCGCTTTTTTCTGTTCGTTTGCCCATGCTCTCCATGCTCTCGTTTCAGTCGCTCTGCCGTTCAGCGCCCCGCAGGGCGAAAATCAGGCAGAATCTGGAAATTGTCAAAAAAGGGACGGTTCGGGACTGACCCGAACCGTCCCTCTGCTCAAGGTTTGGTATTGCGCGTTATTGCTTTATGCCTTGCGGCGCTTCTTGCTGACCACAGCGGTGCCCATCAGGGAGCTGACGGCCAACATCGCGTACAGCGCGATACCGGCGTCCGCCGTCCTGGGGGAGGACAGGGTGCCATCCGCCTTGATGGTGAATGTACCCGTGCTCACATGGGTCTTGTTCTCGATCTTCACCGTGTACTTGCCGGCCTTCAGGGTGGCCAGATACGCATCGGTCAGCGTCACGATGCTGCCGCTGCCATTGCTGCTGACGGTGTAGTACTTGCTGTCCAGCTTCTTGCCATTAACAGTCACCCTGTTGATGCTGTCGGCGGGCAGGTCGGTGGTGAAGGACATCCCGGAGGTGTAGGAGCTGCCGGAGCCGGAGCTGCTGGGCGTTGTCCAGCTGATGGCATATATGGCACCATCCTCCAGTTCCAGCTTCAGGCCGGCTGCCATCTTTACAACGTTTCTACTGTCGATCGTTTCGATCGTACCGTCGGCATTCAGCTTCTTTACTGTAAAATTCTTGCGGCTGTCAGCACCCTGAGCATAGGGCAACACTGTCATCGCCTTGGTCGCACTGCCGCTGGTGGTCACTTGAGCCGTAATCATCGTGCTATTGGTACCAGTGACACCCATAGCCTTTTTCACATTACCGAGAATAATCTCCTTATCAGTGGTTACTTCGCCCTTGCTGTCCTTGTTGTACTTGGTCTTGCCGGTTTCGTTCAACTTTCCTGCCACATTTTCCTTCGTTGTATCAGGAGCAGTCACTGTCGCGCCGCTGTCATCCACCACCACAGGCGCAGCAGCCTGGGCGATAGTGAATTTCACACTCGTGCTGCCGGTATAGTTGCCCTTGCCGGTGATGGTCACGTTTGCGGTACCGGCATCAATGTTGTTGGCGTATGCCACGCTATAATCCGCATCCGTCAGCACAACTGTACCGTCCTTTACGGTGACGGTCGGCGTGATGGTGCGACCAGTAAATTCTTGCTCGCCGATATTCTCCACGGTCGCCTTGTTGATGGCCTTGGGTACGATGGTGAAGTTGCGAGTTGCCGTTGCAGCAGCATAGTTCGCACTTTCCGCCACGGTCGCCTTCACTGTGTAGGTGCCCGCATTGGTGGGAACGACGTTAGTATAGGTCTCATCAGCTGCATCGGCAGCCTTATACTGATAGGTCACATTGGCATTGCCCAGATTGCCGGAGACAGTGGGGGTCTTGGCTGTATCGCCGTACGTCCAGCCGCCCAAAGACACGGACACACCAGAAAGTGCCGCCTTGGTGATGGTGAAGGTCGCGGTGCCGCTGACAACGTAGTTACCACCGGCTCTGTCACTCACGGTCACGGTGGCCGTGCCCACATTGATGTTGTCGGTGTACACCACGGTATACTCACTGGCAGGAATGACAGTCGTACCGTCCTTCACTGTCACAGAGGGCTGGAACGCTCTGCCAGTATAGGCATAGCTGGTCTGGGAAAGCGTGACTGCTGCGTTGGTGACGGTCTTGGGTGCAATAGTGAAGGATCCGGTTGCTGTTGCCGCCTTGTAGTTCGCGCTCTCCGCCACGGTCGCCTTCACTGTGTAGGTACCCGCATTGGTGGGAACCGTGCTGGTGTAGGTGCTGGCGTTATCGGCTT
>OLGY01001413.1_pt1 | contig 12414 bp, 10 predicted proteins | sample 1605951 | NCBI WGS metagenome assembly OLGY01 (sample SAMN03283280) | human gut metagenome | biome: human-associated habitat; material: feces | host: Homo sapiens | place: Peru | collected 2012
ACCTGCGACCACCTGTTCCCAAAACAGGCGCGCTACCGGGCTGCGCTACACCCCGTCTTTTTCTCTATGATAACCTCTTATCATTTAGGGCAAGTATCATTTCTGATTTGCGGCTGCAAAGGTACAACATTTTTTTTGTTTCACCAAATTTTTGGATAACTTTTTTCTAAAAAAGATTCTTTTCCCTCTGTTCGCCTGCCTTTATATACGAATATAGGGCAACTTCATACCGAAATCGCCCTATATACCTTATTATATATAATATATATGATTGCTCAATACATACTACTTGATGATGCCTTCCTCTACGAAGATCTTCTTCAAGATCTGGACAGCCTGCTCTACCTGATCCTTGGTATGAGTAGCCATGAGGGCGAAACGTACCAATGTATCCTGTGGAGCACATGCTGGAGGAATAACAGGGTTGATGAACACACCTGCATCATAAGCCATCTTGGTAACCACGAAGGTCTTCTCTGCATCGCGAACATAGAGAGGAATGATTGGACTCTCTGTCTCACCAATCTCGAAACCTTCCTCACGGAAACGCTTCAATGCATAGTGGGTAACATCCCAGAGATTCTCGAAACGCTCTGGCTCATTCTGAATGATGTGGAGTGCCTCAAGCGCTGCTGCTGTAGCTGCAGGAGTGTTGGATGCACTGAAGATGTAGGTACGGCAGTTGTGACGGAGGAAGTTGATGGTATCCTTGTCTGATGCGATGAAACCGCCGATAGATGCCAAGCTCTTTGAGAAGGTACCCATGATGAGGTCTACCTCATCGGTCAGACCGAAGTGGTCGCAAACGCCACGTCCCTGCTTGCCGAATACGCCAAGGCCATGAGCCTCGTCTACCATGATAGAGCAGTTGTACTTATGCTTGAGCTTTACGATCTCAGGCAAGTTAGCCAAATCGCCCTCCATAGAGAACACGCCATCCACAACGATGAGCTTGATAGCATCCTCAGGAAGCTTAGAGAGCACACGCTCCAGATCTTCCATATCGTTGTGCTTGTAGTGAAGCTGGGTAGCGAAAGAGAGACGGCGACCGTCTACGATGGAAGCGTGGTCGCGATCATCACAGATGATATAGTCGTTACGACCTACCACACATGCCAACACACCCTGGTTTACAGAGAAACCAGTAGAGAAGCACAATGTCTCATCCTTACCCATAAACTCAGCGAGCTCTTTCTCGAGCTGCACATGTAAATCGAGGGTACCATTGAGGAAGCGGCTTCCTGCACAGCCAGAGCCGTACTTGTCGAGCGCAGCCTTAGCTGCATCGATAACGCGCTGGTCGTTGGTTAAACCCTGATAAGCATTAGAGCCGAACATCAAAATCTTGTGACCGTCAATGTCGGTAACCTCGGTCATCTGCTTACTTGTGATTTCACGGAAATATGGATACACACCGGCAGCCATATACTTCTGTGGTTCACGATAATTCTTGTATCTTTCTTGTAATTGTCCCATTATTAATAGGTGTACTTTATTTTTCGATTTTTCTTTCTTCTTAATTTCAGGGTGCAAAGATACAAAAAAAGACTAATAAATCCGCTATTTTCCTAAGAAAGTTTATTTTTAGCGTTTTTTTTAATGATAAATCTTGCCATTTTAGGTATTTTTATTACTTTTGCAGTACAAAATCACTAAACTCTTGACACAAAAATGAAGAAAAAGATAATATTCATCATGAATCCCATTTCGGGAACAGCCAGCAAGGCTGGCATTCCGAATCTGATTGATTCAACTTTGGACAAAGAGCTTTTTGAGTACGAGATAAAATTGACTGAAAGAGCAGGACATGCATCGGAACTGGCTACAGAGGCTAAGAACAACCACGCCGACATCGTAGTGGCTGTGGGGGGAGACGGAACCGTCAATGAAGTAGCCCGTTCGCTGGTTCATTCGGACACGGCCCTGGGCATTCTGCCTTGCGGTTCGGGCAACGGATTGGCACGCCATCTTCTCCTGCCGATGAACCTGAAGAAGAGCATCGAGGTAATCAACGCATGCAAGATTCACGACCTCGACTATGGCGTCATCAACGGTCATCCATTCTTCTGCACCTGCGGCATGGGCTTCGACGCCTTCGTCAGCATGAAGTTTGCAGAGAGTGGCAAACGGGGACCTATCAGCTATGCAGAAAACATACTGAGAGAAGGACTGAAGTATGAGCCGGAGACGTATACGCTGGAAGACGAGACGGGAACCAAGCAATACAAGGCGTTCCTTATTTCCTGCGCCAACGCATCGCAATATGGCAACAATGCCTATATTGCTCCGCAGGCTTCGATGAGCGACGGACTGATAGACGTTGTCATCATGGAGCCGTTCGATGTGATTGAGGCTCCGCAGGTCAGCTTCGACATGTTCAACAAGACACTCGACAAAAACTCGAAAATCAAATCGTTCCGTTGTAAGAAGTTGCATATCACGAGAAGCCAGCCTGGCGTGATACACTATGACGGCGACCCGGTTATGACGGGAGCCGAAATAGATGTTCATCTTGAAGAAAAAGGCATCAAGATGGTAGTTAACCCATTTGCTGACAAGAGCGTACGCAAGCCAAACATGATACAGAATGGCATTGCCGAGTTCTTCAACGATCTGAATGCCGTGCGCGACGATATCCACAAGGACATCCAGCGACAGAGCAAGAAGGTAGAGGCCATCAGCAAAATGGTGCAAAGGAAACTGAACCTTTGAAATAGTGATTAATGAGTAGTGAGTAGTGATTAATTTGCCTACGGGTTGACATCATCCCTGTGCAATTACCCACTAATCACTACTAAATAATCACTACTCACTAATAATTAATCACTACTCACTAATAATTAATCACTACTAAATAATCACTATTCCAGATAAAATTCTTCCGTAATTTTCGCATACCATTCAGAGCGGTTTCCTTCAGAATCCGTCATGATTTCCGTGCACTTATCCATCATGCCCGCACGACGCTTGGAGAAGGCAACAAGATAGCGCTTGGGCTGCTTGCGCTCCACCGTCTTCACACCACACTGCCGAACAAGCGAAAGTCCTGAGCAATAGGCTTCTGAAACAAAAGACTCCAGCACATCGGCTGGCACTATCGCAGAGAACACGCCCTCATCGGAAAGCCATCGCCTGACGCCCTTCATCAGAACCGGGAACGGCAGACTGTCAGAATGCCGAGCCATCGCACGCTTACTGTCAGGATTTTTCAACCCATTCACAAAGAAAGGCGGATTGCTCACGATGGCATCAAAAAGTCCCCCGTCAGCCTTCACTGCCTCCAGCTTCGAAAAATCCTGCAAGGCGCAGCACGCTATCCCTACCCGGTCGGCAAAAGGACTGGCTGCCACATTCTCCCTAGCCTGCATGCAGGCATCCGGATCAATATCTATTCCCCAAACCTGAGCCTCAGGGAAACGCTGCGCCATCATGAGCGAGATAAGTCCCGTACCCGACCCGATGTCGAGTATACGTTGTCCACCCTCAGCCCATGCACCCAGCAGCACCCCGTCGGTGCCCACCTTCATCGCACAGCGATCCTGCTGTATTTCAAACTGTTTAAATGTAAATCCAGCCATAAATCTTCTCTCGTTATTTTTTATTTTCCAAAACTATCCATTTCAGAGATAATAACGTGCAACAGAGCCATATATTGTAAAATATCGGGAAAAAGACTGTCTTTTGTCACTCATAACAGAGATAAATCGGCTTTTATTTATTAAATAATCTATACTTCTACACGAATTCGCAAAAAAATGAGTAACTTTGCACCTTAAAAATAAGAATTCGATAAAAGAAATGAAAAGAAACGAAACTCAGATACAAATGTTTGCCGATTTCGAGGGCGATCCAAGCTCATTGCTCACAGAAAATCCGGCAGGAATCTATCCGATGCTCTGCACCAGAGAGCTCGTTGCCTTTCCTACTGTGCTCATCCCTATCGTCGTGGGGAGAGCTGCCAGCAAGAATCTGGCAGAAAAACTGGCTAACAAGCCAAATACCATCTTCTGCGTCTTCTGCCAGAAGAACAAGGATGAAGACCATCCAAAGGAAGCCGACCTGTATGATACAGGTGTCTTCGCCAAACTCGTAAAGGTAATCAACATGCCTGACGGTTCGGGCAACCAGACCATCATCATCCAGTGCCTGGGCAGATGTCACCTGGAGAAAATCGAGAAAACCACTCCATACTATAGCGCCAGCGTAACAAGTCTGCCGGAAATATGGCCAGCGGAAAACGATACCGATTTCCCAACCATCCACCAGACACTCCTGAAGGAAACTATCAGCTATATCAACGCCAACGATAATATCCCTACCGACCTGGTTTATGCCATCAACGAGATGTCGCATAGCACCATCCAGGGAAACTTCATCTGCAGCGCCATCCCTTTCAGCATCGAAGACAAGATGAAGATGCTGGAACAGGACACACTGAACGACCGTCTGCTGGAAGCCCTCAGGGCTTTGCACAAGGAATCGAAACTGCTCCACCTGCAGAACGAAATCAGCATGAAGACCCGCTATGACCTGGACGAGGAACAGAAGGAATACTTCCTGAAACAGCAGATAAGAAACATCAGAAAGGAACTGGGAGATGGAGACGGAAGACCGGAGAGAAAGGAAATCATAGAGAAAGCCAAAGGAAAGAACTGGAACGAGGCCACTCAGAAGATATTCAAGAAGGAACTTGCCAAGCTGGACACCATCCATCCGCAAAGTCCCGACTACTCCATACAGATAAGCTTCCTGCAGACCATGGTAGACCTGCCTTGGAATGAATATACCGAGGACGACCTGAGTCTGTCGCGCGCCAAGAGAATACTGAACCGTGACCACTACGGCATGGAAAAGGTGAAGGAGCGCATCCTGGAATACCTGGCTGTAAGAGCACTGAACGGCGGACAGAAGAGTCCGATACTCTGCCTCTACGGTCCTCCGGGAGTAGGAAAGACCAGTCTCGGCAAGAGCATCGCCGACGCCATGAAGCGCAAATACGTGCGCATGTCATTGGGCGGTCTGCACGACGAGGCAGAAATACGCGGTCATCGCCGCACCTATATCGGAGCCATGCCAGGACGCATCATCAAGAACATCCAGAAGGCTGGCAGCAGCAACCCTGTCTTCATCCTCGACGAGATAGACAAGGTGGGCAAGAACAACTTCCAGGGCGACCCGGCATCGGCTCTGCTCGAAGTGCTGGACCCGGAACAGAACAACGCCTTCCACGACAACTATCTGGATGCCGACTACGACCTCTCAAAGGTTCTCTTCATCGCAACAGCCAATGACTTGGGAAGCATCCCACGCCCATTGCTCGACCGTATGGAGCTGATAGAAGTGGGCGGATACATTACCGAGGAAAAGATAGAAATAGCTAAGCGCCACCTGGTACCTACGGAACTGGAGAACAACGGTCTTGACAAGCAGGAGGAGAAAATCAGCTTCAACAAGGCTGCCCTGGAATGCATCATCGAGCACTATACACGCGAAAGCGGAGTAAGACAGCTGAAGAAGCAGATCAACAAGTGCCTGAGAAAGGTGGCATACAAGATGGCATGTGACGGCAAGCTGGAGCATTCTACCATCGGCATGGACGAGGTGAAGGAACTCCTGGGCAATCCGCCATTCAACCGCGACATCTATCAGGGCAACGACTATGCCGGAGTGGTAACCGGACTGGCGTGGACCTCTGTGGGCGGCGAGATTCTCTTCATCGAGACCTCATTGAGCCGTGGCAAGGCAGGCAAGCTGACCCTTACCGGCAATCTGGGCGACGTGATGAAGGAGTCGGCAGTCATCGCCCTGGAATACATCAAGTCGCACATCGACCTGCTGGGTGTAGACTACCGCATCTTCGAGAACTGGAATCTCCACATCCACGTACCGGAAGGAGCCACTCCGAAAGACGGTCCGTCGGCAGGTATTACCATCGCCACCAGCATCGCCTCGGCCATCACCCAGCGCAAGGTTCGCAAGAACACAGCCATGACGGGCGAAATCACCCTGCGAGGAAAGGTTCTGCCAGTAGGCGGCATCAAGGAGAAGATACTTGCAGCCAAGCGCGCCGGCATCACAGACATCGTAATCTGCAAGGACAACCGCAAGGACATCGAAGAGATTCCGGCAAAATATCTCAAGGGCGTATCCTTCCACTATGTAGAAGACGTGGCCGACGTATGGGAATTTGCCCTCACCGATGAAAAGGTAAAGCACCCTATCGACTTCACCATTCCAGAAAACGACAAAAAGAATTAAAAATGAAATTTGAATTACAAGTAACAGATAAGGCTAGCGATGCACGCACCGGCATCATCACCACCGACCACGGACAGATCAAGACTCCTATCTTCATGCCAGTAGGAACGGTGGGCAGCGTGAAAGGTGTACACTTCGAGGAACTCAAAAAGCAGGTGAAGGCTCAGATCATCCTGGGCAACACCTATCACCTCTATCTGCGTCCGGGACTTGAAGTAATCAAGGCTGCAGGCGGACTGCACAAGTTTAACGGCTGGGACCGCCCTATCCTCACCGACAGCGGCGGCTTCCAGGTATTCTCGCTCACGGGCATCCGCAAGCTGAAGGAGGAAGGTTGCGAATTCCGCTCACACATCGACGGAAGCAAGCACTTCTTCACACCGGAAAACGTGATGGATACGGAGCGCATCATCGGTGCCGACATCATGATGGCTTTCGACGAATGCCCTCCGGGACAGAGCGACTTCCAGTATGCCAAGAAGAGTCTTGAACTGACCCAGCGCTGGCTGGACCGCTGCCTGAAGCGCTTCAACGAGACCGAACCGCTCTACGGTTACCATCAGAGCCTCTTCCCTATCGTACAGGGCTGCACCTTCCCGGAACTCCGCCGCGAGGCAGCCAAGTTTATCGCTGACAAGGGAGCAGACGGCAACGCCATCGGAGGTCTGGCTGTAGGCGAGCCTACCGAGGTGATGTATGAGATGATAGAAGTGGTGAACGAAATCCTGCCAAAGGACAAGCCACGTTACCTGATGGGCGTGGGTACCCCTCAGAACATCCTGGAAGCCATCGAACGAGGCGTAGACATGTTCGACTGCGTGATGCCAACCCGCAACGGTAGAAATGCAATGCTCTTCACCTACAACGGCACCATGAACATGCGCAACAAAAAATGGGAGATGGACTTCAGCCCTGTGGATCCGGACGGATGTGAAATCGACCAGATTACCAGCAAGGCATACCTGCACCACCTCTTCAAGGCACAGGAACTCCTAGCGATGCAAATAGCCAGCATCCACAACCTCTCTTTCTATCTGCGACTCGTTACCGATGCGCGCCAGCATATAGAGCAGGGCGACTTCGTACAGTGGAAGCGATCTGTCATCGACCAGTTGGGAAGAAGAATTTAAATTACTGAAGTTAGGAGTAAGAACTCTCAGGAGCATGGAGCCCCCGATGGCTCCTACTCCCGGAAAATACTGATTTATGAAAGATTTTAAATACATCAGAAAACATCGCAGAAGATTAAAGTTCGGCAGAACCATGGCCCACCGATTCGGATGGCTCACCGCTGCCCTCAGATGGCTGGGCAGAAAATTCAGCTGGATGGGAAAGGTGATGAAATGGATTGGCCATAAACTGCGATTCCTCAAGGTGCTCAAGTATCTCAACCCACTGAGATATATCAAACGATTGGACTGGTATATCATCAAGAAGTTCGTGGGTTACTACTTCTTCTCGATAGCGCTCATCATTACCATTGCCATCGTGTTCGACTTCAACGACAACCTGCAGAAGTTTACCGAGTATCATGCACCGGCACGAGCCATCATCTTTGATTACTATGCCAACTTCGTGCCATACTTCGCCAACCTCTTCAGTGCGCTGTTTGTGTTCGTAGCGGTCATCATGTTCACCTCCAAGCTGGCAGGCAATTCCGAGATTATCGCCATGCTGGCATCGGGAGTATCGTTCAAGCGCCTGCTTCGCCCGTACATGATAACCTGCATATTTCTCTCGGCACTCTCCTACACGCTCTCAGCCTATGTGATTCCGCACGGAACGGTCATCCGACAGAACTTTGAGACGATGTACAAGAACAAGAAGAAGAATACCTCTGCCGAGAACGTGCAGCTGCAGGTGGACCGAGGCGTGATAGCCTACATCCAGCATTACGACAACAACTCGAAGAAGGGCTACGGATTCTGTCTGGACAAGTTCCAGGAAAAGAAACTGGTGAGCCACCTGACGGCATCAGAAATACAGTATGATACCATCAGCGACTCCAAATACCACTGGAAGCTAACCAACTGGAAGGTACGCCGACTGCATGGCATGAAAGAGAAGATTACGAGCGGAATGAAAAAAGACACGCTCATCACCATGGAGCCAACCGACCTGGTATACTCCAAGGGACAGCAGGAAACCTTTACCAGTCCGGAGCTGAAGGATTACATCTCCAAGCAGATCAACCGCGGTTCGGGCAATGTGGTACAGTACAAGGTGGAGTATCATAAGCGCATCGCCTCCTCCTTCGCCTCATTCATCCTCACCATCATCGGCGTGTCGCTCTCCTCACGCAAGCGCAAGGGCGGCATGGGTAAGGCTCTGGGACTGGGTCTGGCATTGAGTTTCGGCTATATCATGCTGCAGACCGTCTGCGCCACCTTCGCCATCCAGGCAAACTTCCCGCCAATGCTGGCGGCATGGTTGCCTAACATCATTTACGCCTTCGTGGCATACTTCTGCTACCGCAAGGCACCGAGGTAATAAACATTGAAAAAAGAAAGAAAATGTATTTCGACGAATTAGATTTAAACGACAACGTGCTCGACGCATTATACGATATGCGATTCGACACATGCACCCCAGTACAGGAAAAATGTATACCAGAGATATTGGAAGGTCATGATGTGCTCGGCGTAGCCCAGACCGGAACCGGAAAGACAGCTGCCTATCTGCTGCCGGTATTGAGCAAGCTGGATGATGGTGGCTATCCTAAGGATGCCATCAACTGCGTCATCATGTCGCCTACCCGTGAGCTCGCCCAGCAGATTGACCAGGCAATGCAGGGCTTCGGCTATTATCTGCAGGACGTGAGCAGCGTGGCTGTATACGGTGGAAACGACGGCAACCGCTACGACCAGGAGCTGAAGAGTCTCCGCATGGGTGCCGATGTAGTCATCGCTACACCAGGACGTCTCATCACCCACATCTCGCTGGGCAACGTAGACCTCAGCAAGGTAAGCTTCTTCATCCTCGACGAGGCCGACCGCATGCTCGACATGGGTTTCTCCGAGGATATCAATACCATCGCTTCCAAGCTGCCTAAGACCTGCCAGACCATCATGTTCTCGGCTACCATGCCAGAGAAGATTGAGGAATTGGCAAAGTCGCTGCTCAAGGATCCGGTAGAGATCAAGCTCGCTGTGAGCAAGCCTGCAGAGAAAATCAAGCAGGAAGCTTATGTATGCTACGAAACCCAGAAGATGACCATCATCAAGGATATCTTCAAGGCTGGCGACATGAAGCGTGTCATCATATTCAGCGGCAGCAAGATGAAGGTGAAGCAGCTGGCTGCTGCCCTCCAGCAGACCGGTATCAACTGCGGCGCCATGCACTCAGACCTGGAGCAGGCTGAGCGTGATGATGTGATGTTCAAGTTCAAGAGCGGTCAGTATGACGTGCTCGTGGCTACAGACATCGTGGCTCGTGGTATCGACATCGACGACATCGAGATGGTTATCAATTATGACGTGCCTCACGATACAGAAGATTACGTTCACCGCATCGGTCGTACAGCCCGTGCCAACCGCGACGGTAGAGCCATCACCTTCGTCAACGAAGAGGACATGTTCTGGTTCCAGCAGATTGAGAAGTTCCTGGAGAAGGTGGTAGAGAAGATGCCGCTTCCAGAGGGATGCGGCGAAGGTCCTGAATATATCAAGCTGAACAAGCCTAGCAAGAAAGGCGGACGTGGAGGCAAGGGCGGAAACGGACGCAAGGGCAATGGTCGTGGCGGAAACGAAAACGGCGAAAAGACCAAGGCTAAAAACAGACGCCAGAAAGACCGTGAGCAGACTGCTCATAAGCATAAGCCAAACAACCCTAACAACCGACAGGAGAAAGCTCCTAAGGAAGGAAAGGTACAGAACGGTGAGGCTCAGCAGAACGGTCAGAACAATCAGCAGAACGGTCAGAACGGACAGCAGAAGAAGAACGCTCAGAACGGACAGCAGAAGCAGGGCAACAAGAAGCCTCAGCAGAACAAGCCATATCCACAAAACCAGGAAGGCGAACAGGCAAGAAGCAACGACAATCCAAACAACAAGCGTCGCAACAACAACAAACGCCGCAATGGTAACAATGGTAACAGCGCTAACAATGCAGAGAATGCAAACCCTCAGCAGCGCCCTGGTACAGAAAACAATGTACGCCCAGGAAGCAACGGCCGTGGCAGAGGCGTAGCTCAGAAGAAGCAGAATCCAAACAACCAGCAGAAGCAGAATGCAGCTCCACAGAAACCGGGGGCAGCTCCTCAGCAGAAGCCAGTCTCAGCTCAGAAAAAGGGCGACAAGCAGGGTTCACGCAAGTATGAGCCAGTGGTAAATCCACAGAAGAAAGAAAACGTGGTAAAGAAAATCTTCAACAAGATTTTCGGATTCAAGAAGTAATATAACAAGTCGCAAAAAGGCAAAAGCATTCAAACCCTGATTGCTTTTGCCTTTTACGTTTTCCTTTCGACCGATAACCGTTAGTTCTGTCATCAATAGTGTTAAAAATCATAAGAATCACATCGGTTCGCATTATTTTTATTATCTTTGCATTTCAACAAGACATATATAAATAAATATAGAATTATGAATGTAGGAGATAGAATACCAGAGATTCTTGGCATTGACCAGGACGGACGTGAGATCAAGGCAAGCGACTATCGTGGTCGCAAGATAGTACTCTACAGTTATCCGAAGGCTAACACCAGCGGATGCACTGCCGAGGCCTGCTCCCTGCAGGCTCATAAGGAGGAACTGGCAGCAGCCGGTTACGAGATTATCGGCGTGAGCAAGGACAAGCAGGCTCTGCAGAAGAAGTTTGCAGAAGCCAAGGGCCTGCAGTTCCCTCTTATTGCCGATACAGAGACCACCCTTTTGCAGGAACTCGGCTGCTGGGGCGAGAAGGTAACCTGCGGCAGAAAGACCATCGGCATCCTCCGCACCACTTATCTCGTCAACGAAGAAGGCATCATTGAGAAGATTTTCACTCCAAAGGAGATCAAGACTAAGATTCATGCAGAGCAGATTCTGGATTACATCCATCAATAAGCCTACAACAGAATGGACAATATTGTCATCGAACTTTTTCTGTTGAGCATCGGAGCCAGTTTTGTACAACGCACCACTGGCTTCGGTTTTGGCATCTTCATCATGACGATGCTCCCCTCCATCATGCCCTCTTATGGTGAGGCAACAACCCTCTCAGGCATCCTGGCGATGACCACCTCCCTGATCATCGTCATTCAGAAATACAAGTACATCACCTGGAGGCGACTGCTGCCCATTCTGTTCACCTTTATCATCATCTCCATCGGAGCCATCTTTGTGCTCAAGCGGATGGAATATCACATACTGAACATATTGCTCGGTATTACGCTGATCATCGTGAGCATCTACTTCGCCTTCTTCAGCAAGCGCATCAAGGTGAAGACTACGCTGCCCGTGCAGGTTACGGCAGGAACGCTGAGCGGACTGATGGGAGGATTCTTCGGTATGCAGGGACCACCAGCCGTACTCTATTTCGTCAGTTCAGAACCCGACAAGGATCGCTATCTGGCGATGACACAGACCTATTTCCTGGCAGGCAATCTGATAATGACACTGGCAAGAGCCTACAACGGTTTCTTCACCACCACGGTCTCCATAGGTTATGTGTATGGAATAGCCGGAGTCTTCATTGGCAACCTGATAGGCTCCTGGGTGTTCAGGCACCTCAGCGGCTCCCTGCTCAAATACATCATCTATGCCTATATCGGAATCAGCGGATTAACCTTCCTTCTAGGGGCGTAATCCACTGTAAAACAAGCCATTCCATCCAATAGACATAAAAACATTGATAAAAAACATAAGATTATGACAAACAAGGAATTGACACTCGCCACTCTGATGAGGGCGATGATTAAGTATGATGGCGGCGATGCGCCACGCATCCAGCATTTCGTAAAGGTACACGACTTTGCCCGTATGATTGCGATAGCAGAGGGAATGAACGAGAAAGACCTCTTCGTGCTCGAAGCTGCAGCCATTCTTCACGATGTAGGCATTCACGTTTCAGAAGCCAGATACGGCAACTGCGATGGCAAGCACCAGGAAGAACTGGGTCCTGATGAGGCAAAAAAAGTACTGTCAGAAGTAGATGGATTCACAGCCGCACAGATAGAAA
>OLGY01001414.1_pt1 | contig 12412 bp, 9 predicted proteins | sample 1605951 | NCBI WGS metagenome assembly OLGY01 (sample SAMN03283280) | human gut metagenome | biome: human-associated habitat; material: feces | host: Homo sapiens | place: Peru | collected 2012
TGCTCATGGAGCGCGGCATGATCGTAAAGGAGCACTACGGCAAGATCTATATGACCGACCGGGGCATCTGGGTGGCCAAACAGGTGCATGCGGAGATGGAAAGCATTCTGGAGCATTTTCCGCCGGTGAGCCAACCCCTGACCGAGGAGGAAAAGACCGCTGCGGCCCTGGCCATGACCAGCGCCCTGCCGGACCGCATTTTTACCGGCGAATACGACCGTCTGTTCGGCGCTGACGCCGACCGGACAGAAAGGGAGAAGAATCCGTGATCAACAAAAAACTGCTCTCCTTTGACCGCGGGGCCCTGCGCTTTGTGGGGGCCAACGTGGCGTTCCAGTGGCTGAGTATGCTGTGCAACGTGATCTTTGTGCGGGCCATCGCCCGGCTGGTGGGGGCGGCCTTTGCGGGCATGCTCACCACCGGGGTACTGTGGCAGAACCTTCTGCTGTGTCTGGGCACGGTGCCGTTCCGGTTTGTGTTCACCCTGCTGGCATCCGGCATGAGCGACCAGGCTTCCAAGAACGTCAAGCGCACCCTGCGCAGCAACATTTACGACAAGCTGACCCGTCTGGGCCCCAATTACACCGAGACCGCCGCCACCAGCGAGGTGGTCATGCTGGCCAGTGAAGGCGTGGAACAGATCGACACCTACTTTGCCAAGTACCTGCCCCAGCTGGTATACAGCCTGCTGGCCCCGGTCACCCTGTTCGTGCTGCTGGTGGGAGTGCACGCACGGTCGGCCATCATCCTGCTGTGCTGTGTGCCGCTCATCCCCATGTCCATCGTGGCGGTGCAGAAATTTGCCAAAAAGCTGCTGGCAAAATACTGGGGCGAGTACACCACCCTGGGCGACAGCTTTCTGGAAAACATCCAGGGCCTGACCACCCTGAAGATCTATCAGGCCGATGGCTGGAAGCATGAGCAGATGAACGCCCAGGCCGAGCGCTTCCGCAAGATCACCATGAAGGTGCTGACCATGCAGCTGAATTCGGTGACCCTGATGGACCTGATGGCCTACGGCGGGGCCGGGCTGGGCATCATCAGTGCGGTGTCCGCCTTTGCCAAGGGTCAGCTGAGCCTGACGGCCACGTTGACCATCGTGCTGCTGGCGGCAGATTTCTTCCTGCCGCTGCGGCTGCTGGGCAGCTATTTCCACATTGCCATGAACGGTGCTGCCTCGGCAGAAAAAATCTTCAAACTGCTGGCAGCAGAGGAATCCGCCGATGGCGAACAGACTGTACCGGAACAGGCTGCCCTGCAGCTGGAGCACGTTACCTTTGGGTACGAGAAGGACCGAACCATTCTGCAGGACGTGTCCCTGACCATCCCGCAGGGCAGCTTTGTCTCGCTGGTGGGTGAGTCCGGCTGCGGCAAGAGCACCATTGCGGCGCTGCTGTCCGGCAGCCGCACCGGTTACACCGGCAGCGTGACGCTGGGCGGTGTGCCGGTGGAACAGCTGCAGCGTGCCCAGCGCCTGCGTGCCCTGACGCTGGTGCCCCACAATGCCACCATTTTCAAGGGCACGGTGGAAGCAAACCTGCGCATGGCAAAGCCCGATGCTACCGAGGCCGAGCTTTGGGCCGCGCTGGAACAGGTGAACCTGGCCGACTTCTGCCGCAGCCAGGACGGCCTGCAGACGGCCCTGCATGAGGGCGGCAGCAACCTGTCCGGCGGCCAGCGGCAGCGCCTTGCCATGGCCCGCGCCCTGCTGCACGACACCCCCATTTATCTGTTTGACGAAGCCACTTCCAACGTGGACGCCGAGAGTGAAAACGACATCATGGCAGCCATCCGGAGCCTGGCGGGCCGCAAAACGGTGATCCTGATCTCTCACCGGCTGGCCAACGTGGTGGACAGCGACTGCATCTATGTGCTGGACAAGGGCCGCATCGCAGAGCGGGGCACCCACGCGGAACTGCTGAAAAAGCAGGGCGCCTACAGCCGTCTGTACACGGCCCAGAAGCAGCTGGAAACGCTGGAAAAGGAGGATGCCTGATATGAACGAACCCAAGCATCGCAGCCCCTTTGTCCTTGTGGGCCGCCTCATCGTGCTGGTCAAGCCTATGCTGCCCATCATGCTGGCGGCCATCGTTATGGGCGTGGCGGGGCACTTCTGCGCCACCTTCATTACCATTTTCGGCGGCTTTGGCATCCTGCGGGCGCTGGGGCTGGCCAGCCCGCTGCGCTCGGTGGGCGTTGCCTTTGCCTGCATTCTGGTATTTGCCCTGCTGCGCGGCATCCTGCGCTATGCAGAGCAGGCTTCCAACCACTATATCGCTTTCAAGCTGCTGGCCCTCATCCGGGATCAGGTGTTCGGCGCGCTGCGCCGCTTGACCCCGGCCAAGCTGGAGGGCCGTGACCGCGGCGACCTGATCTCCCTGATCACCGCCGACATTGAGGCACTGGAAGTGTTCTATGCCCACACCATCTCGCCCATCTGCATCGCCTGCATCTGTGTGATCGGCATGACCGGTTTTGTGGCCAGTTACCACATCCTGCCCGCGCTGATGCTGCTGGCCGGGTACCTGCTGGTGGGCGTGGCCCTGCCGGTGTGGAGCGCAAAGCGCGGCGACAAGGTGGCCCGGGAGTACCGGCAGGCCCTGGCCGACACCAACAGCTATGTGCTGGAGAGCCTGCGCGGCCTGCGTGATACGCTGCAGTATCAGGACACCGCCGCCCGTGCGGCCGGCATCACGGCCCACAGCGAGACACTGGGCGAGAAGCAGAAGGCCCTGAAATACCGCGAGGGCCTGACCGTGGCCATCACCAACACCCTGATCTTGTTCACGGTCATCGCGGTGCTGGGAGTGAGCCTGCAGCTGTACCGGAACGGGCGGATGGGCGTGGAAGGGGTGCTCATCTGCACCCTGTCGGCTCTGAGCTCCTTTGGCCCGGTGGTGGCACTGGCCAACCTCGGTGCCAGCCTGACCCAGGTGTTTGCCAGCGCCGACCGTGTGCTGGACCTGCTGGACGAAAAGCCTGTGACCGCCGACGTGACCGACGGTGCCCACACGGCCTTTGCGGGGGCGCAGGCGGAGCATGTGAGCTTCTCCTATGCGGACGAAGAGGTGCTGCACGACCTGAGCCTGACCATCCCGGAAAAGAAGATCGTGGGCATCACCGGCCGTTCCGGCAGCGGCAAATCCACCTTCCTGCGGCTGCTCATGCGTTTCTGGGATGTGAACACCGGCACCATCCGCTTTGGCGAGGAGGACATCCGCCGGGTGAACACGGCCACTTTGCGGGCACAGGAGAGCCTTGTGACCCAGGAGACGGAGCTGTTCAACGACACCATCGAGAACAACATCCGCATCGCCAAGCGGGATGCCACCCGCGAAGAAGTGGAAGCGGCCTGCAAAAAGGCTGCGCTGGACGGCTTTATCCGCAGCCTGCCCAAGGGGTATGACACCCCCGTGGGTGAGCTGGGTGGGGCCTTGTCCGGCGGCGAGCGGCAGCGCATCGGTGTGGCGCGGGCATTCCTGCACGATGCACCCTTCCTGCTGCTGGACGAGCCTACCTCCAACCTTGACAGCCTGAACGAGGGCGTGATCCTCAAGGCGGTGCGGGCCGAGTGCCGGGACAAGACGGTGCTGCTGGTTTCCCACCGAAAGTCCACCATGGCTGCCGCCGATGTGACCTACTCGGTAGAAAGCGGCCGACTGAGCTGAGAAAATAACTGCAACCCCCAAAAAAGGGCCTGTCTCACAAGAGACAGGCCCTTTTATGCTGCATGTTTATGGATCAGTAATTGACGGCTTTGAGGATCTGGCGGCCAATGTACTTGTGGCCGGAAACGGTGGGGTGGCCGTCGTTGGCGGTGCGGGTATAGGGGATGGGCACATAGGTCACATCATACTGGGCGGCCAGCTTGGCTGCGGCGGTGTTCAGCCGACGGAAGTGGCGGCTCCAGGAGGGCATCAGGGGCACCGGGTTATTGTAGCTCAGTATCATGATCTGGGCCTCCGGGTTCAGCTCACGCAGGTCCTTCATCACACGCTCCAGCTGGGTCACAGTGTCGGCGTAGGTGGAGGTGCAGATCTGGCCCATGCCGGTGGTCAGCAGATACATCACGGCACGGAACTCCGAGGGGGTCAGGGTCAGCTGCTTCAGGCAGTCCATAAAGTAGTCGATGTTGTCCGGGGTCAGGTTGCGGAACATTCCGGTGACCATGCTGTTGGCCAGCTTTTCACTTTTCCAGTTGGTAGCCTCGCCCAGGGCCACGATGGTACGGATCAGGGCGTCGTTGGCACCGATCTGCAAGGTGATGAGGTCCGCTTTCTGGATATATTCCTTCAGCTCCGGCACTGAGGTATACTGCACGCCGGAATACTGGTTCATGGCGGGCATGGCACCGGTCTCGATCAGGTCGGCTAGGTCGTTGGTCATCACGGCGGGCAGGCCCAGGTTGATGGCGTGGTCACGATCCAGGCCCAGTTGGTCGGCTACATAGCCCACAAAGCACCGGCCATCGTAGCCTTTGTAATTGCCGGACATATCGAAGCCGTTCTGGACCAGCTTGTACTGCAGGCCGCTCAGGCCCACACCGGCAGTCACGCTGTCACCGATGGCGACATAGGTGTACTCTTTTTTGGCGGTGGGCTCTGCAACAGGCGCCACAGCATCGTCTTCGGTAAGAGCTTCCGGCTCCACTTCCTGCACGGCGGTTTCCGGCTCAGCAGTCTCTTCGGTGGTGGGGTTCTCTGCAAAGGCAGGAACGGCCAGCGACAGCAGCAGCGCGGCCGACAGCAGCAGGCTTGCAATGCGTTTTATTTTCATGGTCATCATTCCCTCTTTCCCCGCAACATCTCAAGGCTGCGGAACTGCTTCCATGATAAGGAAATGAAGGGGAAATGTCAATTGACAAAACGTGGAAAATCGCAGGAAAAAGTTGTCAAAATAGAAGCTTTTGAAGCTGAATGCCGGAAATAAACGCAGGAAAGCAAAAAAGACCCTGCCGGACAGGCAGGGCCTTGAAAAAACGAAACGTTTACTTGCGGACGGCCTTCAGGATCTGGCGAGCGATGTACTTGTGACCGCACACCGTGGGGTGACCGTCGTTGGCAATGGAGGTATAGGGGATGGATACATAGTCTGCGCCGTACTGCTGGGCCAGAGCCTTGACGGAGCGGTTCAGCAGGCGGAAGTGTCTGCCGTAGGTGGGCAGGAAGGGCAGGGGGTTGTAGTACCCCACCAGAATGATCTGGGCGTCAGGGTTCAGGGCTCTCAGCTCCTGGAGGATCTGTTCCACGTTGGCCACAGTCTGGCCCCGGGTCTGGTCACAGATCTCCTCCATGCCGGAATCCAGCAGCTTCAGGGCAGCCTTCAGCTCTTCCGGGGTCAGGTCCAGGTTTTCCAGGCCCTTTTTCAGGGTCTGGAGGGTCTGGAGATTCAGCTCCCGCATGGTGCCCGTCAGCAGGGGAATCAGCAGTTTGGTGGCCTTGCCGTTGGTGGCTCTGCCCATGGCCCCCATGAGCTGCAGCACAGTGTCGTTGGAGCCGATGAGCAGGGTGATCAGATCGGCGTCTGCCAGTTCCTGCCGCAGGGTAGGCAGGTCGTAGTAGGCGGCACCGGAGGCGGTGGAGCCGGTCCTGACCAGGTCCAGGATGTTGCTGCTCATGGCAGCAGGCATCCCGTAGTTCACGGCATGGTCCCGGTCCAGGCCCAGGGCGTCGGCCACCCGGGCCACATAGCAGTCTTTGGAGTAATCATGGTAGTTTTCCTGCACGTCATAGCTCTTGGCGGTGCTGGAAAAGTGGGTGTCCTTCAGGCCCACGCCGGTGGTGATGCTGTCGCCCAGGGCCACATAGGTATAAGCGTGCTCGTCCTCCGCAAAGGCGGGCACAGCCAGCAGCACCAGCATGGCGGCTGCCAGCAACAGGCTGAGAATGCGTTTGTTCATAATGCTCCTCCTTTTTTGACCAATGGGATTTTCTTCTATCATAAAAAGAGAACCGGGCAATGTCAAGGCACGTTTTTCAAAAAATGTCGGATAAATCAAAAACGGCCGTGCACAGGGCACGACCGTAACAGGCAGAGCTTAATAATCCCGGGGGCTGATCTCTTCTTCCAGCTTGCGGTAATCGATCTTACCCACAGGGGTCAGGGGCATCTCACTGATAAACTTGTAGGCCACCGGCTGCACATACTCCGGCAGTTCCTCCACACAGAGCTGCCGCAGCTCCCGCAGGATCTGACGCTTTTTGTCAACGGCAGCAGGGTCCAGCACCACGAACACAAAGGGCAGGCGGCCCTGGGCGTGGTCCTTGGCTACGCAGCCCACCACAGAGCACTGCCGCACGGCAGGGTGATGGCTGATGGCGTTCTCGATCATGGAGGGGAACACCTTGAAGCCGTCGGGGCGGATGATCAGCCGCTTGATCCGAGAGCCCACGAACACAAAGCCGTCCTCGTCGATGTAGCCCACGTCTCCGGTGTGCACCCAGGTGCGGCCGTCCGGGTGGACCTGCTTGACGGCAGCTGTCTCCTCCGGCTTGTGATAGTAGCCCTTCATGATGGACTCGCTGCAGATGCAGATCTCGCCCTGCTCCCCAATGGGCAGCTCCTTGGTGGTGCCCGGCTCAAACACAGAGACGATGGTGTCCACCAGGGGGATGCCGGCACTGCCGGGCTTGGTGATGGGGCCGGCGGCGGCAGTGGCAGCAGAGGAGACCTCGGTCATGCCATAGCCCTTGGCCATGGGGAACTCCACGTTGTGGGCAGCCAGGAACTCGTTGACATTCTCCTCAGCACCCACCGAGATGGCGTCGCCGCCGGCGGCGTACATCCGGATAAAGGACAGGTCCTTGTTTTTCAGCCGGGGGTCGGTGGCCAGCTGCTGATAATGGGTGGGCACACCGAACATGTGCTGAGGCTTATACTTCAGCACCAGACTGCCCAGCTTGGAGACGTCCGCATTGGGGACGATGACCACCTTGATGCCCAGGGTCAGGGGCAGATGGATGCCGCAGGCAAAGCCATAGGCAATAAAGGGGGGCATGATGTTCATAAGAGTCTGGCCCCGGTGGCACAGGAACTCGTAGGTCTTGAACTGCTTGGCAATGGCGTTGAAGTTCCGGTCCGTGAGCATCACGCCCTTGGGGGAACCGGTGGTGCCGCCGGTGTGGACCACGACGCAGGCATGGTCCATGGGGTCTACCGGGTCTGCTGCAGTGCTCTGGCCCTGGCCCCCGGCAATAAAGTCCTTCCAGTGGATGACGTTGGAGGAGTAGTGGTTCTTGTCCGGGTTCTTCAGCTTATAACCTATGGCCATGGGCAGGGACAAGGAGTCGGCAGGGGACACCACCAGGATGCGCTCCACATGGGTGCGCTTGGCAGCCTGGACACAGCGGTCGTAGGTCACGTTCAGGCAGATCAGCAGGTGAGAGTCCACCTCAGTGATGTAGTCGTGGATGCCCTCCACGCTGTACCGGGGGTCCACCAGGTTCAAGGTGGCACCGATCAGGTCCGCAGCGTAAAAGGCGTAGATGATCTCTGGGGTCATGATGCTGACCACCGTGGCAATGTCGCCCTTCTTCAGGCCAATGGCACGGAAAGCGGCAGCGGTCTTTTTGATATTGACAAAAAGGTCGGCATAGGTGATCTTGCGGCCAAAGTACTCCAGAGCAGGCTCGTTCAGGTGCTGTTTGTTCTGCTGGTACAGGTACTCAAAGGTGGTGCAGTCCGGCAGGGGCTGGCCGATGTAACTGGCGTCGTAGTACTTCAGCCAGGGCTTTGCGACGGATGCGTAAACTGCCTCATGTGCTGTAGTTGACATAGGATCAAACCCTTTCTCTTATGATTCGTTCTTCTTCTTTTTTATACTTTCTCCAGGCCCGGCAGACCAAAGCTCCGGGCCAAGGGTCAAACAGGCCAGGGCACACAGCCCTGCCTGTATTGTAGTGGACAACAGTTGGAAAGTCAATGAACAAACTGTGAGAAGTGAAAAAGAGACAAAACACCGATGGTTTTGTCTCTTGAAATCTGGAAGAAAGTTGTTTTTTGCGGCAAAGAAACTTACTTGTTGCCCAGCCAGGCCTCTGCCTCGGCAGTGCTGCACAGCACCCAATGCTGGGGCCGCAGCTCCCGCCACTGGGGCGCTTCGGTGGAATAATCGTGCATGGCGGGGTCGTACACCAACAGCTTTTTATTGCGCTCCCGGCGGGGGTCCGGCATGGGGATGGCGGACAGCAGGCTGCGGGTGTAGGGATGGATGGCGTGGGCCACCAGCTCCTCCGCGTCGGCCAGTTCCACGATGCTGCCCTTGTGGATGACTGCAATGCGGTCCGAAATGTAGCGCATCACCGAGAGATCATGGGCGATGAACAGGTAGGTGATGCCGCGCTCCTTCTGCAGGCGGCGCAGCAGGTTGAGCACCTGGGCGCGGATGGACATGTCCAGAGCGCTGATGGGCTCATCGGCCACGATGAATTCCGGCTCCACGATCAGCGCACGGGCAATGCCGATGCGCTGCCGCTGGCCGCCGGAAAATTCGTGGGGAAAGCGGGAAGCAAACTCCGGCAGCAGGCCCACGTCCAGCAAAGCCTGCCGCACTTTTTCTTCCCGCTGGGCGGCGGAGAGGTCAGGCCGCACGTTCTGCAGGCCCTCGCCCACGATGTAGCTCACCTTGGCGCGCTCGTTCAGCGAGGACTGCGGGTCCTGAAAGATCATCTGGATCTCACGGGTGATCTGCTTGTCCAGCGCACGCGGGATTTTGCCGTTGATCTTCTGGCCCTTGTACAGGATCTCACCGCCAGAGGTGGGCAGAATGCGCAGGATGGCCCGGCCGATGGTGGTCTTGCCGGAGCCGGACTCGCCCACCAGACCAAAGGTCTCGCCCTTGTAGATCTGGAAATTGGCGTTCTGTACGGCGGCAAAGGCCTTGCGGCCGGAGCCGTAGGTCACATTCAGGTCCTTCACTTCCAGAAGGACTTCTTTTTCCTCGGCCATCTTACAAGCCCTCCTTTTGCAGTTTTTTCACCGCAGCAGGCGGCTCGATGTGGGGTGCCCGGGGGTCCAGCAGCCAGGTCTTGGCCTTGTGGGTGGGCGAAACTTCAAAGTACGGCGGGCGCTTGACATAGTCGATCTTCAGTGCCTGCGGGTTGCGGGGCGCAAAGGCGTCGCCGCGGATCTCGGCAAAGAGGTTGGGCGGGGTGCCCACGATGTTGAACAGGTCCTCGCCTTTTATGCCCATCTGGGGCATGCTGGACAGCAGAGCCCAGGTGTAGGGGTGGCGGGGGTCATAGTAGATCTCGTCGGCGGTGCCGATCTCTACGATGTCGCCGGCGTACATCACGGCCACCCGGTCGGCAATGTTGGCCACGACGCCCAGGTCGTGGGTGATCATGACGATGGTCAGGTGGTACTTGGCCCGCAGCTCCTTGAGCAGCTGCAAAATCTGAGCCTGAATGGTCACATCCAGCGCGGTGGTGGGCTCGTCACAGATCAGGATCTTCGGGCTGCAGGCCACCGCAATGGCGATCACCACGCGCTGACGCATGCCGCCGGAGAACTCGTGGGGGTACTGCTTAAAACGCACTTCCGGGTCAGAGATGCCCACGTCCCGCAGATACTCCAGCGTTTTGGCCCTGGCCTCGGTGCCCTTCAGGCCCTGGTGCAGGGTCACGGCCTCCAAAATCTGGTCGCCGATGGTTTTCAGCGGGTTCAGGCTGGTCATGGGGTCCTGCATGATCATGGCAATTTCGCGGCCCCGGATGCGCAGCCAGTCCTTCCCGGTTTTCAGGCCGGACAGGCGCACCGGCTCTGCGCCGGGGGTAGGGTAGTAGTCGATGGTGCCGCCGGTGATGGAGCCATTGGTGTCCAACAGGCCCATGAAACTCTTGGTGAACACGCTCTTGCCGGAGCCGGACTCGCCCACGACGGCCAGCACTTCGCCCCGGTACAGGTCCAGGTCGATGCCGCGGATGGCGTGCAGCACCCGGCCGCGCAGGTTGAACCGGATATCCAGCCCCCGCACCGAGAGGATGCAGTCATTTTCGTTCATCATGCATTCCTCCTTACTGCAGGTGGTTCTTCGGGTCGGCGGCGTCCGAGAACGCGTTGCCGATCAGATAGAACGCAATGGTGACAAAGCTCAGAATCAGGGTGGGGTAGAGCAGCTGGTAGCGCAGACCGGCCTGCATCATCACCTTGCGGCCGTCGTTGACCAGATTGCCCAGCGAGGGCGTCTCCACCGAGAGGCCCAGGCCGATGTAGGTGATGAACACCTCGTTGCCGATGGCTTCCGGAATGGTGAGGGCCATGCGCAGCATGATCACCGACACCAGATACGGCAGCAGGTTGCGCAGCACGATGCGCACCGTGGGGGTGCCGATGCAGCGGGAGGCAACGTTGTAGTCACGGTCACGGATGATGAGGATCTGATTGCGGATGAACCGCGCCATCTCGATCCAGCCCTTGATGGACATGCCCAGGATCATGGTCCAGATGCTGGGGGAGGCCACATAGGAGATGAGGATCAGCACAATGGCGGTGGGGATGTTATCAAAGATGTTGTACAGCTCCGTGAACAGAAAATCCAGCCCGCGCACATAGCCCCACAGCACACCGGCAGTGATGCCCACCACGGCTTCGATGAGAGCCACGAAAAAGGCAATGGTCAGGCTGGTGCGGGCACCGGCCCAGATGCGGGCCCACAGGTCCTGCCCGATGGAGTTGGAACCCCAGATAAAGCCGTCCTGCCCGGGAGCGATGTTGCGGTACTGGATGCCGGTGACTTGGTCCACGGCGCAGAGGTTGGGGTCTGCCTGCCCCGGCAGATAAGGCTGGAGAAAGGCAAAGGCCACCACGGCCACCAGCGCGATGAGCAGGGCCACGGCTGCCTTGTTCTTGAAGAAAGCACGGAAGGTGCTGCCCCAGTAGCTGTAGTTGGAGCTGGCCGTGGCCTCGGCCTGCTCGGCGTGGAACCCGGCGGGGGTGAACAGTTCGTCCTCCAGCAGGTCTGCCCAGGCAGCAGGGCCTTCCTTCTGCAGGGTGTTGAGCTGGTTTTCCAGCTTTTTGGATTTTTCCCGTTTCAGGAACGAAAGCATCAGCGGCCACCTTCTTTCTTGCCAAAGTTGATGCGGGGATCAATGAGCACCATGAGCACATCGCCCAGGATCAGGCCCACGATGCCCACGCAGGCGTACAGCAGCACGATGCCCTGCACCATGGTGTTGTCGTGGCGCTGCACGCAGGTCACCAGCAGTCCGCCCATACCGGGGATGCTGTACAGGCTCTCAATGTAAATGGAGCCCACCACCGTGTTGAGGAACGCCGAGGGAATGTACTGCACCAGCGGCACCATGGCGTTGCGGAACACATGATGCAGCGCGATATTGCTTTCGCTCACACCCTTGGCACGGGCCAGCTTGACGTAGTCCTTGTTGCTCTCGTCCACCATATAGCGGCGCAGCCACATGGCGTAGAAGGCCAGGTTTGCCAGGCTCATGCTGCACACCGGCAGCACCCAGTAGCGCCAGTTGGCAGCGTCGAACAGCAGGCCCACCCCCAGAACGGAGGTGCCGTACATCTGGATGTACAAAAAGTACACGGCAGCCGGCACGGCCTGGATGAGCACGATGAGGGCTGTGCCCAGTTTGTCGGGCCAGCGGTTCTTGCACCGGCCCATGACAAGCCCCAGCGGGATGCCCAGCACAAGGCTCAGCAGCATAGCCAGCACGCCCATTTGGATGGAGATGGGCAGCTTTTGGGCCAGGATCTCGGTCACCGGCACGTTGACCTTGTAGATGTGGCTCACGCCCAGGTCACCGTGCAGGGCGTCTTTCCAGAAGCGGCCGATCTGCACCGGCAGCGGGTCCAGCAGGCCCATGGACTGCAGACCCGCCTGGATCTGGGCCGCGGTCATTTTTTCGTAGTTTGCAAAATAGCCTTCCACCGGCATGAGCCGCAGCAGGCAGAACACCAGCGTTACAATGATGAACAGCGTCAGCAGAGAACGCCCGATGCGCTTTGCGAGATATTGCACCATAGTGTGCACCTCTCTTTTTCTTTTGAAATACAGATAAGAATAGAATACCGCAATTTCTTGATTTTGAAAAGTGATTTGAAGATTTTTTGAGCAAAAGCTGTTGAAAAGGCGGTGGAAACTCCCTCAGTCACGGCTGCGAAGCAGACGGAGGGAGTTCCCTCCCCGTGAAAAAGCAACTCGGAAAAATCCGCAGATTTTTCCGAGTTGCAAAGAAAAACATATTTCCGCTGAAAATATCCAAAGCGAAGCGGAGGATATTCAGAATGATTTACCGGGCGTCCCGGTTCTGGTCGTACTCGTCCATGGAGACGTAGTGGTCCAGGATGTGCACGCCCTTCAGGCGGTTGGACGAAAGGCCGGTGGGGGCGTACTGACCCTCCCACAGGTTCAGGCGGGTGGCAATGTACGGCGGCACGGGCAGGCCCA
>OLGY01001419.1_pt1 | contig 12344 bp, 9 predicted proteins | sample 1605951 | NCBI WGS metagenome assembly OLGY01 (sample SAMN03283280) | human gut metagenome | biome: human-associated habitat; material: feces | host: Homo sapiens | place: Peru | collected 2012
GAAGCTTCACAATACTTGATATCCAGCCGGAATCCCTCACAATCAAGATTATTCTCCGTCCGGGCAACGAGCTCAAATACCACAGCCACGAACACCGTGACGAGGTATGGACGGTTCTTTCAGGAACCGGTTACGCAATCGTAGATGACGTCAGACGGGAAATTAAGGCAGGAGACGTGATAACACTTCCTGTCGGCTGTCGTCACACAATTCATGCCACAACTGAGCTTCAGGTAATAGAAGTTCAGACAGGTGCCATACTTGATGCGGACGACAAGATAAAACATGAAATGGCTTAGCAAAAAGGAGGATGCCTATGAAAAAAATTTTAGCAATAGCTTTAACAGCAGCATTGTTGTTTAATACACAGTCTCTTGTATACGCAGAGGAGACAACAGAGAATGGCGATGAGGCAGCAAAGGAGTATGTATCGGGTTATATTCAAAGTGACCTTGATTACAACACACCTGTATATAAGAATGATGTTGAACTGTATTATGACGTGCCGAGCAACTATAATACCATAGAGGAGGTTCGTAGTACATATCCGGAAAACAGAAATCAGAATCCATACGGAACCTGTTGGGCATTCTCATCAATAGGTCTTGCCGAGTTTGATTTAATCAATGAGGGAGTGGCGGATAAAAGTATCGATTTAAGTGAACTTCAGCTTATTTATTTCTTGTTTAACTCTGCTACTGATCCTCTTGGCGGAACAGAGGGTGATTCGGCAAGATACTACAATGAGAATGCATCAAATATTTATTTGGATTATGGCGGAAACTATGAGATGGCATCAAGGAGACTGGCACAGTGGGTTGGTGCTGCGAAGGAGTCAGATGTACCTTACAGTACTGCAAGCAGCGTTCTTAATAACGGTGTAAGTGATGCGTATGCTTATAATGCTGACGTTGCACATTTACAGAATGCATATCTGATTAACATTAAGCAGAACCCTGCGGATGTTAAGCAGCAGATTATGGAACACGGTGCTGTCGGTGTAATGTATTACCACAACGGCTATAATATCAGTTATGGTCCGAATGGAGATGACTGTAATTATTATGATACTGCAGTTTCCGGTGGTGGACATGCTGTAATGGTAGTTGGCTGGGACGATAACTATTCTAAGGATAATTTTCTATGGAATAAACCGGCAAATGACGGGGCATGGCTTGTGAGAAACAGTTGGGGTGCTGATACGGACTACTTCTGGATGTCCTATGAGACATTTTCATTAAGCGATACTGCATGGGTATTTGATTTTAGTGCCGATGATGGTTTTGACAATAACTATCAGCTTGACGGTGGACTTAATGTATATCCAAACACACAGTACACCACAATGGCTAACGTGTTTACCGCAAAGACGGATGCTGAAGTGAAATCTGAGACGCTCAAGGCCGTATCGGTATCTTTTACACATAACGCTTCCGTAAACTATACAATAGAGGTGTATACAGACCTCACGGATGTCAAGAACCCAACCAGCGGAACGAAGCAGGAGAGTGCCACGACACAGGGAGCAACCGCCTATGCGGGTATATATACGATTGAGCTTGCCGATGAGGTTGAGATACAGCCGGGAAGCAGCTTTGCGATTGTAGTAAGTGTCGATAAATATGCACTTGAATATGAGCAGGCAATGACGATTGCGACAGGTAACAACCTTGAAAATATAGTGTGGGATTGCAAGGTCAGTATGTATAATGAAAAAACCTTCTTTAAATCGGGAAACAGGTTCTATGCCTATCCTTGGGGAAACCTGTGCGTGAAAGCATTCACCTCCGACAATCTCAAGAACAGCACTCCGGATGTTCCGATTATACCTGATACTCCGGAGGGTTCACACAGACAGGAGATTTCTGAGTTTGTGGAAGGCTTATATAACAATATTCTTGGAAGAGAAGCTGTTGCGTCGGAGGTTAGTACATGGACAGATGTATTGCAAAACAATGACAAGACCGCAGTTGAAGTATCAGAAAAATTTATTTTTGGAAATGAATATGAAAGCAAAAATACAAGTGATGAGGAATATATAAAAATGTTGTATTGTTCAATATTAGGTAGAGAAGCACAGTCAGTAGAGATTGCTGATATGCTTAAAACAATGCAATATGGAGTCTCAAGAAAATATATTTTCTCACTTTTTGTATCGTCGGATGAGTTTGTAACAAAATGTAATAATATCGGAATAATATCGGGAAATGTGATATTAACCGAGGCTCGAGACCAAAAAGTTGGAATAACAAGATTTATTTTGCGTTGTTATGAAAAAATAATTGGACGCTTACCATCTGTAGATGAGCTTAATATATGGTGTTCACAGTTAATAAATAACAATACCTCATTAGCTCAGGTTGCGGTAGAAGGTTTCTTTAATTCGCAAGAGTTTAAAGAAAAAAATGTATCTGAGTCAGAATTTGTCCGGATAATGTATCAAACTTTTTTTGATAGAGAGCCGGCAGAAGAAGATATTAGCTATTGGGGTGGGGAAATCAGAGCCGGAGTTTCGCAAAATTATATTATTCATGAAATAACAAAATCGCAAGAATATGCAGATGTGTGTTCATGGTATGGAATAGAAAATAAAAGTTATGATTTAACGGAATATCGTGATCAAAATATATCAATAACAAAATTTATTGTACGTTGCTATGATAGAATTATGAAACGTTCACCGTCAGTGGAAGAAATTAATATATGGTGCTCACAGTTGTTGGATAGCAATGTTTCATTAGCTCAGGTTGCTGTGGAAGGATTTTTTAACTCAGAAGAATTTAAGGAAAAAAATGTATCTGAGTCAGAATTTGTTACAATAATGTATGAAATTTTTTTTGATAGAGAGCCGGTAGAAGAAGACATTAGCTATTGGGGTGGAGAAATCAGAGCCGGAGTTTCGCAAAATTATATCATTCATGAAATAACAAAATCGCAAGAATATGCAGATGTATGTTTACGGTATGGAATAGATAATGGCAGTTATACGCTTACAGAATACAGAGATAAAAATGCAGGATTAACCAAATATGTTGTGAGACTATACAGAACAGTTTTAGGAAGAGAGGCAGATGTTGATGGTATAAACGGATGGTGCGGATGTATCCTTAATAATATAATGACGCCTGAGCAGGCAATAGAGAGTTTTTTGTCATCAGATGAGTTTTCTGGGAGAGCCCTTGACAATAGTGGCTACATAAGAACATTGTATATGGCTTTTTTTGGAAGAGAAGCATCTGATCAGGAAATACTTTCATGGGTTCAATCTATTGAGGAATACGGATATACGCGTGAACAGATAGCGCAGATTTTCGTAAATTCAGATGAGTTTAAATCCGTGTTATCGCAATATGGGTTAAGTTAACCCAAAATGATAGAACCACGAAGCGGTATTTAAAATACAGCCTCGTGGTTTTATTTTGTCGTAACATTGTTAGATTGAATATATTATGATATAATTGAACGATAATTTATTATAATATTAGGAGATAATTTGATGTGCGGAATAGTAGGTTTTACAGGTGGGCATCAGGCGGCACCGGTTATATTGGATGGACTTTCAAAGCTTGAGTATCGAGGGTATGATTCGGCAGGTATGGCGGTTCGCGATGGCGATGGAAAGTATGAGATAGTTAAGGCGAAGGGCAGACTTAAGGCATTGTCGGAGAAGACGGATAACGGTAATGCCGTTCGTGGTACTTGTGGTATTGGTCATACAAGATGGGCTACGCATGGTGAGCCGTCGGAGGTTAATGCGCATCCGCATGTGGCTGATGATGGCAATGTTGTCGGTGTTCACAATGGTATCATTGAGAATTATCAGGAGCTTAAGGACAAGCTTATCAAGAAAGGATATTCTTTTTACTCATCGACAGATACGGAAGTTGCCATAAAGCTTGTTGACTATTATTATAAGAAGTATGAGCATACTCCGGTTGATGCGATTAACCATGCTATGGTTCGTATTCGTGGCTCGTATGCGCTTGCACTTATGTTCAGGGATTATCCGGAAGAGATTTTTGTCGCAAGAAAAGACAGTCCGATGATTTTGGGTGTGAGTGATGGCGAGTCATATCTTGCTTCTGATGTGCCGGCTATATTGAAGTACACGCGCAATGTGTATTACATTGGCAATATGGAGATGGCGCGGATGAGAAAGGGCGAGATTACCTTCTACAATCTTGATGGCGATGAGATACAGAAGGAGCTCGTTGAGATAAAGTGGGATGCCGAGGCTGCTGAGAAGGCGGGCTACGAGCATTTTATGATGAAGGAGATTCACGAGCAGCCACGCGTGATTGCCGATACGCTGCATTCCGTTTACAAGGATGGAGTCCTTGATTTGTCGGCAGTGGGTCTTTCAGATGATGAAATTAAGAAGATTTCACAGATTTACATAGTAGCGTGCGGTTCTGCCTATCATGTAGGTGTTGTCGCGCAGTATGTCATGGAGGATTTGGCAAAGATTCCGGTTAGGGTTGATGTAGCATCTGAGTTCAGATACCGCAAGCCGCTCTTAAGGAGTTCAGACCTTGTCATTGTCATCAGCCAGTCAGGCGAGACAGCGGACAGCCTTGCGGCTCTTCGTCTTGCAAAGGAGAAGGGAGTAAAGACCCTTGCCATAGTAAATGTTATCGGAAGCTCAATTGCGCGTGAGGCAGACAGTGTGTTCTACACGCTTGCAGGCCCTGAGATTGCAGTTGCCACAACCAAGGCATACAGCACTCAGCTCATAGCATCCTACTGTCTTGCACTTCAGTTTGCAAAGCTTCGTGGTGAGATAACCGACGCGGAATACACGGACATGCTCACGGAGCTTGAAGCCCTTCCGGATAAGGTATCAAAGATTCTTGATGACAAGGAGCGCATCCAGTGGTTTGCCGCAAAGCAGGCTAATATGCGGGACATTTTCTTTATTGGACGTGGCATTGATTATGCCGTGAGCCTCGAGGGCAGCCTCAAGCTCAAGGAGATTTCATACATCCACAGTGAGGCGTATGCAGCCGGAGAACTCAAGCACGGAACAATCAGCCTCATAGAGGATGGAACACTTGTTATCGGAACACTCACACAGTCGGAACTCTATGAGAAGACTGTAAGCAATATGGTTGAATGCAAGAGCCGTGGTGCATACCTTATGGGACTTACCAGTTATGGTAATTATGGGACTGAAGATACATGTGATTTTACGGTATATATTCCTAAGACAGATGCACATTTTGCTGCATCATTGGCGGTTGTTCCGTTACAGCTTCTAGGTTACTATGTATCTGTGGCTAAAGGACTTGATGTCGATAAGCCGAGAAATTTGGCAAAGAGTGTAACTGTAGAATGAGGTGACACATGAAAAGACGTATATTGCTAAAATATACAATAGTATTTTCAATAACAAGCATATTAGTATACTTTTTGTTTATTCTATACGGAAGAACTTTCGTATATGAGGACGCGAACTATGCAGGTGACGGAATAGTTCAGCATTACAATGCACTTGTATATTACGGAAAATGGCTGAGGACTATTTGCAAGAACATATTTATTGATCATAAATTTTCAATACCTACATGGGATACAGGTATTGGTTTGGGCGGAGACGTTATTGCGACACTTAATTTTTATGTCATTGGTGATCCGCTCAATATAATTGCCGTGTTTGTGCCGGAACAGTTTACGGAAATATTATACAACATACTTGTAATTGTAAGATTGTATCTTGCAGGTCTTACATTTATAATATATTGCTCACACCATGGATACGGAGAAAACAATATTCTGTGCGGAACACTAATATATGTTTTTTCATTTTATTCGATTGTTGTGTCGGTTCTGCATCCGTTTTTTATAAATCCGCTCATATATTTTCCGTTGATTCTGCTTGGCATAGACTACATTTTGGAGAGTAAAAATGTAATTGTGTACATGCTTTCATGTGCTCTTGCAGCTGCGTCAAATTTTTATTTTTTTTATATGATATCTGTTTTTATGGTAATATATGCGGTAATCAGATATGCGGGAATGTACAGAAAGACTAAGACGATAAGCTTTCTTTTGAAAAAAACAGGGACTTGCATTTTATTTTATTTGCTGGCGCTTGTCTTAGCTGCACCATTGTTGATCCCGTCGGCACGCGCAGTAATTAATGGTGACAGATTGAATGGGGATGTATATGTTCCTTTAATTTATGAATTGGGATATTATATAAAACTGTGCTTTGCATTTGTCAATGCGAGTGCAGACTATTATTCGGCACTCGGGTATACTTCCGTTGGCTTATTGGCTGTAATATTTTTGTATTTTAAAACACGTTTCAGAGATAAAATGCCATTAAAAATTGCATTTGCGATTGGAACCTTATTTTTAATGTTTCCGTTCTTTGGACATGTGCTGAATGGATTCAGTTATGTGACAAATCGTTGGGTATGGGCGTATTGCTTTGTTGTTGCGCTGATTGTTGTGGAGATGTTGCCGATTTTGATGGAGAGTAAGAGGTTCTTTTGGAGCATATCAGGCATAATGCTTATTTTTGCCATCCCGACATTTTATATCCGCTGCAATGGAAATATAAGGCATTTGCTTATAGGCGTGCTGCTGTTGTTTACGGCTCTATGTGTGTCTGTTGCTTTAATACTGTTTTGCAAAAAGAAAAATAAGCCGATATATGCCGTAATGGGAATCATTATAATCAGTCTGTCGCTTAACGCCTATAGTTTTTATTCACCTTTGCAGGGAAATGATATTGAAAAACACCGGGAACCGGGTGAGGCATATACTAAACGTCACAATGAGTATTACGCACTTTTGAATAGCAGTGAGGATACGTCACAATTCAGGGTGGATACCGTAAACTTAGGATTTGATGGCGTAGGAATGAATTCGGCAATGCTAAACGGTGTCAACGGTACGTCGTTTTATTATAGCGTCACAAATCCATATACGCTGCGTTTTTTGAGAGACATGGAATTGCCGATAACAAATGATTATACATATATTGACATGGATGGGCGCAGCATAGTTGAGGCGATGATAGGATGTCGGTATGTGGTAGTCAAATCCGGAGAGGAAATGTATCTGCCTTATGGCTATAATTCCCTATATACAACGGACGGCCATTACAGTATTTATGCCAATGATACAGTCGATATTTCATTGGTATATGCGTATGATTCGTTTGTTTCATATAATGATTACTCACACTTATCAGCCGTTGAGAAGCAGCAGGTCTTATTACAGTCCTGCGTAATTACTGACAGTAATATAAAAGAGCTTGAGAAAAATACAGGCAGTACAGATACATATGTGTCGTTGATACATCCTGCCGACAATATTAACTTTTATGACAGTATATCAGAGTATGAGATTGTCTTGGCAGATAGCGGCATCAACATAGCTTCAAATCAATTCATAGTAACTGAACCGGGTGCATCAATAACTGTTTCGACAAATTCTGCGGAGGACACGGAACGATATTTTGAATTTACCAACCTTCAATTCACAGAGGGGTCAGCGAGCCTTGCAAAGATTTTAATAAGCGACGGCATTATCACAAAGGAATTTCAAATAAGAGGGAAAAATGATAATGCGTATTCGGGAATAAGTGACATAATATGTAACATTGGCTATAGGGAATCTCAGGGCACAGAGTATACCATCAGGTTTGATACTCCGGGCGTGTACACCTTCGACAATATTTCCGTAATAGACCAATCCATGGCAGCTTATGATTCAATGTTAAAAAACATTACTGTCGATTCAGAGCAGGTATCGCTTGAAAGTTATGAGGATGGTTACACGATATGCAGCAGCTTTCTAAGTGATAAGATAATATACATTGCTATTCCGTACAGTGACGGGTGGACGGCAAAACTTGACGGAGCAGATATTTTATGTATGCCTGCCAACAACTTTGGAATGGCGTTCTATGTCCCGGCAGGCGGGCATACGATAAAGCTGGAGTATCATACACCGTATTTTAAGTAGGTCGTGTGATTGGATTTGCTGTATTAAATGGCAGTTTTAATGTTTGAAATGAACTGAATATATATGTCAACCGAAAAATCGGTCAACCGCTCATTGAAAATTAGGTCACTTTTGACCTAGTTTGGCACCTGCCGCAGGTGCAGTTACTACTTAGTTACAGTTTCGAAGTCGGTTCCGTTGCTCCGAAGTGTTTCCCGAAGTCTGTAGGAATCGCCCTCCATATCAATCAGATAGGCCTTATATGTAAGCCTGTCAACGATTGCACTTGTAATGGCAGCATCTCCAAATATCCCGACCCACCGTTCAAAGGTGAGATTTGATGTGATAATGGTTGATTTCTGGGATGCTCTCAGGGAAAGTACTGTAAATAATAAATTAGCACCTTCCCGGTCGAAGGATATATAACCAAGTTTATCCGCTATGATCAGGTCGTATTTTTCGAAACGCTTTTGATACGCGCGGAGTTTTTGTTTGCTATTACTTTCCTTTAATTCTGTGACCAGATAGGGAATGGTTGTGTACAAAACGCGGTAGCCCTGCTCACAGGCCTTTATTCCAAGACCAATGGCAGTATGTGTTTTGCCGGTTCCCGGATTACCTGTCATGATGATGTTTTTTCCTTCTCTGATAAAATCAAGGGAGCATAATTCTGGTAATCGGTTTCGCATTCCTTCAGGGAGAAGATTCATTTCAAGATCTTCTATATATTTCCGGTATGGAAAATTGGCAGCCTTGATTTTGCGTTCTTTTGCACGCTGTTCCTCAGCATCTGCTTTCATACGAAGAAGCTGATGCAGAAGCCCTTCATAGTCTGTTGCGCTTGATATTGCTTCTTCAAAATGCTCACTGATTGCATTCGGTTTTAACAAACTACAGTACTCCTGGATTTCGTGTTGGATTTTTGCCTTCATTATACCACCTTCCTTTCTGACTGGTTTTGAACTTTGCGAAGGCGGTCGTATTGCGAAAGCGTTGTTTTGGATTTCTCGCTTAAGCGGTCAGTTTTTATATTTGTTTGTTTTGCATCTTCTTCCTTTTTTGCACATATGAGTGCTATTTCATCCCCACTCATATCAAAAGGTGAGATTTTTCAAGCCTGCCTAAGGCTTCAGAAACGGTGGCAACACTGTATTCATATATGACATCTAAAACCTCTAGAAAAGTTTTGGCATCTTTGCTATAATACTTTTCGTAAATATTCTTTATTTGGGTGTCCGACTGAAGCAGTGCAGTGCTTTGATGCAGTGCATCCGGTTTTCTTTTCAGGGTTCTTAAGTAGTGGTAGATATCGATCCTCCATTGTTGGATTCCGAAATCCCGGTCGTGTCTGGCTATAATGTTTCCATCGTGATAAATGATAACTTTATCTGTATAAAGGCGTACATCCACTTCTTTTGAGACGTAGGTATCCGGAACGGAGTAATGATTCCTGGAAACCATGACAGTAGAATACTTATCTACTTTGCCTTTGCTCTTCGTGCAGCTTTCAAACTTCGGCATTGCCGGGAGCAGGAATTCTTTTTCGATTTCAAAGGTATCTGCCGGAACAGAGCCATCGTAGATAGCCTTTGCATTTAGCTTCATGCATTCACGAAACAGAAACTTGTTGGCTTCTGCCAGGGAATCAAACTTATCACATCTGGGGTCTGCAAAAATTTTGCGTCATACGTACTCGACGCTGCGTTCCACATGCCCCTTTTCGTTTCCACAGAAAATGTTGTAGAAGCGGAACTTAAAGCCATAATAGATGGACAGTTCAGTAAGTGCTGTGGTGGGTTTCTTTTCGGTAGGCCCTACAAAACGTCTGACAGCAACCCGCATGTTGTCGTAGACCATTGTTTGAAAAGCACCATGGCTGTAAGTAAAGAAATCTGCGTGAGATTCCTGAAATGCGGCAGTGTCCTGTGTCAGATACAGACAGGCATACCTGAAGTTCCCATAGGCGGAGGTAAAGACAGCCATTTGATATTTTTGGAAAGCGGAATCCCCGATATCAAGTTTGACAGTTCCCCAGTCGAACTCACAGATCTCACCGGGCATATATTCCTGCTGTATGAAAGCTTCCTGGTGTTTGGTTTCAAGGTATCGGGTTACTCTTTTTATAGTAGAATAACTTACATCAAAGCCCTGCTTTTTGAGATAGCCGTAGATATCGATCTTCTTCATGGTCTGCTTTTGCATCCCCATGAGGCGCTTGTCACGGTTTAGCTGAAGACATTTCTCGACAGCTTCTAAAAGCTCAGGCGTAGCTTTAGAGGGAATCCGATTGCTGGAATCATAAGTCGGCTTTTATTGAAAAGCCGACTTATGATTTTCGAGGTATCCATATCCGGATTTATGCGAAGTAATTCTTCGCGTTTTTCATTATACTCGTTAACATACTTGTTAACGGTGTCCTTGCTGAGATGGAGAAGATTTGCAATGGCTCGGTTGCTCATGCCATCTATATGGGCAAGGATGATACGTTGTTTGATGATCAGTGTGATCACTCCTTTCAGCCTCCTTTATCTTTTGCTAGATAAAGGATAACATAAAAGTCTGGAGTGACCTAGATTTCAATGAGCCATGTGACCTAAATTTAGATTAGCATAAACAGCAGAGATGTGATTTGTGGAGAACACAGGTAATCGCATCTCTGCCTCTTTTTGTTCTATGTGTCTAAAAAACGAAAAAAAATCTTGCTAACTCTGGGTAGGTGACAAGGGAAGCAAAAAGGCATAATATTAGTAATAAGAACGCAAATATTGACAACATGATGGAGGTAAAAGAATGTGGCCAACAAGTAAATACGAACGATTAGAGTATGACTTAAGAGATGCGGTTAATGGTTGTATGGATGGAGAAAGGATTACATTTGGAATATTAATAGCAGATGCAAGACAGGAAAATGCTAAGAGTTATATAATTAATTATATAAATGAGCTTGATAAGGAATCAAAAAGTTACTTTGACTTTTATATTCCGGGATATGCAGAAGATTATGACTGGGGTGGAAAAGAATGTTTCTATCTTGAAAGAAACAGACAGAAATATTATTTTAACGAGAATGATTTTGAAGATTTTTGCAATGAATTATATAACAGGTTTGCTATTAAATATACCCAAAATCCGATGCTTGTATTGATATCAATGGTGCCTGGAGACTATAAAACAAAAAAATATATTGTTATAGAATTGGATAAAAATGACCAATATACAATAAACAGAAGTTGTGAATTATTTAGAGTAGTATTTAAAGCATCAAGAACAAAAAGTAACCTGGAGGGGATAAGAGCCGGGATTGTAACATCATATATAAAGAATAACATGCTGGATATAGTACAAGACATCCTGGATAGAACTTTATTTGTAAAGATGGTAAAAATGTGTAAAACATATAAAATATATAAGTTAGAATAAAAGAGTTTCGGGTTTGTTCAAGAGTTATTAGGTTAATGCAAAGGAGAAAACAAGAAAGATGAATAAATTTGTTATGACAAAAGAATTTGGAATATTATTGTACTAAAATCAATCAGAAAAAAGATAAGAGTTTAAATCGAGGTGACAACATGGATAATTCAATAATAGTTTTGCTTTTTATACCAATGATATTTATATATGGAAAGATATTATATATACATACAGGAAGGAATTTATGTAATAATTATAAAAATAATAAAGACGTTAATAGCCTCATTTATGAAACTAAAATAAAAAAGAAGTACCCAGACAATACATCTTTTGAAATAATAGCGAAAATTGGTTTTAATCTATTATTAATTCCTTTATTAACAGGGGCAATAATAGGATATATTAGTTTAGCTAAAATAAAAAAATGGAGTTTATATTTTCCACAGGATTTAGTCGAATTTGCAGATGATATTCCTCAGTTGATTTTTTCGGGTTTATTGGGAGTAGTTGCATGTTTAGGAATTTTTGCAAAATGGGTAAAAATAGATTGTATAGTATTTGACTTAAAAGATATTTATCAAAAGGTGCCAATTGTTGATAAGATGAAGAAGATTATTGTATATTCTGTGGTAACTTTTGCAATTAGTATAATAAATAAATTTAGGCTAATAACAGAACTTCATATTTCTTTTTACATTATTTAAATAGTTTATTTTTTGTGCTTTTTATATAATATATTTTATATAATTTTTCAATTTATTGATATTTGCGCTGATAACATGATAGAGAAAAAAATGCTTAACTTAATGTATCAAAACTTTTGGTATGACGATAAAAAAATAGTAAACAGAGACCAGCTATGAAAAGTCAACCATAAATTAGCAAAAAATTTCTTTTTAATATCGGTGGTAAAAAAGGGTAAGAGACCGTTTCAAGTTTTGTGTAAACGTAAAAAACTGATATAAGATTTGTGAATA
>OLGY01001423.1_pt1 | contig 12326 bp, 6 predicted proteins | sample 1605951 | NCBI WGS metagenome assembly OLGY01 (sample SAMN03283280) | human gut metagenome | biome: human-associated habitat; material: feces | host: Homo sapiens | place: Peru | collected 2012
AGTTGTATGTATCAGTTCATAACGAGACTGGCGAGCGATATTGCTGCCGATAAGCTTACTGTCCATACGGACGCACTTGCCTGATATCTTGAGAAGACGTACCTGATTGCCAGCAAGCTGCTCGAAGCAAAGCTGCATCAGATCTATACCAGTTCTTTCCTGATATTCGCAGATGCGGCGGCGAAACAGATAATAAGTATCTATTGATGGGGTTACATCTGTCAGAAGTTCCATGCCGAGAGCCTTTCTGGTAAGAAGGTCAAACTCGCACTTCTCAAACAGATCCTCGTCGCTGCAACCGAATCCCTCCTTCAAGACAGACATAGCCACGAGTATGCGGATGGAAGCATTTGGGCGGCCGCTCTTCTTGCCTTCTGGAAACAAAGGCTTGAATATCTCCTCATCAATCTTGGTTGTCACGAGACTATAAAACTGGTTATGCCATGCGTTGGGGTCAGAATACTTCTTTGAAGCACGACTTCCTAACTGCATTGAGGGAGCCGTGAATATATCTAACTGAGGATTCGGATCTGTCTTTTTAAACATAGTCATTCTGTTTGATTGATGGTATAAAGATACGAAAAATATTCCAGACAACAGCATAAAGCAGAGATTATTTTCGTGAAATATAAACATTTTAAACAGGCCTTACTTTTTAAAGTGGGCTCAGTTATTTATAATAATGTAAGAGGAAGTTTTTACGCTCATCTTTTTTAAAAGAATAAGTAAAATTAAGTTTTTTAGAACATTTTAAGTAAATAAATGGATTTTTTTATGGTCCATTTATTTTTTTTTCATATATTTGCATACAAAGGGGGAAATTATAACGAAATCTATTATAACCTATTCAGTACAAATAATAATAACATTAATCTACACTGTATGCATAATCACATTTTAAAACACAAACTGATGTCATCAGTATGGTTGGCAGCAGGTCTCCTGACACTCTCGGGATGCACAAACAACGACTACGACATGAAGAACATTGATGCTACAATGGGATTCGGTAGCGAGTCATTAGTAATACCTAACAGTTCGACCAAGGAAATACCACTGAAAGACGTACTCGACCTGGAAGAAGACGGATGTGTGAAGACCGACGAAGCGGGCAACTACATGTTCTACCTCACTGGTGGAGAGGTGGATGCTGCTAATCCTAACATCTCGCCTATCATCCTGCAAGTGGGCAACTTGTTTGATGGCAACATCGCCCTGACCTCTGCAACGTCTGCTGCCAAAGCTAAGCGGGCGCCAGCAAATGGCATACACTTTACTTCAACCAAGATTGCCATGTTTGAATATCACGGTACTGATCGTGCTGTAAAGAGCCTCAACGAGGCAGATATTGACGAGACGGACATGACCATCAAGTTGGACTTTAGCCATATTGCTGCTGCCGTACCTACGATAGAGTCGGCTCGCATTACGCTGCCTGCCTACCTGAACATAAAGAGAGTGAATGGTAATGGAAATGGCGTGCCATCCGTTGATGGTGCTACCATCAACATCACAGGTATCTCGACGTCACGCGCCCTGGAGTTGAACCTCAAGGTAAACAAGTTGGACTTCACCAACCACAACGGCCACGGTGAGCTCACAATCAACAACGGTGCTATCGACCTCACAGGCTACTTGAGCATCGCTTTACAATGCAACGTGACAGGTGTGCTGACTGAAAACACAAACATCAAGGCTCAGATAGGTGTTGCCAACAACATCATCACCTTGAGAACGGCAACAGGTATCTTCGACCCTGAAATCAGTCTGAGTACCTTAGGAGAAGTAGACGTTACGGGGCTGCCAAACTTCCTCGATGACGACGACGTAGTGGCCGACCTCGACAATCCGCAAATCATCCTCACCGTGAACAACAACATGAATGTGGCTGCCACAGTGAGTGCCACCGTCATCTCTACGAAAGAGAATCGTGAACTCGCTCGTGTCGCACTCCCTGAAATGAGTGTGGCGAAGAATGGACTCAGCAAGATTTGCATCTGCCGAAAGAAGACCAACGAGCTAAACCGCCTATATGGTGAAGAGAATGTATATGAGGTGAGCAACCTCTCTACCTTGATAAACCGCATACCCGACCACGTCAAGATAGTGGACGTAAGGGCGCACGCTAAGGCTGAAGTGGCTACCATTGAGTTTGGCAGAGTGTACAACGTAAAGCCAAGCTACGAGGTACATGCACCTTTGGCTTTCGGAGAAAAGGCCAACATCGTGTATGAGGACTCATTCACAGGATGGAATGAAGACATCGACAAGCTCGACTTTGCAGAGGGTACATACATCGAGATGACAGCACAGGTGGAGAACAGAGTGCCTGCATACCTCAAGGTAACGGCACACGCTGTGGATGCTCAGGGCAACCAGATAGACGACAAGTTGAACATCGAGATACCTGAAGAGGTGGCTGCTTCGCCTGATGGCAACGCTGTGGTTACGACACCTATAACCATGCGCATCACACCGAAGGTGAAACATGCTCTCAAGGAATTGGACGGTATTGTGTTCAGAATGGAAGGTGCCGCTAAGTCTGCCAACGGCAATAGCGTTACGGGCATCGGCCTCAACAAGAACACACACACGCTGAAGTTCAACGACATCAAAGTGAAGGTCATCGGACAAATCATCGGCGACTTCAACTAATGAGCATCAGCGACTTCATTTCTCACCTATTATTATTTTAACAAGAAAGCTCTATGAATATACTACATATCAAGAAACAACTGTTGACAGTGGCTCTGGCAACCATCGCTACAGGTGCCATGGCACAAAGCATCAACTCTGCTTATTACACTGAAGACTACAAGTTCCGCCACGACCTGAACCCTGCCTTTGGCAACGAACAGAACTATATCTCGATTCCTGCCCTTGGCAACATCAGTGTCAACACACATGGTAACTTCGGATACCAGGACGTGGTGATGAACAACCCTATGTATGGCGTGGAGAATGGTGCCAAGAAGATGACAACCTTCATGAATCCTTACATCTCGGCAAGCGATGCGCTGGATGGATTCAGCACGGGTAACAACCGTATTGCTGGTGATGTAAACATAGCCCTGCTGTCGGCTGGTTTTAAGGCTTTTGGTGGTTATAACACCATCGAGATTAACGCAAAGAGCTCGTTTGGCATGGCTCTACCCTACGAGCTCTTCGAGTTTGCCAAGAACACAGGTAACAACTCGTATGATATAGGCGACATACATGCCCACGCTATGGCGTATGGAGAACTGGCATTGGGTCATTCGCGACAAATCAACAAGAAACTGCGCCTGGGTGCGAAGGTGAAACTGCTCTTCGGTATAGCGCGTGCTGACGTGGAGATGAAGGATGTGAAAGCCGACCTGACTGCCAACGACAAATGGCTCGTAAGCGCCAAGGCTAAGGCGAACATGTCGATGAAGGGATTCAGCTACAAGCAGGAGACCAAAGAATATAACGACCCATCGAAGGGGGAATATGAATATGTGAACGACGTGGACGTGGACGGCGCTGGGCTGAGTGGCTTTGGTATGGCTCTCGACTTCGGAGGTGTGTATAAGATTAACGACAGCTGGACGGTGAACGCATCGGTGATGGACTTAGGTTTTATGCACTGGAACAACAACATGCAGGCTGCTAACCGACAGGACACATTCGTATTTGACGGTTTCAACGACATGGACGTGAAACAAGGAAATGGTAACGAGGTGTTCGACGACAAGGCTGATAAATATGGCGACCAGTTGGCTGACTTTGCCAACCTCACCGATGAGGGCGACCAGGGTAGCAGAACTACAGGACTGGGAGCTACCATCAACGTGGGTGCCAGCTATACGCTGCCATGCTACAAGAAGATGACTTTCGGATTCTTGAGCAGCACTCGCATCAAAGGTGCCTACTCGTGGACTGAAGGTCGCCTGAGTGCAAACTGGGCACCACTGAAGTGGATCGATGGGGGTGTGAACTTCGCTGTGAACAGTTTTACTGCCAGCATGGGCTGGGTGCTCAACGTACATCCTAAGGGATATAACTTCTTCATCGGCATGGATCACCTGTTAGGTAAGATGAGTAAGGAATGTATTCCACTTAGCTCAAATGCCAGCATCGCTGTCGGTATGAACATCACTTGGTAAATTTTAGCATCCTAAATGCCCCAAAAAACGCAAGTACTTGCGATGGTCAACGAAAGTACTTTCATCGGTCATCGCAAGTACTTTCAACAGCCAACGAACCTATGTTCATTTTTTAGGCCTCTTAGGGGCAAAAAGACAAGCTGTTACAAACTTGAGCAATCAAAACGTTAGGATAGTTTCGACTAATTTGCGACCATCCCTATTTAATCAAACATGAATATTATCATTTTCTTTTTAATATCCACAGGACATTTATCAAATGGTAGTATTCGTTTACGATATATATATCCTATAAATAAACTCCCGTCATCAGAATAAGCCCTGCACCAACCACTTCCCCAAATTGGGGTGTATAAAAATATTTGGTTCTTACGAATCTTTGTCTTTGCTTTTGACTTCGTTGAAGGTCTCTCTCTGACATAGGTAAAACCATCAGGGTCATTAATAACAGCAGGAAATTTCATATAATCCTCTTTACATAGAAGATTACGTCCATTACTGTCATAGGCGCAATTGATATCAGAATATCTGAAGCTGCGAGGTGGTTCAGTAGTTACCATAAAATACAGAGCTTTATCCCCCAAATCAAGCACTACAACAGAATCCAATGGATTACCGTAACTGAAAACATGACCCTTTGTGATTGCTGCAAAAATAATGCTATCACTTTTGCCTTGATAGAGCGACTTGACCGAATAAGTATTATTGCCAATATCTATGTATTTTGACTGGCAGGTTCCTAACACTTTATAAAGATCATATATACAATCTTTACAAGAGTGTTGCGCGTGTGTGGATAAAAAGCATACGCATGCTAAAACTAACACAGTTATACGTTTCTTCATAATCATAATTTATAGAATTTGCACATTTGATGAACTTATGATGTGAAATAAATATTTGAGAAAACAAAAATAATTAGTTTCCTCCAATTTGGACATGGAGTTTAATTGTCAACCCTTTATTTAGAGATTTTCTAATAAGTTCTCTAACTCTAATTAGTTGAGCCTTATTTGCCCTTAAACCTATACATCCATTTGTTCCATTTGAACGAGCAGGATGAATTCTTATGTATTGACGATTTCGACCCGCACGACTATCATAGAAAGGATCAGGATCAATATTGGCGGTAAATCCAACACCATTGCTTGTAAACCTCGGTTCGCTCCTGTCACTGATTGAAACAACATACCAATCTCCATCAGGAATTGTGTAACTTTTGCAGTTGGAGGCTCCACTTACTGCATTACATGAAAATACCTGTTTATCACCATAATACATTGTATAGATACCCTGAGACCTATATTTATTGACTAGAGTTCCAGCATACACAATCTTCGTTATTAATGTTCCTCCTGAGATTCGTTTTGCAGTTACAACAACCTCAGGTAACATAACTTGAAAATTTTGGTCTTCCTGTTGAGTGTTAACTGATGGTGGGTCATCATGCATCGCATGATTAAAAATCCCAATCGACATCCCCTGCATTGCCCCTTGCAGGAAATCTCCCCCTGTAGTCCATGCAACAATGCCTCCCATAGTGGTTGTAGAAGCTACCATAAGTCCAGAACTCAAGTTAACGCTTTGTGCATAAGACCCTATACCTGAAGAAGCTGCTCCAGAAATCAATCCATTCCAGAAATTATCACCATTCAGAACATTGAATACACCACTAGACAAGCCATGTGCACCAGCTCTCAACAGTTCATGACCAAAAGTTCCAACGCCATTAAAAATTGAGCCTATTCCATAAGTAGCGGCAGTACTAGCTGCACCTAATAAAGCACCCTTCCATATGGGCTTGTCTGACATAGCCGCATTCATGGCACCCATCATTGCCCCCATTGCAGTTATTGCGATAAAATCGTCAAGGACAAATACATTACCACTCGGGTCGGCATATTTGAGAGGATTATTCAGACAATAACTATAGCTGTTATAGTTCTGGCTGTTGTCTCCTTCCTGTACGTATTTGTCGGGACTCAGAAATCTGCCGAGTACCGGATCATAGACACGCCCATTCATATTTATGAGGCAGAACTCATTCAGCATCTCATGACCTCCATAACCTCTGATAAGGCCGATAGTATTGACTGATACAGTTTGCTTACCCCATGCATCATACTCTGCTGAGAATACCTTACTGCCGTTTTCATCAATAACAGACAATATACTACCTAAGTTGTCCTTAAACGACTGATATGCATGGACAGTTCCATTCTGTCGGATAACAATGACATCACCATCCAGATAATAGAATTCGCGAGTAACACCATTAGCAACGACCTTCTCGTAATCATCCATGTAGGTAACTTTACGCAGAATCGTATTATCTTGCTTCAAAATACTAAAGCAACGTTCTATATCTGGACCATAATCAATGGTCATAACCATACCATTTTCCTGAAGTGACGAAATTTTATTGAGGTCATTAAACTGGGTTGTACAATCCTGTGTTGAAATAAGATTATCTGTATTATCTACTGATGATACTGCATGAGGACGCTCTGCATCATAATAGTACTGACCTATACCTGTCTTGGAAGTGATATTGCCATTCTCGGCATATTTGATATGCATCGTCTCTTTGGTACCAACTTTAACAGATACCAACCGATCAAGATTATCATAGCCAAATGTTTCCTCAGAAAGTGAATTACGAGTACGTGAAAGCAAGTTACCTGTTGCTCCCTCATAATTCATTTTAAACTGATCGAGGACAGTGCTTCCATTCTTCAGAACAATATCGCTCTTGAAGCCTCGAGAATCGAGTGTAAACGTTGTCGTATATTTATTTAAGAACGATGTTTTGGTTTCTAATCCATCATAACCATCAACCTGATATACAATCTTATCATTTGCTGTAGTCTGGATCTTATTTCCATACTTGTCGTAGGTATATTTTACAATAAGATTACCAGGATAAGTAGTCTGTACCAATTGATTGCTTGCATTATATGCATACTTAAACTGATACGTTCCATCATCACTGACTGTTCGCGTCTCGGTAATTACTCGGCCCAATTCGTCATGGGTATATTCTACGCTATTACCATTTACTGTAGTTTTTACCAGATGGTTGATAGAATTACCCGATGTACCATAGGTATTCGTAATTAATGTATTACCAGCCTTGGTTGATGCAAGTCGGCCTTCAGCATCATACGTATAGGTGGTTGTGATATTACGCGCATCAGTAAATTTCATCACCTTGCCATCGGCAGCATACTCATAGTTGATATTGCCGGCATCGGGCGATTGAACTGCAATTTTATTTCCTACTTCATCATATTGGATATAGGTTGTGGAACCATTGACTGTAATCTTAGCAGGCTTGCCTATTGAAGAGTAGACATAGTCAACTTGTGTAACAGGATCTGATGATTTGATAAGATTACCCCATGCATCAGTAACTTTAGTATAACTTCTACCAGCGGTTGTTTCAGTTACACTGCGATTACCATAGCTAAACGCAGAAGATTTTCCTGAACTTTTAACATCACTGGTAACACGGCCTCTTTCATCATATTTAAATGTTTCTGAAAGAGTAAGTTTACCTGTCTTTTCTTTTATCTTAGTCTTCTGCCCCTTAGAATTGTAGGTAGTAGCCAAAGAGTAAGCATTATTGTTCGGTAAAACAGACTCTTGAAGCACTTCATGACCAGCATTGTCAAACCAAACAGCGACCCATGGCTTTCCGGTAGAAGAAGTTGTGACGAAGTACTTCTTACCATAGTAAGAACCCCATCCCATTTCTTTGGTAGTAGTAATACCAAAAGAATTCGTCTCACTAATTTCTGTTCCCCATCCATCATAAACATGCTTAGACGTCAGGATATGTGACTTATTCGTCTCATCATTCTCTGTAAGAACATTACCAAACAAGTCATAGGTATAGGTAGTTATTCGAGGACTGACACTATCATATGCCTTAACGACAAATCGACCGGAAGTATCGTATACATTCGTTTCAGTATTGGCAATAATACCCTTACCACTCTGAGTTGATGTCAAGACATTACCATAAACGTCATACGTAGTATTTATTGTGAGAGGTAATGTTGATCCATCATTAGCAACTGCTTTAATTACCTCACCCTTATCATTATAGGTATATGTAGTTGTAGAAGAATTTACTTCAGGATCATCTTTATGCTTTTGGGATTTAACAACATTCAGAGGCATCCATTGGTTCATCTTCTGAATATAGCTATTATAAGCTACTTTCTTATACATATTATCACCATCATTTTTGACAATTTCAACCGTAGGTACTCCCTTTGCAGTATCATAAGTAGTATATGTTTCTGCTGTATTTCCATCCAAATCGGTCAATGATTTTCTGGAAGTATATGCATAATAATTTTGACCACTTATGTTGTTAGCAATAGTTGTATATGAAACAATCTTTGAAGAATTGCCACCAACGGTTGACGTGGTAGTTGTCTGAACAGGTATCCACTTGTCAGTATTCCACTTATCTACAGTTGTTGTTTCCCTAGTGCCTAAGGTAAGGTTCTCTGTGGTCATAGAAGAAAAACCTACAGTACCTTTACCAGCAACATGTAGCTTCAAATCGCCATATTGATATTGTATGGTTTGTGAACCGGCAGCACCATTATCCTTAATGACTTTAGAAACCAAAGGTACAGGAATAGTATAGCTATTTACAGGATAAGCAGAAGAATAAGTCTGAGTATAGACAGATGGATCTGTTGCACTCTTATAATAAATATAGGTCTGCAGACCAAAACCATCTGTAATAGAAGAAATTTTGCCCTTGCTAACTAAATTATAGCCACTACGATAAGTATGAATCTTATCATCAAACTTATCATTATCTACAAGAAGGTTTTTACCGAATGAAGCATATTGTACATCACCATCGCCAGTAAAGTCGCCTAAGAATATATTATTAGGTTCAGCATCTTTTTCATGATGTGTAACATATTCCTTGTGTAATTCAAATCCAGTACCTGTAGATCTAACAAAAAGAGTTTTGGTAAAGTCGTAATAATACTTAGAACGGAATCCACCATGGAATACGTAATGAGCCTTGGTAATCACAAAGTCACATTTGCCATCATGATCAAAATCGTAGGCCACCATATTGAAACGACTATTATCTTTATTCGTCTTCTGATCGGTTTCACTTAGGGTAACAGCTTCATTATTAACCGAAAACGTACCATCCCCATTATTGATGGCCAGACCATATTTCCAGTCACCCTGGCTGAAGGCAAAATCAATCATGCCATCACCATCGAAGTCACCCTGTACAATACGATGCTTATCACCAAGATTGGTTCCTTTCTTTGAATTATACTCAGTGTATTTTATAGAAGATAATCCTCCACCACTATTGTAGTAAATCTTATAACCTCCATCGTAGAAGACTATAATGTCTGTAAGACCATCATGGTTGTAATCACCTACAAATAGCTTCTTTGGATCACGATCTAATTTAAATTGAAATTTTGTAGCATCTAAACTGTTACGATCTTTATAACGAAGAATGGCACCATTGTAATAGCCGTTTTTAGCGCGGTCCTCCAAATAGAATAAATCATCGCGACCATCACCATTTGAGTCAAAAGTGGTAAACAGTGGAGTATGGTCACAATTAACCATTCCACTGGTGATTTCACTGAAACCACCACCATTCACAATACTCTTACCCCATACGATGGTATACCTTTCACCATAATTACTCTTATAACCACAATAATATGGAATAATCAGGTCATTGTAACCGTCACCATCAAAGTCCATAGCTTGAATACCACCGATAACATTATTCAAATCGTCCATTGAAAACGACGGATTCAAATCAAATTGTTTTGGTGTCTGAAAAGTCACATTACCATTAGCATCTTTCTTGCTTAAACTGACAAAAAGGAATGTTTTCCCCTGTCTACTCTCACCACCATTATAACGCTGCACATAAGCACCTGGTGATAAACGGATAATATCACTTATACCATCATTGTTAACATCTACAGCAATAAACGTCTTGGCACTTTCTTCAATCATGTTAGAAGGAGAACTTGTCTGTACGTTTAAATTCGTATTAGAAACATACAATGAAGGCAAATAATCCCAATTAATTTTAATTGGAGCTACCTTACGTCCTGCCCCATTAGCCAAATCTACTTGAATAAGGCGATAGTACTTATCTTTGGTTCCGTCAGACGTACTATTATAGGTAAACGTATAAGTACGAAAAATCGAGCCATTCGTCTGAGTTGTTATCTTAGACAAATAAACATCCATTTTACCTTGTTTGTCGCCAATAGCAAACGGACGAGCATATGAACCTGCCAAAGAACTATACGTAAAGAGAATTAAATTGGTAATACCGCGACTCTTAGCTGTATTAAGACCATACTCGATACAAACAGGGCGAAGGTTATAATTCGTTGTTGTATAATGGTATTTTACCAAATTGCTATGTACATCAGTAGTTTGATTGATATACCATGCAGCAATACATGTTACATTCTTTCTATTTACAAAAGACAAACGTGATTCGCTCGTATTACCTAACTGATAAGTTTTGCCATCAGTACAAACAACAGAAAACCAACATGCACTCGTATTGATATTATTATGGAGGGTTACTATTGTATAAGGATCACCTTCTGGAGTATATGTAGAGCCATTATAACCATAAGCTCCTGTTTTCAAAATCAAGCGTTGTCCATTGAGAAACAGGGCATCACCTATACCATACGAAATTCCAGCAATTTGCTTATCATGATACAAATCCTTACAGCCACGTGTAATGCATGATAAGCCTGTAATGTTAAAGCCAAAACCGGCTAAACCATTACCCGACTGACTATTATAACTTACACCGATAGAAGGGGTAAGACTACCACCATTAGGTGCAAATATATCAATACTATAAACTGCAGCTCCAGAATTATTTACACTAAGTGTTCCCTTAGGACTACCAACATCATAGGTACTGGACGTAGACGTTGGTGGAGTTGGCACCACTGATTTATCAGGATGAAGAGGAAAAATAGGCTTTCCTGGATCAAATGGCTTATCAGGATTTGGATAGAGCTTATCAAATGTATTAGCCGTAGTTGTAATTGATTTTTGCTTAGCTATTGTTTTGATTGAATCATTGCTAACATTCGCAGAAATTGTACTCGCCCAACCTGTTACTACAGAAAAAAGTAGTGCTTGAAGTAAATATCTTCTCATTTCTTTACGATTTTCCATGTGGTTGATTTTCCGTTGATTGTGATTTGAAGTAGATAGACTCCATTGGGTTGATTGCTGATGTTAATATCTGTATTATCAGTCTTTAGTTTTTCAGCCAGAATTTGCATTCCCTGAGTCGTGTAAACCTCTAAAGAGCACTTGTCCGTCCCTTTTAGCCCGGAAATACATATTCTCAAAGCCCCTTTCGTAGGATTTGGATATATCTTTATAGAATGGTCACGTAGCATATCAGAGAAACTCTGATTGTCAGATGAAAAATTTTGCTGCTTTGCCATAGCTTTAGGAACTGGCATAACGATTTCCCGTTTTACACGATTACCTGAGGCATCATAACTGTAACCAATTCTGTCTTGTGCAGAAGATACGACTGGCAACAAAGCCAAATAAAACAATAAGTAATATTTTTTCATACTCATTCCAATTATATGATTCCTTATTCCCGCAACACTATAATCTAATAGTTTTTATAAACACCTAAGTAACCGAAAGTTGCTAGGAATTTTGCTATGTCAGAAATTCCACTTTTCTTAGTGTCGCATTTAAAAACAAATAGAACTCTGAATGACATGGCAAAAGTACAAATAAAATCTGAGAAAACCACTCTTTTTAACCCAAATCGGTCATTAGAAAAAGCTTCTTGTCATTTTCTAATGACCGCCATTAGAAAAACAGCTTTGTATATACTTGATTCATAAATATTTACTAACTTTACCACGAAAAAAGAATATACTCCGATGCGAAACTGTGACATAAAGTTCGTAAATAAGGAAATAACACCTTTTGGTGGTCTTTCCCTGTTCTTCAAAATGCTTGAGAAATGCCATTTTGAAGAGCATGTTATGCAAAGTGGTGTACCTCTTCAAGCACCCCTATTGAAAACTTTTTTTTGAATAGAAAAGCCTCGAAATATGAAAGCGGCTTCGATAGTCAATGAAGCCTATTTCGTAGAGCAATGAAAGCGGC
>OLGY01001428.1_pt1 | contig 12308 bp, 12 predicted proteins | sample 1605951 | NCBI WGS metagenome assembly OLGY01 (sample SAMN03283280) | human gut metagenome | biome: human-associated habitat; material: feces | host: Homo sapiens | place: Peru | collected 2012
CCCCTTGTCTGGTCCTTATAGAAACTCTACGCTTCCATCCTCGATGTGGTACATAGCCCCGACCACCCGCAGACCGATCTCCTTCTCAATGTGGTGGATGCACAGGCTCTTTTCGACCGCGCGGACGCTGTGCCGCACATTCAGGCAGCTGGCCTTGTAGGGGTCCGTCTCCTCGCCGATGGCCTTTTTGATCTCGTCGGTGATGTACTTGATGTAGCCATCCGGCTGGTAGTGGATGGCGGCATCCACGGCCCCGCAGTGGGTGTGGCCCAGCACCACGACCAGGCGGCAGCCCAGGTGCCCGGCCGCATACTCGATACTGCCCAACTGGTGGTCGTCGATGACGTTGCCTGCCAGCCGGATGACGAACAGCTCCCCGATGCCTGCCGAGAAGATGTTCTCCGGGATGACCCGCGAGTCCGAGCAGGTGACGATGATGGCATAGGGAGACTGGCCCTTCGTCCAGGTGGACAACCGAATGCGGCGGGAGATATCGCCGCTTCCATTCTCCGCATTCAGGTATTTCAGGTTCCCTGCGGCCAGTTTGTAGATGGCATCCGCCGCAGTACAGACAGTGGTTTCCTGCATAAACAGCCTCCCTTTTTGATTCCTGTTCCAAAAAAGCCGCCCGGCCTCCCGTTCAGGGAAAACGCCGGGCGGCTCTCATGCAATTAGAAGTTGATGACGCCGAGGATCAGGCCAGCGACCAGGCAGATGATGGACACAGCCCACTGCCAGCCGAAGCAGTACTTGATGTGATCCTTGATCTCGACACCGGCCAGGCCGACGCCCAGATAGGTAGCGGGTGCAACCGGGCTGATGAAGGTAGCGCAGTTGCGGCAGACGACCATGGCGATGGCGATGTGAGCGGGGTTGACACCGAACTGGTTGCCGACACCGATCAGGACGGGCAGAACGCCATAGAAGTAAGAGTCGGTATCGAACAGAAGAGCCAGAGGCACGCTCAGGACGCCGATGATGATGGGCAGGAACCGGCCCATGGAGGTCGGGATGAAGTTTGCCATCGTGGTAGCCATCATATCCATGATGCCGCTCTTCTGCAGAACGCCGAGGAAGACGCCGGCGCACAGGATGGTGGATGCCATGCTCAGGCCAGCAGCAGCATGGCTCTTGATGATGGAGTTCTGCAGCTTCTTGCCGCGGTAGTTGACCAGGATGGCCAGCACACAGCCGACCATGAACGGGAAGTACGAGGGGAAGATATCCATGACCAGCACGATGATGACGGCCAGGGTCAGGATGATGTTGAACACAAAGAACTGCGGGCGGGCCAGAGAAGTATCCTTCTCGCCGCTGTCGGAGTCATCGTACTTGCCCTCTTCCTCTGCAGCAGCGTCGCCGAGCTTGGCGATGCGCTTCTTCTCCTGGAAGCCCCAGAAGATGGCGGTGGCAAAGGCCAGGATCAGGCCGACGATCTGCATGGGCATCAGCTGGCTCCACAGATCGTTTGCTTCGATCTCCAGAACGCTGGCAGCGCGCATGGTGGGGCCGCCCCAGGGCATCAGGTTCATAACGCCCATGGCGGTGACGCAGATCAGCAGCAGAGTCTCACGGCGCATGTGCAGGCGCTTGTAGACCGGCAGCATGGCGGGGATTGTGATGAGGAAAGTGGATGCGCCGCCGCCGTCCAGATGGCCGATGATGGCGATGATGCAGGTCATCAGGGCAACGCCGACGACGTTGTTGCCGACCTTCTTCATCAGGGCATTGATGATCTTGTCGAACATGCCTGCATCGGTCATGACGCCGAAGAACAGGACGGAGAAGATGAACAGCACCGCCGTGCCGTGGACGCTGGACACACCGGCCTTGATAAAGCCAGCCATATCATCCAGCGTAAAGGTGCCGGTGGCTACCAGAATGATGGAGGTGATGGTGGAGACGCCGACGAATCCCAGTGCAGGGACTGTGACATTGCGCAGCAGCAGCAAGACAACGGTGATGACCGTAGCGAAGCCCAGCAGCGCGAGGACAGTTTCACTCATGATTGGTACTTCCTTTCCTTTTATCCGCGTTTTTACGGGATGAGAAGCATTCCGCAAAGTCTGCTCTGTTCATTCCCGCTTTTGATGGCTTCAGTATACGCCGGTAAACTTACATGCCGAAGCGCTTTGGATTACGCTTTGTTAAGAAAGTTCTTAATATCCTGTAAGGTTCTGGATGGATGCTTGGATACAACTCACAGGCAGCAGAAAAGCCCTCCCGGCGGCGGCCGGAAGGGCTTTTGGGTCCTCGGATCTGTCTTATTTTTTCCGGCAGGCGCGGATCTCTTCCAGCAGTGTGGAAGCTGCGACCGGCTTTAGGATATAGCCATCCATGACGCCGTGGCTCTTGGCGTCGATGAGTTCGCGGGTCAGCGCACTTGCCATGACGATGCGGGTCATGCCGGGGAACCGACCCTGGATGGACATACAGAAGTCCACGCCGCTGCCCTTCGTCACGCTCTCGTCGATGGCGAGCACATCAAAGGGCTGGCTGTCCAGCAGGGTGCGCACATCGCCCCGGCGGGCACAGGTCGAAACGTCCAGGCCCAGGCGGCTCAGCTCCTTTTCCAGCATGCTCAGCACCTTCTGGTTGTCGTCTACGGCCAGAATGCGCAGGTTGCTGTTCTGGCCCCATTGCAGCTGCTCGCGCTCCCGCTCCTGTTCCAGGACCGGCAGATAGATGAAGAAGGTCGAGCCCTTGCCCAATGTGCTTTCGGCGCAGATCTGGCCGCGGTGGGTGTGGATGATCTGTTCGGCCAGCGCCAGCCCCAGGCCGGTGCCCTCCCCTGTTTTTTTGGTGGTGAAGAAGGGTTCAAAGATGCGCTGCAAGGTCTCCTTGTCCATGCCGGAGCCGGTGTCCGTGATGCGGATGCGGACATAGCTGGGCCAGACCTCCGGGATACGCTCATCCGGGAAGCGGAGCAGCAGCTCACTGCGCGGCACCACGTCGGCTTCCAGCGTCAGGGTTCCCTCCGCCGGGCCGATGGCGTGGATGGCATTGACGCAGATGTTCAGCAGCACCTGCTGCAATTGGGTGCTGTTGCCCAGCACTTCTTCCCCCTTCAGCTCCATCTTCTCCACGAGCTGCACCTGCCGGGGGCAGTTGGTCTCCACCAGCTTCCGGGTCTGGGTCAGCAGCCGTTCCACCGGGATGGCGTCGTAGATGGTCTCGACGTTCTTCCGGCTCATGGCGGAGATCTGCTTCACCACGTCCCTCGCCTTTTCGGCGGCCTCGCTGATCTCCAGTGCGTTGTCGTAGATCTCACTTTCCGGGTCGGCATCGGCCATGATGAGGTCAGCATAGCCGGTGATGGGGGTCAGGAAATTGTTGAACTCGTGCGCGATGCCGCCGGTCAGGGTGCCCATCAGCTGGAGCCGCTGGCCGTGCTGTAAGAACTCCTCGCTGCGGTGCAGTTCCTCCAGTGCGTCGTTGACCTCCTGCAGCGAGGTGATGCGGGCCGCACTGCGGGTGTTCTTCTGCTGCAAGCGGAAGATGAAGACGGTCAGCAGCACCAGGACCAGCGCAATGGAGCCGCACATGACCGCCATCTTCCGGAAGCTGCCGGCCACCGGCTGGTAGAGGTCGTCGTAGTCCACCACAGCGCTCACGATCCAGAAACTACTGCCCAGACTCAGCTGCCGGTAGGCGCTGATCTTATGCACACGGGGCAGGCTGGGGTCCGTCCACCAATAGGAATAGTAATCCATGATGCCGGACAGCTCTTCCTGCTGCGCCTTCAGCAGGCCGCTCAGGCTGCCCATCTCCAGTTCCTTGTTGTAATACAGCTCCTGACGACCCTCCAGAATGTCCAGGCCCCACTGCTTCCGCTCCGGGTGCATGATCACCCGGTTGTCTGCGCTTTTGACGACGATATAGCCGTTGGTTCCCACATGGATGTCCGACACCAGCTGTTCATACAGCGCCTCCGAATCCACGACCAGACAGACCGCCTGCTCCCCCACCGGCTCTTTCAGCACGAGATAGTGGCGGTCGCCCTGATGATACTGCCAGTAGCTGATCTTTTCGGTGTAGGTCAGCAGGACATCGCAGACCGGGGCGACCCCGTAACACCGGTAGGTGATGTTGCCGTCCGCATCTTCCAGCCACAGGTCTACAAGGGTATCGCTGCGGGCAAGGGCCGGATGGCTCAGCGGGTCGGTCCGCAGCTTTTCCGCTGCTGCATCCAGGCGGTCTTCGTATTCGGCCAGCGAAAACTGGATGCTGTCCGCCGTGCTCTGCACCACCAGCTCCATCTGCCGGGTCTGGCTGTCCATCAGGGCCGTTTTGTAGTCCTGCCAGGTCACATTCGCCACGATGCCCAGCAGCACCAACAGCACGGCACCACCCGCAACAGGCGGCAGAATCAGCCGGATGCGCTCCCGGAAGGTCTTGGGATTCCACCGGAACGGAAATTTCATGGAAAAAACTCCTTTCAAAGGGATTTTATGCCGCAGATTCGGCCGGTCTTCTTGCTCTTGACGCTCAAAAATGTTATACTTTTCTCAAACTCAACAGAACCCGACGAATTTTGCGGCTGGAAAAAAGGTGTAATGATGGCGTTTCATGTTCTTATTGTAGACGATGATCCCGCAATTTGCAAATTATTATCCAAAGTGATGATCAGCAACGAGATGGAGCCTCTTGTAGTGAACAGCGGTGCGGCAGCGCTGGACCTCATTGCGCGGCAGAGCGACACGCTGGACATGATCCTGATGGACATCACGCTGGGCGACATGGAGGGCTTTGACGTCATCCAGACCATCCGGCGGAACGGCGTCACCACGCCGGTCATCATCATCAGCGGCCGCAGCGAAGACTACGACTTCATGTACGGGCTCTCGCTGGGCGCAGACGACTATGTGACCAAGCCCTTCCGCCCCCAGATCCTGGGTGCCAAGGTCAAGGCCCTCATCCGCCGCAGCAAGAGCTTCTCGCAGGAGAACAACAGCCAGATCACCTGCGGGCCGTTCCTGTGCGACACCACCACGATGCGCTTTTACAAGAACAACGTGGAGCTGAACCTCTCCGAGAAGGAGCGCAGCCTGCTGCTGCTCTTTGTCCGCCACCCGCAGCAGGTGTTCACCAAGGATATGATCTACGAGCAGATCTGGGGCAACCTCATCGCCGTGGACGACAACGCCATCATGGTCTACATCAACCGCCTGCGCAGCAAGATCGAGGACAATGTCCGCACCCCGCAGCACATCATCACCATCCGGGGCGTCGGCTATCGGTTCGTGCCGTAACAATGGACCTGCTTTTTCTTCCGCTGCCCAGAAATTTCTGTGCAGCGGTATTTTTATACACCGGATTGAAAAACTTCGCGTCTTATGTTACTCTAAGAATCAGGATCTCTTTTGGAAAGGAGCTGTATCCCTGTGGGACTTCTGGAACTGAACGGTTTATCCCCTGAACTCCTGACGGAGCTTTCCTATGCGTCGCAGCTGGGGCGCTCCCTGAAAAATAACCTCGATTCTTTTGAGAAAGAAGCTCTGCTTCAGGATGCACTGGCTGCGGCCGAATGGCTAGACATCAATCCTCTGCTTGCGGAAGTTGCCATCGACTACCGTATCAAATCGGAAGAGTCCATCCGCTCCAAATATGAGCGCTGCTATCCGCACCGCCCGGTCATCAAGACCTTCAACGACATTCTGGGCTTCCGTTCCTATTGCGACGATTACCGCGAAGCGCTCTCACTCGCGCTGCCGCAATTCAAGATCGTTGATCTGTCGCACGGAAAAGCGGTGGACGACGGATACCGCGGCGTACACCTTTACTATCAGCCGGACAATTTTCATTATCCCATCGAGCTGCAATTCAACACTTTATACGACCGCCAGTTGAACAACTGGCTGCACGATTATCTGTACAAGAAAAATTATCCCGCCAGTGTCGGACAGATGCTGCGCACCCGTTATGAACAGGGTGATTTCTGCACCATTCAAACATTTGAGGAGGTCCTGAACGATGTGTTATCTCGTTGCGAAAGATAAAAACGCACATGGTTGCTATGCATTGAAAACCACGCACGGCGTCCATCTGGCCGCACTAAAAAAAGACCTGAATCGCTCTGCCGTTCCCAACGGCATCCAGCTGGTCACCATCAGCCGTCCCAATGCCTACGGTGAATATGCCCCCTATCAGATCGTAAAGACGGAGGAGGAATTTATCCAGACCGTCGAGCAGATGTGCCATAAATAAGCGTTTCACTTCCCCACAACAAAAGAAGGTCCGCTTCCTGCGCGCGGTGCAGGGAGCGGACCTTTGGTTTTATGCCGGTATAAAACATAAAACCGTGAAAAAGGAGAATCGCATGAACTGTAATGCCTGGATCGCCCGGCGGAGATGATGAGAAGAGCAAGTGTGATTTCCGTGAAAATCATTCCGAGTCTGTGATTGGCAAGTCACAGGAGAGCCGCCGGGCAGGGCACTCAATCCTCGCGGAAGGAGAAAGGCTTGACTTCGCGCACGACGTCCATGATGGTGCCGTCGCGGGCTTCGATGATGCCGACCACACGGTCGCCGAACTGGACCTTCTCCGGCTCACCGACGATGGAGTAAGCGATATCACGCAGCTCCTCGATGGTCTTCAAAGGCACACAGTCGGCCTTCTGGAGTGCTTCCAGCAGGTCGGGGCGGGCGGGGTTGACGGCGACACCGTAATCGGTGACGACGATATCCACGCTCTCACCGGGAGTGGTGACGGTGGTGACGTCGGTGCAGATGGCGGGGATGCGGCCCTGCAGCAGCGGGGCGATGACGATGGTGCACTTTGCGCCCTGTGCCGTATCGGGGTGGCCGCCCTGTGCGCCGGTGATGACGCCGTCGGAACCGACGACAACGTTGCAGTTGAAGTGGACGTCCACTTCCAGAGCTGCCAGGATGACGTAGTCCAGTTTATTGACAAAGGCGCCCTTGTTCATGGGGTTGGCATAAGCGCCTGCGGAGATGCGGTGGTGGTTGGGGTTCTTGACGTTGTTGACGGCGTCCAGGTCAAAGTCCTGGGTATCCAGCAGCACGCGGACCATGCCGTTATCCAGCAGGTCGCACATGGGCTTGGTCAGACCGCCGACGCCGAAGCCCATCTTGATGTTGCGCTCCTTCATGATCTTGGTCAGGGAGATGGTGGAGGCAATGGAAGCGCCGCCCACGCCGGTCTGGTAGGAGAAACCGTCCTTGAAGTAGGGGGTGTTCACCACCACCTGGGTGCAGTACTCTGCCATCATCAGCTTGCGCTGGTCGGTGGTGGGCTTGGCTGCGCCGGTGGCAATCTTCTCAGGGATGCCGATCTGATCCACGACGCAGACGTAATCGACCTTGGTCATGGAGATGTGGGCGGGATAGTTGGGGAAAGGCACCAGGCAGTCGGTGACAGCCACAACGTAGTCGGCCTGATTGCCGTCCACGTAGGAGTAGCTCAGCACGCCGCAGTTGGTCTTGCCGCCGATGCCGCGGCAGTTGCCGTACTCATCGCAGGTGGGTGCGCCGATAAAGGCGATGTCCACATGGGTCTCACCGGTGACCAGAGCCCGGACACGGCCGCCGTGGCTGCGCATGGTGGCCAGACCCTTCAGCTTGCCGTGGGAGATGGCTTCGCCGATCTTGCCGCGGACACCGGAGGACTCGATGTTGGTGATGGTGCCGTCCTCGATCATGGGCACCAGGTCATCGTGGGCCTTGCCCAGGGAGCTGGCGCTGATGGTGATGTTTTTCAGACCCATCTTCTGGATCTCCTTCATCACCATGCAGACCACAAGGTCGCCGTCACGGAAGTGATGGTGGAAGGAAACGGTCATGCCGTCGTGTGCGTTGCACTTTACAAGGGCCTCGTGGATGTCCTTGACCATCTTGTCGTGGTCGTGGTTCATCACAGGCGTGACCATGGGGCCAGCCTTCTTGAAGGGCTTGCCGTCTTTGTAATAATTGCCCTGAAAGACCTCTTTGCCGGTCTGCTTCAGGATCTCTTCGGGAATGTCTCTGCCGACTGCGTTGATCATAATTACAAATCCCCCTTATACACACCGGATGCCTTGGCCAGCTCGATGGTGCGCTTTGCGCCATCGTAGAAGGCGATGTCGATCATCTTGCCGTCCACGGTGAACACGCCGATGCCCTGTGCCTTCTTGGAGTCGATCTCCTTGACGACCTTTTCTGCAAAGATGATGTCCTTCTGGGTGGGAGTAAAGATCTCGTGAACAATGGGGATCTGGCGGGGATTGATGATGGATTTGCCATCAAAGCCCATCAGGTGGATGGTCTCCACGTCCTGCCGGAAGCCCTCCATGTTCTTCAGGTCGGTATAAACGGTATCAAAGCACTGAACACCGGCGGCGCGGGCAGCAATGATCATGTTCTGCCGTGCGCCCATCAGCTCCACGCCGGTGCCGGTGATGTGGGTCTGCAGGTCCTTGGTGTAGTCGCCGCCGGACAGGGCGATGCCGAACAGACGCTCGGAAGCCTCGCAGATGTCCAGAGCACGCATGATGCCGCGGGCAGACTCCAGAGCAGCGATGATCAGCACATCGCCCTCGGTGCGGCCATAGGTCTTTTCGTCCTCAGCAATGGCAGCTTCGACCATCTGCACATCCTTGGGGCTTTCGGTCTTGGGGATGCGGATGGCATCGCAGCCGCCGGCCACGGAAGCGCGGATGTCTTCCCGCCAGTAGGGGGTATCCAGACCGTTGATGCGGACGACGCGCTCGCAGCCGCGGTAGTTGATGGTCTTCAGCGCGTGGTAGAGGCTGAAGCGGGCCACATCCTTCTGGTTCTCGGCAACAGCGTCTTCGAGGTCCAGCATGATGGAGTCGGGCTTGTAGATGTACGGGTCCTTGATGAGGCCGGGCTTCTGCGCATTCAGGAACATCATCGTGCGGCGCAGGCGCTTCTTGTTCGGATTATTCATCGAATGGCACCTCCCCAGGGCAGATTCTCATACTGGTCAACAGAGCGGAACACCGCGCCCTCGATGCGGGCCTTCAGGGTGCAGTCCAGTGCGCCCTTGTCCACGATGGTGATGCGGACGTTGTCGATGTCCAGATTCTTCAGGGTCTCCAGTGCGACCTTGCGCAGCTGGTTGCCGTACTGGTGGATGACGGAGCTTTCGAGGGAGAAATCGATCTTGCCCTCGCCCGGCTCGACGGTCACCATGCAGTCGCTGGATTCCAGAGTGCCAGCCGTGGCTGCTTTCTTGATCTCCATGCTTTTTTCCTCCTTGGCAGGTGGTTTCTTCAATCGTTATACCGTTCTTGCGGGGCAGCGCCTCACTGCGCCGCTCCTGATGGTTCTATCATAATCGGACAATCTTACAAAAGGCATAGCGCCAGTCTTAATATTCGTTAAGAATCGCCAAAAATTTCTCTTGTACACAAGATTTATTCCATTTGGTCATGCTGCTGGCGCATTTTCTCTTCCATTTTCCCTCCTTTCCTGCACAAGCTGCCATCCGGCGCTGTTTTTGCCTTTTTCTCAGCTCTATCCTACCGCACCCGGCGGCATTTGTGAAATGGAAAGATGGAATCCTTATCCATCCAAAAAGGGAATGAATCAAAAAAGCCCTCCTTTGCAGGAGAGCTTTCGTATGAGCTTTACACAGACCGTTTTACAGCATCATCAAGACTGCAAGGTTGAACACTGCCGCAATGCCCACGCTGATGGGCGCTGCTGATGCTGTTGATTATTTTTTATGCGTGATTGAAGCCCTTGCCGAACACCTCGGTGGTGCTGAGCATCGAGATAAAGGCGTTGAGGTTTTCCTTATGGATAAATGCCTGCAGCTGCAATGCCTCGCGGTGGGTGAGGGTCGTATAGATCATGTAGTGGGGCCGGTCGGTGTAGGCACCGTAGCAGGGCGTATAGGTCGCACCGCGCACCAGCTTGCGCATGACGAAGTCGCAGATGGGGTCCTTGTCGTCGCAGATGATGAGGATGGCTTTGCACATCTTCATCTGCTCGAGGACGGCATCGACGACGAGGCTCTTGACCGTCAGACCCACGAAAGAGTAGAGCGCGGTGTAGAGGTCGAAGACGAAGCAGGCTGCCAGCACCATGACGAAGTCGGTAACGAAAAGAGCCTCGCCGGTGTTCTGCATATGGGCGTATTTTTTCAGGATGAGGGCGACCACATCGGTGCCGCCGGAAGACGCGCCCACGTTGAAGAGCAGAGCCGACGCAATGGCGGGCAGGGCGATGGCGAAGACCAGGTCCAGCATGGGCTGGTCGGACAGGGGGCCGCTGAGGGGGACATATTTTTCAAAAAGGGCCAGCTCTGCCGTCATGACGACGGTAGCCCAGCCGGTGCTGATGGCAAAATCCCTGCCGAGGAATATCCAGCCCAGAATGAGCAGGAGGATATTGGCACAGGACGAAAAAGCTGAGGCCGACAGAGGCGTGAGCTTTGCCACAAGGGCCGCGCCGCCGGTCACGCCGCCAAAGACGAAGTTGTTGGGGAATTTGAAGAAGTATACGCCGATGGTCATGATGCTGATACTCAGGGTGATGATAACGTATCGGCTGACGATCTGCAAGATCTTTTCCCGCGTGCTGATCTCCATTTGACTGTTTCCTTTCGCCGTCCGCGCGGCACTCTCTTCTCACACGAAGGGCTGTTTCTCTGCCCATTACTTGTGTTATTGTAACACTGCCCACCGCGCCGTTCAAGAGGAAAAACGTCATCGGGCAAAAACAAGCGCCCCGGGGATATGCGGTAAACCCCGGGGCGCAAATGGAGGATGGCGCTATTCTGTTCAGGTCTGCGGGGTGTAGCCGGTCGTGCTCAGCAGGAACGCATACTCGCCCAGCTCGCTCTCTGCCACGGCCTTAAATTCATTGAGCTTGAGCATACAGCTCTTCGACAGGCTCTCAATGCGGAGGTAAGCCGGCTTGTCGGCATCCTTCGACTCGTAGTAGAAGGTGTAGGTATATTCACCCGCACTTCCGTTTCGCAGCGCAAACGACTCGGTGTGATACATCTTGCCCTTATATTTTTCTTCGCTGGTCATAACGACCTGCTGGCTTTTATAATTAGAGCCAAACCTCAGATTACCACCACCGAACATATACCAGAGCGCATCCTCGTCAAAGGTAGGCTGATAGTATGTGGTGTCCCCGGATGTATGCTCGATATAAGTCTTCTGGCTGTGATTGACGATCTTTCCACTTTCTTTATAACCCCTGTAAGCCTTGCTCAGCCAGCCGTGGTCCTTAGAGCCGACAAAGCCCACTTTTTCAGGGGAGTCGTTATGTAGTCCGATCGCATATTTCTGGGTTCCTGTGCCTTCGCCCTCGACCACGGTATAATCCAGCAGGATACGGCTGTTCTTGACGGTATCCGCATTGATCACCTTGCCGAGGTTGCTTCCTGCCCAGCTCTGGGGCGTTCCCTTTTCGCTGCCGCAGGCCGTCAGCATCCCCAGTGCCAGCACTGCCGCCGCAAGCCCTGCGGCGATTCGTTTCAGCATCTTCATCGTTCTTCCTCCCTATTCCTTCTTGTCATTGGACCTTGGTCAGGTTCTCCATCACATCAGGATATTCGCTGATCATCCTGCTGCCCCCGTTCAGATAATATCCCTCTTCTTTTACTACCTCAAACCGTGCCTGAGGCGTCTTCTGGCCCGGGAGATAGATGTCCAGATACTTTGCCTTTGCATCCCAATTTGTCGAACCCTCCATCAGATAATAGACCACTGCGGTGCCGCTGGCATACTCTGCACGCTCCACATAGTAGGTCTCGCCGTTGCGGGTTGCCGAAGCCCCTTCCATCTTGGTCGGCACACAGGCCGGGTTCGGCGTGTTGTTGCCGCCATAACTCAGGAAGAGATTGCTGATCACCTGGTCCACAGCATCCAGCTTCTCGATCTCTTTATAGGTGCCTGCTTTGCGGTCCACCTGATAGGTGCCAGCCGGGGTATTATAGTTGGAACCGGACGTATAGTAGTTGTCGATTCCTTTCACCACGCCCTTCACCTTAGTGCCAATGTAAACTCTCTGCTGATTTTGTTCGGCCATAATGATGGTCTGGCCGTTGGAGCGTTTGGTGCATTCCATCGCCCAGCCCGTTCCCGTATAGCCGCTACTCCAGTAGGTACGGCTATACAGGATGCTGTCCTCGTATTTCAGCTCCTTCACGTTGTCCAGTTTGGTGCTGTCACTGCATCCGCACAGCAGCGCGAGGGACAGTGCCGCCGCCAGCATTCCGGCGGCAAATCGTTTGACCCACTTCATCTTGTTTCCTCCTATAGCTTCATCCGGCCCCCGCAGGGTACGGGGACTTTATTTTGCTTAATTATACCCCCCCCCCCCCCCCC
>OLGY01001433.1_pt1 | contig 12283 bp, 11 predicted proteins | sample 1605951 | NCBI WGS metagenome assembly OLGY01 (sample SAMN03283280) | human gut metagenome | biome: human-associated habitat; material: feces | host: Homo sapiens | place: Peru | collected 2012
GAAACAAGTAAATTCATCTTCATGACCGACGCCCTTACTTGTTTACTAGGCCTTATGAACTACCCACTAGAAGCACTATTAAACGGTCTAATTTCTGTTATCCTAACTTCTATGGTAATCAACAAGATTGAAACTGCCCATGGTGATGACTCGCTACAAGTGGAAATCATCTCATCTAAATGGGAAGAACTTAAACAAGAAATTTTTAATGAACTAGATAGAGGCGTCAGCATCTTTAATGTACAAGGTGGCTACACTCTAGAAAAACGCAAAATGTTGATGGTAATAATAGATAAAAGAGAATACTCAGATTTACTTGAAATATTAGAAAAAGTCGATCAACAAGCCTTCGTTATCACAACACATGTACAATCAGTATATGGACAAGGCTTTAGATTAACATACAAATAATATTATAAGGAGGATATCCAAATGATCGAAGAAATGATGAATCTTGTATATCAAGAAGACGAAGAAGTTGGACAGGCAATCAAAGATGAATATGCTAGACAAAATAGAAACATCGAACTAATTGCCTCAGAAAACATCGTATCACCAACTGTACTTTATGCTATGGGATCAGTGCTTACTAACAAGTATGCTGAAGGATATCCTAGTAAAAGATATTATGGAGGTTGCGAAAACGTTGATGTTGTTGAAAACATTGCGATTGAAAGGGTCAAAAAACTATTTGGTTGTGAATACGCAAACGTTCAACCGCATTCAGGTGCTCAAGCTAATATGGCTGTCTTTTTCGCTATGTTAAATCCTGGTGATACATACATGGGCATGAGCCTAGATGCAGGTGGACACTTAAGCCATGGTAGCCCTGTTAACTTCTCAGGCAAATACTTCAATTGCGTACCTTATGGTGTAGATGAAAATGGTTATATTGATTATGACAATATCCTAGAACTAGCCAAACAACACAAACCAAAATTAATAATTGCTGGAGCTAGTGCTTATCCTAGAATCATTGACTTTAAAAAGTTTAGAGAAATAGCAGACGAAGTAGGCGCCTATTTAATGGTAGACATGGCCCACATTGCAGGACTTGTTGCCGCAGGCCTACACCCTAGTCCCTTCCCATATGCTGATGTAGTAACCACCACAACTCATAAAACATTAAGAGGACCAAGAGGTGGTGTAATTCTTTCAAATAACGAAATCAATGAAAAGTTCAATTTCAATAAAGCCATCTTCCCTGGAACTCAAGGAGGACCACTTGAACATGTTATTGCAGGTAAGGCTGTAGCCTTTAAAGAAGCCTTAGATCCTTCTTTTAAAGAATATCAAGCTCAAATAGTCAAAAACTGTAAAGCCCTAGCAACTTCTCTTAAAAATAAAGGTTTCAACATGGTAACAGGTGGTACTGACAATCATTTGTTACTATTAGACTTAACAAACTTTGGTATCACAGGAAAAGAATTACAAGCTAGATGTGACAATGTCTATATCACTTTAAATAAAAATGCTATTCCAAATGATCCTAGAAGTCCTTTTGTGACAAGTGGCGTAAGAATTGGAACAGCAGCTATAACTAGTAGAGGAATGAAAGAAGAAGACATGGAAATTATCGCCAATCTTATCTATCAAACTGTTACTGACTATGAAAATAATATTGATAATATAAGAGAAAAAGTTGTTACCATTTGTAACAAATATCCTATTTATGAGAACTAAATACCCAACATATTTATTATCTCATAAAAAAATTTTAAAAAATAGACTACTCATTTTATTTAAAATTGGTATATTAAAAGCGTAAAGAGGAGAACTTGTATGAAGGAGATTCTACTAGAATTAAATTAGTTCTCATTCAATCCAATCAGCGTTGAATGAGAGTACATTAGCTGATTTGAAAGGATGTGATACTTATGAAGGAGATCCTATTAAATTATTAAGCATGAGCCATAGCTAAGAGTTATGGCTCTTTTTTATTAAGTCAACAATCCCCACAATTACCATAAACACAAAAGACATCAAGAAATATCCTGCCAAACTAGCAACGATATCTCTAAAATCCATCACCCCAGTATTCGAATACCATTGGGCAATCTCTATCGCAAAAGTTATTACCACCAAGACAGTAAACACATAAAACCATGCGATTAAAACCTCTAAGTGTTTCTTGCTCATCCATCTAAACAAAGGATAAAACACCATCAACATTAAAATACCCATTATTCCTATTATTAGAAAATGTAGTTCCTTATCACTCAAATAAGCTTCATATGAATCATTTAATGTCAACAAATAAGCATGTGCCTTATATATAATATCTATCAAAAAATCTGTAATTCTTTTAATCATAATAAGCAATTCCTTTCAATTTTATTCAGTATTATAGTCCTTGTTTGTACGATAATCAAAGAACTAGTTAATTGACGTTGTATACTTTATTACTTGTTCGGCGGATTTTAATGATTTTTACCAGTTTCCGCCGTTTTAATCGTTATAATCAAAATTAAAGTGGCGGTAAGTGTATAAATTTACTCAAACTCCACCACTTTAATCATTCTTACAACAATTTCTTATATTGTTTTAACTTATCTAAAAGAAGTTCTTTATCCAATAATCCTGAATCATATTTTACAAATAACGAAGCTGATAAATCTCGATTATATAAATATTTAACATCTTCAGTATCATCATCTATACAAATAACAATGCCGACACTAGGATTTTCTTTAGTCTTATTAAAATAATTATCTAGATATTCTAAATTGATTTTCATCTTATTTAGATATTCTTGTTTATATTTTCCAATCTCAACATCCAAAGCCATAAAACAAGATAGTTCCTTATTTAGAAATAAGAGATCTACTAAATTATCAAAATCTGTTTCGTATTTCTCGCCAAATAAAGATATATTTTTATCATTATTTAAAATATAATCTTTTAAATCTTCAACAATAGATTCCTTTACACTTTCTTCTATTTCTTGTTCTTGTTCATTCATATACTCAAGCAAGATACTATCAGATAATGCCTTATCAACTATCTTTCTTATTTCATCAAAAGGCGAATCAACTCTCTTCTTTGACTCCATATATTTTTTATAAAAATTTTCCTTTATACGACCTTCTAACTCTTCTTCGTTCAATTGTTCCTCAAGGCACATATCTACATAGAATATACGTTCGTCCATAGTTTTACACTCAGACATCAACAATAAATTTATTGGCCAACTTAAATTTACCAACGCTTTTTCTACAATCTCGCTATCCTTATATAGCTCATAGAAATGTTTCATATTGTTTAGGTTGGTTTTATCAAAACTTTTTGATTCATGATAATTATCTTTAAAGTATTTGCTCAAACCATCCACAAAGTCTTCTGACTTCTCACTGATTATTTAACCGATTTGATAATACATCAAAATCATTTCTCTATTGACCATCTGATATGCTCTTTTCTTACTATCTGCCACCATATTACTAATTTCCTTAAAATCTCTCATGCATTCTCCTTAAAACAACTCATCCTTCAATACTTCTTTAACACGATTATCACTTTCAATCTTCATCCTAATAAAGTTGATAGTGCACTTCCTATTCTTTCTAACAACCGTTAATAAATCTTCTTCAATGAAAGATTCATAAACACTAGATATGTTCTACCAATCAATTCGCTTCTTTTTGCGTTAGGATAATCATTTAATACTTTGGCATATTCTTTTCTAATCAACATTTCTGTAATATATTCATTCGCAAACTTCTTCTCAAATTTTTCTTCATTCTTATTATCATGATTCTTAGTTCTTAATTTTGTCTTTCTATTAAAGAATTCTTCAGACACAATCTTACCCCAAACTACATGGCCCCACTTATTCTTATAATTATAATTTTTCGCAATTACACCCTCAGGTGTTTTACCCTCTGGCATCAAATAATGAGTCTTATTAATACAAGCGGCTACCTCATCAATAGTTGGATTTTCAAGTCTAGCAATCTCTGGTATATAAGTTAAACCATACTCTTCCAGCAAAGGAACATACTCATCATATGAAAGATATCTTCCATAATCGTCATCCAACTCAAACACATCAAAAATATAAAACTTCTTCCATGCATCACTATCATAAGTTCTAATGGTATGAGGAACTAGATACTCTCCAAAAACATAATGATTAGGATGCTTAGTCAAATAATCCTTTATCTTCTCATCATTAACAATCATGGCCATAAAACCTGCATTATCATTTTCCAAAGATAATTCTCTTTTACGAGAACCTGCATGCAAATTACCATCATCACCTAACCAAACAACACTATTAGTGCCATCAATCTTAGGCTGTATTGTAACAGTTCCATTTAAGATTCCATCACACTCATCTCTACCTAATTTCTCAATATGCTGATAAGATTTGTATTCCATTTTTACTTCTCCTTCTTCTTAAGTTACTTAAGTATACTAGAAGAGACAAAAAAACAGGTCGCTTGTTAAGCGACCATAATTTCACCAACACCCATAAAACAGGAAGCCCCAACCTCTATAAGTTATGGGAGGAATGCTTTATAAATGTGTATTTCTTTATTGTCTTATCATAGTTCGCCAATATAAATGGTATAATATTATTGGCGAAGAAATGAGGATATAAATGGAACAAACTATTACAGCTAAACTGCAAATATTAGTTAATCCTTCAGATAAGCAAATTCTACACGATACTATGAAGGCTTATTCTAATGCCTGCAATTATGTTTCTGATTACATTTATAAAACTCATAATCTAAGTAGGTATAGTGTACAAGAAGATACTTATTATAATGTTCGTGATTCTTTTGGACTACGTTCTCAAATGGCAGTATCTTGTGTACGTACAGTGATTGCTAAATATAGAACTATACTTGAAAACCAAAATGAGTGGATTAAACCAAATTTTAAGATTCCTCAATTAGATCTTGCATGGAATAGAGATTATTCATTAAATACCAAAAATGATACTTTCTCTGTTAATACCCTTAATGGTCGTATTAAGGTTAAGTTCTATAAAGGTGGCTATGAAAATTATTTTTCAAGTAATTGTAAATTTGGTACTGCCAAATTAGTTTTTAAGCATGATAAGTATTTCTTACATATTCCTGTTACCTATGAAATAGATAAACTCGCTATGTCTGATGTTTCTAATGTTGTTGGTGTTGATAGAGGAATACGCTTTATCGCTACTACTTATGATAGTAAAGGTAAAACTACCTTTTATGATGGCAACGATATTAAACAAAAAAGAGGACATTACAAAGCACTTCGTAAACAGTTACAGCAAGTTCATACACCATCATCTAGAAGAAGAATAAAGGCTATAGGTCAACGAGAAAACCGTTGGATGCAAGATGTAAATCATTGTATTAGTAAGGCACTCGTTACTAGTAACCCACAAGGCGCTTTATTCGTACTTGAAGATTTAACAGGTGTTAGAGCTGCAACCGAAAAGGTTATGGTTAAAAACCGTTATGTAAGTGTATCTTGGTCTTATTATGACTTAGAACAAAAATTAACTTATAAGGCACTTAAGAATCATCAATTAGTAGAAAAGGTTAATCCTGCTTATACCAGCCAAACATGTCCTAAATGTGGACATACAGAAAAGTCTAATCGTGATAAACACAATCATCTTTTCTATTGTAAAAACTGTGGTTATAAGTCTAATGATGATAGAATCGGTGCAATGAATCTGTATCGTATGGGAATTAATCTATTAGTACCTGATGCAGTTACTACGGAATAAATTTCTGTAGTACAGGTATATGTCAATATGCCTATGATGTAACGCCACTTTTGGTAACAACCAAACGACTAAATGTGGGAGGATATTATCCATTATTACCACAGGGCAGTTACAAGCTCCCACTTCTATAAGTGGCGAGTAATTGACACAAAATAAATACATCTAAGCCATCATTAAGCTCATCCAAGACAATCATCAAACCATCTTCCCTAGAAAACTCTGAATCACCAAAAGGAATCAAAGGAATTGCAAGACTATTAACGCCTAAGCTTAAACAATCCTTATAAAATTTTCTTAATGTCGTTTCATCTTTACAAGACAAAATAGATGTAGCATCAACTACTACATCTACATTCAAATATTTAATATCGTTAGAAACAATCCTCAAACTCATACTATGACAACTTCTTTTTGTTAGTCTTCTTCTTAGTTGGCTTCTTCTTTAAACATTCTTCCGCAAACATGAAGAACGCTGTCGTTGAACTATATAAGTATCGGTTAGAAACAAATTCCATAATCAATTCATCTATAGTCCATGGTTGATACATAGAGTCGTCAAAATCAACAATTTTATCCATAATAGAAAGATCATTGATTGACTTTACAAACTTCTTAAAGCCTTTGTTCTCCTTATTTAGTTGCTTAATATATTCCTCAGCCTTTGCATAATCGCATTTCTTATAATAAATAATCGCAAGACTCAATAAAAATTGTGATTCTGTAAATCCATCATGACTATACTTTTCTGTTAACTCTAAAGCTTTCTCTTCCTCTTCAAAATAAGCATACAATTGAATCAAATGATGTCTAGCCCCCATATTATCATTTTCATTCAAACGTATAATTTCTTCAGCTATTGATACTGCCTTTCTTAACATATTGCACTGGATATAATCTACCAATAATGAATAATAAAGTCTAATAATAGGTCTTGTTTTAAAAACCATATAGAACTCACCAACTGAATTCTCATATTCATCTTTATACTTAAGTTTTACTTCCTCTATCTTCTGACTTAACTTTTCAATCTCTTCCTCAAAAGTATTAGAACTAACCTCTAACAGCCTAACCTGTGCATCAAGATTATCAGGCTCTAATTCTAATGCCTTATTCAAAAAATCTATTGCCTCACCCCTAGAATCAGTTGTCTCGGCCATCTCTAGATAATCATCAACAGTTGGCTCATCATCATCGTCATGCAACTTACTATTATATTCATTCATAAACTTCATCAAAAGTTCATTCATCTCTTTTTCATTCTCATCACCAGTCGCATGCTTATTTAAATATTCCATAGCAGCCTTCAATGCCTTTTCGGTTTGTCTACTCATTATTTATATACCTCTTTACACAAAGTATACTATATAGGCATATAATAATAAAGCTATGAATTCTTTTAAAATTATGAGCCTAAACCTATTAACAAGTGGAGCTAACATACCAGGTAATCCACCCTTTAATATTAGAATAAAAGCCATTAGTTCCATGTTAGAGGAATACACACCAGACATCATAGGAGTACAAGAACTAACTGATTCAATGTTTCCTTATCTTAAAGATATTTTAAATAAATACTCTATCTTTGGAGAATCAAGGCATTCTCTTTTAAGTGATGAATATTCTTCAATTCTTTTCAACAAAGATAAATACGAACTACTAGACGGTAAGACCCTATGGCTATCTAATACAACAACTAAGAAAGGATCTAAATATCTTCTTTCTCAGTTCCCTCGTATTGTCACTTATGTTTATTTAAAAGACAAAGAAACCAACAAAACATTCACGGTATTCAATACTCACTTAGACGCTAACTTCCCATTTATTAGAACCAAACAAGCAATTATTCTTTCAAAGATAATTCATAAGTACCAACAAGGTGACTTTACCCTACTATGTGGTGACTTTAACTGCACTAGGTTGTCACCTGCCCTACGTCTTTTAAACAAAAGATTAAAAGACCTATCGTATGATGAAATGGGATCAACTCTTAGAGGCAATGTTGGTTCCTTCTTATATAAACACCTTCCAATAGATCATATCTTTATATCAGATAATCTATCTATTGATGAAGTTAATAAGATTACATCTTCTTATAACACGATATATCCAACTGATCATTATCCTATTATTGCCAATGTCTATTACTAGTGTTCTCATTTCAGAACAAACTATCAAAAATTACATAAAGTGTTCTCATTTGAGAACACTTTTTATCATTGAAAAGTCCATACAAGTTAGCTATAATGTAATGATTTAGTTTAGCAATAAACTATCTGGTAGGTATGGGCTTAGGAGGAAGAATGTATAAATATTTAACAGATGTTCAATTCATCAAAAAACTAACACACGAAGGAACTAAGCTAACACAAGCATTAGGACACCAACTAAAGATTGATTATGATATCGGAACATACATCATGCTTGTGGGTAGTGCCAAACGTAAAATGATTACTCAAAACGAAAAAGGTGACGTAGATATGGATTACAATTTGATTGTTATAAAATCGCCAATGAACAATGGAAAAGACCTTAAGGAGGCGGTTAGAAAATCATTTAACAAAGTTCTAAAAAGATATGGCTATGAAGACTGCCAAGATTCCACATCATCTTTATCAACTAAACTTAAAAGTTTTAACCAATATAATCAAACTAAATATAAGTTCGATATAGCAATAGTAAAAGAAGATAAGCAAGGCGACTGGCAAAGATTAATTCACTGCAAAACTGGTTCTATACAGTCCGATACATGGTTTTGGAACCAAACCCCTGGCTCAAGAGACATCAAAAGGAAAGAAACTTACATTAAAAATAATTCAGATTGGCAATTGGTTAGAGAAAAGTATCTTACATATAAAAATAATAATTTAGTTTTTGACAACAACAATCTTCATTCATTCACTTGTTATGAAAGAGCTGTAAATGATGTTTATAACCACTTGAAAAAATAGAGAGAGAATTTGAATTTTCTCTCTATTTTTAGTTAGGGATAAATTACTTATAACACCTTCTACATTTCCTTAGTCCGCTGTCGATAGCTTGCTGCTTACTTACTTGCCATGAAGTTTTAGTGCTTCCGCAATTAGATATCCTATGATAACACTTTCCTGTAGCTGTCACCCAAACCATTTCATTACCACCGTCGCTATTATCCGTTCCAACACCATCACCATACGAATTTTCCCCTACAGCATAAGCTTGCACAGGCCTATTTTCAACATTTAAAGATACAAAATCCTCATGACCATTAACGGTTTTTGCGGTTATAGTTGCCTTACCTACCGCCATTGCGGTTACATAACCATATTCATTAACCTTCAAAACCGATTCATCACTAGAAGTGAAAGTACATTCCTTATATGTTGCGTTATCTGGTTCATACTTAACATTTAATTTTGTACCATTGCCAACATATAACGTTTCAACTGGAGATGATAATGAAATATTTGAGATTATAATAGGTAAGATTCTAATTTGTACATATGCAATTTTTCCATTACTTTTTTCCTTTGCAGTAACAGTTACTAAGCCATCATGAATGCATTTCAATTCACCACTATTAGAAATTGAAGCCAAACTAGTATCATCAACACTCCACTCAGCATCTTTGTATGTAACGTTCTCTGGATTCCATTTAATTTCTAATTGCTCAGTATCGCTAATTTTCAAACTCTTAGGAGCAATTATTTCTATATTATCAGCTAATACCGGAACTACATTTACTTCAAGCTCCGCTTTAATGCCATTATCTGATGTTGCTGTAACGATGGCTTGTCCTTCTTTAATACCAACAATTGTTCCATTATCAATGGTTGCTATTTCTTCATTATCGGTCGAAAGCGTATATTTTGGATAAGTAGTATTCTCTGGTATAATTTTCAATTCTGGCGAATAAGTATTGCCTATTCCAAGGTCAATACTAGTAGGATTAAATTTCAAATCCTTTAGAAATACTTCCTTAATTTCCAATTCGTATTCGTTGAAAATTTTGTCGTTGTAAGATAAAGATAACTTTGTCTTACCTTCCTTTAAAGCTCTATATGTTCCATCGTTTAACAATTGAAAATAATTAGAGTCAACATTTACATTAATCTCCCTATCTTGTGCTGACTTAGGCTCGACAACATAATCAAAATTAACAATATCATTAACAAATATTTCTGGGCTCTCATCAACCAATCTAATCGATCTTACGCTAGATACAATACCTATGATGCTACATAAAAGAAAGACTATTATACCAATAGTTACCTTTTCCTTAGTAGGTATCTTCTTCTTAGGTTTTTTTAATTCAGCACAATCCTCAATATTAACTCTTTGTTCATCTTCGCAAACGCCATTGGTGCATAAATCATCTAACTCTTGAAGGACATCTTCTTCATCCTCATTTAAAAAGTCAAATTCTTTTCTCTTACTAAATATTTTGTTTCTCTTCTTAGTATCTCTACTCTTAATTTTTAGTTTCTTATCAAAATTATCACTCTTAATTTTCATATATCACAATCATCCCCCTTGATTATTTAATAGAATAAACTAGCTATTGATTGTTAAAGTTTTCTTTAACTTATTAAGTATCTTAACATCCATATTCTTCTTATAATCTATTCCCTTGCTAGAAATATGCAACACAGGATACATTTGTCCTGTCTTAATGATATAACCTTCATCAATTAAGAATTGAATAATGATTTTAATATCATCGAAATCAATATCCTTATAAATACCATAAGTATTTAATTTATCAAAATTGTTTTCTCTAATTGTTTCACTGCTTAATCCAAGTAGAACTTGAGTCAACATATTAACGCCATAAAATCTTGTTTCGCTAATTTCAATCAAAGACTTTAACACCCAGTAACAAACATTATTAAGGTTCTTATCTCTCCAAACTACTTTTTTAATATCAGCTTTTTCAACCTTTGGATTATTAAAATTCTCATTTGTTGTTTCGGTAATCACAATCTTCTTATTGTGCTTTTTATTTACCTTCGTTTGCTCATAAGAAACAGCATCCTGTCCATTTATCTCATAATACTTATCAATACTGATTGTCTTATTACAGCCCTTGCCATCATGAGTATAATTTGTACATCCTAGAAAACAACTATTACCTCTTCTTTTCACAATAAGATAACCATCATTACACTCATCACATTTCATGATAGACATCTTACCACCAGAGAGATCATTTGTCATAAAGCCACAAAGCTCAGGTTCATTAGTACATAAATGAAGCCTTAGCCCAAACGCATTCTTATATCTATATTGAAGAGGGAATTTACATACAGGACAAAGCTTTCTCTTTGGACCATTAACAGCATTCTCGTTCCATTCACCATTTAATACTACATTCTTATAGTCGCGCTTCAACTCAAGCAAAAATTCAGAAGGATTCTCCTCTGGCGCAATACAAAAGACTCTATTCTTAGTTCTTGTCATCGCAACATAGAACAGTCTTCTTTCTTCAGCATATTCAATAGTTTTATCACCTTTAATCACAAAAGATAATACAGGATCATCCTCAATCTTTGAAGGGAATCCATAAGTTTCATTCTTACAATTAATGATAATTACATTATCATAACCTAGTCCTTTTGAAGAATGAGCCGTCATAAAAGTTATATCCAACTTTGGATACTTTGTACTCTTAATTTTGCCTTTCTTATCTACAATTTCAAACAAACCAGTATTCTCAAGTTTATTGGCATCAAAAGCATACCTACCCAAAACCAAAACATTAGATTTAGGCTTTTTGTTTGACTCAACAATCTTATCAAGCGCTTTCTCAACTGCAACACCCAACGCAAAATCAGTACCACTTCTTTTGTTTTCCGCTGACTTTTTAGAACTTACATAAGTATAAATAATGACTGGGTCAGTAATATTCTTATTAGAAATTAATTGCTTAGTAATTTGAGCCTTATTCCTTTGAATAAAGTTTCCAGCTATATCAATAACCTCTTGAGAATTTCTATAAGTCTTAACAATCTTTATTTCCTTAGCATAACCCATTGTTTCCTTAAACCTTGTAAACAACGTAATATCAGAACCACTAAAGGCATAAATAGATTGCCAGTCATCACCAACTGCAATTATCTTTGCATCACAAACATCAGACAACGCAGAAGTTAAGTCAAATCTTTGTCTTGAAATATCTTGGTATTCATCAACAATCACATATTTAAATCTTAATTTTTTTCCATCATCTTTAATGCTTTTTAAAACTCTAACCGAATCATTAATCATATCTTGAAAATCAATCGCATTGTTTTCTTTTAAATATCTTTGATACTCAAGATAACACTCTTTAGCAATTTGCAAGAATAATTTAGAACGAACGTTATTAGTAGAATTACTCATCCTATCAAAATCAGACAAGTCATAACCATTGGTTTTAAAATTATTAATAAACCTACACAACAATAAAACCAATTTTCTAATATATCTATTTTCTTCAGTAGAAATAATCTTCTCCATTACCTCTTCATCAGTTCGTCTCTTTAACACAAAACCATTATCAATTAATTGTTTTTCAAGATGATCAATAAAAAATAC
>OLGY01001434.1_pt1 | contig 12269 bp, 9 predicted proteins | sample 1605951 | NCBI WGS metagenome assembly OLGY01 (sample SAMN03283280) | human gut metagenome | biome: human-associated habitat; material: feces | host: Homo sapiens | place: Peru | collected 2012
TATCAGCATAAATTAAAAATAATGGTCAAAACATTTGGATTTTAACATAGAAAGCCGTTTGAGTCCACACTACGTTTAATAACATTAACCTCAATTTCTTCAATATCATCTTCGTGATGATAATCCGTAGTGGTATATGAAGAATCTCCAGAGTTGGATGGTGTGGAATAAATGTCTGTAGGAGTACTAACAAACAGCGGATTTGAAAACAAAGAGGGTTCTTCCTTTTCCTCTTCCTTATTAATTTCTGCTTGGCTGTCGTTAGCTACTCTGAAATCACGTTTACTAAATCCTGCGTTGTTCAGACTTTCAACAATTCTCTTCAATGTTTCTTGAAAATCAGCCTGACAAGTGAATACATAGGACAGATTTAGTAATTCCGTTGGTTGTTGCTTTGCATAAGGCAAACGCAAAACTCTACCCAAAATCTGTTCTACATCTATTTTTGCAGACTTATTTGCTAAAGACGCAAGAATGTAAGCAAACTGACAATCCCATCCCTCTTTCAACGCATTAACGGTTATGATATATCTAACCTCACAATTATCACTCATGAGGTCTATATTCTTAATCTCGTCGATTTCTGCGGTTTTTATTTTCACCTGTTCTTCTGGAATGCCACTTTCTATGAGTTTTGTTTTCAACTTTTCAAAGTTAATGTTGTCGTCAGAAGTTCTAGGTTGTGCTTGAAAAAGCACTATTGGGCGTATGTACTTTGTTTTCTTCTCCTTTTGCTGTTTTTTTGCCTTTTCTTCCAAGCTATGCTGAAGCAATATGGCATTTGTAATTACGTCTGTTGTAGATTTATGGTTATAAACAATCACAGGTAGTTTAACCATATTTTCAATTTTTAATTGCATTGCATCCACAAAACTAATAATATTGCTATTATTTTTGGGGGTTGCTGTCAAATTAAAGATGAAACTTGGATTAATCTCCTTCTTCAAATCGATACGCAAGTCTGATGATTCGAAATTATGGCTCTCATCTATAACCATTACAGGATTAAGCTGAGCGATAACTTGTAGCAAAGAAGTTTCGTCTGCATTTGCAAGCATCTTATCATTGTATGTATATGAAGAAACGTGCTCTGCCAAGTTCTCGTTTTCACGTCTTGACTTACGTCCTTCTTTGCTGTTGGAAGCGAAAGACTGTACGCTAAGAACCAAAATAGTCAGGTTTTCTTTAAGTTGTGAGGGATGAATATTCTCACCAGCCAACGCTGACTCCTTGTTCACTATCTGCACTTTGCTTCCAAAATCAACATCAAGCGCATGACGATATGGATGGTTAGGATTACTTAGGTTATTGTAGGTTTGTTTGAGGATAGGGTCACTCGGTACAAACCATACAACAACCTTCGGCTTATTGTCAGAAAATTTTTGGAGAATGTGTTTGAGCGACTTACATGCAAGGAATGTCTTTCCACCTGCTGTTGGCACCTTAATAGTAATATTAGGCACACCCTTTATTTCATCATTATACGGTCGCAGATAATCACTCTCTATAGAATCTACAGAGACCCCTTTGTTTTCCCAATATGAACGAAAAGCAGCCTTTATAGTGGGTTGCTTCTCCAATTCCTCAATATACATATCCAAATCCTCAAGGACAGTTTGTTGATATTTCTTTAGTTCCATATTTAGAATCTCTTTATTTCACTTGATATTTTTTTGAACACAATATTATACTTAGCGAGAGTTTCCTTACTCAAAGTACAGCAGTTTGCATATATTATATATTGCTCCGCTTTCTCTGTAACTACCTTTCCTAAAGTTGACTTACTTAGTGTTGTAATGGCATCTTTCTCATAGTAGAAATAATAGCCCACTCCATCTACTGTATCAAGGAGATATTTTGTTTTAGGACTTCGTTCTCTCGTAAGATATGAGCGAGTTTCGGTATAGAAAACATATTCCCTAACCTTATCTTCGTCAACAGCCGAGTTGATATTTCCGTTTTTATCAAAAATTGGATTCCCCAATTCATAGAAATCGAAAGAACCACCAATACCATCCATAAATTCATCATAAACTTTAGTTCCAATAACTTTTAAGCAGTCATCTTGAATTTTGGGTCTACTTAACTTTGTAAATTCGGGTGCTCTTTCGGCAGATATTCTTTCCGCTTCCTTTATAATATCTTTTGCTTTTAGAATATTCTTAGGTGTTAGTTTTTTGCAATAAATGTCTTCTTTTGTTTCACCTTTAAAAGAATATCCAGTCATTACTCTTTTTACTCTTTCAGCTGTAATAACATCTGCATAATCCATCATTTCTATTAGTATGAACTTTCGTTCACCACCATCCGAATTATTTAGATTAAGAACAGCGTGAGCTGTTGTACCAGAGCCTGCAAAGGAATCTAATATAAGATCATCCTCTTTGCTGATAGCTTGTATGACAGCCGATATCAAGTCTGGGGATTTCGGATATTCAAATTTCTTCTCACCTTCAGGTAATATATTTTTTAATGCAGTAGTTCCCTTTACAGTATAAAAATCTTTTTCGCTCCATATTGTAGGTACTGCACTACCTTCAGTTTCGTTTACACCAAGGATTAAAGTTGGTTTACCTTCTTCATGTCCAATAACTTCTAATGTGCCATTGCGTATTTTCTTTATCAGACCCTCAGGAAGATATTGAATACTATACAGATTCGGATGATTCTTTGTTTTATTCTTCGCAACCTTTATATATCCCTTTTCCCAATCTCCTTTTACACGAGAAGGAATTTGCCTCCAAACGCATTCTTTTCCTTTGCTAGTTATTGGCCATACAGCTACAGTACCTTCAGGTGCAATTGAATAATCATATACAAAATCTTCTTCCTTTCCTGTATATTCCCCATTATCAATGAGTTCTTGTAATGATTTTCCGACTCCAACTATAGTTTCTGTATTTGGATCTATAAAAATGGGATATGTCTGGTTAGGACGAGATTTTTTATTGAAAGTACTCAAAGTTAATCCTTCAAAAGGCCTTCTTGGGGTTCCACCGCAAAAATCAAGCAAATTAGGATCAAAATCTTTTTCCACCACAAAAACCAAATACTCATGTAAATAATTGAATCCACCAGAAGGTTTTCCACCTGATGTCTGTACTGTAACCGTTACTATTTGTTTTGTCGGGAATATCTCTTTACACAAATATATTAACGAATGCAACTCATGATAACCAATACTGATTACAAGTGATGCATTTTGAGCCATTAATTTACTTATCAATCTGAGACGTGGATACATCATGCATACCCACTTATCATGACGTGTTAAATCTTCTCCTTCCTTGCCAACAACTTCACCAAGCCATTTCAAAATACGAGAATCATTAACATTATCATTATAAACCCAATCCTCCTTACCCGTATTGTAAGGTGGGTCTATATAGATACAATTAATCTTTCCCTCAAATTCAGGCATGAGAGATTTCAATGCTTCAAGGTTATCGCCATGAATAATCATGTTGCCACTATGTGTTTCAGACTTGTCTTTTAGATCATCGGATCTAAATCCATACTTATGTTCCAAAATACGATATGGTACATCTAAGTGATGATTTACGACTTTGTCTTTCCCTATCCAATTTAATGTAGGCATAAAGCTGTTTTTTCGGTTTAATTAATCTCTTGGATAAACTTCTAACAGGTAAGAATTTTTGCTAAATATAGAAAGAGTCGGTTGCTGATTCTTTTATGCCAAGTCAAACTCAACCCATTTTAGTCTGTCCCTCATATTTAATATCTTAAATTATAATGCAAAGATATAAAATTTTATCAATTTATTAGAAAACACGGAGTCTCTTGTTTTCGATATGTTTCTTTTACCTATGATTCCTATATCAAATATTGATTAATATACAAAAGAAAACAGCGTTTCTTGCATAACCCAATTCAAAATAGGTATGCAAGAAACGCTGCGGATAATTATCCGCAAAGGATAACTCTATTACCTTATACTCCCTGTTGCATCAAAGCATAGGCAAGCCTTTGCTGCAAAATCGCTGTGTGAGTGTATGGCGGATTGTGGGAACATTTAGGTGCAGAACGGATAGTAGGAACTTTATGCATTCTTTGCAATGTCAGTCCTCGCCAAGCCTATCAACGATGCTCAAATCGTGCGAGGCGTTTTTTGTTTATACGCATTTTCAAACCGTTACAATTTGTAACGTCTAGTTTGCAGAATAGAATTTGTCTACCAAGCTGGTGGATAATTATGTCGCTTACGGATACGGATGCGCTTTTATCTGAATATATAATATTTTGTAAAAAGTTTATGAAAATTTTGCATAATGCATGATAAGTATTAATTTTGTAATTGATAAAATAGCATTTGAAATGACGAACTTCGACAAACGGAAACTGACAGAGATTTTACTATACATCTTGAACAAAACAAAAGGGTTAGACTATTACCATGTGTTCAAGGTAATATATTTTGCTAATATTTCATATTTGGCAAAATATGGATTTCCTATGGTTTCTGACGAATTCTGTGCATTGCCTGATGGACCAGTACCTTCAGTTCTTTATAATTGTATAAAGGGTGACCCACAGTGTGATAAAGAATTGCAAGCAATGATAAACAGTTCCATTTCTAAAGGAACTGATGACGCTTATTATATGCTTGAAGCTAATCGTCAACCAGATGTTGAGTACCTGTCAAAAGCAGATATAGAGGCTTTAGATAAGTCTATCTGTGAGAACGTAAATCTTCCATACGGTGAGCTACGTGCAAAATCACATGGCGAAGAATGGAAACGTGCTTATGCACAACAGGGACGTAAGGTCATGGATATTATTGGCATGGCAAAAGATGGCATGGCATCCGATGATATGATAGAATATATAAAGGACAATCTATTGGTGGAGGCTGCTTTGTCATGACGAATCTTGGAGATTTATTAGGGAATATGGCTGACAAGTTAGCACAAGACAACCTTAATGTCGGAGATGTTCACTTACTCAACCTTGACCAAAAGAATGGTATTACTCCCAAGGCAGGAGATGCTACACGCAATAAATTCTTTATCATCCTTGGTTTTGATAATGAAGGAAATGTTATTGGTGGATTAGTAATAAACTCAAACATCAATTATAATTTGCCTACAACAGTTACAGACTATCAGTTACCTGTAACTGTTGAGCAGTTTTCATTTTTGGAGCACAACTCGTTTATAAACTGCTCAAAAATTATTGTGGCAAAAAGAAGTAAATTCAATAAAAGTACTTATCGTGGCGAAATCTCAGATACGGAAATGATGGAGCTGATTATCAATACCGTAAAAGAGAGCCCAACTGTTAATAAGAAGCAGCTAAGAGAGTTTGGTATTATATAAGATTACTGGCTTCACTATATGCATTATATGAACATCTTACGAAGTAAGTATTACAGAAAGTGGATAATTAAAAAAAGCCTATCCTAGAGATATTGCTTTTTTTCGAAGAAATTTCCCTTGATTTTCTTTGCCCATCCCATTTTTCTTTATAGTTTTGTCCCCCGAAACATCAAGAGCAGTATTTATCTGCACCAACCGAGCACGACAGCCACGGTGGTCAAGATACGATGTGGAAATAAGTTTAATTTCAAAAATAAGTCTTTATGAACAATTCATTTTACAACAATTTTGCTGCGCGTTTTGCAGCAACAACACTCACTTCACTTGTTGAATCATTCAATAATCAGGTAGGAAATCGTGGTTTCAACTCCGCGCGTGCTGCCTACGACCAGGCTCTTATTGACGAGCTTGTGCGCCGTGGCATTGATGTGTCGGCGGTGTTCGATGGCACAACCATTTCTTTTGCTCATTATGTGGAGTTGGACAACAATAGCTTGGTAATAAAAAAATAAAATCAATTAGCAGCATCTTAAACTGTTGATGATGCCGTTGAAGATAATACAAAAACGACAATAGAGACAAAGGTCAACAATAACTACTATGCCATAGCGCATAAGATTGTTGCCATTTGTCTCTATTGTCGTTTTTATTAGTATGTATTTTCAATTAATGCGTTGCCTTCCACCACGCAGTCTGTTTCTTTGTATTAATGGCAGATGAATGTTCGGACGGGTCGCTAATTGTTAGTCCTGAGAATTCGTTTACTTTCAATTCCTTTCCGTCATAAGCAGAGTAGATATAATCTGTACAACCCTTGTATGGTACAAGTTCGTTCATCAAAGAGCTGAATTGTGCCTTTGCGCCTTCGTCGTCGGCACACAGAGCATTGACATAACTGCCGAAGTCGAAGTAGACAGTAGGTGTGCGGCGTCCGGCATCCAGGTCCTGCACTTTGCTGTCTGCATCGGTCAATTCCTCGTGCGATGCGTTGATTTGTCTCATCAGTGCCGCCATCTGTTCTACATATTTGCAGTTGGTTACGCCAATAGTGCCGTATGGGCTATTATATGATTTGTAGAAGTTGATGAATTCTTTAGCCAGCGAAGCATAGTCAGGTTCAACACCAATGATGTATTTTAATATTTTATGATATGGCATGCCATATGCCATCATCTCGCTTGTTGACGCAATAAGATAATTGGTCACTTCACGCAAGTCGTAAGCCACTTCAACAGTCGACATGTAGCAATCGTCGAACAGTATGTAGTTCATCGACATATCTGCGTTCTTCAAGCCGTTTACCAAGTCAGAAATATTGATTTGGTATTTGCTTCCGCCAAACCATCTTGTGCTACGGGTGCGGGATGGCATCCATCCTTCGCCATGACATCCCACAATCATTGAGTATTGAACACTTGCAGGCGCATACTTCTTCACGTCACCAAGTATTGAGCTTATGCCTTCGGCTGTCGAGTATAAGGCATAGTCGTATGTCTTCACTGTATCGCGTCGGCATGTGCCATTCTCGTAGCCGATGTTGATAAGGTGGCTCTCCTTATAATCTTTCGATATGAAAACAATCAGATGGGTATCGCCCAATCCTTTATTCTCCTTTATGACTTCCTCCATTTCGTTGATGTTGTTGAGCAGAGAGTTGTATAATGGATTTGTGTCGCCCGTATATGGCATAAAAACAAATACAGTATTTGCTGCTGTCGTAGGAACGAATGGCTTGGGTGGAGTAGGGCCGTCGGGATCATCGCTACCGCAAGATGCGAGGGTGATAATGGAAATGAGTAGGAAGAAGAAATGTTTAAGCATATAGTAAAAAAGATAAAAAAGCCTCACCCCCAACCCCTCCCCCGCAGGGAGGGGAGTGATATGCTTTGTTAGATAAAGAAATCTACAATAGATGAAATCCATAGTGTATGAAACACCAGAAAGGATTTGAGCTACAGAACATACTGCTCCCCTCCCTGCGGGGGAGGGGCTGGGGGTGGGGCTTTTTGTTATTTATTAATTTATTTATTTCTCAAAGCTGCAAGCGATTCTTTCAGCGCAGCAATCTTCTCTTCAGAGTCGCTCTGCTTCTTGCGCTCCATAGCTACGACAGCCTCGGGAGCGTGAGCTACGAACTTCTCGTTAGAGAGCTTCTTCTTGACACCAGCGAGGAATCCCTCAAGGTGCTTGAGCTGAGCTTCCTGCTTGGCAATCTCTGCCTCAACATCAATCATGTCGCCCAGAGGAACTGCAAACTCGTCGGTGCCTACCATGAATGCCGAAGCAGTAGCGTCCTTCTCTGCCACAACATTGATAGCCGAGAGGTTAGCCATCTTGGTGATAACCGAAGAGTAAGCCTCGAAGTTGTTCTGACCAACTACCTGCAGCACGAGAGCGTCCTTGTTGGGGATGTTCTTCTGGTTGCGCACAGTACGCACGCCACCCACAATCTGCTTAACGCTTTCTATAGCATTAGCGATGTTGTTGTCATCCTCGGTAGGAGCGTCGAGCTTCAGTTCGGCACGCATAATCGACTCACCGTTGTTGCGGTCGTAGATGTGCTGCCACAGTTCTTCGGTGATGAACGGCATGAACGGATGCAGCATCTTAAGCAGAGTCTCGAAGAAGGCGAGAGTCTGATTGTATGATGTAGCATCGATAGGTGAGCCATAAGCAGGCTTAACCATCTCAAGATACCAGCTTGAGAACTCGTCCCAGAACAGCTTGTATACAGCCATCAGAGCCTCAGAGATACGATACTTAGAGAAGAGGTCGTTCACCTCGGCGTTGGTCTGCTTCAGCTTAGCCTCAAACCACTTGGCTGCAATGGCGTTGGCCTCAGGCTGCTCGCCCTCAGCCACCTGCCAACCCTTGACAAGGCGGAAGGCATTCCATATCTTGTTGTTGAAGTTACGTCCCTGCTCGCAAAGGCTCTCGTCGAAGAGAATGTCGTTGCCTGCAGGAGCCGAAAGCATCATACCCATACGTACGCCGTCGGCGCCATATTTCTCGATAAGACCGATTGGGTCGGGCGAGTTGCCGAGACTCTTCGACATCTTGCGGCCCAACTTGTCGCGTACGATACCAGTGAAGTAAACGTTGCGGAAGGGCACGTCCTTCATATATTCCTCGCCAGCCATAATCATACGGGCTACCCAGAAGAAGATGATGTCCGGACCTGTTACGAGGTCAGAAGTGGGATAATAGTACTTGATCTCCTCGTTGCCAGGATTGTTGATGCCGTCGAACAGCGAGATAGGCCAAAGCCATGATGAGAACCATGTATCAAGAGCGTCCTCGTCGTGAACGAGCTGGTCGGCTGTGATGTTCTCATAGCCCTCAATCTTGCGAGCCTCTTCAAGAGCTTCCTCCTTAGAGAGTGCTACAACGTACTTCTCTTCTTCGCCTTCGGCAGTAGGAAGGAAGTAAGCCGGGATGCGATGACCCCACCAGAGCTGACGTGATATACACCAGTCCTGAATGTTCTCCAGCCAGTTGCGGTATGTTGTTACATATTTTGTCGGGTGGAACTTGATCTTGCCCTCGAGTACTGGAGGCAGAGCGATGTCGGCAAAGTGCTTCATCGAGAGGAACCACTGCTTGCAGAGACGTGGCTCAACGGCAGTGTCCTGGTTACGCTCCGAATATCCTACTTTGTTGTCGTAGTCCTCAATCTTCTCAATCAGGCCAGCTGCCTTCAGGTCTTCGGCAATCTGCTTGCGCACATCCATACGGTCCATACCTACGTACATGCCGGCTGCCTCTGAGATTGTGCCGTCAGGATTGAATATGTCGATAGTCTCAAGATTGTGAGTCTTGCCGAGAGCGTAGTCGTTGACGTCGTGTGCAGGAGTAACCTTCAAGCAACCGGTACCGAACTCGATGTCAACATAGCGGTCTTCGATAACAGGGATAACACGGTTTACGAGCGGAACGATAACCTTATGTCCGCGCAGCCACTGGTTCTTCGGGTCCTTCGGGTTGACACACATGGCAGTATCGCCCATGATAGTCTCCGGACGTGTGGTGGCAACAACAGCATAGTAGCGGCCGTCGGCATCCTGATGCAGAACCTCACCCTCGCAGCCAGTAGGCACAACAGGGTTTGTATCGGCATCAGCCACATAGTAGCGCAGATTGAACAGATGGCTCTTCTCGTCGCGATAGATAACCTCCTCGGTAGAAAGCACGGTCTGTGCCTTAGGGTCCCAGTTAACCATACGCAGTCCGCGGTAGATGAGTCCCTTCTTATAGAGGTCGACAAAAACCTTGAGTACGCTCTCCGAGCGCTTCTCGTCCATAGTGAATGCAGTGCGATCCCAGTCGCAGCTTGCTCCAAGACGGCGCAGCTGCTTGAGGATGATGCCACCGTGCTCGTTGGTCCAGTCCCAAGCATGCTCAAGGAACTGCTCGCGAGTAAGGTCGCGCTTCTTGATGCCCTGCTCGGCGAGGCGGTTTACCACCTTGGCCTCAGTAGCGATAGAAGCGTGGTCGGTGCCCGGTACCCAACAAGCGTTCTTTCCCTCCATACGTGCACGACGCACGAGAATGTCCTGTATAGTATTGTTGAGCATGTGGCCCATGTGCAGCACGCCAGTCACGTTAGGCGGCGGTATAACGATAGTGTAGGGCTTACGTCCGTCGGGCTTGCTGCTGAAGAGCTTGTTGTCAAGCCAGTACTGATACCATTTCGACTCCACTGCTTGTGGGTCGTACTTAGATGCTAATTCCATATAGTGTTATATATTATGTTTCTTTTGAACTGCAAAATTAGTAAAAAAGCGTGGGATAACGGCAGTTGGCTCAAAATAAAAGTCGTATAGCTACTGCTTAACCAATGATTTTTATCTGAACAGCATCGTTATCAGTGGTATTGTGAGTATGGATGCCACGGTTGTTATGAATGTAATCTCTGTCATAAGCGACGGATTGCGTCCATACTTCATGCAGAACATCGTGCCGAATGAGGCGACGGGCATGGCAATAACGACGGTGTTGATGTTGTTGATAATGTCGCTCACACCACATATTTTAAACAGGAAATAAACCGATATGGGGACAACGGCAAGCCGCAAGAATGAAGCCACGTATACCTTCGGACTACCTATAATGTCCTTCAGTGGCAGACGTGCCATCGATGAGCCTATTATCATCAGTGCAGCCGGAACGGTGATGTTGCCCACCATTGTTACAGGACGAGCTATTATGTCGGGCGTGTGAATGCCGAAAGCCACAATAAGCGCTGCAATGAAGGCGGCTATCATAGCCGGTGAGAACAAAACTTTGGGGTTAAGACTCTTGATGCTGTATTCGCCCTTCACGAGCATCACACCTGCCGTGAATATGAAGAAGGTGTTGGGCATATTCAGCAGGGCTGCATAAAATATTGATTTCGGACCGAAGATGGATGAAACTATCGGGTAGCCTATGAATCCTACGTTGGCAAACATCAGTGCAAATCCTATCATCCCTTGTTCGTCACGGTTCTTGCTGACCAGTCGTGGCACCCAGAATCCATATATAAGCAGTAAGATATAAGTCAGGAAACCTACGCCTAACAGAGGCAAAATCAATGTACGGTCGGGCAGTTCATTGCCCATTACCGACGACAGAATCAATGCCGGACAGGTGAGGTCGATAACTATTGACGATAACTTTTGGTCGAATCTGTCGCCCATGTAGCCAAGCTTGCATAATGCATAGCCCAGCACAACAATGATGAAAAGTATCACCATCACTTCGATGTTTTCCATATACCTATTGTTTTATTGTCGTCAGATAATCGGCGGCATACATAATTATTATGAAATCAAATGCTCTCATTTTCCTATCACCCTAATGTCTCTTTGCTCCAATACTCTTGTAGGTTTTCTTTGATGCACTTCATCACAACAGAAAAGTCAATCTGTTCTTTCCAACGTATCTTTTTCAAGAATGCCTTCCACCAGATATTGCGTGTTGCATCCGTTGCGAACTTGTCTGTGAAAAGGGCAAGGTTCTCTCGGTAGGGAGTATTCCTGTTCTTGAATGTACTGACAATGGCTTCCGCAAGAAGTTCACTTTCAATTTCATGGTTGGTGAACAACTGATACACATCAAAGAAATCCTTCATGCGACTATTGCTTTCGTCACGGTCAATCATTGTATGAAACTTCTCCGCTATCAAAGTTTCCAATGAATAGGCATACAGTTCTACAGATGGAACATCTGGTAACAATGACGGATAGTCCAAAGATAGAGGATAAGGTGTTATCACATCACCAAAACCTATATCAACAGATACCTGTTGTATTATCGTATCTAAGTGAGCCACAACTTTTACACAAGTGCCTGGGTATTTCTTTTCAACAGCTATTGGTTCCAATTCAAGTGAATCAGCATCGAAAGTTACTCCATCGTCCTCACATTCAATGGCGCATACTTTTTGGAACACCTCTTTTAGGTTTTCTCTGTCATTGCTGATGCGCTCTCCTAACAAGTCAATGTCGATAGTCGGACGAGCCTTGAAGCCATCCAAAGCAAACAACAATGAGCTGCCTTTCAGTAGAAAATGACTCTTGTATGGACTTGCTGATATACGGAACAGCAAGCGTTCATGCAAGTATCTAACCAAAACCTTCATATACTCTTGTTTTTCCTCTTTGGCGAGGTTAAGCAAACGTGTCCTAATGGATTTTCCTATATTCTTTGTCATAGTCTTGTCTCCAAATATGTGGTCAATATATTTTTCACCCTTAGTTTCTGTGCGTATTCATGGAGTAGAGATATATTACGGTTCTCCTTTTTGAGATAATTGTCTATGACTTCACCACACACGTCAAGCCCTATTTTGTTTCGGTACTTTACGGCATCACAGACCGTTCGCTCCATATCTGTAATGAGTACATTATACCCCGATATGTTTTTCTGAATAACGCCAAACTCCAAATTTTC
>OLGY01001436.1_pt1 | contig 12251 bp, 9 predicted proteins | sample 1605951 | NCBI WGS metagenome assembly OLGY01 (sample SAMN03283280) | human gut metagenome | biome: human-associated habitat; material: feces | host: Homo sapiens | place: Peru | collected 2012
ACCCTTTTTCTTATCTTCGTACAGAATGCATGCCAGAACCATATCCGCCAATGCATTCTTTTTCCCAGGATTCTCTTTCCTGAAAATCAGTGCTTTGTCCATATTCTTTATGGCTACTTTCCCGGAACCACAGAGGAGACCGTACCATCCCAGATGAAAATAATAATCTTCAAAATACTCCTGCGTATTGCCGGTGCTTTGTCCCATCAACTGTATTTTTTCCGGCCAGTTTACCAGAATATTTCCAGTGATCGTCTTTTCACCGCACCAGATGCACAGATCCAGTTTTTCGCCGACGGCGTCCAGTTCATTGGGGAATGCCTCCTCCAAAACACTTAATGCTTCCATGGTTTTGTCATTGAGGGCCAGGCATCTGGCGTAAGATTTCATGCGCTCCGTATCTCTCTTCGCATTGTATTCCGCCTGCTTCAAATATTTCCGATAAGCCTGTTCCGCTCCCTCTGAATCCTCCAGCAGAAAGTACATATCTGCCTGTTCCGCCAGTAATTCCGGCCATACGTTTTCCTCGATTCCACCTTTCCCATAGAAGAAATCCGCTTTACGAAGGCAGATCATTGCCTCGTTGTATTCTCCGCGATATCTGTGGATCTGTGCCAGTCCTTTCCATGCAAAGGGCTGTGCCGGATTGTCGGAAAGAGCTTTCTCATAATCTGCCTCTGCCTCTTCCAGATGTCCTGCCGCTTTGTAAAACTCCGCACGCTCCACCAGCAGATACTCGCATGGGTATGCATGCAGATATTCTGTGATAATGGGAAGTCCCCGGTCATAAAAGACCTTTTTCCCCGCCATTACCTTCTCCAGATAATAGTTCTGGAATTTATCGATAGCATCGTTCATCTTCTCCTGCGGCATCGGCGTATTGCTCATCTGCCATTCATAAGCATCCAAAATTACACTTTTTACGTTGCGATCCTTTGCCTCCTGCAGCAGCTGTTTCAATTCCTCGAAACGCTTCAGATCCAGATAAACCTTCGCCATCATTTCATAGGCTTTCACATATTCCGGAAAATAGTTCAGACAGGCTCTGCCGTTCTGGATCACCCCGGCAGCGTTCCACTGTCTCTTCGCAGCTTCCAGTTCATTGGCATATGCCGCATATACCTGATAATCATTAATCAGTCTCTGAGAGATATCCGCACAGCGCTCATATTCTTCCATTTCCACATAGATCTGTGCCTTCTCGATCAGCATCCCGATGTCTTTCGGAGTCCCGGTCTCTGCTTTTTCCGCCTCGGCTATGGCTTCTGCGAACTTTTCCGGCTGGACATAACCGTAGGCGCGATAACACTGCATCCGGATCATGTGAGACTGCCTGATACGGTCTCTGTCTTTTTCTTCTTCCTCAGGCTCCGTATCCCGGAGCAGCTTTTTCTCCAGACCTTCTTCCCATTCGGCCGCCACTGCAATCGTCTTCTCATACTCCGCAGCTTCCGCATACAGTTTTGTCAGTAATCCCAGATATTCCTCTTTTCTGTCTGTGGGAACTTTTCCCTTCAATGCCGTCGCCGTACGGATTCCCAGAGCATTTCTGCCATCCTGCAGATAGCACCAGCACAGTTCCAGTCCCAGACCGGCATCTCCCGTGTCCGCATACTCCTGTTCCATTTCCTGTTCCAGTTCCGCATTGATCTTTTGCAGGGTCTCCCGGAACAAATCGTCTCCACCTACAGAGAGCACCTCTTCCGCACATTTTTTTGCCTCTTTGTATTTTTTCTGTTCATAATACCATTCGGTCAGGCGTAAGTTCGCCATGTAGTGCTTCGGCAGTTTTCTGCAAAGGCTCTCATAAATGACCGCAGCTTCTGCACGTCCTTCATTTCTCCACAGCATCTCTGCAGTATTGTAAGCGATCAGATCATCCTCAGGATACCGGGAAGACAAGTCCTTTAACAGAGTGACTGCCTCCTCTGTCTGTCCTTTTTTCTCATAGAGAGAAGCACGACAGACCTCCATGATGGGATGTGTGATCTTCAGTGCATCTCCACAGCTGATCATCTGCTCCGCTTCCTGTAATCTGCCATCCTGTATCGCCTGATATGCTCTGTCATAATACTGCAGGAACTGATCGTAGTCCGCATCCGCAGCTCCGTGAAACTGCGAGAAATCAATTTCTTCTCCGGATCCACACTTATGTACCATATAGTTCACAAACTGTGCCGGGAATCTCTCCCGAAGTGCTGCGGCATTCTGTACGATATGTATCTTCTCATCCAGCAGTTTCCATATATTGGCAGGTAATTTAAAATGCTCCATCAAAAAACGGAGCAGATATACCGTACAATTCTCTTCCTCCTCCAGTGAGAGGAATGCATCTGCCTCAAAAAGTGCTCTCCACTTTTCTTCATCACAACGATCCTTAATATTTTCATAGACCCCGCGGACCCCGCGGACCCACTGTCCCGCCGGAGTATCATCCTCCAGCGACGGAACTGCCTCTTCATCTTCCTCTGCATCCGGGGTCCTGGCATAACGACAGGCCTCTTCGTATGCCGTACGCAGGCGTTTGAACCCTTCCGGATCATCCTCCGGATTTGTTACCGCCAGTCTCTCCCGGTATGCGCTTTTTAACGCTCTCTCATCTTTTGTCTGTTCAATCCCCAAAATCTGAAATATTTCTGTCAGTTCCACTTTTCCCCTCCGTCAATGTTTCTTTTCAAATAGAAAAAGGGAGCAGAATATCTCCTGCTCCCTGAAAATCATCTTAGAATGTAAACTTATCTGCAAAGTATGCATCCAGATCAGCGATCGCTACACGCTCCTGCTCCATGGAATCACGGAAACGTACGGTAACGCAGCCATCTGTCTCAGAGTCAAAGTCATAAGTTACGCAGAAGGGAGTACCGATCTCATCCTGACGACGATATCTCTTACCGATATTTCCTCTGTCGTCAAATTCACAATTGTACTTCTTGGAAAGCTCTGCATAAATCTTCTCTGCACCCTCATTCAGCTTCTTGGACAGAGGCAGTACACCGATCTTCACGGGTGCCAGTGCCGGATGGAAACGAAGCACGGTACGCATATCTCCGCCCTCTAACTCTTCCTCATCGTAAGCTGCGCACAGGAAAGCCAGAACAACTCTGTCCGCACCCAGAGAAGGCTCGATAACGTAAGGGATATACTTCTCCTTCTTCTCATCATCGAAGTAAGACATATCCTCACCGGAAGTATTGGCATGCTGGGTCAGATCGTAATCGGTTCTGTCCGCGATACCCCACAGTTCGCCCCAGCCGAAGGGGAACAGGAACTCGATATCGGTAGTTCCCTTACTGTAGAAGCACAGCTCCTCGGGAGAATGATCACGAAGTCTCATCTCGTCTTCCTTGATACCTAAGGACAGCAGCCAGTCACGGCAGAAACCTCTCCAATACTGGAACCACTCCATATCGGTACCCGGCTCACAGAAGAACTCCAGCTCCATCTGTTCGAACTCTCTGGTACGGAAAGTAAAGTTACCGGGAGTGATCTCGTTACGGAAGGACTTACCGATCTGTCCGATACCGAAAGGAATCTTCTTACGGGAAGTTCTCTGTACATTTTTAAAGTTAACGAAAATACCCTGTGCAGTCTCAGGTCTTAAGTAAACGGTGTTCTTAGCATCCTCGGTAACACCCTGAAAGGTCTTGAACATCAGGTTGAACTGACGGATATCGGTAAAATTATGCTTGCCGCAGGTAGGGCAGGGAACATTATGCTCTTCGATGAAATTCTTCATCTCTTCCTGGCTCCAACCGTCTACACTGCCTTCGATGGCAATACCGTTCTCCTCACAGAAATCCTCGATCAGCTTATCCGCACGGAAACGCTCATGACATTCCTTACAATCCATCAGAGGATCGGAGAAACCGCCCAGATGTCCGCTGGCTACCCAGGTCTGGGGATTCATCAGGATCGCACAGTCCACACCTACATTATAGGGGCTCTCCTGAATAAACTTCTGCCACCATGCCTTTTTCACATTATTCTTCAGCTCTACGCCAAGGTTACCGTAATCCCAGGTATTTGCCAGACCTCCGTAAATCTCGGAACCGGGATATACAAAACCTCTTGCCTTCGCCAGGGCTACGATCTTCTCCATTGTCTTTTCCATGTCAGTACCAAACCTTTCTTACTCTATATTTGTATTGCTGTATAACTTACTTTTTCATCAGTATCGTAACGACACCATCGGACTGTGACGCATCCACATAACCGTCCTCTCCCATGACAACTCCCTCACTGAGATACAACACCGGGTAGGGACAATAAATATATGCGCTTGCATTCGTAATGATCATGTGGTTCTTCTCCAGAGCCTTGTTCAGCTTCTGCTCCTCCGCCGGCGTACCGTCTGCGGCACTTACCAGTCCCAGATCCACGCTGATCCCCTCGGCCAGTGCTTCCACTCTGGTTCCATAGAACAGCTCCTGTTCGTTATAATCCGCATAACTCTCCGTATCGGCGAATTCCTGCACCACCTGAACTGTAGCGCCGTCTCCCAGCATCTGCACTGTCTTCACAGCCATAGGGGGTTCTGCTGCATCTCCATGTGCGGCGTTAAATTCCTCTGCTTCCTCCTGTACCATCTGTGTAAGGCCGTCCAGACTGTAGAAATCCTTGTCAAACGTATTCACCAGATAGGATACTACTTTTCCGTCCTTCTCCACCACCAGAGAAGTATTCACCACCGTCTCCGGAAGCTTTGCTGCCTTGCCGCAGCCGGCCAGGGACAGCATCAGAACACCTGACAGCATTGCCGAAATAACCTTTTTTGTGATATTGTGCCTCATAAATGAGTCTCCTTTTTTGGCATCAGCCATATCCGATTTTAACATAGAGTTTTGAGTATTTCAAGACTTTTGAACGACCTGTCCATGAAACGTTTCCGATATTCCGAGGCAATTCCCTTCAGTTCGTCAAGAACTTTGTCCGATACCGTAAATGTATATAATTTTTCTATGGGACTTTGTGCTATGTAGCTTAAGGCATACAGGGTGGATTCCTCCAGTCTGCGGCCTGCCGGCGGCCCGGGGTACTCTCCGTTCACCGCAATTGCTTTCAGTTCAAAGATACTGCGTACCAGTTCATTGGGCAGTGCCGGAGCACACAATGCTCTGAGAGACTGATACACTAACTTCAGCATCTCCCGTTCATCGTTATTTTCTCTGCAATAAAAGTCCGCCACTTCCGCAAAGTACATTCCATAGCAGGCTCCAATATAATCTGTCAAAAGTTCCGGGAAAAAATTCTGAATGTCCGCTTCGGATATGGTATAAGATGTTCTCCCCTCATAGAGGCGAAAGGTACCAAAAGCAAAAGGGTTGGTCGCTGCCGCAAGTCGGTTGCCCGGCTTTCTGGCACCTCTTGCGAATGCAGTGATCTTCCCTTTTTCCCTGGTCAGCAGGCATACCAGCCTGTCATATTCGCCAAACGGCGACTGTTTTAATACAATTCCCGTTACATACAGGGATTCCTGCATGATCCATCCTCCCCGGCAACGGTGTCTGTCTCTCCCGTTACCCTGCAGTCTGCATAACTTACATCCCGCAGTGTGTGAGAATCTCTAACCTTCTGCGCACTATGCAGATAGTTCAGATAATCCTCCACTCTGCCGGTATGTTCAAAACGCTGCCAGTCATTTGTAAACTGCATCTTACGCATCCCCCTCTTCTTATCAGTTTATCTGTGTGTCATCCTCTGTAAAAATAGGGTCTGCAAATTTTACTTTTCTATTCGCCCATCTCGATGTCTTTCGGATTATATCCGAAGTTTTTGAGCAGGATATCGCTGTCTCTCCAGTCCTTCTTCACCTTCACCCAAAGCTGTAAATTGACTTTCATTTCCAGCATATCTTCGATCTCCGGGCGGGCCTGGGAACCGATCTTTTTCAACATCTGGCCACCCTTGCCGATAATGATACCCTTGTGGGAATCTCTCTCGCAGATAATGGTAGCTTCGATATCGCAGATCCTGCCTCTCTCTTTCATGCTCTCCACCGTCACGGCAATGCCGTGAGGGATCTCTTCGGATAAAAGCCGCAGTGCCTTTTCCCGGATCAGCTCCGCCACGATCTGGCGCATGGGCTGGTCGGTGATGGTATCTTCATCATAAAAGGCCGGACCGTAGGGCAGGTATTTCAAAATGCACTGGATCAGTACGTCTGTGTTGTCACCCTTTAAGGCGGATACCGGAACAATTTCCTGAAAATCCAGTTCCTTGCGGTAGGTGTCAATGAATGCCAGGATATCATCCTTTTTCACGGTGTCCGTCTTGTTGATCACAAGGATCACAGGGGTCTTGGTCTTCTTCAGCTGTTCGATGATATGACGTTCTCCGGCACCGATGAAATTCGTGGGCTCCACCAGCCACAGGATCACATCCACATCATTTAAGGTATGCTCCGCCACATTCACCATATAATCGCCCAGTTTGTTTTTCGCCTTGTGGATACCGGGGGTATCCAGGAATACGATCTGTCCCTCGTCCAGCGTCAGAACCGTCTGGATACGGTTACGGGTGGTCTGCGGTTTGTTGGATGTGATGGCGATCTTCTGTCCGATCAGTCGGTTCATCAGAGTGGACTTACCTACATTGGGACGTCCGATCAGTGTGGCAAAGCCGGATTTATATGCCGGATTTTCGTTCATTTTCTATTTCTCCTGTTCTTTCTTGTTTTCTGTTACCTCTGTACTTTGCAGAGTTTTCTGCATCTTTGTTTCCTCTTCGGCGAATTTTTTCTGTTCCTCTGCGCGGATGCGCTTCGTGCGCTTTTTAATCTTCTTTAAAATCAGTACGATCACTGCGATCACGATCGCCCAGATCACCAGATAAGGAATATGGATCACGAACCAGATTGCTGCTTCCTTCAAACCCTCGCCGATATTTTTCAGACTGTCTACAAATCCGGTGGAAATACGCTCCCAGACGGTCTCTTCTTCCACAGGGGTATAGACCTCTACTTCATCAATATAAAGGTATACGGTACTGTAGTCAACCCGGTTATCATAGCTGCGAAGCTGGGATTCCATGCTTTCCAACTGGTATCTGACATCCGACAGACGCTGTTCGATGGTAATAATATCTTCCACACTCTCTGCCTGCTCCAGAAGCTGTAATAATCTCTCCTGCTCGGTTCGCAGGGCATCCCTGTGGCTCTGCAGGTCTACATATGTCAATGTTACATCCTGCACATTCTCCGAACGGCTGGTCACATTGCCCAGCTCTGAAACCGTATTCTGGAACTCCTCCAGTCTGTCCTTCGGGATACGGATGGTCAGATTGGCATTCCTTGTAGAACGATAACTATAATATGTACTGCCGTTATAGGCATCCAGACTTTCGATATAGCCGCCGAGCTCTGTTACTTTATTCTCTACCGCACTTAACAGCTTATCATACTCCCTGGTCTCGACATCCATATTCACGGTCTTGATCAGCTTCCGGTCTGCTACGGCTGTGTCTGCAGCCTCCTCAGGCACTGTATTACCTGTGTCCTGCGCGTTTTTTGCGGAATCGTACCCATCTGTCATGCCGAATCCGCCTTCATAAGCGGACGCCTCCGAGGCAGCTGCCTCATTGGAAGCAACAGCATAATCCGCATCCATGAGATCACTGATGCCGTAGCTGCCGTTCGATGAGCTGCCGCAGGCGGTCAGCGATAATATCATGCCGGCAGTGAGTAACCCTGTAATGATCTTTGTTTCAAAATTTCGTTTTTTCATAACCCTCTCCGTTCTGCGGACGGCATCCGGACTCTCCGCCGGATCCGCCTGCTGTTGACTTTTTATTGTTCACCCATATAAACGAAATAATAATACAAAAGTTCTTTATTTATTTGCTGTTTTAAAAAAGATTTTCCACCTTCAGGAATCTCTCCTGTTCTTCCTTTACCTTAGAAGCCGTACCTATGACACAGAGCAGGTCCTCCTGCATAAATGCCCGGATATGCGCGGACAGTGCCCGGATATCCTCTACGGTAGCGGACAGCAGCTCGTCACGTTCTCTCTGTAATGCTGCATCGTCCAGTCCCGTCATATAGGCACTCAGGGAATATAATCCCTTCGCTGCCGGATTCATAGGCACATCCAGATCGCTGACAGCGCCGATGATATACTGGGTCATGGTTCGCTCATCTGCGGTAAATTCCGCAATGGCATCCGCTGCCTTCTCATATACATCAATCGTCTTGCCAAGATTGGGATCTCTGTAAGATACAAAATAGCTGTCACCGGATCTGCCGAAGCTGCACATACAGCCGTAGGCGCCTCCCTTTACACGGACATTGACCCACAGATATTCATAGCCCAGCATGACCTTCAGCACTCTTAAGGCCCCGGTATATTTCAGTCCGCTCTTGCGGAAATTACCGGCACGACATACATAATTGACCTGGCCGGAGGTTAAGAAGCCTTCGTTCTTCCGGGAGACCTCCGGAATATAATGTTCTTTTTCCACGGATCCTGTATAGAGTGCGGCCTTGAAAGCTTCCACCGGGGCATCCAACAGTCCCACTGCCTTCTCTTCACCGACGAAATCCACCATGAGATTCTCCGGACGGAAGATCATTTGTAATAACGTCTGTAAGATCTCCACCAGTTCTTCTTTTTTCTCGTCAAAATGTGCTTCCAGTCCGGTGATCAGGCGGTAGAACGGAATGCCGGAGATCTCCTCGCTGACAGCTCCGGGAATACTGCCGTAGGACATGGCTCTTCCGGCTGCCACGCTGTGTCCGCCGGACGTCATCTGCGCCTGCATGCGGGACTTGCCCTCCGCCAGGATCTCATAGAGACGCTTGGTGTCCGTGAAATCACTGGTCATAACGATCTCACGCATCAGATCGATGGCATCCGCAATACGATCATAGAACACCTTCGTCTTCAGCTCCAGAGTCAACGTAAATTCATCCGTATCCTGCAATCTGCCGTACACATTGTTCACCGCAGCCATGCCGCCGGTGACCAGGTTCATCTCATTATAGAGATCTCCATAAGTATAGTTCTCTGTATTGAGGAGTCCCAGACAGCCTTTTAAGATGCCGATATACGGGAAATATTTTCCGGGGATCTGATCCAGTCTGAAGATCAGACGTAAGTATCCGATACCGTTGGTAAACAGATCATGATACAAAAGTGTGGTATCCCCAATACTCCGCACCTCGTTCACCGGGAGATTCGCCTCTTTTTTCATATCCTCCCGTTTTAACAGAGGAATCTTCTCCAGATCTTCCTTCGCATCCTCGCTCTCCTGGAACTCGGTCAGCTTACGGAAGGTCTCTTTTACAGCTTCCAGTTCTGCAGGACTCATGGCCGCCTTCACCTGTGCCATTTTCTCACGCTGTTTCTGTTCCTGTTCCTCTAAAAGTCCAAGCTTCGGCTGCAGGATCACCACGCTACGATGCGTATTGTCCAGCAGGTATTTTTGTACCAGGCCCTCAAAATATCCGGTCTTAACCTCCTTACGAAGCTCGGCAAAGGTATTGTTCGCCTCGATATGAATGAACGGCAGTCTGTCGTCATACAGCCAGCTGTCCAGCACCTGTAAACCGTACATCAGTCCTTTGGGATAAGAGCCGAAATCTGCCTCTCTGTATTTGAATTCGTAGTAATTGATACCGGCAAGCAATGCCTTCTCGTCGAAGCCCTCCGCTGCCAGCTTCTCAAGTACTTCTTCCGTGACCTGTAAAAATTCCTGTTCTTTTTCTACGGAAGTATCCTTCGCCACGACACTGAAATACGGCTGACGGATACCGTTCTCGTAGATGCTGTAGACATCCTTGCCAATGCCGCGGTCTACCAGTGCCTGTTTTAAGGGTGCACCCGGTGCGGAGCACAGCGCATAATCCAGGATCTGAAATGCAATGTAGAGCTTCGGATCCAGGCTGTCACCGACGCAGAAGTTCTGGGACAGATAGGTATTCTCTTCTTCGTCCTCTCCCTCGCCGATGGGACAGTCTCTGACAATACGGCCGGGTCTGTCGAAAGCCGGCTCCTCGGTCACTTCGGAGTCCACCTTAAGAGCATCGTAAGCAGACAGATACTGTTCGTCGATAAAGGTCAGCTTCTCCGCCATATCCATGTTACCGTAGAGGTAGATATAGCTGTTGGAGGGATGATAGAACTTCCGGTGGAAATTCAGGAACTCTTCATACGTCAGCTCCGGGATCACCTCCGGATCACCTCCGGACTCACAGCCATAGGTGGTGTGAGGATACAGAGAGTTCATGATCTCCCTCTCCAGCACATCATCCGGAGAAGAAAATGCTCCCTTCATCTCGTTGTAGACCACACCGTTGACCTTCAGCTCTTCCTCGTCACCTTCCAGCTCATAATGCCAGCCTTCCTGCCGGAAAATAGATTCGTTTTTATAAATATTCGGGTAAAATACAGCATCCAGATAGACATGCATCAGGTTCTGGAAATCCTTGTCATTACAGCTTGCCACGGGGTATACGGTCTTATCCGGATAGGTCATGGCATTTAAAAAAGTATTCAGTGATCCCTTTACCAGTTCCACAAAAGGATCCTTCACCGGGAATTCCTTTGATCCGCATAATACAGAGTGCTCCAGAATATGTGCCACGCCGGTGGAATCCTTCGGGGTGGTACGGAAGCCGATGTAAAATACTTTATTCTCATCGTCATTGGATACCAGTGCCACTCTTGCTCCGGTCTTCTTATGACGGCACAGATAGGTCACGCTGTTGATGTCGGGGATCTCCCGTTTCTCTATGATCTCGTATGTGGATAAATCTTCTACTCTCATTTATTTACGTCTCCTACTTTTTAGCTTAATCGTTTTCTCCGCTCTTCGAGCTTCCGAAATCGTAACGCCCATTCGTAATCCGGGGTTAGAAGCCTGCCAGTGCCAGCTTGCTCATGGAGATCTCCTGGATCACGACGCCCTTTGCCTCTTTTTCTTCCGGGGTCATGGCGGTCAGCTCCCGGATGTTCAGCTCCTTCGTCACATACCGTTTCTTTCCTCTGCCGAAGATTCCCTTTTTCTCCTCGATGATATTGATCTTCACTCTTGTCTTGATCCGGTCGTAGATCTTGACCAGAAAGCTGTCCGGCTTCAAATAATACAGATGGGTCTCCAGCGTATCCTCGGGATCCACTTCCTTTTCCGCTAAAATATAGCGTTCCACGATCAGGCGGAATTTAAACGCCACCTCATCCTGCTCCAAAAGCTCTGCAAAAGTATATTTTGCACCTATGTAGACCTTTGCCGTGTCCTGCAGGCTGTATTTATAGTTCTCATAAACTGTCTTTTGCATTGTTGTCGATATCCTCAATCTTGAAACCGCTCATCCGCACCGCATCCTCGATCATTTTGCGGGACATGCCGGTCTCCTCCATCAGTTCCTCTATGGTCACCTTGCGTTGCAATTCCTCCGCCAGTTCTCTGGCTTTGTCCGCCACCTTGTTGACTTTGTCTTCCACCCGCTTGTCGATCTTGGAATTCTCCGCATGCTCGGCGATATATTCTTCCATGGCATCCATGATCATCTTACCCAGCATTCCTTCCACTTCCTGCGGTTTCTCCAGACTTCCCAGCATGGTAACACCAAAAGACAGGGCCAGATTGCCTTCGCCTACCAGATCCTCCAGCAGAACGCCCTGTCCGGCGTAAAGCTTCGCGATCTCCGCCACATCTGCCAGATGAATCTCGATCAGACGCTGCTGCGCATCCGCCTCACCTGCCATGGCAGACATAGCAAATGCCAGCTTCTCCCCGTCGGTGTAAGTGGGAAGCTCCGCCACCTCGTCCAGATATTCCTGTAAATAATCCTTTTCCTCATCCGTCAGGAACTCATCGGGATCCATGGGCTGTCCGATACCTATTTTATGTTTCAACAGATAGTCAAATACCATCTGCAGCTGTTCACCGCTTAAGTCAAGCTCCGCGAAGGCATCCTTTACCTGTTCTTCGCTGATGCAGTTTCCCTGCTCCTTGGCGGTCTTGCGGACCTGCTCCAGGGTCTGGGCAAATAATACTTCTTTGTTCATATAAAAATTCTCCTTTATAATAACACACTTTCTCCGCGCTTCGCACTTATGCATCTGCCTCTTGCAATAACACACTTTCTCCGCGCTCCGCACTTTGCCTGCAAGCAGTCATGCCGTAACGGATATTGCAAATCTTTATTTCACATGCTCATGGGTAAACAAATGATACTGGCAATATTCGTAGTTGCCGTTACATTTGGAGCAGAAACGGAACTCCAGGCTCGGATCGTCCTCTTCCGTCCTGCC